>Ga0214917_10001933_pt1 | contig 25951 bp, 24 predicted proteins | sample LL_1208_BB_MetaG_FD_177983 | JGI IMG/M metagenome (GOLD analysis project Ga0214917, IMG submission 177983) | Freshwater microbial communities from Lake Lanier, Atlanta, Georgia, United States - LL_1208_BB | ecosystem: Environmental > Aquatic > Freshwater > Lake | place: USA: Georgia | collected...
GCAACCTCCTCCCGGAAAACCCGTGCCCCTTTTTGACTGAAGCACGGTGCTTCCGTTTTTCGCCCGCGTACGGCATCGTGGGATGCCATGTCCGCGCGCATTCTTAACGGGGAAGACTTTGCCGCCCGCATCCACCGGGAAACCTCCTCCCGCGTCGCCCTCCTCAAAGCCCGAGGTGTGACCCCGGGCCTTGTTTTCATCCGGGTCGGCGAGGATCCCGCATCCCGCGCCTACGTCAGTCGGAAGGAAAAACAAGCCCAGGAGGTTGGAATCTCCAGCCGTACCCTCGTGCTTCCCGAATCCACACCTCTGGGAACCCTGCTCAAGGAAATCGACGCCCTCAACGCCGACCCCAAAGTGCATGGCATCCTCATCCAGTCCCCCCTGCCCGCCGCCTTGCCCAACGACATTGTTTATGCCCGCGTCTCCCCGGCCAAGGACGTGGACGGATTCCACCCCCTCAATTTCGGCAAACTTCTTTTGGGCGACCCCTCCGGCTTTCTCCCCTGCACCCCCGCCGGCATCTTGGAAATCCTGCGTCTTGGCGGAATTGCGACCGCCGGAAAACACGCTGTCATTGTGGGTCGCGGTCAGATCGTCGGCCGACCCCTTGCCCTGCTGTTTGCCCGCAAGTCCCCCGGGGCCGATTGCACGGTCACTCTTGCCCATTCCCGCACGGCCAATCTGGCCACCCTCACCCGGCAAGCGGATATTCTCGTCGGCGCCCTCGGGCGGCCTCTTTTCCTGAAACAGGAACACGTCCAACCCGGCGCCACCGTAATCGACGTGGGCGTGAACCGAGTGGCCGATCCGTCGAACCCACGCGGTTATCGTCTGGTGGGGGACGTGGACTTCGAATCAGTGAAACATGTCGCCGGCGCCATTACCCCCAATCCCGGGGGCGTTGGCCCCATGACCATCGCACTCCTGCTTTCCAACACCGCCCGCGCCGCCGAGGATCGATCCCGATGAACACCCGCTCCCACGGACGATCCGCCCGCGACCTGCGCCCCCTTTCCTGTGTTTGGGACATCGCCGCGAATGCGGCGGGGTCGGTCCTGCTCCGCTGTGGAAAAACCGAGGTGATCTGTACGGTCTCGGTCGAGGAGTCGGTGCCCCGCTGGATGAAGGATCAAAATGTCAGCGGCGGCTGGCTCACCGCGGAGTATTCCATGCTCCCGGCATCGACCCATGACCGGAAACCGCGTGACTCCTCCCGCGGCAAGGTGGATGGCCGCTCCACGGAGATTCAACGTCTTCTTGGACGCAGCCTCCGGGCTGTCCTTGATCTTGAAACCTTGGGACCACGCAGTCTGTGGGTGGACTGCGACGTCCTCGCCGCAGACGGCGGCACCCGCACCACCGCCATCTCCGGCGCCTGCCTGGCCCTTCGTCGGGCCGTCGAACGCCTGCAGGCTTCAGGACGACTCACCGGCGATCCCCTGCGCACGCCTGTTGCCGCCATCAGTGTGGGCCTTCTCCAAGGAATCCCGATCCTCGATCTCGACTATCCCGAGGACCGGGACGCCGAGGTCGACATGAACGTGGTCATGACCGGAGCCGGACGCCTCGTGGAAGTCCAGGCCGGCGGGGAGGAACATGATTTTACCCGCCAGGATTTTGAACACCTCCTTGGCCTCGCCGAAGAGGGCATTCGCAAGGTGTTGTCATTTCAGGAGTCCGCTTGGAAAAGCCGGCCTGCCGCCACCCCACTTGCTCCCAAACCAGCCTGAACGGGCTTGCCAAAAGCCCCCTTCGCTGGCATTCCGAAACGCTCCTTTTCCCCATGCCCACCAAAACCAAGAACACGAAATTGAAAAAGCCCTCCTCCAAGGGAGTGAAATACGTCTACTTCTTCGGCAACGGCAAGGCCGATGGCAACGGCAAGATGAAGGCCCTCCTCGGGGGCAAGGGAGCCAACCTGGCCGAGATGACCAAGATCCGACTGCCGGTCCCCGCGGGATTCACCATCACCACCGAGGTCTGCACCTACTACTACGACCACAATCGCACGTACCCCGCCTCGCTTGACCGGCAGATCGACGAAGCCATCGCCAAGCTGGAGCACGCCATGGGTCGCAAGTTCGGGGATGCCTCCAACCCTCTGCTTGTCGCCGTCCGCTCCGGAGCGCGCGACTCCATGCCCGGCATGATGGACACCATCCTCAACCTCGGCCTCAATGACCGCACCGTCCGCGCCCTCGCCGACCGCAGCAAGAATGAGCGCTTCGCCTATGACTGCTACCGCCGTTTTTTGCAGATGTACGGCGACGTCGTCATGGGCGTTCAAAAACGCCCGGGCGAGGACCACGAGCCGTTCGAAACCGTCATCGAGGGTCTAAAAGCGGAACTTTTCCCGAACGACCCGCACGTCTCCGATACCAAGCTGGACGCCTCCGCGCTCCGTACCCTCACCGACCGCTTTCGGAAGCTGATCCGCGAACGCACGGGCAAGGACTTCCCTGAGGATCCGCGCGACCAACTCCGCGGTGCCATCGGCGCGGTCTTCGGCTCCTGGAACAATGAGCGCGCCATCATTTACCGGCGCAAATACAACATCCCCCACGAATGGGGCACCGCCGTCAACGTGCAGGCGATGGTGTTTGGGAACACCGGCGAGAACAGCGGTTCCGGCGTCTCCTTCACCCGTGACCCCGCCACCGGCGAAAAGGTCCTTTACGGGGAATTCCTGCTCAATGCCCAGGGCGAGGATGTCGTCGCCGGTGTCCGCACTCCGGAACCCGTCGCCAAAATCCAGGTCCAGTTCCCGGAGGTTTACCGGCAACTGCAGGATGTCCGCCGCACCCTTGAAGGCCACTTCAAGGACATGCAGGATTTCGAATTCACCGTGGAGGATGGGCGTCTCTTCATGCTCCAAACCCGCAACGGCAAACGCACCGGTCTCGCCGCAGTCCGGATCGCCGTCGAAATGGTGAAAGAAAAACTCATCAAGCCGGATGACGCCGTCCGCCGGATCCCGGCCGATTCCCTCAGCCAGTTGTTGGCACCGGTCTTTGACGCCCGGGCCCGCAAGACCGCCGAGGTGATGGCCCGTGGCCTTCCCGCCGGCCCCGGTGCTGCCACCGGCCAGATTTATTTCCAGGCCAACGAGGCCGAGGCCGCCGCCCATAAGGGCGCCAAGGTTCTCCTCGTCCGCGTCGAAACCAGCCCCGAGGACATCCGTGGCATGCTCGCCGCGGAGGGTATCCTCACCGCCCGAGGCGGGGTCTCCTCGCACGCTGCCCTCGTGGCACGTCAAATGGGGAAGGTCTGCGTTTGCGGCGCTTCCGACCTGCAGATCGATTACGCCACCGGCACCCTTACCGTCCGCGGCAAGCACTACCGCAAGGGGGATTTCCTCTCGATCGATGGCACCACCGGGGAAATCTTCGCCGGCGAAGTGAAAACCTCGCCTTCCGACATTGTCCGCGTCCTCGTCGATAAAGACATCCAGGGTGCCGACAGCGCCACTTACAAGATGTTTGCCCAGCTCATGCAGTGGGCTGACCAGAGGCGGAAACTGGAGGTTCGTGCCAACGCCGATCAGCCGGACCAGGTGGAACACGCCGTTGCCTTCGGCGCCCAAGGGGTGGGCCTATGCCGCACCGAGCACATGTTTTTTGAGGGACACCGGATCGATTACGTCCGCCAGATGATTTTGGCGGAGAACGCCGAAGAGCGAAATCAGGCCTTGGCCAAGCTTCTGCCCGAACAGCGGTCCGACTTCGTTGGGATCTTCAAGGCCCTGGGAGGTCGTCCGGCCACCATCCGTTTCCTCGATCCGCCCCTGCACGAGTTCCTGCCCCACGAGGAATCCGCCCAACGCGACCTGGCCGACAAACTCGGCATCTCCGCCGATCGCATCGCCCGCCGGGTCAAGGAACTGCACGAGTTCAATCCCATGCTTGGCCATCGCGGTTGCCGCCTCGGGATTGTCTCTCCCGAGATTTCCGAGATGCAGGCCCGCGCGGTCTTCGAAGCCGCCGCCGAGGTTCAGGCTTCCGGCATGAAGGTCCGCCCCGAAATCATGATTCCGCTGGTTGGTTTTCCCAAGGAGCTGGAACTCCAGCTGGAAGTCGTCCACCGCGTGGCCGCGACCGTGCAAAAAGAGAGGAATATAAAAATCTCCTACCTCGTTGGCACCATGATTGAGGTGCCCCGCGCCTGCGTGGTCGCCGATGAGATCGCCAAGTCCGCCCAATTCTTCAGCTTTGGCACCAATGATCTTACCCAAACATCCCTGGGCATGAGCCGCGATGATGCCGGATCGTTCCTTCCCCGGTACCAAGAGGAAGAGATCGTCCGCCAGAACCCTTTTGCGGTTCTTGACCAAGGCGGCGTGGGCAAACTCATGGAAACAGCCGTCCGTCTGGGTCGCTCTGTCCGCAAAGACATCAAGCTGGGCATCTGCGGCGAGCACGGCGGGGATCCGGATTCCGTCAAATTCTGTCACCGGCTTGGTTTGAACTACGTCTCCTGCTCCCCTTTCCGCCTGCCCGTGGCCCGTTTGGCGGCCGCGCAAGCCGCTCTCAAAGACTAATCCTTTCAAGGTGCGCCGGGTCCCGTTGGGGTCCCCAACGCTCCAACGGACTGTCCGGTTCGCCTTCCCCTTTGGCGGTCGCCCCTTCATTCTGGTCGGATGCGGGATGATCGGGAAGGAGCACTCGGGACCTACCTTCGGGAGATCGGGGAAATTCCCCTTCTTACGCGGGCCGATGAGGTGCGGTTGGGAAAACGAATCCGCCGGGGGGACCGCGCCGCCCGTGAACAAATGATCCGGGCCAACCTTCGCCTAGTCGTGAAAATTGCGCAGGATTACTCCGGTCTGGGTCTCCCTCTCCTCGATCTTATCAGCGAGGGAAATATCGGCCTGATGAAGGCGGTGGAACGCTTTGACCCCAACCGGGGCACAAAATTCAGCACCTACGGGGCCTGGTGGATCAAGCAGGCCGTCCGCCGCGCACTCGCCAACCAGTCCAAAACCATCCGCCTCCCCGTCCATCTGGTCGACAAACTCGCCAAGATGCGCCGCATCGCCATCCAGTTGGCTGACGAACTCGGCCGAGAACCCACCGACAAGGAGCTAGCCGTCGAGCTGGGCGTCACCCCGGAAAAGGTCGCCCAGTTCCGGCGCATCTCCATGCGCCCCACCTCCCTCAACGCCCTGGTTGGGGAGGATGCCGATGCCGAGTTGGGCGACCTCATCGCCGACGAAACCGCCACCATGCCCGGTAAAGGCTTGGAAAGCCGCAGTTTGGTGAAGGATCTCCGGAAAGTGCTCCATGTGCTGGATGCGAGGGAACGGGCCATCCTCTCCCTGCGGTTTCCTCTTTCGGACGAAACACCCCCGACCCTCGAGCACATCGGAAAAAAATTCAAGGTGACACGGGAGCGCATCCGCCAGATCCAGAACGGCGCCCTGAAAAAACTCCGGGCGGCCCTGGAAGCCCGGCCGGAAGCCAGGGACCGGACCGAACCGGAAAAGGAGGAGGACTGATTTCCTCGCCCTCCGGCCCACTTTTTCGGAACATTACCCTCCTTGAAAACCGCCACCCTCCGCAGTAGCCGGGACCGCCTCGCCGCCGCGGTCAAAACCATCCAAAACGCCCGTCGCGCCGGGGAGGCCACGTATCTGACCGATGGCATCTATCGGGACGGTCAGTTGTTCCGCTTTGCCTGTTCCGACCTCAACGAGCGTTACGCCCGCCGCCGCATCGATCTCGTGGTGGCGTATGACTCCACCTCTCTCCCCCTCGCCGCCCCCCTTTCTTATTTTGTCGGCACCGGATTGGCCGTTCTGCAACCCTCCGCCCGGGGACCCATCTTGGACCTTCAATCCATCCCGGCCGGATGTCGGACCCTCCTCGTGGCCGACATTCTGGACCGAGGGACCCAACTGGCCTCAGGCGTTGCCCTTTTGAAGCAGGGGAAAGGTGAACTTCTGGAGATTGTCACCCTTCTTGAGGTCGCTCCTTCCGAAGGAGCCAAAAAGCTGGCTCCGGTCCCGACCTACTCCGTTTGCAAAATCAGCTGAGATCCCTCCTTCCCGCTTGCCTTTATCCTTCACTCTTTCTCAAATCACCCACCGATGACGCCGCAAACCTATTGGAAATCCAGGCTGCCCATGGTCGAAAAAGCCTTGGATCGCCTGATTCCCAAGGACGCCCATCCGGCCCTGATTCACAAAGCCATGCGCTACAGCCTCCTGGCGGGAGGAAAGCGTCTTCGGCCGATTCTTTGTCTCGCCGCCGCCCGGGCCGCCGGCGGCAGAGAAACCGCCGCCCTGCCCGCGGCCTGTGCCGTCGAATGCATTCACACCTATTCGCTGATCCATGACGATCTTCCCTGCATGGATGATGATGATTTTCGCCGCGGACGCCCGACCAACCACAAGGTCTTCGGCGAAGCCGTTGCCGTTCTGGCCGGTGACGGACTTCTCACGGAGGCCTTCGCCTCGGTGGCCCGCACCGGCCCCAACCGGCGTTACTCCGCCGCCGACTTTGTCGCCGAACTGGCCCATGCTTCCGGCAGCCTCGGCCTGATTGCCGGTCAGGTTCTCGATCTCGACTCGGAAAAGAAGCGCATCCCGCTCAAAAAACTCATCGAAATTCACCGCGCCAAGACCGGCGCCCTGATCACCACCTCCCTCCGCCTCGGCGCCATGTCCGCCGGAGCCGATGCCCGCATACTCTCCCACCTCACCACGTTTGGACGCTCCCTGGGCCTGGCTTTTCAGGTGATCGACGACATCCTGGACATTGTCTCGACCCGGGAAAAACTCGGGAAAAGCATCGGCAAGGATCAGTCCTCCGGCAAAGCCACGTATCCCCGCCTGCTCGGCCTGGACGGCGCCCGCCGCGAGGCGGATCGCCTCACCCGGGCCGCCCGTTCAGCCCTTCACCCGCTCGGCTCCCGCGCCCAACCCCTCCTCGCGATCGCCGATGCGCTCCTGCGCCGCGACCACTAGCGCACGGCGTAAGCGGATTGCCTCCTCCACCTCCTGGGCGGCCCGTTCCGCCGCCCCCGGCCCGCCAAGTTTCGTGGCCACCTCCCGGATCCGACGGGCCATTTTTTCGGTCCCGCGGGGATTCCTCAGGATCTGCAGGGCGGCCGTCGTCAACCGCTCCGGTGTGGCCGCCCCTTGCAGGAACTCCGGAACCACTTTCTCGCCCGCCAACACATTAACCATGGAGAGGTAAGGCAACTTCACCAGCATCCGCCCCAGGAAATACGTGAACCAAGAGGTGCGGTAAATCACCAGCATCGGCAACCCGGCCATGGCACATTCCAGGGTCGCTGTGCCCGAGGCCACAATCGCCATCGTGCACCGCTTTAGGAGCGTCAACGACTGGCCGGATACGATGTCCAGGGAAACCCCGCTCATCGGATGCTTCGCCCACTCCTCCTCAAGTTGTTGCCGCATTTCCGGCCCGGTCGCCAAGGTGACAAAACGCGCGTTCCGCTGTTCCCGCGCGACCCGGGCGGCCGTCTCCAGCAAAAGAGGCCAGTGTCTCGCAATCTCCTTGGGTCGGCTGCCGGGCAAAAGGGCGATACAAGGAGCCTCGCCCAACGCCGTTCCCGCCGCCTGATGGATCCAACGGTCGGCCAATGGATGGCCCACCCACTTCACCTTGAGATTCGGCGCGTGTCGCGCAAACCACTCCACCTCAAAGGGGAAAATCACCAGCAACCTCTCCAGGATCCGTTCCATGACCCGGGCCCGGCCTGCCTTCCATGCCCATACCTGCGGACTCACGTAGTAGAGGATGGCCGGGGGGGGATTCTCACGGTGCAGGGCCTTGGCCAGCCTCAGATTGAATCCCGGATAGTCCACCAGGATCACCCCATCAGGTTTCAACTTGAGGATCTCCGCCTTCACTTGGCGGAAAAACCCCAGGAACTTTGGCAGGTTTTTCAGCACATCCGTCAGGCCCACGACCGCATGCCGGACCAGGTCAAAACTCTGCCGCTGGCCTGCGGCCCTCAACATCGGTCCGCCCACGCCAAAAACCTCCAGCTCCGGATTCCGTTGTTTCAGCGCCCGGACCAAGTCGGCGGCCAACCGGTCCCCGCTCACCTCCCCTGCCACCAGATAAAGGCGGGGCCTTTCCAGCTCCGCCCTCTTCATGAGCCCACCGGCGTCATCTGTTCGCAGATCCGTGAGGCCAGTTGTAGCGCCTCAAATCCGTGCGTTCCGGCCACGCGCGGATCGGTGTCGTGCCGCACGTTGTCCAGAAACTCCTCCAGCTGGTTCTTGAGCGGCTCCCCCTTACGCACCGGAATTTTGTCCCGAGTGATCTTCCCATCCTCCCGCCGGTAAATTTCGCCCTCCTGCTTCATGTAATCGAGTGACAGATAGGCGTCATCCTGGAATACCCGGATCTTCCGCAACTTTTCCGGACTGATCCGGCTGGTCGTGATGTTGGCCACACAACCGTTTTCAAACCGGATCCGGGCGTTGGCGATGTCCTCCCCCTTGCTTAAAACCGGCACCCCCACCGCGTCAACGGAGGCCACCGGGGATCGCACCAGATGCAGGATGATTTCAAGATCATGGATCATCAGGTCCATCACCACGCCGATGTCCGTGCTTCGACCCGGATACGGGGACAACCGGTGGGCCTCGATAAACCGGGGCCGCCCCAACCTTTCCTCCAGCGCCGCCAAAACCGGATTGAACCTCTCCACATGCCCCACGGCCAGCTTCGCGCCGTTTTTCTCCGCGAGGGTCACCAACTCCCGAGCTTCCCGGGTGTCCATGGCAATCGGCTTCTCGACCAGCACATGCCGTCCTTTCCTCAAAAACGGACCCGCCGAGGCCAGATGATGGATGGTGGGCGTTACAATGCTGACCGCCTCGGTCGCTTCCACCATCTCCTCCAGATTCGCAAACACCCTCGTGCGCGACTTGTCGGCAATCTTCTTCGCCGTATGCGGGTCAGTGTCGAACACCCCCACCAGTTCCGCCTTGTCCGATTCGGCGTAAATTCGCGCGTGTTCCTTGCCCATGTGCCCCACCCCGACCACACCCACTTTCACCGGCTTGCTCAATTTCCTATCCCCCCGCGGTGTCCCCAAACGGTGATTTTGTGCCGTGCCGCAAGCTCCCCCACCTGCTCCGCCTCCAGAACCAGGGTTTGCCCGGCCTCCAGGACGATGGTCCGGATTTTCCCCTCCGCCGCGCTTTGAATGGTTCTTGGGCCGATCACCGGCACATCAAACCGCATATCCTGCGTGGGCGAAGTCACCTTGATGGCCGTCGCATCCTGTCCGGCAATCTGCCCGCCCCGTTTCAAGGTCGCATCCGTGCCGTCAAAACCCTCCACCGCCATGACCGTTCCCTTGCGCACCACGAGGCTCTGCCCAATGTTCAACCGCGCCACCGCTTTGGCCAGCGGCCAGCCAAACTTGATGTCAGCGGAAAGATGCAGAGGAGGTCTTGGTCCCGCAACCAAACCCGGCTTGGTCAGATGCTCCTCCATGAAAGTGGTTGCGGGCAGCACGCGGATCCCGGCCTTTTCCAATTCCTTGGCCACGGCGCCAAATAGCGTGGCGGCATTCCGTTCCTTTAGCCGTGCCAAGATCCAAAGCGCCTTGAGATCCGGGCGGAGGTCATAGAGCCGCTTGGGCGTGATCTGACCGGCAAAGATCGCCCGATTCACCCCCTGCTTCCTAAAGAAAGAAACCAACCCGCCCAGTTGTCCCACCCGTAACCAGGCGGATGGTCGCCCCCGCGAGGCCACACTCAGTTCGGTTTCCCCTTCAAAAGCGGCTACGACCAGATCTTGGCCGTCCCGATGGGCTCCTGCCAGCACCAGTCTGGGGTAAATTCCCCGACCAGCCACCAGGCCGATTCTGCCTTCCTTCAACGATTTAGGCACAAAGAAGACCTCCGGTTTCGCGGATTGACCATTCCCCGCAATTGGTTATGATTTTCAAGGAGTTGACTCTCGGCGGTGGTTGGGTGGGAACTCGAGCGGTTTCCACCCTTTTTTTCGCCGAAAGCCTTCTCCCACAACTTAAAAATGGAAACAACATGAACACTCAAGACTTCCTTACGGTACTCGATTACATGGAAAAGGAGAAGGGCATTAGCCGGAAGGTCATGGCCTCCGTCATTGAAAACGCCCTCGTCACCGCCGCCCACAAGACCTACCCCCCCGAGACCGAAATCCGCGTCGCCCTCGATGCCAAGACCGGAAAAATCCAGATGTTTGCAAAGCTCAAGGCCACGGACCGCGGTCGCCCGAATCCCGAGGAAATTTCCATCGTCAAGGCCCGCTCGGTGAACCCCTCCGCCCGCCTCGGGGACCTCGTCGAGATCGAGCTCGATGCCAAGCAATTCGGGCGCATCGCCGCCCAGGTTTTCAAGCAGGCCATGAACCAGAACCTCCGCTCCATCGAAAAGACCATGATCATGGAGGAGTTCCAGGGCCGCGTCGGCGATATCGTCGCCGGCACCGTCCGCCGCTTTGACCGCGCGGATGTGGTTATCGATCTCGGCAAGTTCGAAGGCATCATGCCGGCGCGGGAACGCGTGCCCACCGAGGAGTATACCCCGGGAGAGCGCATCCGCGCCCTTGTGCTCGCCGTTCAGCAGGGCCAGCGCGGTCCGGAAATCATCCTGTCCCGCGCCAGCCCCGACTTCGTCCGGCGCCTCCTCGCCCTCGAAGTGGCCGAGCTGGCCGACGGCGTGGTCCAGATCAAGTCCCTTGCCCGCGAACCCGGCTTCCGCACGAAGATCGCCGTATGGTCGGACGTCGAAAAGGTGGACCCCGTCGGAGCCTGCGTCGGCATCCGCGGCTCCCGCGTGAAGAATATCGTCCGCGAACTCAACAACGAGAAGGTCGACCTGTTCCGCTGGTCCCCCAACATCCACGAGCTTGTCATCGAGGCTCTCAAGCCCGCAAAACTGCGGAAGATCGAGATCGATGAGACCAACCACCGCGTCCGCGCCCTCGTCGACGCCGAAAACCTTTCCCTCGCCATCGGCCGCAAGGGACACAACGCTCGCCTCGCCAGCCGTCTCACTGGTTGGCACATCGATGTTGAGGAGGACAAAACCGAGGTCGTCGGTTTCGAACAGAAACTCGGCCAAGCCGTCCAAAGCCTCGCCACCGCTCTTGGCGTGGAGGTGCCCCTCGCCCAGAAGATCGCCTCCGTCGGTTTCAGCACGGTGGAGGCCCTCGTTGAGGCGACCGAAACCGACCTGGCGGAAGCCGTTCCCGACCTTACCCCCGAACAAGCCAAGGAGATCCTGACTAAGGCCCAGGCGGCCCTCGCAGCCGCCAAGTCCTAGGCTCCCTCCCCCGCCGGCATGGCCACCTCGCCCGCCAAAAAGACTGCCGAAGGGGCCACCGCCGCGCCCAAAAAGCCCCGGACCACAAAAGCCGCAGGGGACAAGGAGGCAGCGGTCAAGAAAGCTCCTGCGAAAGCCAAAGCCGCACCGGAGCCCACCTCGGCTCCTGTCACGCCAACTCCCGCCTCGGCACCGGCTACGCCGGCTCCCGCGGCTGCTTCTGCTCCTGCCACCGAAGGCACCGTGGACGAGTCGAAAATCATCCAGATGAAGCCCCCGATTCAGGTCCGCGACCTGGCCACGCGGCTCAACCTGAAACCCTTTCAGCTCATTCACGAGCTGATGGAAATGAATGTTTTCGCCACGCTCAACCAGACTCTGGAGGAGCCCGTCGCCAAGAAGATCTGCGAAAAGCGCGGGTTTGTCTTCATGGCGGAAAAGCGCAAGGAAGGTGGCGGCGTCCATAAGGTTGCCCCCGTCGTTGAGCCCCCGAAGCCCAAGCCTGTCCTCTCCGCGAACCTCAAACCCCGCCCGCCCGTTATCACCTTCATGGGCCACGTCGATCACGGCAAAACCTCCCTGCTCGACGCCATCCGCCGCACCAAGGTTGCCGCCGGGGAGGCCGGCGGCATCACCCAGCATATCGGGGCCTACTCCGTGAAACGTGGCAACCAAAGCATCACCTTCCTCGACACCCCCGGCCACGAGGCCTTCACCGCCATGCGCGCCCGTGGCGCCACCGTCACCGACATCGTCGTCCTCGTCGTAGCGGCGGATGACGGTATCAAACCTCAGACCCTCGAGGCCCTCAGGCACGCCCAAGCCGCCAAGGTTACCGTCATGGTTGCCATCAACAAAATCGATCTGCCCGGGGCCAATGTCGATCGCGTCAAAGGCCAGTTGCAGGAGCAGGGACTCGCCCCGGAGGAATGGGGCGGCCAGACCGTGGTCTGCGAGGTTTCTGCCACCAAGGGAACCGGAATCGAAAAACTTCTCGAAATGATCGGTCTCCAGAGCGAAGTGCTTGAGCTTCGTGCCGATCCCACCGGTCACGCCCGTGCCCGCGTGATCGAGACCCAAATCGAAACCGGCCGTGGCCCCACCTCCACCGTCCTCGTGCAACAGGGATGCCTAAAGGTCGGCGACTCCTTTGTCTGCGGCCCACATATGGGCAAGGTGAAAGCCCTGCTCGACGATGGCGGCCAGAACCTCAAGGAGGCCGGCCCCTCCACCCCTGCCCGCATCATCGGCATCACCGGAGCCCCGGCTCCAGGAGAAGAGGTGGTGGTCGTCGGCTCCGAACGCGAAGCCCGCTCCATCATGGAGGAGCGCCAGGAAGCCGAGCGGGTCACCCGCCTTGCCGCCGGACCGACCGGAACTCCGGGAAGCGTCACACTGGAAAACCTTTTTGCCAGTATCGCCGAAGGACAAAAGAAATGCCTCAAGGTTATCCTCAAAGGCGATGTGCAGGGCTCGGTGGAGGCTATCACCGAATCCCTCAAAAAAATTCAGAGCCAAAAGATCGACCTCGATATCGTCCTGGCGGCCATCGGGCCGATCTCCGAGTCTGATATTCTCCTCGCCAAGGCCTCCGGAGCCGTCGTCATCGGCTTTAACACCAAGACCGACAACTCCGCCGCCAACGCCGCCAAACGTGAGGGCATTCAGATCAAGCTGTTCAGCATCATTTACGAACTGGTCGACCAAGTGAAGGAAGCCATGACCGGCATGCTCGATCCCGAGCTGCGCGAGACTCCGCTGGGCAACGCCTTGGTCAAGAAAGTGTTCGAGCTTTCCAAATTCATGGTCGCGGGCTGCCAAGTTCAGAGTGGCCGGATCACCAAGAGCGGCCGTGCCCGCGTGATCCGCAAGAAGCAACCGATTTACGACGGTGGCGTGGTCACCCTTAAGCGGTTCCAAGAAGACGTCAACGAGGTGCGCCAAGGACTCGAGTGCGGTATTCGCCTGGGAAATTTCGACGAGTACGAGGAAGGCGACATCATCGAGTGCTATCAGCTCGAAAAAGTCCCCCAGACCTTGTAGTCGCCAATTCTACTTTCACGCTCCTTCTTTCACTTCAACTTAAACCTTCAACTAAAAGCCCATGTCTTCCCGCCGTCTCGTCCGAGTTTCCGAATCCATCCGCGGCGTTCTCGCCCGGTTGGTAAGTCGTGAACGCACCCTGGAAGGCATGCTTCTTACGATCACGGGGGTCGATGTCAGTCCCGACCTCCGGCACGCCACGGTCTTCATTTCCCATCTCGACGGTCGCATGCCTGACGAGCAGATCCTCCACGATCTGAACGCGTTGAAGGAGGAGTGGCAGGCCGAAATCAATAAAACCCTCCACATTAAGTACACCCCCAAGCTTCACTTCAAATTCGACGAGGCCCAAAAGCGCGGCGACCGCATCCTCCAGATCATGTCTGAGCTCGAACCTCCTTCCGAAGCAAAGCCGTAGTAAGTCCGACCAACTCCGGAATCGAAACAAAGCCATTTTTAGAAATAGAATCAACCTAAGTGTATAACCTATAAGGGCTAACGGCTCTGCTTTAAACAGCCCGTTGTAATTCCGGGGTCCTTATGCAAGCTACTATCAGAAAGTGACTCCTGTTAGATATCTGGCAAGTTTCTGGCTGCTTTCATTGGGTTCGGCGTGCGGTCGTGCAGCCCCCATCAGTCTTATTGCCTCCAATGCGATAAATTCCACCTATGTACGGATTCAAATGACCGGATCCAACGGTATTCAATATTTTATCCGTGGTTCAACGGATCTGACGAATTGGCCTCTCATGCAGACCAACGCCATTACGGGAACGGGTACGACCAATACCGTTGATGTGCCTCTTGCCGCCTCGATGACCAACCGGGGGTTTTTTCGAATCGAAAGCAACTTCGAACAACGATCGCGGCTTTTTATCGCAAATTACCAACGACAACTGGACAACGGCGGCCCCACCGTCCTGACCATAAGCGGAACCAACGTCCAAAATAGCATCACCCTGACAGAGGACACAGCCAATAACCAGATGGTCATCACCGGAAACGGGGTCCCCAACTACACGCCCACCATCTTGGGATTTAATGTCGCCGGCGGCTGGAACACCGCCGTCACCGGCGGTTTTCAAAGCCTGAAATTCAGCGAAAACAACGCCGGCGCGTCGGGAGGCAACAACCCCAATGCCCTTGCCTCCATCACGGAAACCTTCCGAATTCCCCTGAAACCCACCAATAATGCCACTGCCACAGACACCGCCCTCGGGACCGTCGGCGTAGCGGTGAATGGGATTCCCATTTACAACCCCTTCGAGGACGGCAACCAGACCGCCGCAACCGGCCGGATCTTCTCAGGATGCTGCGGACACCCGCAACTCACGGGCGTTTATCACTACCACAAGTATCCCACCTGCCTCCGGTTTCTCAAAGGCGATGTCTGGCAGTCGGAAAAGGAGAAGTGCGACGAGATTGATGCCTTAATCTCCTCAGGAGGACATTCTCCCTTGATCGGTTTTGCCCTCGACGGGTGGCCGGTCTATGGACCGGTCGGCTGGAAGGACACCAATCGCGTCAGCAAGCTTCTCAAGAGCAGCTATACGGGGTCCAACGACACCTATGGAAATCCGGCGTACGTGGGCGCCAGCGGGGATCTCGACGAATGTAACGGCCTTGTTTCCCCCACCCCGGATTATCCCGAGGGCATTTACCATTATGTATTGTCCTTGGACGCCAATAACGATGGAACGGTAAAGCGGGAGATCAGTCCTTACTTCGGCTACGATATTCGCAACACGCTAAACAAACATGGGTTAATGCCGTCGGGCTGGACCAATGACACGACCTACGCCAATGCCTTGAAAACTGGCTTCACGATCAATGGGGTCAGCGTTCCCGGCACCGACACCGCCTCTTTCACCACCTTTTATCAGTTCATCACCAACATGGTGGCCGTGCTGAACGCCAACGCGATGGCCAACGTGGGTTCAGAATTCAACTCCATGAAAATTTCCTATCCTTTCACAATTCGGAAATACCGAGGCACACCTTACACGACAAACGGGGGCACCGGTATGACCGGAAACACTGGGATCACCGCGATTTCTCCTTCCAGCGGAACCCGTGGCCAATCCTACTTTGTCACCATCACCCTGCAGGCTCTGGCCGGCACCCCGGGCCTACCTCCGAACAGCGCTCCAATTACCACGGCCACGGTGGGAGGGATCGCCCTGACTTCCCCGGCTCGCGCCTCCACCAACACTGTCACCGGAACTCTCAATATCCCCTCTGGCACCGCCACCGGCGCCAAGGATGTGGTTGTGACATTCCAGGGACCCGCTGGCCAGCCGACTCCGACCTACACGGCAACAGGTTTGTTTCAGGTAAATCCATAGCTACTCCGCACTCCGCCACTTGCTATCCCGGTTACTTCTTGCCCTTTCCCCCGCCTTCCCGCGGGGGCTTGTCTCCGCCTTTCTTGCCGCCGTTGCCCTCGTCCTTGTCCTTTTCCTCGCCCCCGCCCTCCTCATCGAGGCCTTCTCCGGAGGCAAATTTCTTCTTCAACTCCTGCAGAAAAGAGGTCATGTCGGAGACCTTGTCCCAAACTTCCTTGGAAACATAGATGGGTTTCCCGGTTTCCAACGCCACCGCCACGCAGTCGCTTGGCCGGGCGTCAATCTCTGTGATGGAGGTCCCTCCCGGACCGATCTGCCGAAGGGTCAGCCGGGCGAAATAGGTGTCATTCCGAAGGTCGTTGATGATCACCTTGTCCACCGTGATTCCGAAACCCTTGAGGATAAGGTGAATCAGATCGTGGGTAAGGGGGCGTTCCCGCTTCTCCCCTTTCAGAAGGAGGGCGATGGAGGTGCCCACACCGTGGTCCACATGGATGCTGAAGGTCTTGGTTTCATTGCCGAGGAACACCGCCATGCCGCTCGCCGCCGGCATCAGGCCGAGGATCTGCACTTGGATTGCGTCCGTTGCCATCGAATCATCCTAAGGTGGTTCCCCGCGCCCGCAAGGACGCGGGGAATCGTTGATTTGTCCTCCCGCTTCCGTGTAAGAATGCGTCTGTGTCCGATCAGCCCGAAAAATGGAAAATCGAGGATGCCGTGCGTTTGTACGGAATTCACCGCTGGGGCAGCGGCTATTTTGGCGTCAACCCGGAGGGCCACGTCACCGTTCACCCCCAAGGCGAAAGCGGTCCTTCCGTCGATCTGATCAAGGTGGCCTCCCGCGCCCGGGAACGCGGCCTCCACTACCCCTTGCTCATCCGCTTTCACGACCTGCTTCGCCACCGCGTCCGGGCGATCAACGAGGCCTTTGCGGAAGCCATCAAATCCGCCCGCTACAAGGGCGAGTACCGCGGCGTTTTCCCGATCAAGGTCAACCAGATGCGCGAGGTGGTGGAGGAGATACTCGAGGCCGGTGAGCCGTACCACTACGGGCTGGAGGTCGGCAGCAAGCCTGAGCTTTTTGCGGCCCTTGCCCACCACCGCGACCCGGAAAGTCTACTGGTCTGCAACGGCTACAAGGACGGTGAATTCATCCGCACCGCCCTCTTGGGACGCAAGCTCGGCAAAAAGGTCATCCTCGTCATCGAAAAACTCGAGGAACTGCGCAAGGCTGTGGAAACCGCACGTCAAATGCAGGTCCAGCCGCTCCTTGGCATCCGGGTCCGACTGGCAGCCCGGGGGGTCGGCAAGTGGGCCCTCTCCGGGGGCGAGGGTGCCAAGTTTGGCCTCTCCACCGGAGAACTCCTCCAGGCCATCGAATATCTGCAGAAAGAGGGCTTTGCGGACAGCCTGCAGATGCTCCACTTCCACGTCGGCTCCCAGGTCCCCAACATCCTCGCCCTCCGCAAAGCCGTCCGGGAAGCGACCCGTTACTACTGCCAGCTCCATAAAATGGGCCTGAAGCCCGCCTATCTGGATGTCGGTGGCGGACTGGCGATCGACTATGACGGGTCGCGCTCCGACTCCGAAAGCTCGATGAACTACACGCTGACCGAGTACGCCCGCGACGTCGTCCGCTCGGTCGCCGAAGTCTGCAAACAGGAAAAGGTTCCCCACCCCACCCTGGTCAGCGAAAGCGGCCGGGCCACGGTCGCCCACCACTCGGTCCTGCTCGTGGAGGTGTTCGGCACGATTGCCAAGACCCTCCGTGAGTTTACCCCGGCCACGGAGGATGACCCGGAATTCGTCCGCCAACTCTCCGACCTGGTGGTGAACCTAAACCGAAAAAACCGCCGCGAATCCCTTCACGACGGCCTCACTGTGAAGGAGGAGGCTGCCGCGCGTTTTGATCTGGGCCTGCTCGACCTCGCCACCAAGGCCAAAGTGGAGGACAATTTCTGGCATCTCATCTCCCGCATCGCCGCGATGTATAGCAATGGCCGCCCGCCCCCCGAGGAGGTGAAAGTTCTCGCCGACCAGTTGGGACGCCAATACCTCTGCAACTTCAGCGTTTTTCAGTCGCTCATCGATCATTGGGCTTTGAAACAGCTTTTCCCCATCGTCCCGGTCCAGCGTTTGAACGAACCGCCTCCCTATCAGGGCAAGTTGGTCGACATCACCTGTGATTCGGACGGAAAAATCGACACTTTTGTCAACGGGACCGGGACCCGTTCCACCCTCCCCCTGCACGACCCCAATGGACATTCCTATCTACTCGGATTCTTTCTTCTGGGTGCCTACCAGGACGTGATGGGGGATCTGCATAACCTCTTCGGATCCGTCAACGAGGCCCATGTTTATCTTGATGCCGACGAACCGGACGGTTTTTACATTGAGGAAACCATTCCTGGATTCTCCATCGGACGGGTCTTGGGCAATGTTCAATACGAACCTTCCCAACTTTCACGCATGATCAAGGCTCAGGTCGATGATGCCATCAAGGCCGACAAAATGAAGGCCACGGAGGGCATGGATCTTCTCGAGACCTACGAAAAAGGCCTGTCCCACCCCACCTATCTCAGCCTCGAAAGCCATTAGCCTGACCGCCTTTTGCGGTTGGCAAGCCCTTGGGGCTCAGCTAGGATTGAAATTTCATGGCCAAGAAGTCCAAAGCAAAAAAGAAGGCAAAAGCCCCCTCTCGAAAAGCCCCCAAGGCATCGAAAAAGAAGGCGCCCTCACGCTCTTTGTCCAAGGCAAAAAAGTCTGCGGCCAAAGTAGTTGCGCCGAAAAAGCCATCCGGGCCTCCCTTCCCCATTAAGACCCCCGCCCGCTTTCTTCGCCCCCTTGACGAAAACACCAAGCCAGCCAAGCCCCCGAAGTTTTCAGCCTCATTCCTCGAAAAGCAGAAAACCAAGCTGGCCGAGTTGCGCGACCATATCCTCGACCAGATGCAAGGCGTGGCGCAGGACAGCCTCCGCGAGCCGGCTTCCGGCGGTGGATCCGCCTTTGGCATGCACCAAGCTGATGCCGGCAGTGATGCCTACGAGAAGGATTTTGCCCTCAGCTTGCTGAGCCAGGAACAGGATGCGCTTTACGAGATCGAAGAGGCGCTCAAACGGATCGAGGGCGGAACTTACGGCGTCTGTGAAATGTCAGGCCAAGCAATTCCCGTGAATCGGTTGGAGGCTATCCCGTTCGCCCGCTTCACCGTCGACTGTCAGTCCCGTTTTGAACAGGAAAACAAGGGCCGCAACCGCTGGGAGAGCGCCCAGCCCTTCCTGGAAACCGCCGATTCCTCCGACGAAGAGGGCGGCGAGGAATCCGAGGATGAGGAGAAGGCCAAGGCCAAGGAGTAACCCACCATGCTGACGAAAAAACCCCGCCGTCCCCGCCGGATGAACCGGTCGGCCCCCCGCCGCCGGATCGACATCAACTCGGACGCCATTGATTTCCGCAATACAGAGCTGCTCCGCAAGTTCATCACCGAACGCGGGAAGATTCTGCCCCGGCGCGTCACGGGCATGCCAGCCCGGCTGCACCGAAAACTCAACCAGGCCATCAAACGGGCGCGTAACGCCCTTCTCCTGAAATGAGCCGCCGCTGTGAAGTCACCGGGGCTGTGCCGGTGCTCGGCCACCGTATCATCCGGAGCGGTAAATCCAAGAAATCCGGCGGTATCGGGACCCACGTCACCGCCAACACGCCCCGCAAGTTCCGCCCGAACCTGCGCCGCAAAAAGCTCTATGTCCCCGAACTTGGACGTCATGTGACCGTGCGCCTCACCGCCCGGGCCCTCAAGACCGTCGACAAGAAGGGCGCATACGCGACTCTCAAGCGCGCCGGCGTGATCTGAGGTTCGTCCGGGACGACAGGCGTCCGCGATGAACGTCCTCCACTTCCTCTCTGCTCCCGCAGCATCCCCTGCCGCTGAAGCGTTCTGGTCGGAAACCTATTCACGGTTGCAGGCCCAACAGGACGTCTCTGCCTACCTGTTTCATGAGGGTGGGACCGCCCTGAAAGACCCACGTTTAGCTTCGCTTCTTTCCCAGGGCCTCCGGCTATTTGCCTGTCCGCGCGCGGCGGAAACCTTTGGCGGCACCGCCGCCGACCAAGCCACCTTGGGCGGTCCCGGCCTCCTGGCAGAACTGATGGAACGCGCCTCCGCTTTTGCCTGCTTCGACGCGTCATGAAAAAAGTAGCCATCATTTGCCGCTCGGCCCCGGGTTCCAAGCGCCGACTCGCCGAGGAAGCCGTTCGTCTCGCGGCCGGTCTCGCCGCCACCGGTCGTCTGCAGATTGATTTAATCCTACAGGAAGGAGGTCTTCTGCTTTTGGAACCGGAATTCAGCGGCCCCAGCCAGACCTGGGATTCTCTTGCCTCTCCTCCGAGTCGAATCGTGGTTCCCTCAAACACCCCCCTGCCCTCCACCGCCCCCCGAACGGAAAAGGCCGAGGATTTGCAGAAGTTGGCCAAATCAGCCGACTTCCTCCTTCGATTTTAGGTTTTCGGCTCGACTGTCCCCCCGTTCTCCGCCATCCGAGAGGTTGACCATGCTCGATCGCGCCAAACTCAAGCATCTCCACTTCCTCGGCATTGCCGGCACCGGCATGGGTACCGTGGCTGCCATGTTCCGGGAAATCGGCCTCCAGGTCACGGGCTCGGATCAGGCGGTCTACCCCCCAATGTCCGACTTCCTACGCGACCGTGGCATCGTCTTTCACGAGGGATACCAGGAAAAAAATCTCTCCCCGAAACCCGATCTGGCCGTGGTCGGGAATGTCATTTCCCGGGGCAACCCTGAATTGGAAGCCATCCTCACCCACCGCATCCCTTTTGTTTCCCTGCCCGAGCTCCTTCGTGGGTGGTTTCTTTACCGCTCCCGCAACCTCGTTGTCACCGGCACCCACGGAAAGACCACCACCTCCACCATGCTGGCTTTCCTCCTGGAAAAGGGAGGCCTCCAGCCTAGTTGGTTTATCGGGGGCGTCCCGGTGGATCTTCCCGGGGGTTGTCACCACGGCAAGGGACCGTTTTGGGTGTTGGAGGGAGACGAGTACGACACTTCCTTTGCCGACAAGCGCAGCAAGTTCCTCCACTACCTTCCCGAACTGGTCATTCTCAACAACGTCGAGTTTGACCACGCCGACATCTACCCCGATCTGGCCGCTATCCAGAAATCCTTCCGGCAACTGCTGAACGTCGTTCCGAAGAACGGCCTCGCTCTCATCAACGCCGACGACCCCAAAGCCATCGAGGTGGCCAAGGACGCCCCTTGCGAGATTTTAGAAGTGGGCGCAGGTCCACAGGCTGCCGCCCGCTATCTGATTCAACACAGCGGCCCGGAGGGCAGTGACTTCACCTTGCACAACCAGAAGTTTCACCTTCCCTTGGCCGGCCGTCACAACGTCCACAACGCCTCCATGGCCATCTGCGCCGCCCACACCCTGGGTATCTCTCTCGATAAGCTGGCCACGATTCTTCCCGAGTTCCACGGTGTGCGTCGCCGGCTGGAAGTCCGTGCCGAGGTCAAAGGCATCACCCTGGTCGATGATTTCGGTCACCACCCCTCAGCTCTTCGGGAATCCATCAGTGCCCTGCGGGGCCGCTATCCGGGGCGCAGGCTTTGGGCCCTTTTTGAACCCCGCTCCAACACCACCCGCCGGGGAATTTTCCAAAAGGAGCTGGCCCAGTCCCTCTCCGCCGCCGATGGCGTCTACATTGCTGAGATTGCCCGCAAGGATCAGCTTGATCCCCTTACCCGGCTCGATCCCTCAAAAATCGCCCAGGACATCAAGGCCGCCGGCAGGGAAGCTTATTTTCTTCCCGATGGCGAAAGCATCATGAAGGATCTGCTTCCACGCCTTCAATCGGGCGATGTGGTGGCTGTCTTCACCAACGGCAGCTTTGGCGGCCTCGTCCCAAAATTAGCCGAGGCGCTTAAATCCCGCTGACGGATTGTGGCCTCACCTTTCCTTGATCTCAGGCCAAAATGTTGATCGAAACGAAAAGCAGAAAATCGGATTAAGTTAGCTGATCACTGGAACAAGGCTTTTCACATCCACACCGCGAAACTGGAAAAGCTTGGCTATCGTCTCCTCAATGACGTTGTTCGGGCAGGATGCGCCCGCCGTTACCCCCACAGTCACTTTCCCGGTCGGAAGCCAGTTCTTCGTTCTCTTCTCCTTGTGCGCATGTTGGTCGTAATGCTCGATCTCTTCAGGAGAGATCATCTTGGTGGAGTTGCGGATGAAATAGGTGGGTAATTTGGCCTCCCCCATCTCGGCCAAGTGGCTCGTATTGCTGCTATTGTACCCGCCCACCACAATCAGCAGGTCCATCTTGTTCACCAGGAGGTCGCGCAGGGCGTCCTGTCGTTCCTGGGTGGCTCCGCAGATCGTGTCGAAAAATCGGAAATGCTCGCCAAGTTTGGGCGCTCCAAAACGGTCCTCGATTGCCTTTTTGATGCGACGCTGCACTTCCTCCGTCTCCCCACGCATCATCGTGGTCTGGTTCGCCACGCCCACGGCCTGCAAATGCAGGTCAGGGTCAAATCCCGGCGAATGGGCACCGGCAAACTTCTTTAAAAATTCCTCCCGGTTGCCGCCCTTGCGGATGTAATCACAGACATAGTCCGTTTCAGCGAGGTTATAGACCACCAGATAATGACCAAGGCCGTCACCGCTCAGCGCCCGGGAACTCGTCGCCATGGTCTCCTCGTGGGAGGCCTTTCCGTGGATAATGGAGGTCACCCGCTCCTTGTTGTACTGACGGACCCGTTTCCACACACTCATCACGTCTCCGCAGGTTGTGTCAACCGTCTGGCATCCCATTTTTTTCAGGTGATCCATCGTCTCCACCTCGGCCCCGAAAGCCGGCACGATCACCACGTCCTCCGACGTCAGGCCGGAAAGGTCGTATCCTTTCGGACCCCGCTTCAGCGATTGGATTCCCATTTCGCGGAGTTGCTCGTTCACCTCGGGGTTGTGGATGATCTCCCCAAGCAAAAAGATCCGCTTGTCCTTGAAGACCTTGGCGGCGGCGTAGGCCAGATCGATCGCCCGCTCCACCCCATAACAAAAACCGAAGGCTTTTGCCAAAACCACAGTCATGTCCTTGGCCACAAGGGGTAGCCCGGTCGCCCGCACATATTCCACTGCGTGACTGCGGTAATGCTTCTCCACCTGGGCTTGCACGGCCTCCATCACTTCAGGGGTGCGAAGGTTTACCTTCTTGGTTGCAGGAGCAGGAGTCACAGACATGGCTTTAAATTACCCGGATCGCCCTTCGGGTCGAGTCAAAGGGAATTATTCGTTACCCCTTCTTCTTGAGGGGTTTGGATACAATCCACTCCAGAATTCCCTTCTGGGTATGCAGACGGTTTTCCGCCTGGTCGAAGATGTCCTGCGCTCGCGCCTCCAGGACATCCGCGGTGATTTCCTTCCCCCGATATGCAGGAAGGCAATGCATCACCAGAACACTGGGCTTGGCCTGCCCCACAAGTTTCCGGTTGATCTGGTACGGGCTGAAAACCTTTTCCCGTGCGGCCGCCTCGGCTTCTTTCCCCATTGAGACCCAGACGTCGGTGTAGAGAATGTCCGCACCCTTGGCCGCCTCCGCCGGATCTTCCGTCCAGCTCACATGCTTCCCCGTCTGCGGCGGTCGGAATTCCTTGGGGGCCGCGCAAGCCAGGTGAAAACCGAAGATTTTCGCCGCTGCTGACCACGACCGCGGAACGTTGCAGGCGGCATCCCCGATGAACGCCACCCGCCTGCCCTGAATCGACCCCCGCTTCTCCTCAAAGGTAAAAATGTCACTGAGAATTTGGCAGGGGTGCTCGTCATCGGTGAGGGCGTTGATGGTCGGAATCCGCGCATAGGCGGCAAACTCCTCCACGTCGTTCTGCGCAAAGGTTCGGATCACCGCGCCATGCACCATCCGCCCCATGACCCGCGCAGTGTCTCGTACCAGTTCCCCTCTCCCCAACTGGATCTCCGCCGCACTGAGAAAACTCGGCACCCCGCCCATCTCCCGGATTGCCACCTCAAAGGACACCCGGGTACGCGTGGAGGCTTTGGTGAAAATCAGGGCCCAAATTTGCCCTGTGAGCGGCCCCTTGGCTCCGGAGCTTTTTCCCCGGGCCTTTTTGGCCTTTTTCGCCAAAGAGAGAATTTGCCGGGCTTCGGCCTCGTTCATCCCCTCCAACTTCAAAAGATGTCTCATAGGGTGGTTTCCACTTTTCGCAGGGCCTCTGCGACTTCCTCTTTCGACACATTATACGGCGGCAGGAACCGCAGGACATCCGAACCTGCTGGCACCACGAGCAATCCCGCCGAAGCCAACTGGGCCGCCACCTCGGCATGGGCCCGGCCTTTCACGGTGACGCCCACCATGCCTCCAAACCCCCGCACTTCCCCCACCCAGCCCCGGCCCGCCAGCTTCCTTAAGCCCTCCTTCAGCTCTTCCCCCCTCGCCGCCACGTTGTCCGCCAACTTTTCCTCCTCGATGATCGCAAGAATCTCCAGAGCCACGGCGCACGCCAGAGCGGTGCCACCGTAAGTCGTGGCGTGGGTTCCCGGCCCAAGCACGTCCATCATTTTCCCGCCCAACCACACCGCACCAATCGGAAATCCTCCTCCCAGGCTTTTCGCCATGGAGACGGCGTCAGGCAGAAACGCGTCTTTCTTTCCCGATTCCCGCAAAATCTTTTCGTAACTCTGGAAACAGCCGGTCCGGTAATGGCCGCACTGCACGGCATCCATCAGCAAAAGAAGTCCCTTGTCGAGGGTTAGCTTCCGTAGCCCCAGCAAATAATCCGCCGTGGCCGGGATGACCCCTCCTTCCCCTTGGATGCCTTCAATCATCACCGCCGCCGTCTTCGGCCCGATCACTTTCTCCACCGCTGCCAGATTGTTGTAAGGAACGTAAACAAAGCCGGGCATCGCCGGCCCAAATCCCTCCCTCAGCCGCTCTTGCCCGGAAGCCGCGATCATCCCCAGGGTCCGCCCATGAAAAGAGTTGAACGTGGTGATGATCTCAAAGCGACCCTGAGCCGATCCCACCTTGCGGGCGGCCTTCACCATCGCCTCGTTGGCCTCCGCCCCGCTATTACAGAAAAACACCTTTCCAGGCCCCGTCCGCTTCACGAGTTCCGCCGCGAGTTCTGCCTGCTTCGGATGGAAGAATAGGTTGGAGACATGAATGAGTTGGGCGGCCTGATCCTGCAAAACCTTGGCCAGCCGCGGATGGGCGTGACCCAGGCAATTGACGGCGATCCCACCGCCAAAATCGAGATACTCCTTTCCGTCAGCATCCCAGACTCTCGTTCCCTTCCCCTGGACCAGCACGGGGGCCGTCTCCGGCCGTTTGTACGAAGGCACCACGTGGCGGGCGTAGCTCGCCCGCACTTGAGCGGAGGAATTCGATGGGGAATTCTTCAAGCGGGAATCCTAGGAAAAAGAAGGCTTCCGGCCAATCCCGCTTAGCGGGCGGCCCAGCGGAGCAGGGACTCGGTCTGCTCCCAGCCCATGCAGGCGTCGGTCACTGAAAGTCCATACTTTAACCCCGTGGGCCCCTCGGTCGGGATATTCTGACGTCCCTCATGCAGATGGCTTTCCAGCATCAACCCCAGGATCCCCGGCGCGCCGGACTTCTTCTGATCGATCACACTCTTCCAGGCGACTTCCTGCCTGGTCGCCTCCTTGCCGGAGTTGGCGTGGCTGCAATCCACCATTAGCCGCACCGGCAAATTGTGTTTTTTTAAGGTTTCCCGGGCTGCCGCCAGACTTTCCGGGTCGAAATTGCTTTTCTCCCGTCCACCCCGCAGGACGAGATGGGTGGAGGTATTCCCGGTGGTCCGCACCACACTGGTCAGCCCCTCGGGATCAATGCCGACAAATGAGTGGGGGGTCCGCGCCGACAGCATCGCATCCACCGCCACCTGCAGACTTCCGTCCGTTCCGTTTTTAAATCCCACCGGCATGGACAACCCGCTCGCCATCTCTCGGTGGGTCTGACTCTCCGTGGTCCGCGCGCCGATCGCCGCCCAGGTCACCAAATCGGAAAGGTACTGCGGAACGATCGGATCCAGAAACTCGGTGCCGGCAGGAACCCCCAGCTCATTGATCTCGGCGAGCAACCACCGTCCGAGCTTGAGCCCGCCCTCCAGATCCAACGAGCCGTCGAGATGCGGATCGTTGATCAACCCTTTCCAGCCCACCGTGGTCCGCGGTTTTTCAAAATAAACCCGCATCACCAGCAGAAGGGC
>Ga0214917_10001935_pt1 | contig 25942 bp, 21 predicted proteins | sample LL_1208_BB_MetaG_FD_177983 | JGI IMG/M metagenome (GOLD analysis project Ga0214917, IMG submission 177983) | Freshwater microbial communities from Lake Lanier, Atlanta, Georgia, United States - LL_1208_BB | ecosystem: Environmental > Aquatic > Freshwater > Lake | place: USA: Georgia | collected...
TTCCCCGTGCATCGGGACTTTCATAGTGCACCAAACCGTAATTTTTAAATGCTTTTTGGTGGGAAATAATGGAACGCACCACGAAGGCATTTTCCACCTCTGAGAAACCGCAGACCACCGGTTTTCCTAAGGCTAACAACACTTCGCGAATGTGCGCCAACTTCTCTTCATATTTCGCTGTGTTCCATTCGTTTTTGGCTTGAGGTAGAAATTCCGCATCGTCGTTCGGGCCATCGAGGGTGTCGAACAAATTTTCAACATTGTAGAAAGCAACGGTACGTGTTTTTTGACCATGAACAATGCTGTTGAATATCAATGCTGTTAACAAGTAAATTATGGGTTTCATAGTGATTATATTATAGTTTTAAATTATTCAAATATCAATGTCAAAAGTCCGATGGATTAATACGCCCCATAATACCGTTTGAAGAACCATTCCAAGAAAAAGCATAAAGCTATGAACAAGAGCAATAAAAATAAGTCCACCAAGTTTCTGAATTGTGTAGTGGCGTGTTCAATCGAGGTGATATCGGAGCGCTTTGCAATATCATTCAAGGCTTGTTTGTATGCACTAAATGGATAATACTTACCATTCGATTGTTTGGAAAGTTGCTTGAGGATACCGTGGTTTGCAGCATTTACACTGCGTTCAAGGGATTGGTCCTCTATCAAAAATGCACCTTTTTTTACGTATTTTTTATTCTGGTACTCTGTGCTGGCGATCCATTGGTAATTTCCTGGGGACAAGCTGCCTAGGTCGAGGTTGTAACCGTTGTTTAATACATTGAACTGATTGACAAACTTTTTACCTTTTTCGTCCACCAAGGTCATCGTTATTTTTGGGGTCGTTATGGGTTCTAAACTTGCGTTATAAAAATTGGCATTTACCGTAATTCTCTCGTTTTTTGCAAATCTTTTTTCAAACTGAACGCTAAGTCCCATTCCTTCCTTCTTCACCAAAAGGTATGCAAATGTTTTTAGGAATATCTCATTGAAATGACTATGGTTTTTGCTTTTCATGTAATCCGCCAAGCGCCAACGCCATAGCCCTTCACCATAAATTAACCCATGGGGTAGTGCGTACTGTTTGTTGAGGTACATTAAGGGTTGACTTTTCACCGTATTTCCAATTTTTTGAAACAACAGCGTTTCATAATTACCCTTTGGATTTATTACACCAAATTTAGCGACCAAGGGTGGGAAAAATGCAATTGTATTTTTTGTTTCCTCGCTCAAATCGAACACCTTGAACGCATCGTTGCATTGCGCTTGGGTTTCATCGCTCTGACCTCTTTGGTTGCTAAGATTAAATAAGTCCAATGTACTTTGTGTTGTATTCGAGAAGGCACTTGGAATAATAAATAAAATCGGGATTTTTTGTTCTTTAACATAGGCAAACGCCTCGTTGTCAAAAGGGAAATTTGGGGCATGCCAAACGACTAAATCAGGTTTTATTTTTTTAGCCACAATTTCTTGTGGGGTTAAAAAGGAGGTTTCGTAATTTTCATTGGTCTCTGCTGCGGCGCGTAGCGCAGCCAAGTCAGGGTGTGGAGTAGTCGAAGTAAAAACCAAGGAATTTCTTGAATCGATCACTTCAATATAGCAGGTACGTGTATTATTAATTTTTGAATTTTCCCCGCTTAGGTATTCAACCGTAACTGTGTAGGGTTGAAATCCTACTTTGCTTGCATTTACCTCAAATGGCACCTGTTTATAAGCAAAATCATTGTGGCTATACGTTATCGATTTTGAAGCAATGATATTTCCATTTTGAGAAAGCGTAACGGTTGCACTTGTATTTTGAATCTTGTACGCTTCTATATCAACTTGTATGGGGAAAATGTCGTGAAGAAAGACGACATCATTGTAATAAAGATTGGTAATCATTTGGTCCTTTTTGGGAACGGTATCTCCAATTCCAATGGAGAAAATGGGGGTGAGGCTAAGCTGTTCCGCCGCGTAGATAGGATTATCCCCCTTGTTGTAATTTCCGTCGCTGGCAAAAATAACCGCGCCCACGTTTCGGTTCAAGTAAATTTCTGACAGCTGTTTAAAAGCTTGTTCATGGTGGGATTCAGTTTCGTTTAATACAACGTTTTGTCCTTCTTTAAATCGGTTTCCAATGGTATAAAAGGCAAGGTCGTATTTGTTGCCAAATCTTGCGCGAAGATCACGCGTAAATCGATTTATTTTCTCTTTAATTTGACTGCTGTCCTCGAATCGCCTCATAGATTCTGAATTATCGATCAACGTGACCAATACAGGTCGCTCCACTTCCGTCGTTTGGCGTAAAAAGGTAATTTGAAGCAAGAGAAACATGACCAAGAATAATCCTGTAGCTCTTAGGAAAGGCAACAACCGTTGAAGCCATTTTTTCTGGGTGATTATCCACGGGTTCTTCCGGTAAAAATACCAAGCAATTATACCGGCTAAAGGCACAAGAAGAAATATCCAAAATAAACTGTACGTGGACTGAAAAGCCATACCGCGAAAGTAAGAATTTTAGTCCACATTCATGGCGTAAGCTTATCGGTTCAGCATAAATGTATACCTTCGTAAAAAAAATAATCATGACAAAAACGGTTTATATAGTTGCGGCGGTGAGAACGCCAATCGGTGCATTTATGGGAGGCTTATCTACGATTCCGGCCACCCAACTTGGGGCAGTAGCAATTCGTGAAGCTTTAAAACGCAGCACTTTATCTGTGGACCAAGTAGATGAAGTGTTCATGGGTAATGTACTTCAAGCAGGAGTGGGTCAGGCTCCGGCGCGTCAAGCAGCTTTAGGAGCGGGTTTGGGTAATCAAGTTCCTTGTACCACGGTTAATAAAGTTTGCGCCTCGGGCATGAAAGCCATCATGCTAGGTGCACAAACAATCCTTGCAGGCGACAACCATATTGTGGTAGTTGGTGGCATGGAAAACATGTCGCAAACACCTCATTACGTGAGCGGAAGAAATGGTACCAAATTCGGAAATATCACCATGCTTGACGGCATTACAAAGGATGGATTGCTCGATGTGTATTCCAATGTACCTATGGGAAATTGCGCGGAACTTTGCGCCAAAGAACACCAAATATCCCGTGAAGAACAAGATGCCTTTGCTATAGAATCCTATCGAAGGGCTGCTGAAGCATGGAACACAGGGAAATTTGACGATGAAGTGGTACCAGTGCCAGTACCGCAGCGCAAAGGTGATCCCCTGATGGTGGTTAAAGATGAAGAATATACGAATGTGTTCCTGGATAAGATTCCAACTTTAAAGCCTGCTTTTGACAAGGACGGCACAATAACCGCTGCGAATGCATCAACCTTGAACGATGGGGCTTCTGCGCTTATTTTAGCCTCGGGTGAGGCCGTTCAAAAATATGGGTTAACCCCACTTGCCAAAATTGTTTCTTATGCCGATGCGGCCCAAGCGCCGGAATGGTTTACCACATCGCCTTCTCTAGCTGTGCCAAAAGCACTTGAAAAAGCGAATCTGAACGTATCGGACATAGATTTCTACGAATTAAACCAGGCATTTTCAGTAGTGGGTATCGCCAATGCGAAATTATTAGGTTTAGACCCTGCCAAAGTCGATGTCAACGGTGGGGCCGTTGCACTGGGGCATCCACTTGGGAATTCAGGTTCTCGAATTGTCGTTACTTTGGTTCATGTATTAAAACAAAACAATGGGAGGTTTGGCGCTGCAGGTATTTGTAATGGGGGAGGGGGCGCCTCCGCTATGGTGATTGAAAGTGTTTAAGGGGTAAACAACCTGAATAACTATTCCAATTTGGCCAGTTTGCTGGCCATTTTTTTACCAACTTCCGCTTGCCCCTCCGCCACCAAAACTTCCGCCACCGAAACCGCCGAAACCACTTGAGGAGCCTCCTCCAGAACTTCCACCACCCCAACCGCCACCCCAATAACCACCACCCCAATAACCTCCCCTTCGCCCAAGGGTGGTACCACCCCGACCGAATTTAACGATAATGATAACAAGGAGAAGCACAAATCCAACAACACCAAGAATACCCATCCACCCCATGGCGTGTTTCTTCGTGTATTCCTTGAAATTATATTCCTTTATTGCCAAAGACTTCAATACCCCTAAGGTGGCACGAATGGCCTGATTAGGGTTCTTCTTTTTCATGTTTGGGACAAATTCATGCTCGATGATTTCATGACATGTTAGATCCGGGATAACGCCCTCCAAACCTCTACCAACTCTTATCGTGGCTTCTCGTTTTCCTTCGCCAAATGGCTTAATAATGATGACGATGCCATTGTCCTTTTTCTCATCACCCACACCCCATGCTTCACCGAGCTTGTCGCCATAATCAGCGATTTCTAAATTCTTTAAATCATCCACCACCACCACCACAATGGCGTTTGAAGTACTTTTTTCAAAATCCTTCAATTCCTTTTCAATGGATTGCTCCTCGGCGTAGTTCAGAAGTTTTTTCGAGCTGTAGTCATTGTAAGCCTTAGGCGGATTGGGTTTCTCCGGTATTTGGGCAAAACCTTGAAAACATATCGCTAAAAAGAGGATTTCAAGGAACTTCATTCTTCACTGATTTCGTTGCTTAATTCGTTGGTGTCGTCGGTTTTCGGTGGAAAAAATTCGTGCAGTTTTGCTCCAGAGGCTTCTATAGCTGCAATCAAACCTTCGGCAAAAAGCCCTTGTTTGAAATGATTGGAAAGCAATTCATATACCTCGTTCCAAAATCCTTCCGGTACCCGTTCATGGATGCCTTGATCGCCAAGGATGACCAGCTGTTTTTTTGCGAAACACACATAGATTAGCACGCCATTTCTTTCGATCGTGCGCGTCATTCCCAAGCGTTCAAAGATTTTAGTGGCTTTTTGCATTGGATCAGGGGACCCTATGCGGTCTATGTGAACCCTAATTTCCCCGCTGGTTTGCTCTTCTGCGCTGCGAATGCTTGCCTCAATACGCTGTTTGTCCGAGGTGCTTAACATCTATTCAAAGTTGACATCCGGAGCGTTTTCAGCACCGCTATTGGCTTTGAACATTTCTTTTCTTGGAAAGGTTTCTGAATTCAACAACATGCTCGTGAAAAATCCACGGATGTGGGTGTTGTATCCTTTGACAGCTTCGTTGTAGACGTCGCGTTCGCGTTTTATCCGGTTTTCAGTTCCTTCTAATTGCACTTGAAAATCACGAAAATTCTGGGTGGATTGAATGTTCGGGTACGCTTCATACATGAGGTTAATGGCTGTATTGATTTTCTTACCCATTAATTCCATATCTTCCGGAGTTTTGGCGTCAACAATTCCCGCACGAGCTTGGGTAACTTGGGTAAGGATTTCTTTTTCGTTTTTAGCGGCTGCTTTCACGGTTTTCATCAGGTTTGGAATTAAATCCAAGCGGCGTTGGTAAGCCGATTGCACGTTACCCCATTTTTCATCCACCCCTTCTTGCAGGCTAACAGCTTTGTTGTAGGACGTGTAATAGACAAGAAAGCCAATGAGCAGCATACCTCCGAGGACAATTAAAGCGATTGTTCCTTTTTTCATTTCATCTAATTTTTGTCAAAACTAATTGATTTTCGCGATGATTCAGCGTTTGCTTCGAATCTTGTGTTAATTACACGCTTGTTGGTAATCCTTGTGTTTGAATTGAATCCAATATTCAACCAAGCCCTCTGGTGTTCTAATGAATTTTTGTTCCATTTTCCCAATGCTGTATTTACTTTTTAGCTTCTCGGTTAATTCGGTCATGCGCCGGTTGAGTATTACCATGGGCTGGTCGTTCCAACTCCCACAATGTTCTATTCCAGTAAAGGCTTGGCATTTACTTACCTTTACAAATGGCATGTTCATCGTGTAATGGACATTGTCTTTTTGGTCCAATCCTTTTGTGGTAATTTTTATCTTATTAAAATCTACTTTCAGATAGCGCTGATGGGTATATGCCTCTTTGAGATATTGTCCTACTGTCCTTGCCACAGTGTTTGAAAATTGGTGGCCCACATCCCCGTCTTCGTTGAATTCGGGCCCTTTAAAATACCCCACCAAGCCCGCATCACTGATACGTATGCTATCGTATTTGGGTTTTGGTATTTTTTCCTTTTCTGTCTCCATACTGCCGTTAATGCCTTCTCTTTTAGATTGCTCTTTGGCTTCGGTGGTGCATTGCCATAAACAGACGATGGTGTTCAATAGAATAAATAAGCGCAGCATAATGATTAAAAATTAAATTTTTATTTTGATTACTTTTTAAGTAAATTTGTACTATTCAAATATAAACATTTTACGCTTAATCATGTCTTTCCTTCGGAATATTGTCCACATGGACCTGGATACTTTTTTTGTGTCTTGCGAACGCCTCTTGGATAGCCGTCTTGAGGGGAAACCTATTCTCATTGGCGGCACCAGCGACCGAGGGGTGGTGGCGTCCTGCAGTTATGAGGCACGTCGTTATGGTATCCATTCTGCGATGCCTATGAAAATGGCCAAAGAGCGCTGTCCGGAAGCTATCGTGATCAAAGGGAATTCGGAAACTTATAGCCGCTATTCCCGCATGGTCACAGAAATCATTCGTGAAGCCTCGCCGCTCTATGAGAAAATGTCGGTGGATGAATTTTACATTGACTTCACAGGTATGGACCGCTTTTTTGGCACCCTCAAATACGCCACAGCATTACGGCAAAAAATCATCCGGGAAACGGGTTTACCGATTTCATTCGGGCTTTCTCAAAATAAAACCGTTTCCAAGGTCGCCACCGGCGAGGCAAAACCCAACAATCAACGCATCATTGAACACGGCCAGGAACGTTCCTTCTTGGCGCCTTTGTCGGTAGCTAAAATCCCGATGGTCGGAACCAAAACCTACCAAACCCTTTGCAATTTAGGCATCCGGCGTATTCAAACGCTCCAAGAGCTTCCCGTACAAATGATGGAACATGCACTGGGCGAAAACGGCGTAAGCATTTGGAAAAAAGCACAAGGTATCGATCACAGTCCTGTGGTGCAACACACCGAACGAAAATCCATTTCTACTGAGCGAACCTTCGATTACGACACCATCGATGTGCGTAAATTGCGTGCGATCCTAAGTGCCATGAGCGAAAACCTGGCATTTCAACTGCGAAGAGGAGGGAAGCTTACGGGTTGTGTGACGGTAAAAATTCGATTTTCGGACTTCCAAACCCAAACCTTGCAACGAAAAATTCCATATACCGCTGCCGACCATCAACTCCTGCCTTTGGTGACGGAATTATTCCAACGGATCTACAACCGCCGCTTGTTGGTGCGCTTAATTGGGGTGCGCTACAGCGACCTCGTTACAGGAAACCACCAACTGAGCTTGTTCGACGACCAAATCGATTATGCCCGTTTGTATCAGGCCATGGACCAAATACGCATACGCTACGGCGACCGCGCTATCATCCGTGCGTTGGGCATGGAAGCGCGCACCATCGGGCGTTGGAATCCTTTCGACGGAGATGCCCCACCCTTGTTGGCCAACCGAAGAGTGTAAGATAAAGCGGGTATGAAAGTGATGTCGTATTTCAGTTTGAAGTATGGGGTTTACGCCCCAGAAATGCTGGTGAAATGGGCCGTTGAGGCAGATTATCGTTCCCTGTTTCTTGCCGATATCAACAGCACGGGCTCGGCGTTGGTGTTTGTAAGGGAAGCCCAAAAGCAAGGCATTCAGCCCGTCGTTGGGGTAGCGTTGCACAACGGAATGGAATGTGTAGCCACCCTCATGGCACGGAATAACCGAGGGGTGCACGAAATGAACGTATTCATTACGCCCTTTATTCACGACGAGAAGCCCTATCCCGCCGAGCTGCCTCACTTTTCCAATTGTTGGGTGTTTTATCCGGTGCAGCGCATGCTTGCAAGACCTTTGTTGGACCACGAGTGGTATCAAATCGATTTGAAAGAATTGGCGAATTGGGAGGTGCGGTACGCGACACACTTAGACCGAAATAAGGTGGTGCTGCTTACGCCCATGGTGTTTAAAACAAAACGCGATTTCAACAAACACCGCCTTTTGCGGGCAATCCATCACAACGTTCTGCTTTCGAAGCTTCCCCAAGAATGGCATGCTACGGGTGATGAATTGCTGCTCCATCGTACGGCATTGGAACAGCGCTGCGGCCCATACCTCGATTTTTGGAATCGTGCTGCACAATGCATGGCAGATTGTGAGGTTTCTTTTGCCTTTGGCGAGGATGCCTTGCCCCAAAATCCAGCCTCGTACACCGGTTCAAAAGCGATGGACGAACAACTGCTTCGAAAACTTTGCGCAGAAGGGATTTCTTATCGCTATGCCGCAATTACCGATGAAATAGTTGCCCGGATTGAAAAAGAGGTGGAACTGATTGCCCAAAAAGATTACCTCTCGTATTTTTTGATCGCTTGGGATTTCACGTCTTATGCCCGATCGCGCGGATTTTTTTACGTGGGGCGGGGCAGTGGCGCGAACAGCATTGTGGCCTATCTGCTGCGCATTACTGATGTTGATCCCTTGGAATTGGACTTATATTTTGAGCGATTTATCAACCTTTACCGGAAAAATCCTCCCGATTTTGACATTGATTTCTCATGGAAGGACCGCGATGAAATCGTGCGCTATATCTTTGAAAAATATCCGAATGCTGCCTGGCTGTGCACCTACAGTACCTTTCAGTACAAGGCGACGGTGCGTGAATTGGGGAAGGTGTTTGGTTTGCCTAAGTCCGAGATTGATAAACTCAGCAACCGAACCGTTTCCATGCAGCAGGCGGACAGCATATCGGCGCTGGTGCTGCGTTATGCAGCCTATTTGCAGGATATGCCCTCCCATTTGAGCGTACACTCCGGAGGCATTGTCATTAGCGAGCGTCCAATCACATGGTTCTCCGCCACGTTCATGCCCCCCAAAGGTTTTCCAACTACCCAGTTTTCGATGCTTGAAGCCGAGGATGTGGGCTTGTACAAGTTCGACGTGTTGAGCCAACGGGGTTTGGGGAAAATCCGTGAAACCCTTGATATTATTGCTTACAATCAACCTGACGTCCCTGTGGAGGATATTCATAATATGCAGCGGTTTAAGCAAGATCCCAAAATCAGAACGATGCTTTTAGAGGCTAAGGCTTTAGGGTGTTTTTATGTGGAATCTCCCGCTATGCGCATGCTCATGGTGAAACTGAAAGTAGCGACTTATCTCGAATTGGTGGCCGCCAGTTCCATCATACGTCCTGGCGTTTCGCAGTCGGGAATGATGCACGAATACATCTTGCGGCATCGCGATCCTGCACGGAGAAAGCAGGCCCATCCCATTTTGTTGGAAATTATGCCAGATACCTACGGCGTGATGGTGTACCAAGAGGATGTGATTAAAGTGGCGCATTATTTTGCAGGATTGAGTTTGGCCGAAGCGGACGTCTTGCGCCGCGGGATGTCAGGAAAGTTCAGGTCCCGAGAGGAATTTACCAAAGTGCAGGAGGTGTTCTACACGAATTGTATCCAACGAGGGTATTCAAGTGCACTTACCGATACAGTGTGGAATCAAATCGCCAGTTTTGCAGGCTATGCGTTTTCGAAGGGGCATTCCGCTTCGTATGCCGTGGAAAGTTATCAGAGTCTATATTTGAAAGCCCATTTCCCTTTGGAATACATGACAGCCACCATCAATAATTTTGGCGGATATTATCGCACAGAGATTTATGTCCATGAGGCGCGTAAATACGGCGCGCGCATCGAAGCGCCTTGCGTGCAGGAAGGGTATCATACCTGCGTGCTCTACGGTACACGTCTGTTGCTGGGATTTGTCTTGGTGGAAGGCATAGAGGCAGAGGTTATTCGGCATGTGTTGGAAGAACGACAAGCCCATGGAACGTTCAAGGATTTTGGAAATTTTTTAGACCGTGTACGCATTCCTTTGGATCAATTGGCCTTGCTGATACGCATCGATGCGTTTCGTGCGTTCCACCTGTCGAGAAAAGAATTGCTGTGGCGTGCGCATTATCGCCTGTATAAAGCGCCCGCAAAACCTTTGCAGGAGGGCTTGTTTGTGGCACCCATTCAGGAGTTTGTGCTGCCAGATTTGGAGGAACATCCGATGGAACTTGTTTTTGATCAGTTGGATTTGTTAGGTTTTCCTTTGTGCAATCCTTTTGCATTGCTGTCGGATCCTTTGCCGTCACACACGCCTGCAGCGCATATTCCTGCCAGCCGAAATTTACGTATCGAAACATATGGGTATTTGGTCACGGTTAAACGGTCTAAAACGAGCCGGGGCGATTACATGCATTTCGGGACTTTCTTGGATGATCAGGGCGATACGATTGATACCGTTCATTTTCCTGAATCTGGGAGTAAGTATCCTTTTCAGGGCAAGGGAATCTATCATCTAAAGGGTGTCGTTACGGAAACGTTCGACTACCTTACGCTGGAGGTAGGCGAAATGCATAAATTGCGATGGATGGACGATGTGCGTTACCGAGAGGTGGGATAAAAGCAACGAACGAGCGGGTGGCTAACCAGCATTAAAATCTTCCGATTGGTGCACAATTTCCCAGGTGTGGTCGGACAATAATTTCACCGTGGCTTGGTAGGCAAGGGCCTGAGGTTTTCTGCCCCAGTCTTGAGGACCAATCAACGAAAGCAAATGGGAAGCGCCTTTTGCATACAGGAAATAAGTATGATGAATTAAGGGTTCGAATTTTATGTCACAACGGTAGATAATGTCCGAAATTTCTTTTCGGTCCTGAATGGCTTTTGCTTGTTTTGCAAGCACTTGAATTTGTTCGTAAATCTGCTTTAATTGCACATCTGTTTGGTATTCCATGGCCCGCAAGGCGCGGCTTTTCAATTTACCTTCATCTTCTGGTTTGATGGGCAAACTTCCCGCATGATGGGCATAGGGGAGAAGCCCGGGATGTTCCGTTATTTTGTCTTTATCGATGGGGTTTACAAAATGTTCTTCCATAAGGTCATTTCAACAATTGACTTAGCTTTTCTCCAACTTGCGCACCAATGGCCACCCCCATTCCCCCCATCCGCACGCCAACTGCAAGGTCGTCGTGGAGCAGTTTGACAATGGGTTCTTTTGATTTCCCAACCCCTAAGGTTCCAGCCCAAGCGTATGCGATATCAAACGATTGATTTGGAAGAATGTTCGCGATCAAGAGATTTTTAAGATGGCTTTGGAGCGCAGGTGTCGTTTCCTGTGAGGAGGTGCGCTCCGCCTCGAAATCCAAGTTCCTTCCTCCCCCAAAAAGCACGCGGTTGCCCACATTCCTGAAATAATAATACCCGGCATCGAAGTGGAAGGTACCGTTGATTTTAAGGTCCGAGATAGGACTTGTGACCACGACTTGGGCACGTGCAGGCCTTACCTCTAAGGGGAAAAGTTGCTGTGCAAACGCATTGGTACAGACCGCAATTTTGTCGACCGAAATGCGTCCGTATTGGGTGCGTATTGCTTTAGATTCAATGGCATGTACCTCGTTGGCGAAAAGAAATTTTATTCCTTTCTTGATGCAATCAAGATAAAGCGCTTCGATCAAAGCAGCGGTATCGATGCTGCCTTCGAACCTGTTTTTATAGGCAAAATCGAATCCAAGCAAATGAGATTTTTTTATTTTTTTATGGTCTTCAATAAAGGTATCCTGCAATCCTGTCACACGGCATACGGCATCGTTGAGAAAGGCAAGGGTACCTTGGTCGATTTTGTTGGGATGTGGCACAAGGTCCCACGAACCACACATATGGTATTGCACAGCACGTTTGGGGACAAGTTCGAAGAGTTTTTGCAGACCTTCATAGCGCAATTGAAGGGTTGACCAAACCTCGTCGTGGGTCATTTTTTCTAAATCATCCAAAAGTTCAGAGGGACTGCCGAAACACGCGAATCCTGCATTTTTAGTGCTGGCTCCAGTGGGAAGATAGCCGCGTTCAAGAATTAGGATTTTCCTTTTGGTGTGGCGTTTTTTAAGCGATAAGGCGCAGGTCATGCCGACGATACCAGCGCCGATGACGACGTAGTCGATATCTTCGGTATAGGCACGTTTTTCCCAAAAACTTAATTGTTCGTAACGTAACATTTCATTATTTACACAAATTTGACGATTTTTGCATAGTTAAAAACTTATCTGAAACCGAATTTTGAAACAACGTTGCATTAGCATGAAAAAACTTTTATTGCTGTTGGGTTTATTTCTTGCGTTTTCAGGATTTTCTCAAGTAGAAATAAAGGTTATTTTCAAAGGGGTTATAGGTGATACAAGCGGCAAAGGAATTTCTGGCGCCGGCATTTATATCGTCCAAAATGGGGCGACAATAAGTACATCGATTAGTGATAAAACTGGAGGATTTATTCTTTCTGGCAGCGTGTTTAAAAAGGATCCTCTGGTGGTGCAATGTTCGAAGCCAGGTTATTTGAACCGCAATTTAGCATTTGACATATCCGATTTATCGATTCCAAAGAAAGTGTTGAGTTTGACCATCATGCTTGGTGAAAACATGAAAATTCAAATGTTTCCCGTAAATCCTTTGTTGACCTTTACGGTAGGGGCAAATGATTTTGCAGAAAAATATAAATGGAACGAAAAACAATTGGAATGCACCAGCGATCTTGTCTACAAGAAAAAATATAGTGATTCTTTAAAGCTACGGGTGAGAAAGGAGGAAGGAAGATTGCTTTTAGAAAAGTTTAAGGCCAAAAGCAAAGAGCTCGAGCAAGTGCAAAACTATAAGTTAGCCCTTAAATATCTTGATACAGCCATTTCCATTCAGGGTTCTTATACCCTGGGTGATACTTCACTAAACCGTAAAAAACAAGTGTTGACAAAAAATTTAAATACCCAATTGCTCGCCCAAAGGAAACAAAAATCGATCGACAGCTTGTTCCATGTAGGGGATTCGCTTTTGTTAATATTAAAGTGGCAAGATGCAGAAAAAGTCTACAAAGAGGTCACAAAATACGACCCAAAGTCGGATAAATTAAAAACAAAATTAGCTTCTATTTCAGTTTTCAAAAAAGAGGAAGACGAACGGAAAAAAGAGTTAGCTGCTTGGGCTAAGAATAGGTCTGAATGCACCAGGCTTGCGGCTGGAAAAAAATACAATGAGGCAATAACTGCAATAAATAAGAGTAAGTCCTTGGTTAAGATCCCTCAAATTTTAAAGGATAAAATACCCTCGGTGGTGGATTCCTTGAACTTACTCCTGAAGGAACAGAACTTGGATAATGAGGTCAAAAAGGCCATGGATGCCGCAAAAAAAATAAAAAGCGATAACAGTGCCATGAAGGCTGCCTTGGATAAAATCACCTCGCTTATTTCCAATTACAAAGAGGTTAAAAAACAAACGACTTCTTTCTCGGATTTGGATAAGATTATCACGACATACGTGATGATTGAGATTAAGCGCGCTTACGATATACAGAGTAAGCAAGATTTTGACAAAGCTATACAAGTATACGTGCAAACGAAGGATGTTTTGGCCTTCACCCATGATTTCAATACCAAACAACTTCAAGTAAGCGATATTGATCAAAAAGTTATTGAAGCGCAAAAAGCCAAAGAATCAAATAGTCAATCTTTTAACTTTGCCATAAATAGTATCAAGAATGCGCTTGATTCCATGACCTTTGACGCAAAATATGGCACGAATTATCAGCCTAAAGTGGCCTTAGGGAAAATTAAAACCTTACTTGGGGGTAATGCTTTAAAATCCAAGGCAAAGAGTCCAGAGGTAGTGGCCTTGAATAACCGCTTTCTCAAGATGAAGCCTTATTTTGAAAATAATGCAAAAAACCTAAAAACAATGGTGAATAAGGACTCCACAAAGTCTTTGAATGTAGCCAATGATTTTTATGCTAAGGCTAAAGCTGCCGAAGTAGGTGCCTTAGAATTATCCTATCTTCAAACAAAAATAGATTCCATAAAAGCTAAATTTAAATCACCCAATTCCAATACTGCTGGGAACAATGCAATGGGTATTGTTGTGAAGCCTCCGTCTGGAGCTAAAATCATCACGGCGAATGCCAATGCCACCAATAATTCCTCAATGACGTCCTATGAGCGAATAAAATTATTGCAACAAGAAGCTTTGGACAAAAGAACCTTGGCCATAGATCGTTATAATGCTGGCCAGAGTCGCGAACATGATGAAATAAACCGTACGCAGCTAAATTTCACTGAACAACAAAAAACATCGATTCTGCTCATTAACGAGAAGATTTCCGATCAAAATAAATTGAACGAACTAAATAATCGTGACAATGGAGAAAATACCAACAAACAGATGATCAACAAAAGTCTAGAAAGTCAAGAAATCAATCGAAAAGATAAAATCCTCCAAGATAAATTGCGGAACCGAACGGATTCTATTAATGCGCACCACCAAGATCAGCACTATTCCACAAGTCTTCAATTTCAAGATTTCGTGGATTCGATAGGTGTACAGCGCACGAAAAAAGATGCTGAATCAAGTGAACAAAATAAGCAACAAGATATCTCTCAACGTAACGTATTAAAGGAAACCAACAACGCGAAATTGAAAATTGATCAACAAGCACAAGAATCCGGTAAGCAGACGCAAAGAGCCTATGAAAAGGTGATGAACTATGTGGATACAAAGACCCAGGAACCAAATTATTTGAAGGATGAAAAAGGAGTTTGCTACCCTTGGAATACCATGACAGAACTTAAGTATGTCTACGAGGATGATGCGGGTTTTGAAACAGGGAAACTTATACGTCGAATTGTCGTAAGCGCACATGGTTATGGGGTGATTTACGATCAATTGATTAATGCTAACGGAACCTCTAGTTACAGCATGAATGGTCAAGCCATTTCGGAAACAATCTGGTTGCAAGATTCAAACGGCTCACGGGTTTTTGAGCCGGGGGGGGCAATAACACCTACAAAATGTCCATAGTTCAATTCAGTATTTTGTTGAATTCCTGGGTTTGTTTACCTGATTAATTTTCTAATAAATCCATTTGTAATCCACTATGAATATTCACTTCATCGCCATCGGCGGAAGCGCTATGCATAACCTCGCCATCGCCCTGCACCGTAAAGGCCATCTCGTCACCGGCTCCGATGATGAAATTTTAGACCCCTCTAAGAGCAGATTGGAAAAAGAAGGTATTCTTCCCGCGGAAATTGGATGGTTCCCTTCCAAAATCACCGCTTCTTTAGATGCCGTTATTCTTGGTATGCACGCCAGAGCGGATAATCCAGAACTTTTGCATGCCAAACAATTGCAAATTCCTGTTTTTTCCTACCCAGAATACCTGTTTGAAGCTAGCAAATTCAAAAAACGGGTCGTCATCGCCGGAAGTCATGGTAAAACCACCATTACTTCCATGATTTTACATGTTGTCCAAAAACTTCAGCGGAATGTGGATTACATGGTGGGCGCGCAGCTGGAAGGTTACGATTGCATGGTGAAAATTACCGATGAGGCGGAATATATGCTTTTAGAGGGCGACGAATACTTGAGCTCTCCCATTGACCGAAGACCGAAATTCCATCTGTATCGGCCCCACCTTGCTTTGCTGAGCGGTATCGCTTGGGACCACATCAACGTTTTTCCTACGTTCGATAATTATGTGGAACAATTCCAAATTTTTGTGGATTCCATCCAACCCAAGGGTTACCTGGTATATAATGACAACGACAAAGAAATCCAGCACATCGTGGAACGTACTTGCGGTGAATTAACCTTTGTGCCATATGCGATTCCCGACTACCAAATCTGCGACAACGGCGTGATGTTGTGCTACGAAGACAAAACGTTTCCATTACAAATATTTGGCGACCACAATCTCCAAAATTTGATGGGTGCAGCTAGGGTAGGAGAGCGAATGGGGATTCACATGGAAGATTTCTTTGAGGCAATGGCCGATTTTCGTGGTGCAGGAAAACGCCTTCAAGCGGTGGTGGAATCAGCACGATTCAAAATGTTCAAAGATTTCGCCCATTCCCCCTCAAAATTGAAAGCGACTACAGAGGCTGTACGAAAACAGTTCGCCGATTATAAGCTCATAGCTTGTATGGAATTGCATACCTTTTCTTCGTTGAAAAAAGAATTTTTACCTCAATACCAAGGATGCATGGATGCGGCCCATGAGGCCCTTGTGTATTTCAATCCTCATGTGGTGGCACACAAACGCCTTGAAATGATTGCACCTGAGGAGGTCGAAAAAGGATTTGGTGGAAATATTACCGTAGCGAACACGACGGCTGATGTACTCGCCTTTATTCAAAGCAACATTTCCGAAAATTGTGTGTTACTTATGATGTCTTCAGGAAACTTTGACGGTATCGATTTTGATCAGTTGGGTACAACATTGCGCTCCCAATTAGCGTCCACGGAATAGAATCCTTCGAAAGATGAGTGCAATGAAGATACTATTGAATATGGAGTACAACGTTAATCCCAACAACGAAATAACAAAGGTGAAATTAGCACTGTAAATCAGTTCGTCTTGCTTTTGCAACATCCCCAATATTTCTTTGTTGGACTTCGATTTTAATTCTTCATTTTTTACTCTTATTTTCTGAATGTTCTCCGGTTTTTTTAATAATTCGATTGATTGTTGAAGCTGGTACTGGTTGTATTCCGGGTGAATTTTCTCATAAAACAAGTAAATGAAGCCACTGACTAATAGGGTATATATCATACCGCATGAAACCCCTTTTTTAATATCCATAAGAAAATTGCCTGGGTTCACTTCCTTATTTTTCATATAATAAAGACCCAGTGCTATGCATACCGTCAATAAAAACATGTTACCAAGTACGTATGGACCTGTACTGCCAAAGGTAAAAATCCCCAACAGCCAACTGAAGTACTTGATGGTAATCCACAGTAAGGCAGCGCCAATGGGAAAAAAATAAGCCTTTTTCATGTTAACTGTTCATTGAAACCAAAAACTCTTCGTTGGAAAGGGTATTTTCCATGTGGTTTTTAAGGAATTCCATTGCCTCTACAGGATTCATATCGGCAATAAACTTTCGGATTAACCATACCCGTTGCAATACATCTTTACCCACGAGCAAATCTTCTCTTCTGGTGCCAGAGGCCGTTATGTCGATGGCAGGATAAATTCTTCGATTGGATATTTTACGATCCAGTTGAAGTTCCATATTACCTGTTCCTTTGAATTCTTCGAAAATGACTTCGTCCATTTTCGAACCTGTCTCTGTAAGTGCTGTGGCTAAAATCGACAAAGAACCACCATTCTCAATTTTACGAGCAGAACCAAAGAATCGTTTTGGTTTATGCAAGGCATTGGCATCTACACCACCGGATAGCACCTTGCCTGAGGCAGGTGAAACCGTATTATATGCCCTTGCGAGACGCGTTATCGAATCCAATAAAATGCACACATCATGACCGCATTCTACCATTCTTTTCGCTTTTTCAAGCACCATGTTGGCCACCTTTACATGCCGTTCTGCGGGCTCATCAAAGGTCGATGCAATGACCTCTGCGCGAACGCTTCTGGCCATGTCGGTGACTTCCTCCGGTCTTTCATCGATAAGCAATACAATCAAATACGTTTCAGGATGGTTGGCAGCAATCGCATTTGCTACATCTTTCAAGAGCATGGTCTTTCCTGTTTTCGGTTGCGCCACGATCATTCCCCTTTGGCCTTTTCCAATGGGAGCAAATAAATCCATAACACGCGTAGACAGCGTTTCTTGCTTGTGCCCGGTTAATTTGAATTTTTCGTCAGGAAAAAGAGGAGTGAGGTATTGGAACGGCACGCGGTCTCGAATGTAGGAAGGGTCCCGACCATTAATGGAAATCACTTTCACCAATGGAAAATACTTTTCACCTTCACGAGGTGGGCGAATGCTGCCTTTCACCGTGTCACCGGTTTTAAGTCCAAATAATTTGATTTGATTTTGACTCACATAAATATCGTCGGGAGAGGGAAGATAATTGTAGTCGGAGGATCGTAAAAACCCATAGCCGTCTTGAATAATTTCCAAAACGCCTTCGGCGTTAACAATACCTACGAGATCGTAGGATTCCACTTTGATTTTTTGCTCCACTTCAGGAGGAGTTTGCGCATTAGGAATGGGCACGGGCGTTATTAAAGTCGTTTCCAGCGGCATTTCGATTGAAACCCGTTTTTCTTCTAACCCAAAATCAGTAGAAATATCTTCACGAATTTCCGGTTCACCAAAGGGTACCAAAGGCACTTCAGTGTTTTCTTCGATTTCACTGTTAAAAAGTAAATTTCCTTCGGCGGGAGGAACGGTTTTTCGTTTTCTGCCTCGCTGCGGTTTTTCGAGGGGGTCTTGCATCTCCGATGATGTTGGATTTTGATCAACCGCCAGGGTTTCAGAAGCTTCGATACCTCCTGTAATGGCAAGAATAAGGGCCTGTTTATTAAGTTTGTCGGAGTTCTCAATACCAAGGGTGGTCGCAATAACTCGTAAATCGCTTAAACTTTTTTTTAATAGTGTAATTTTATCCATAAAATATTGTGAGAACGATTTCAAAAGGACAGGAGAAGCATGAAATCGTAGGCAAGTTTACAAAAAAAAAATAAACACATCAATATATTATGTCTTTCTTTTTTTCTTTTTGGCTGCTGGAAAGAGGATGTTATTCAAAATTAAACGATAACCTGGAGAATTGGGGTGTAAATTTAGATCCGTGGGGGGATCGCCCACAAAATGTTGGTAATCCTCAGGGTCATGACCGCCGTAGAAGGTCCACATGCCCTGTCCATATTCACCATGTAAGTATCGCGCAGTGCCAATAGATTTTGTTTCACCCATCACTAAAACATTAGGTTTTATAAATTCTTTACGAAAATCAGTACTTTGTCCCATAAATCCTTTCACTAGATTCGTGTGACACTGGGTGAGCATAGTGGGAACAATATCCCATTTCGCGGAGTATTCAAAGAGGGTGAAATAATCTTCATCTTCTCGAATGGTGAAGTTATTCCTCAAATCCGACGCATCAATATTGGAATACTCGTAAAAATAGGGATCGCGGTTAAGGGTGAAATTCTGAAATGCAAGCGCTTTATTAAAGTCGAGTTTTTGTTGCGCTGAGGGATCAACACCGTCACCATCATATATTTGGTCACAAATGTCAAGGCCTTCCGCAGCTAAGGCAATATCGTAGCTGTCGGTACCGCTGCACATGGTGAAAAGAAATCCGCCGCCTAAAATGAAATTCTTAATATTTTTCGCTACGGCGAGTTTAAATTGCGACACTTTTTGGTAGCCGAATTGGAGTGCATTGGTCTCGTTTACCCTCACTTGTTCCTTATACCAAGGCTGATACGAGGCGGTGCTGTAGAATTTTCCGTATTGTCCGGTAAAGTCTTCATGGTGCAAATGCAACCAGTCGTATTTTGGCAAAGTGCCCATCACGATCGCCGAATCGTAAATTTTGTCGTATTTGATTTCGGCATATTCCAGCACCATGGTCACGGCATCATCCCATGGTTGCTTATTCGGAGGGGTGTACACGGCAATTTTGGGTGCTTTTTCCAGTTGGACCACTTCCATATTCACTTCGGGGTTGGCGATTTCTGCCTTGATAGAGGCCACCTGCCCGTCCGTAAGTACTTGATATTTTACACCGCGTATTTTCAGTTCTCGCTCAATTTCTTGAAGGTGGGGCATCAGAAAAGAACCCCCTTTATAATTCAATAACCATTCAATGACCACGCCGTTTTCTAAAGTCCAATAAGCAATTCCGTAGGCTTTCAAATGGTTACTTTGTCCATTATCCATAGGTATCAGCAGTTGCGTAGCCTTCGCACCAAGTGGTAAGCATAGATAAAAAACAAGCGCAATCTTATGCAGAATAAATTTAAAACGGTACATTTTGGTCTCCTTCAAAATTGAAATCCTCATCGGCTTGGTTCATTTTACTTGGTATCGTTACGGTATTCGATTCCTGATTAAACCGCATCATACTTGTTGCGTTACCTCCTTCTTCAAAATAATCAGGTTCACTAAGGTTGGAAAAACGGGCAAAATCATCTTCGAAGCGGAGGCGGACTGCCGCCGTTTTACCATTTCGATGTTTTTCAATTAAAAATTCCCCAATCCCTTGCGTAGAACTGCCGTCGTCGTATTTTAAGATTTTGTAGTAGGAGGGACGGTATAAGAACGAGACAATATCTGCATCTTGTTCAATGGCGCCTGATTCTCGAAGGTCTGACAAAACAGGTTTTTTATCGCTGCGTTGTTCAACTGAGCGGCTAAGTTGGGACAGCGCGATAATGGGGATGTTCAATTCTTTTGCAATTTCCTTAATGGACCTAGAAATCAATGAAATTTCTTGTTCTCGGTTGCCCGAATTTTTTCCATCTTTGGCCGTCATGAGCTGCAGGTAATCAATAATCACCAATTGGATGTCGTATTGCGCCTTCAAACGGCGGCATTTTGCTCTAAAATCAAAGATACTTATTGCGGCCGTGTCATCGATAAAAATAGGTGCTGAAGCCAACTTCTGAATTCTAGAGTGCAATTGTTGAAACTCGTGGTCGGCTAAATCCCCTCTTCTTAATTTTTCTGAGTTGATACGGGATTCTCCCGCGATGAGCCGTTTTACCAATTGCACTGACGACATTTCCAAGGAGAAAATCGCAACACCCTGGTTGTATTGTACGGCTGTATTGCGCGCCGCGGAGAGCACAAAAGCGGTTTTTCCCATTCCTGGTCGCGCTGCAATGACAATCATGTCGGAGCGTTGCCAACCCGCGGTAACTTTATCGATTTCCACAAAACCAGAAGGAATCCCCGAAATACCATCAGCATTCTTACGTGCCACCTCAATTTCTTCGATCGCACTCCGCACAACTTCGGACATTACTCCTACTTGTTTACTCATGTTGGCATCCCCGATTTGAAAAAGGTCCCTTTCTGCTCCGTTCAACAATTCAAACACATCGACGGTTTCATCGTAGGCATTTTTAATCACCTCGTTGCTTACACGTATAAGTTCGCGTTTGATGAATTTTTCGGAAATGATTCTTGCATGGTATTGCACGTTGGCCGTGGAACCCACGCGGCTGGTCAATTGGGAGATATACCCTGCACCACCTGCTGCTGCCAATTCCCCAGATTTAGCCAAGCGATCCGTAACGGTAACCAAATCCACAGGATTTGTCGAGGCAAACAAGGCACGAATGGCTTTGTAGATAAATTGATGTTTGGGGTCGTAAAAACTGTTTTCATTGATGATATCAATGGTGTCGTTCACCGCATTTTTTTCTAACATCATGGCACCGAGCACCACCTGTTCCAACTCCACGGCTTGAGGTGGTATTCTGCCTATCTCTTGCGTTAATGGATTGACCATTTTGGCGCGTTGATTGGGCTTGCGAGAAGCGTTCGGCGTGTCCATTCAAAAATACTTGGGAAAATAACTAAAACTCAAAGTTAATGATTAGTTCAGTTAATGCGAAGCTTGTTTATAACTATTTTAGTTCTTTGCGGGCCTTAGCGGTACCAATGGTGTGGGTAATAAAGTCGTGTTCCTTTTTCGGATTTCTTGCCGGGCTGAATTCGCGACCGTAAAAGATGATTTGCAAGTGCAACTTGTTCCAGGTTTCTCTCGGAAAAAGTTTTTTGGCCGCTTCTTCAGTTTCGATTACGTTTTTTCCCGAACTGATTCCCCATCGCGTAAGCAAGCGATGGATATGCGTATCCACCGGGAACGCGGGGACGCCAAATGCTTGTGCCATGACCACCGAAGCGGTTTTATGACCTACCCCCGGCAATTTTTCTAAGGCTTCAAAACTTGCAGGCACCTGTCCTTCATGTTCAGCAAGCAGGATTTCAGATAAATGAAAAATGGCTTTCGACTTCATGGGCGACAAGCCGCAAGGTCGGATAATGGCCTGAATTTCTTCAATGCTCAATTTCACCATGGAATGCGGGGAATCCGCTTTTTCGAAAAGCACTGGCGTTATTTTATTCACGCGTTCATCTGTGCATTGCGCCGACAGCAATACAGCAATGAGCAAGGTATAAGAATCCTTGTGGTTCAGAGGTACAGGCGTTTCTGGATATAATTTTTCCAATTGCTCCAAAATAAACTTTGTCTTTTCTTTTTTTGTCATGGCCAATACCCAAAGGTGAACAGAGAAATAAATCGAAAATAAAACAAAAACACGAACAAAATCATTGGTCCAGAAATATAAAGCCCCATCCACGAGCCTAATACCAAGAAAGCGGTCGGTTTTCTAAAGAAAGGGAGAATAAAGGCCAATCCCAAAAAAATAAACAGCGGTGTTTTTAGTCGACAAAGGCCGAAATGCACTTCTTTTAATTCTGTATGTTGTCCAGGGATATCATGAAGCACAAACTTATTCGACCGGGTTATGGACGTTTGGTATAAAAGGATTTGACGATGTTCTTCGAAGTTGTGCGGGTTATACCCTGCTATAAACACATTGCCGTGTTGCGCCAGTTGCACTTCATTTACGGTACTTCCATCCAAACTCTGATAGGCGGTTGTATTGTAAGTAATTACCTTGTCTCGGAAAATCCGCAAGGGTAAATATTCATCTGCAATTAAGGAAACCATTGCCCACAATGACAAAATTGAAAACACATATTTTACCTTCAAGCGCCAGCCCGAAACCAAACTTTGGTAATATTCGTTCATTTCTTCCTCTTCTTCTCGCCATCTTCGGTTGACTTGCTCCCACCGTTGTCGGTGAATATCTTGCGATGACGGGTTTTGGGCGGGAACAGTTTTTCTTTTTTCGCTAAATTCTCTTTTCAAAATCCGCTCATAGGCATCCAAAAGCTGCAGAAAGTACTGTTGGTCCTCAGGGTTTGGATTGAGGTCCGGGTGGTATTTTTTTGCTAATTTCCTAAGTTGCCTTTTTACCTCCGCCTCCGAAGCACTTTCTGGAAGACCAAGCAGGTCATAGTATTGTTTCCCACTCATGATCTGTAAGAATTTCAAGCATGCGCTTACGGTCTATTTTACCCGCTTCATTCCGTTTAATTTCCTTTGTAAACGTAAATTTTCGTGGTAATTCGTAGGGAGCGAATAGGGGTTTCAGTATTTCCTTTGTAGGTATCGTCTCGCCTTGAAGAAGCACCAAGCCCACCAATTCCCCCCAGGTATCATCGCTTATCGGCGCCACCATACATGGGAATTTTAGTGTCGCGCCTAATTTTGCTTCCAAGGTTTCCGGGTGAATTTTATGCCCACCACTCACTATGACAAAATCCGTTCTCCCCAGGTATTTGAATTCTTTGTCATGCACCAATTCAATGCAGTCCTTGGTTACAACCTCACCATTGGGGAGGTCTTTGTGGCGGACCACAAGGCATCCCTCTTTTTCTGACACGGAAAAACAATCGAGGACATGGTAGGAGCTGTTCGCGTTTCCATCGATCTTTCTCAAGGCAATGTGCGAGGCGGTTTCTGTCATACCGTAAGACTGGAAAGCATGGGAATAATATACGGAAACAACGTTAAATTGCGCATCGGTCATTGGGGAGCCGCCAATGATTACTGTACCTTGCCGGTGAATCTCTTTTCCTTCTTCGGCCACTGACAAAGCCTGCACAGGCACCATGGCATTAAAATCAAGCGCAAAATCAACTTGTAATAAAGGATTTTTATCGACGGGTAGCACATGCAATTCCATATCGCCAAGGGTGGCCCTCACCAACATCATTTTTCCTGCTATATGTTGCAAGGAAAGGCATAGCCCTGTCTTCATACCAGGTAGCAATTCAAAATACGAAATCGTCTGCAGGGCCGATTTCTTCATAAGCTTTTTCGACAAATGCATGGTTTTAGGTATTCCTGTCGTCCCTGAGGTTTGAACTTCGATATACGAATTGCTATTGTTCCATTCCTCCATAAATTGCTTCACCTCGTGCATTCTCCGAAGGTCGTGGTATACGATATCCATGGTTTAAAATTCTATATCTAGGTTAAAAAGGTTTTTCAAGGTATGAAGATTGGGATTCTTTCTCGCCAATGCATGGAATTTCTCTTTTCCAGTAAAAGGTTTGTTGTCTTTTTCGGTGGTTTGGGTAACCTCTAGCTCGATCGTAAGGAATCCGTTTTTCACTTCGTGCTTTAAAAAGGTCATGAATGCTACGAGCATGGGAGCGATATACGACTTTTGCACCTCGTTGTCCAAGATCCATGTGATTTTCTCGTCCTTGAAAGAAAAATCCCGCTTTACCAAGGCATGATAAAATGTATCCTTTCCTTCCTCTTTCATTGTCACCGCATATTTTCTGCTCGCCACTCTAAGGGTATCCATGTTCAGGGGTGTTCTTGGTAGCTGATCGTCAGGAATGATCTTGATTTCTTTCTCTTTTTCAATGGACGCTTTGATGCTTAACAATTGATCCGGCTTAATAGTGGGCGTGGGCGGTACAAATTTCGGCGCTTCCTGCACTGTGGGTTTGGGAGCTTGAAGGGAATTTGTTTGTTCGGCTTTGCGTGTTTGCCCTTGAAAAGGAAGCAAATCAATGGGGTCCGTCAGGGATTTTTTTTTTCCGACTCCTGGTGCAAGGAGGCCAATTCCATCAGGGTAACCTCAATTAATAGCCTCTGGTTTTTTGTACTCTTGAATTGAACATCGGCTTTGCTCAAAGTGTGCAAAGCTCTCACGATGATTCCTTTATCCCATTCGTTGGCTTGCTGTATGAATTTTTGGCGCACTTGTTCCGTGTTTTCCAACAAGGGCGCGGTGCGGATGTCTTTAACCATCATTAAGTCCCTGAAATGTTCGGATAATCCTAATAAAAATTGATGTCCATCGAATCCTTTTTCTAAAATGTCGTTCAGCAGCAGCAAGGCGCCTGGGATGTCCTCCTTTTTGAGATAATCCACAATTTTAAAGTAGTAGTCATAGTCCAATACGTGCAAATTGGTAAGGACTTGTTGGTAGGTGATGTTGCCGTTGCTAAAGGTGACAATTTGATCGAAAATAGAAAGCGCATCGCGCAGCGCACCGTCCGCTTTTGAAGCAATCAAATGAAGCCCCTCTTTTTCAAAGGACACGCTTTCTTTTTTAGCTATTTCCTCCAGATGCAAGGCGATATCCACTACGCGTATTCGGTCGAAATCGAAAATCTGGCAACGGGATAATATGGTGGGGATGATTTTATGTTTCTCTGTGGTGGCAAGAATAAAAATGGCATGAGCTGGCGGCTCCTCCAAGGTTTTTAGGAAAGCATTAAATGCCGATGCCGACAACATGTGTACCTCGTCGATGATATAAACTTTGAATTTCCCAAGTTGCGGGGCAATGCGCACTTGATCAATCAAACCACGTATGTCATCCACAGAATTGTTGGAGGCGGCATCCAATTCATATACGTTCAACGAATTCCCTGAATTAAAGGAAACACATGAATCACAGATGTCGCAAGCCTCCATGCGCTCTGTACGGTTGAAACAATTGATGGTTTTTGCTAAGATGCGCGCCGTGGTCGTTTTTCCAACGCCTCTCGAACCACAAAATAAAAAGGCCTGAGCTAAATGACCGGTTTTGATGGCGTTTTTCAGTGTTTCGGTGATACCCGATTGTCCCACTACTGTATCAAAGGTTTGTGGCCTGTATTTTCTGGCGGATACGACAAAATCACTCATTGCACAAAAATAGAGTAAACTTGGCCATCTCCATATGGATATGTGCTTTTGTTGATAAATTATCGTTGAAGAACAAATTTTAACGTTTTTGAGCCCTTCACGGTACTGTATTGCAAGAAATAAGTGCCTTCGGGCAGTTCATGAACTGAAATCCACCCCGGTTTTTCGCTATTCGGAGAGAGAGTTTGCGTTCTTACCTGTTGCCCTTGCGCGTTCAGAATTACGACCGTGACCGTTCCATTGGTGCATTCGTGCAAGTAAAGTGCGTCGGTTACGGGATTGGGATAAAGGCTCACAGCTTCGTCGCTGGCTACCAAGGTAAGGCTTCCGCTTTGCGTATGGACGTTCCATTTGTTT
>Ga0214917_10001936_pt1 | contig 25941 bp, 25 predicted proteins | sample LL_1208_BB_MetaG_FD_177983 | JGI IMG/M metagenome (GOLD analysis project Ga0214917, IMG submission 177983) | Freshwater microbial communities from Lake Lanier, Atlanta, Georgia, United States - LL_1208_BB | ecosystem: Environmental > Aquatic > Freshwater > Lake | place: USA: Georgia | collected...
ACCCAAGATTTGGAACTCGTAATTTCACTCTCGCTCTAAAAAATGGTCACTATCTTGAAGTTGTCTGTCCTTTAGATCATCCAGCAGCGGATGCCTCACCCTTTGGTCGCGTAGTTTCACAGCGCGCTAATGAAGGTGGCGGATGGTTGACATGGGTTGTCTCTACTGAAGATTTAACCCCGGTTGAAAATCGCTTGGGTCGCCAAGCAGTAGATGGTTCCCGTAAACGTCCCGATGGTTCGGAATTAAAGTGGAAACAGCTTGGCGTGCTTGGAACTTTAGATGATTCACAACTTCCGTTCTTTATCCAATGGCTAAGTGATGACCATCCATCAACAGATGGGAAAGCAGTCGCTGAAATCGTAAAGATTGAAATCGCTGGAGATGAAGGCACTATTGAGGAATGGTTGGGCTCTGACCTTTCAAAAGCATTTGATGGTGTTGAGATCGAATGGGTAGATCCCGCGAATAATGATGGCCAAACTGGTTTAGTTGCGGTTCATCTTTCAACACCTAGTGGCGTTGTACGCTTGGATTAATTAACGCCGCCCTGGCTCAGTCGGCAGAGCGTCGCTCTCGTAAAGCGAAGGTCGCGGGTTCGATTCCCGCGGGCGGCTCTATAAAACCGACCGAAGCGATTTCTTCTGACCCTTCAAACAAATTAATTGGAGATTGTAAATTATTTGCGGTGCAACAAATAGTTAAATTAAACCCAAAACTTATCTAATTTTTCGGGGCGGACCGTACTCATACTTATTTTTTAGTCCAAGAAGGTGGATTATAGGACGGGTCAATTAGTTTAAATGCAACAAAGTTAAAACAAAGTTTCGGGAAATATTTTGTAAAAAGTATCCGACTTAAGAGGACATCTAGCATGCGCATGCCTCGAATTTGGAATTTGTAAGCCCCCTTTTCAGAATCCTTTTTGAGAAATTTCAATCCAGTTGTTCCATAACATTTGTATCCACGGTTCTTGAATTCGCTAGGTGTCCAGCCCGAGAGGTGAATCTGATAGATGTTACCGTCGACAGGTCCTTGATGCACAAAACCATTTGGTGTCTCAAAAATTATCAGTTTCCTCGCTAACTTCTCTACATTTTCAAGCAATAGAAAACCATCACTCTTATTTAGATGTTCGATATTTCCAATAGACACTACGCAATCCACTTTATCGTCATCAAAAAATGAGTTGATCTCTCTCTTTACACTTTCAAAATCCAGGATATCTACCTGTCGTCTTCGAACATTGTGTGCATCTGATTTTGGATAGCCTAAATCAATTAGTAGTTGTTTAATCCCAAGCTCAATGCAGATTTGCTTCTGGGGGTTCTGCCCTGCACCTAAATCCAACGTGTTTTGACGTCATATTTCTTGTAGAGCTTTTTGCATATTAGATTTTGATGGAGAAGCCCGATTTTATCAGTGATTAACATGTAACCCTCTCAATGCTGTAAAGCAACTCATCATTTCTCATTTAAACCAGGAATCTATTGTAGGGTAGTTCGAGACATAATTTATAGAGTTAAAGGTGTGAATTTCTTAGAGGATTATACCATTTAGATGATTGAGCTAGTCTTTATAACTATAAGTTTCATCTGAAAAAACGTTTGACCTTACTTCATCAATGAATTTTTCCACAGCTATCCTAGTCATTTCATGAAATCTGTCTTTTCGTGCACTCTTCCCAAATGTGATTAAGTCAGATTTAGTAGGTAGCCGATTTGCGAATTCTTCGAGAATTTCAGAAATATAACTCTTGGCGAATTTTGGTCTAAAATTTGGACATAAGCCAACAAGATCATGCAAAATCAAGAGTTATTCATCGGCGTATCTTCCGGCTCCAATTCCACAAATAATTGACCTAAAGGTCTTCGTTAGAGCTTGCGAAACATTAGTGTGTACCGTCTTTAGTGGAATTGCAAAGACTCCCTAGTTTCCCAATCTCAAGATTGATTCCGTAGTTCCATTGGATGCAAGGCTGGATGCAACTCAATAGTACGGGGTGTACTTCCGTGAATGATTCCTCCCCATTTTGTCAGCCTGTTGAGTAATAATGAACGCAGTGAGTCAATGGTGGATAGGAGGTCTGATAACTCGTAAAGCGAAGGTCGCGGGTTCGATTCCCGCGGGCGGCTCCAATTATTGAATGAAAGGTATTTCGCAAATCTCAAGAAAGATTTCTGTTTCTTGAATTTGCAATTTCAAGGCCCCTACTTTAGTTGGCAAATTTACTAGCGCAAGCGCTTTTTATTGATTCATTGATTTGAAAAAATTGCGAAGAAAAAAATTTCGAATACATATAAACTAATGGACCCCAATATTCATTCGAGTGAACAGCTTATAGACATACAGTTTCTTTCGTGAAAGAAATCCAAGTTGTCGAGCAAAAATTGTAGAAAAGTTTCTAGAGAAGGCGTTCGGGCCCTCTATTCTTGGTATCTCTTCACTTATGCGATAAGCCTAGAAAAATAGAGAGTTGCCAAAATCAAAATTCTAGAAACAAGTCCTAGAATGAGATTTGTTCAGCAAAAGTAATCATGTAAACTCTCAAACACGAAAGGTACTGTTTAAAGCGATTCGATAGGAAGTGAAGCGATGGCCTTATTGTCAAAGTATAAATATGGTTTAATAGATTTTGTTAACTTAAAAAAGCTAAGGAATTTTACGGTTGAAATTCTTGAATCTTTAGAATATCAACCAAGTATGAAAGTCCTCGAAATTGGGCCAGCACGCCGTGAAGATGCTTTAAATTCGAACATCTTTGCAAAATACCCTAATTGGTTTTTTGATTTTGAAAAGCACGTTAAATCAATGGGAGCCACTTATCATTCACTAGATATCGATGGCACAGCTAGGCCAACATTTATAGGATCAGTTTCAGATACTAAGCTAAAAATACAGAAGAAAAGTTATGATGAAATTATAGCCTTTCATGTTCTCGAGCACACAGAAGACTTAGTTTCTGCCTTCAGAAATTTTCGAAAATGGCTGTCTCCTTCCGGGGTCCTAAGAATTATCTCTCCTTGGGATTTGAGATTTCATGGCCCTCGTCCCGATTGCTGGAGAATTTCCGATGATGGTTATCGTTATCTTCTTGGAGTAGAATTTGACAACATCGAGTTTCATTATCTATCTCAAAGGACGCGACCGCTCCATCCATTGGGAATATATGTCAAAGCCATCAAAAACTAACTTTTCTCAAACCGAGAGCGAGTTGTTGCCCAGTCTGTAAAGGAAATTGCCCTATCGTCTATGAAGTAATCGACAATCGGTTTTCCCATAAGTAGTGAATGAAATCGAAAACCATTACGAGAAAGCCAATCTATTGTCATTCGGTATTGTTCCCAACCGCGCGCGGTCCAAATTAACACTGTATGACCTTCATCAAAAAACCAATTCACAGCTTCTACAGCTCCTGGTATTGGTAGTGCCAACGGCTTTTCAAAAGTTTTTTCTTCAGTACAAATCACCCCATCAAGATCGATAGCCAAAGTCATTTTTTTCATCTTACGTGATCCTTTCTACTTCTTGTTATTGTAAGGTTTGTGAACTCATGCACTGGGGGAATACTCTCTCCCAAGTAATATTCCTGTATCAGCCAAAGGTCAGCTCGCCAACCAGCTTTTATAGAAGCAGTCGCACCTCCTCCAAATCTAGGATTAAAATCCATTACATTCGAATTCTCTCCAATAAGTTGAACATTTAGAGGTCCCACTAAATCAGTTCCAGCGACAAGAGTCTCACAAATGTACCGCTCTATATTCGTAGGAGTACGCGTCGAAGTGATCATTACTTCTCCCGAGACAACTTTGATTCGATCTCGGGAGATCATGTGAAGTCCGCCAGCTTTGTCGACATATATATCCACACTCGTTTCCCTACCTTCAAGGAAGTCTTGAACGACAAGCGATTCGTCATCAAGTAGGTATCCGAGCCTTTCGTCTTCTACCGATAAAATCTGCTGATTGCGAGAGCCAAAACCATACCGATGTTTGACTATGACCTTTTCTGTATTGCCTGTAAAGTCGAGATAAGGAAGCCCGAGGTCTGCAACTCGTTGAACCAGGAACTTCTTATCAGTGAATTTACCTGAGTCTTCTCCTGGCGCGAAATTAGTTCCAAATTTCAACAATTCTTTTCGCGAAATACTTCGAAACGCAGAATCCATGCACGGTATTACAAAATCAAACCTTCTTGATCCCAAGAAATCTGTGAACCAATCACCAAAACCTCCAACACCAAATTCAGGGGCATAAGTAATTTGCGCTAAGTCAGCGATAGGAGGTGGAACACCTTCGTCTAGTTCGATTGACGAGAATTCAGCCGTAAATCCAATAGACTCAAGTGTGGATTTGAAGCCAGATAGTAATTCAAATCTATTTCCCGCACCCATAAATAGAAATTTAGGGTCAATACGTTCGCGTATAGGGAGCATACTACTTATGAGCCGAGAACACTTGTGTCCTCATTCGAAAAGTAAGATTTCGCCTCTTTGATATGAGATTCCATTCGAATATCGATATCACGTTTAATATATGCACGCAATCTATTGTTATCTATAGTTCGTCGGACCGCTTCTTGAAAATTTGGATCTGACCATTTACCTTCAAGTTTGAAAACTATATCCATATCATCCCAAATCATATAATTGACTGAAAGTAGACGTACAAATAATTCAGAAATGATTTCATCTCTGAGAACTACACCCAATTCCGTTTTCAAAATACTTTCCTCATGAATGATATTATTGAGTTGCCAAGTATTTCCTAGCCTTTCCTTCTTAATTTGTAAAATGGTAATTTTGTCCAATAACTCACCATAAGAAACGTCAATTTTTGGCATCAGGCCTCCTTTTCATTGAGGGCTACAGTATCATTATTGTCAAGACGCAGAACTCTTTTGATTCAATCTAACTTAACCATTTCGCCACTGTTCTTATCAATTTACAAAAAACTTCAAGATAATTGACTTCAAGTCTCTAAAAAATCTTCTTAATGTAAAATTACTATTCCTTGAAAGCCCACTAGATTAAAAGTCGAATCTTATGGATAACAATTTTCACCGATCAGCTATTTTTAACTACAAATTTCTTTGCGATTTGTCAACAAAGCCTCGAATTATTTCTGAAATCTTCGAATAGTCGGCTTCTGCCAAATGACTTCCGGTAGGCAGAGATATACCTTCACGTGAAATTCTATCGGAATTTGCGCACAGTCCGTTTCGAAACTTACGAAAGGCAGGCATTTGACTAAGTGGATAAAAGACAGGCCTAGTCTCATAACCTGCATTTGCAAGTAATTGGGCCATTTTCAATTTTGCTTGATAACTGATACCGGGAAATCTTGCCGTAAACAACCAAGGCGAACGCTGATAATGATAATTTCCGCTCGGTATTAACGCAATTTCATTCAAATATTTTTCATGCATTTCTTCGGATGCCCTACGCATTTCTCGGAGATTTTCGAGCGAATAGAGTTGCGCAGCAAGAATTGCTGCTTGCAATTCAGACATTCGGAAATTAAACCCTGGCTCAAGAAAATAATACCGATTGTTCGGATCCATCCCTTGGCCCCGAAGTAACTTCATTCGATTAAAAACATCTTCATCTTTTGTGATCACTGCCCCGCCTTCGCCACTTGTAATTAGTTTATTTGGGAAAAATGAAAAAGTACCAACGTCACCAAATGTTCCAACTTTCGATCCCTGATATTCAGCGCCGAATGACTCGGCGGTGTCTTCAACAACGTGGAGCTTATGTTGATTTGCAAAAGACAAAACTTTTCCAACATCGCCAGGCATTCCATATAGATGTACGAGAATTATTGCTTTAGATCTACTACTAGTTTTCTTACGTATATCTTCCAAAGAAATTGCCCAAGAGTCAATTTCGACATCACAAAGGATTGGAGTCGCGCCTGTAGCAATCACCGAAGAAGCAGTTGCGGCGAATGTAAGATCCGGAATAAGTACTTCATCACCTTTTCCAATTCCAAGTGCAGTAAGCGCGAGGGTTATCGCGACAGAACCATTTGAAACCAAAAGACTTTTTGCTTGGAAATAATCATCTATGAATTTTTCAGAATATTGACAAAATTGACCATTCGCGCCTACCCACGTCGAATCGAGAACTTTGTTCAGATTTTTGCGTTCTTGAGAACTGAAAACTGGTTTTGCAATTGGAATTCTCAATTCCTCGGGCTGCGGCCAGGGTTTAAACTCACTCACGCAAAAAATGTTATCACCCTTCGCATTCAGTTCAGCCATTTTATAGGAGAAATCTGGTCAAATCGTTTCGCTACGCTCTCAAAGGTAGGCTTAGAAAGTATTCAGATCTTAACGGTCTCAGCAAAAGATGCTATTGAAGGTAAAATTTTGAAAGCTTTCATTATTTAGTCACTGTTATAAACATAATTGAAAGAAGTGGCAGTGAAACGATACCAAGACCTACTCGGTAATAGTATTTTGCATTTTGGACAATAAGGACTACAGTCGAAGAAACCGTACATGGAAGCGATCAGGGAAGAGTAGAGAATTTCAATCGCAAAACCAGGCTAACTGAGAATTTGAATCCATTCGCCGTCTGGATTATCTGATTTCAAATCATTGTCACCAAAGTAAAATTTGGATGTAGCCCGACTTCCCATGACAACAGCTAAACAGAAAAATGCAGAGCCACAGCTTCTTAGCTCGCAAGCTTCATCAATTATTTTGGCATACCGATAAAGTTCGAAACCACTTCTCTCTTCGATGACAAATATACTTGCATCCCAAGGCGGCATTGCTGGTAGATTCACCACACCTCCACTGTACCTTCGGTTTAAGAAAGCGAATTCAATATCAGGTGTCGGTAGGAGTGTATTCATTGCCAACAAATGATTTCTAAATCTGGTAGAAAATAAATTTTTCACCTTCAGACCCGCAGTACGGATCAAGTTGGTTTGACAACCATCTTCTGGGAACAGAAACTGCATTATGTGCAAGGTTCTATGACCAGAGATTATCAAAGGAAGATCTAATTCATTCTTTAGCTCTCGAACTAAAACTTTTTCAGATAAATATTCTTCAACATCAATTGGATAGAAAAATATATTTGGTAAGTAGGCATACAAAACCCTTAAGGTCTCTAGATATCGTTTGTGACAGGGAACATGAACTCTATATTCAAGGTCAGACCATGTTTCATAGAGTTTTGCATAACAAATTTGATCTCCAAGCCCAAGATGGCCCCAAAACAAGAATTCTTTTCTTCCCAAAAGTTTTAAGTAAATTAAATTACGTAAGTAGAAGCGGAGACCCAAAATCTTTAACAAGTCGCTTTTAATGCCAGAAAAAAACTTTCTCAGAAAATTCTCACTTTCTAGGTGCCAGATCTATTTATTAATCGTATAGAATTGTAGTGGCAGCTGTGCAAAAAGCTATTCTTGTTGCCGTGAATCTAGTTTGTGTTAGAAGTGCACGTCGAGGTCATGCCTCTGAACATAATTGTAAGACTTTTCAAACCTAAATTTTCTAGAGGCGTCCAAAGTTCGGTGGAAATAGTGACTGCATGAATTGTTCGTAATGCAATAAGAACCTAGCATGGTAAGATTTACATGCGGCCGCTATCTCAATTCTGAAGATAAGCTAAAAGGACTTAGATACCTGCGGCTGGACCAATTCTTTCCAAGATTTCGGTCTAAATGAATCCCATTCTTGTTTCTAATCAATAACCAATCTCCAATAGTTGGTATCTGGAATTAATTTCAAATCTCAACAAAAGAGGCGTACCACGATTTGAAACTGACACACTATCGCTTATCAAAATCCATTTAATCGACACTCACTTAATACCTGTAGAGAAAGCGTAACTGACATCAATATTTTTCAGCGTCGATTGATCAGATTAATATTGGGAGAGATCCTCTAGAAGAATAGGTTTTCATGAAATGAAATCTATCGCTCCGCGAGACAAAGGTTTAGATAAGTTTGAGCAAAGAAGCAATTAGTGTCAAACATGAATAGATTTTTCGCGGCAAAATTATCAAAACGGAGGTGTTTCTCAACTACTCGATTGAGCCGAAACGGATAGAATTCTGGCCTATGACATTAAGAAATGAAAATAGTTCCCTTCTCGATCTTCCACTAGTTATTGCAGGTACAGGCGGCGCAGCCTGGTGGGTTTTGGAAGGTCTCTTGCGCGAGAAAATAAGTGTTAGCGCATTCATTGTTAGCAATACAAGGTATGAAACAGAGGAAACTTGTGTGGAGTTGCCCGTCTGGAAGTCCAGCACTTGGAACTCACTACCCCTCAAGCAAGAGGAATATTTGGTTGTCGTGGGCGTAATGAATCCAGCAGTTAACATAGAAAAAATGAGGCATGAACTTATCGAAAGAGGATGGCGCAATACACTTGATTTTACTGAATATGCTCGACTTATGCTTACGGAAAGAGCAGTAAATATCTGCATGCTAGATCCCAAAGAGTTGCAGATGCATAAGAATGAGATATCCAACTTAAGGGATAAATTGTCAGATGAGATCAGTAGATTAACTTTAGATGGGTTTTATAATTATGTTCAAACCTTTGATGACGATAAATTCCCCGAAATTTCAAAACCACCTTACTTCCCTGAGGATATTCCCAGGTGGGATGCAAAATTGAAAATAATTGATTGTGGAGCTTATGATGGGGATACAGTCAAGCAAGCATCGGAATCAGGATATGAAATCGAACAGTCTTTTTGCTTTGAGCCAGATTTTAACAACTTTAATAAATTAAAGAAAAACCTCGGGAATTCTACTAAAGCAATCTGCTTACCTCTTGGGGTGAGTGATGTAACTACAATAAAATCTTTCAATTCATATTTTTCGACCGGTAGCAAATTAGTCGAAAAAGGAAATTCATTTGTTCAATGCATATCCCTAGATGATTTCATGAGCGATTATCGACCCAATTTGATTAAGATGGATATAGAGGGTGGTGAGTTTTCAGCACTCAAAGGCGCGCAGAGGTTGATTAAGGAATTTCGCCCGAATCTTGCAATTTCTGTGTACCATAAATCTAACGATATTTGGCAAATTCCAGAATTGATAATTGAATTATTGGGGTCATGTAGACTTTACTTACGTAAACATAGTCGCACAATTGCCGATACCGTTCTCTATGTGTTTCCTTAAGAGTGAAAGTTTCTTTGAAAGGTTTTGGAAATTAATTGATTAAAAAGACTGTTTACCTCACTTCATACATGAGACCTAATTTGACTAGACTCGCAATACAAAGAAGTTTAAACTGGAGTGGATTAAAGAATCTTATTGTGATCATTGACGGTCTACGAAAAAGTGCGTCCAGTGATGAACAGATGTGGCGGAAGGAAACACTAAAAGTAGTGGAATCATTCTCTCACGACTCCAGAATTGAGTTGTGGGTTTATGAAAAGAATGTAGGAATCACAGAGCACCAAATGAGAATCCAAAAGAGAGCTCTGCAGATCGAAGAGCACGGGATTTGGCTTGAGGAAGATATGGAAATTGATTTTGAAGCTTACACTAATATCCAAATTGAAAACAAAGTTGAAACCGACCGCCCACTGCTATTCTCTGGTTTCTCAGAATTTAATCATAATGATTTTGCGACAAAGACTTTTAAGTCTTCTCTTTTTGTCCCTATATGGGGATTGACCATTAATTCAAACTTAGTTGAATTGGTAGAAAGGATGTGGAAAGAAAGAACCTATAATCCAGCAATTGTGGAAAATACTCTTAGGCGAGTTTTTTCGAATAGGTCAATTGATGCGCGTATCCACTTGAAGTCGATTGAAAAATTTTGGATACAATACATGAGTTGGGGATTTAGTAACCCAAACCGTTGGGACGCTCTTGCGATTTATTCCTTGTGGACAAAAGACGTTTTTGTTTGCTCTCCAATGAAGCGACTAGTAAACGATATAAGCTTTCTCGATGACAGAGGAATGAACCAACGTATAAAACCTAGGGCAGCAATGAAGCATGAATTAGAGATGAAGTTATTGGATGATCGAATTTTTTGCTTGGATTGCGAGATTAGAGGAAGTAGAATCGAAAAGAATCTCATCAAAAGAGGTATTTCAGTAATAAAATACAAAGCGACTAGGTAATTGTTTTCAGTTTGAGTTATCTTAATTCATATTTGTGGTAACCTAACGTTCGTGGTAAACAATTTTCAACAACTGCAGTTGCGGTTGCTTGATCAATGTTATAGGTATTCAAGAAGTCACTTGGGCAGTGCCTTTTCAAGTCTCGGAATTATTGACGAGATTTATGGGGCAATGAAAGTGAATGATAAATTCATTCTCTCCAACGGGCACGCAGCTACGGCGCTTTTTGTTGTTTTGGAAAAATTTAGGGGTAATGACTCCTCAATCTATTTCGAGACTATGGGCGATCACCCCAAACGAAACATAGATTTATCAATCGATTGTTCAACAGGTAGCCTCGGAATGGGTGTAACAGCAGCAGCTGGGATGGCTTTGGCCAATCAAAATGCAAATGTCTATTGTCTAGTGTCCGATGGTGAATGCGCAGAGGGATCCGTTTGGGAGACGCTAAGATTCATGGGAAAAGAAAATCCAGGAAATTTTCACCTATACTTTAATTTCAATGGGTGGTCAGCTTATGACAAACTTGACACAGAAACTCTTGCCCGTCAGATTTTAGCTTTATACCCGCAAGCAAAAATAAGATATACGGACTTATTTCCTTTTGAAAAAGAAGGATTGAATGCTCATTACTTAAAGATGAATGAGGAAAGTTATCTTTTGGCGAGGAGGAGAATTTGCGAAAAGATTTCGCAGTAGCTTTAGACGAATTAATGTCTAAGAATCCTGAGATTTGTTTTTTAGTCGGTGACGTAGGATTTGGGATATTCGATTCAATTAAAACTTCTTATCCTGATAGATTCCTAAATATTGGCTCTTCTGAGCAACTGATGGTTGGAATAGCGGCTGGTATGGCCATGGAAGGAAAATTGCCAATTTGCTACTCCATAACTCCTTTTTTGCTCTATAGACCCTTTGAGTTTATTCGTAATTTTATGAATGAAGAACTACTACCAATTAAACTTGTCGGAAGCGGTCGCGATGGGGACTACAAAGAAGCTGGTTTTACCCACCATGCCTACGAAGCTAAAGAAGTTTTGCAATCGTTGAAAAATATCGAAGTTTTTTTCCCAATCAATGGGGAGGAGTTGAAAACTGGACTAGATAATTTTATTTACTCTAAAAGCCCTGGATTTCTCTCGTTAAGCAGATGAATATTCTTTTCACGGGTCACAAAGGATTTCTTGGAAGAGAGCTAATTCCAGAGTTGGCAAATAGTTTCAAAGTACATGCTTTTTCCGGAAATTTGTTGGATTTTGATCTACTCAAACGATTTGTCGTGGATCATTCAATCGAAAGAGTAATTCACGCGGCTGCCCGAGGTGGAAGAAGAATTCGGGAAGACTCGGCCAGCACCCTTGCAGAAAATTTTACAACATCGGTAAATGTAAGAAATCTTGGCCTCCCAACTCTTTACTTTTGTAGTGGCGCCATTTACGGAAGACAAAAGCCAATATATAAAGTTCGGGAAGATTGCGCGAACTATCGATATCCTAATGATTATTATGGACAATCCAAATTTCTTTTTAGGGAAATTGCGATAGACGATGAACAATCCACATTTCTCCGTTACTTCAATGTTTTCGGTGAAAGCGAAGGTCCAGATCGATTTATTACTCACAATGTTCAAAGGTATAGGCAAAAACTACCCATGAGAGTTTTCGAAAACTTTTTCATGGACTTTTTTTATGTCAAAGACAGCGTTCCATTAATTTTTCAGTGGTTAAAAGAGAAGGAAATTCCAAGAGAAATAAATATGGTTTATGAAGATAAATTAAGCTTGGTTCAAGTATGCGAACTAATAAATGGATTAAATCGATATTCGGTACCTATAGACTTAGATTCAAGCGAGGAAGGGAAAGACTATTGTGGCGATGGAAGCACACTAGCTTCGTTGAAATTACCAATGCTGGGTCTTCTCAATGGTTTAACGAACATGTGCAAGATTAGTATGTAATTGAAATCCGAACAATTATTGTGGTTACAGTAAGTTATGTAGGTGAATTATCAGTGAAGTTTCTTGTCGAATTAATGCTGCTATTTCCCATTAGCCATTCGGGTAATTTTGGATGACCATGTGTTGGGGGATATATTACTGTCCCAGAACTAAGCAGAGCACCAAGGTAACTTAGTGCTGATCTTCCCATAAAGAAAGTCTCCGAAAAAACGAAATCATAGAGAGTGTCAAAAAACGGCGCATATGGCTTAATCTCTAAATCAAAATGTTTTGCCTCTTCGCAAAAGTGTAGAAAATCCTTGACGCGCGGGTTATCGGGGAAGTTTTGCAACGCATCCGGATATATGTCGCAGTGGACAGTTAATGGCGACAACACTTTAGATTTTTCTTGGGCAAAATTTGATAAAGTATCTAGATAGTATGTGCTAGAAAGTACAGGTCGGCTATCATCTTTGCTATGGAGAACGGTTCTGAAGTGTAGAACATTTTTTGGCCGAGAATTCCTCTCAGAAGGTGGGATCTTGGCTCTAATCCTTTTAGTCGCAGCTGAAAAGGGATTTGCCATGTAATTCGATACTCCAAAAGGCAAAGTAACGTTAATGAACAAGCCTATGAAGAACGGTCGCAAAACCAATGAAAGTAAAAAGTATTTGAATAGCTTTTTCCTACTCAACTGATTACAATCAATAATAATTGAAAAGAGACTTTTAGGCAATCTGTCGGAAGGTAATGAAAGCAGATCGTTAACCTTTTTCAATACTGATTCATATTCTTTATGTGAAAAAACCGGTCCAGTCAACTCCTCTTTGTTCTCGCACGCCAAAATTTCCTTGTGAATGTATCTAAATCTAAAACGATTAGAAACACCATATATCCCAAGGATTCGCAAAGCCTGAGCACCTACGCCATCCGTGTGACCTAAATTGTTGTACTGTAGAACTAGAGGAAATCGCATTGATATCAGAATAGCAGATTAGCCTTGCAATAAATAGGTGACTTCATAAGTCTCTTCTAACTTTGCGACTGCCGAATAAATTATATCCATGAGTACATATAGACCAGAGATTTAACAAGATCCACATAAGTCTAAGCTAGGAACCAAAGAAAACTTCTTAATCGAAAACTGTGTTTGAATAAATTAGGTATTAAATTTTAGATATATAACAATGCGATGCGAAGTACAAAACAACAAACCAAAGATTCTTGTGCTCACTCGCTTTGCCAAAGCGATCCGAATATTAAGACAATCAACGTCAACGTTTGAATCGCTATTGAAATATTTGTGAGATTTGATATCTTCAGGGTTCAAAACGACAGTTTTTCGGGCCAACAATGAAAGTCATGATTGACCGAGTTCTCTCGGAAGTGTAAATATCTTGCCCACCAACATAGAGAACTTTTAGAACAGATGAAATATGGATGTTTTGACATTGAAATCAAAAGATCAATCGAAGTCGCGGTAATTGGATTTTCCAGATAATTAATCTCTAAATTATCCAGTGAACCTAGCATTTGCTTGGCACCAAAGAGATCATCAGAGTAACAGTCAAAAGTTTGCATATTCCGGGAAACAAAATGCGAAATTGCTTTCAAATAATAACTGGAGTCCAAATAACTTTCTGGAACATATAAGAAGTCCTTTAGCCGTATATGAACACCAACAGATTGGTCGCTGCAAATAAATTGATTAGAAGTTTTATTACTGATTAAGACACCTTTGAGCTGTTCAACGCTAAAGGAGTCGGGATAATCCTTGCTTTGAAAATAATCTTGGACAATAAAAAGCGGAGGTAGTCTATCAATTATCTTAAGTGACTCTTCATTAAGGAATTTGGGAACACCTAGAAGTCTATTCAATGCAAACAATATTCGGAGAAAATACCTGCCACGTTCTTGAAGTAAGAATACTTTCTGTGGTTTGGAGAACCAAGAGTCAATTTCTAGCTCAAAAATTTCAGTACCGCCGGATCCTCGATTAAGGTGAAAAGTATTAATGTCAGTGATTAGAACATGAAAATCCCTTTCACGGCTCATTCGAGCCATGGCACATACTTGATGCAATTGATTGCCAAGTCCTCCACGAAGCACGAGAACAGCTAAAGGTTTGAATGAATTCTTTATCACCCAAAACTCCTTTCATGCTCCTATTTAGGGATCAAATGCAAGTGCCGTTGAAAATCCGAGTATATTTGTCAACCGCTATATTACGCTAGAAATCACACTATACGCAGGAACTTAGTTTAACAATTTTACCTTGGCTATAGTCGAGCTTAGCAAGTAGTGAGTGTGCCAATGACACATGAGACTTAGTTATTTTTCACGAGTTAAAACGTTCAAAAGAATAGGCGCGGAGTATTTAATTTGCTATTCTAATAGCCTGATAGGATTAGAATAATCTTAAGGATGTAGAGAATGAAACACAAAAGTGAGAAACACTTTGAATGAAAGTGAAAAGGCTCTCATGGTTTTGGATAATTTGAGGGTTGGAGGTGTTCAGCGATTAGCTTTGGATGAAGCGTATTCACTGTCTGTAAATGGGTACGAAGTCGAAATTTTACTTTTAGAAAAAGTACATAACCTAGATGATATGCGTGAAATTGATGCAGGTTTTTTTGATAAGTACGGAATTTTGGTTTCGAATGTTCCTGGAAGTAATTGGCAGAAAATTAGAAAAATATCATCAGTCTTAAAGAGAGCAAACGCTACCAAAGTAATATCACATTCAGCAAAAGGGATTGCGTTGTTGAGAATATGCAGTTTCCTTACTTTTAGGTCAATCAAAATTCTAGGGTACATACATCAACTTATTACATTGTCTGACAATCGACAACGATTAAAGAGAATTCTTTTCTTCTCTTTAGCGAGCGAACTACGGGCCTCCTCAATGCAATTCATATTGGAGCTAGAAAAGTACATTCAAGAAAGAAAATCCCTAAAGCTAGTTATGAGGAAGAAAATCACCTTTGACCGAATGGGTGTTTTTGTAGAAAGAATTGCCTTTCAAGATTCCAAAATTTCAAAATATAGGAAAAGTGAAAAAACTTCCCTAGTGTTCATGTCAAGAGTAGCCATATGGAAAGGGTTTGGAAAGTACCTTTCGCTCGCTCGTGAATTGAGGGGAAATTTCGACTATGTCACAATCACTTCGAGATTTCATAATGATGTATTCGAAGTAGAGAAGGCATGTAGTGAAATCGGTGTTCGGTTGATATACGGTACAAATGTCGCAAAAATTGATCGAGGAGACAGGACAATTCATTTGTATCCCGCGGACTATGGAAAGGAAATTTACTTTCCACAAAACATTGGTCTAAACGTCTTAGAAAGTATGGCACTGGGCATTCCAAGTTTGATTTCCCGCGAACAACTTTGGTCCTGGCCCGAGTTAAAAGCTTCAAAGTTGATTTGGATGACTGATTGGACGGTACTTGATGTTCAAGCAATAATAAATGAAATTGAGAATATTCCAAATTCGGTGTTCCTGAAAGAAGCAAAGGATTTAGAGAAAGTATTTTCAATCCGAGAACATGTTGAGAGAATCATCGCGTTTTTAGAATAAATCTTCAAAGTTAGGAATATTCGCGAAGCCTAAAGCAGCCCATAGTTTTAGTAGATAATCAACGTGACTGCTTGAGAGCGATAGATTCTTCTCACACCGAGCGTTTGCCTTTCTTAAGGTGTTCGTAGGAAGTAAATATCGGTTGAGGATAAGTTCTGCTAGTTCGAATTTTGAGATTACTTTACGAGAATAAAGATGAAGGGTTTTTGGAAGTTCATTTAAAAGAGACTTCTCATTAATAATTGACACAAGAGCTTTAGCAGTAATTTCATCTGTAAGACCATTCCAAAAGTGATTTTGAAATCCAAAGGCTGGCTGTGCTTCTGTTGCATTAATTAGCCATGCTAGGGCGTTGTGCTTCTTTGCATTTGGAAAGTTTTTAGGCACAAATGAAAGTCTTATGTTATGTACATTCTTGAGTTTTGACTCACCCAATCTCTTGCTCAATGCATATACACTTCTTGGAATCGTAGTACTTGTCTCTTGGTAACTTCCTTTCGCTCCATTAAAGACGGTATCTGTACTAATATTTATTAGAGGAATATTGAAGTTTCTTAATAATCGTGCAAGTTGAATGGGAAAAAGCGAGTTGACGCGAAGAAGGCGCAAATAGGATTTAGGCGAGGTTAAATTTCCCTTCTTTATTACGATGCAATTAACCACAATATTCGGATTGGCGTTTTTCAGAAGTAAACTCAAATTATCGCCTACTGAGAACTTGTGTAAATTTGAGGTGGATTTAGGAGATTGTGAGTTATAGGTAGCAACGTAAGGATTTCCATTGGAAGTAAGCTCCTTAATTAAGGCTGATCCGAGGCAGCCGCTACTTCCAAAAACTAGAACTTTCGGTTTTGTCATAGGTACTTAAAGCAATTGACGTATTTCCACGTTTTCCTTGAGGATTTCAAATAACTCCTCTGACGAAAGAATTTGCGCACTATCAGAGCGGAATTCTTCAACAATTCTTGGCTTTGTTGCCTCTTTGCCGTTTTGAATAGCGACGCTAGGAACTTTGAAGTACGAGGTACTTTCTTGAGCATAAGTCCGCTCCTCTGAATTTAAAAGAGTTTCATGTATTTTCTCACCGGGTCGCACGCCAGTAACATCAATTCGCAAAGCTTTCTTTTGCAGTAATTTTTCAACCGATTCAAGAATAGTGTCTAATCTTGCAGAAGGGGCTTTTCGAACAAAAAGTTCGCCATGCATTCCTTCAGCCATAGCGTGCAAGACTAAGTCCACTGATTCCTGCAGCGACATAACAAATCTCGTCATTGCCCAGTCAGTTACCTTCACCGGGATATCCTTTTTTATAGAATCAATAAAGTATGGAATCACAGAACCACGTGAACCAATGACATTTCCGTATCTTGTGATACAGGAACGTACGTTCCCGTGATACGAGTTAGAACGCACAAGCTTTTCCATTAGCGCTTTAGACATACCCATTGCGTTGACTGGATATACCGCCTTATCAGTACTGAGAAATACAGCACTTTTTACCTTCGAACTGGATAGTGCTTGAAGTAAGTGATGACTTCCATTTACGTTTGTCTTGACATATTCCAGAGGATTATCTTCGGATGCAGGAACATGTTTTAGAGCTGCTGCATGAAAGACGTAATCAATGTCTCTAATTGCATACCGAATCGAATCAATGTCTCTCACATCGCCTAGTTGAAAATGCAATCTTTCATCTTGTATCCGATTTCGAAGTTCAAACTGCTTGGACTCGTCTCTACTAAACACACGAACGGTCGAAGCTCCATTTTGTAGAAGTGCATTCGTCATTGTCAGCCCGAATGAACCCGTACCTCCAGTTATTAAGAAGGATGAGCCCCGAATTGAGAAATTAGGTAATTGTTGAGTGTCAACCATCCCTCTATACTAGCGCCCTAATTATGACTCTCGATGCAACGAAGCATGGATTCGGGCAAATAGACATAGTGGTCTTCTCCCGAGATCGAAATTTAGAATTAAGAAAATCTCTTAAAATTTGGGGAAGGCAACCTTTTAACTTCATAATTTTACACAATAGTGAGCACAGTTTACCTACTGAGTTAATCAGCAAGAACATAGTTTACAAACATTTACCGGGAATGAGCTATGGAGAGAGAGCTGGAATTGCTTCCGATTTAATTGCTTCCGAGTTTGCCGCGATTCTCTCAGATGATGAAGTACTCATAGAGAGCGGGGTTGACGCTATGATCAAAAAGCTAGATTCTAATCTTGGTCTTGCCTCAATAGGTGGAAAAGTATTAGGGATACATAATTATGGGAAGATTACAACAGGAGCATTCGCATATCGAAATATGTACAATTATGAAAATTTCGAAAATAGAATATTGAATCGGCTGGAAAGGCATCTTGTTGAACCTATTGGTGGAGAAATGCCGCGCGCTAGCATGTATAGAATTATGCGAAGCAATCATATGAAATCAATTCTTGCCCTATTTTCAAAAGTAGCGTTTGTGGAGAGCCCCTATGTTTACGAAATTGTAGGAGAATTTGCTATTGGTGCAGTTGGTCCCACTACGACTGCCGGAAGTCTGTATTGGATAAGAAATTGGCAAAATAGGATGGTCGAACATAAAGACTGGAATCGATCTTTGAATTTTATCCAGTGGTGGGAAGATTCAAAAAATGCTATGGAAAGACAAGAATTGATTCAATTACTATCAAATTTTGCAGGTATTGACCCCATGAATACGAAGAACATTATCGGTAGATACCTGACAAGAAGGTCGGCTTATGAATCTAGTGGAAATAAACAGACAAGTAACTTAAGATTATTACTTTCTCGCATCAAGACTAAGATACCAGGAGTATATAGTTTTGCAAGGAAACCAAAGGCAATTTTTCAGATTATTGAAGCGGAGAATCTTGACGGTCAAAATGCGGAAAAAGAGGCAATCGCTCGATTATGCTGTGAGATTCTTGACAAGAGAGGCTAGATGAAGCAGTGAAACTCTATGAAGATGTAAAGATATGCGCATCCTGCCTCTCACCGCGCTTAATTCTTATTCACGACTTTGGTAATTCGCCGTTAGCAGGCTATTTTCCAAGACCAGGGGAAATCTCTGAAAATATGAGAATTCCAATGCAATTAAAGAAGTGTTCAAATTGTGATCTAGTTCAAATAAGTCCGAGTGTTGATGACGAATTGCTCTTTAAGGACTATAGATATCTTTCAAGATTTGCGATGAGTTCACATTTTGAAGAACTTACCAATTGGTTAATAGAAGAATTGGGATCCAGCAGGCTTCGAGTTCTAGAAATTGGATCCAATGACGGAACTTTGTTAGATCAATTAAAGATCAGAGGCATGCAAGTACTTGGTGTGGACCCTGCTGAAAATGTAGTGAGTTACGCGATTTCACGAGGGCATCAAGTGTATCGCGAATTTTTCTCAGACGATTTTGTAATAAAAAGTAGATTAGAAAAGTCCTTTGATGTCATAATTTCTTGTAATTCTTTTGCTCATATTTCAGAAATTAGAAAAGTTTGTAGAGGTGTCTCCCTAGCACTTAAAGATGATGGAATTTTCATAGTAGAAGTTCAGGCTTGGCCAGAACTTGTAAGATTGGGTTCCTTTGACTTTATATATCATGAACATCGTTATTATTACGACTTGCATTCAATCAATAACCTACTAGGCCAATTTGGACTTTTTCTTAGCCGAGCTGAAATCGTGAAGTCCCACGGAAATTCTTACCGATTGATTTTCCAGAAGAATATTGACCTAAAGTCAAGCGCTAACGTTTTAAACAGTGAAGTTAGTTTGACCAATGAACATATCAAGTCAGGTATTGATTATTTCTTAAACTCAATAGCAACTACGAGACAGAAATTGGATGTTCTCTCCTCGAAAAATAAACGAATAGTGGCATTCGGAGCCTCCGGGCGAGGAAATATGATTTTGTCTCAATTCTCTAGAACAGATGACATTCTTGCAGTTTTCGACGAGTCTCCTGAGAGAATCGGACGCGAGATGGCTTTTACGGGAATTCCTGTCAGAGATTTTCGGGGACTGAATGAGTCTGAGTATGACGTTTGCCTAATACTCGCTTGGAATCATGCGGAAGAAATCATAAATAAGTGGCCACATCAAGGAAAACTTCTTTTGGTGCCTTTCCCCCATCTATTTGAAAAAGAGACGTAACGTTTCAAAGTCAATAGACATGAATTGAATTTTCTAAACCTTGTAGGCCAAGCAACGTAATCAATTGATGATTGATTTCTATGGGAATATATGTTGGTCTGGAGGTTGTCGCAATGCGAAAGATAGCAATCCAAAGACTCAATTTAGCATTGGTACCTATGAATTCTTCGGCTCTATAACATGACTGGATCGTTTCAATAGGCGAGAGCATTTGGAATTCAAAGCGCGGTGGACCCTCCACCGATTTCCACACCTTTTCAAATTGACTGCTATTTCCGTCAGAGAATATGCGTAAAGGCAATTCGGCTTTGCAATGCTTTTTCCAAATTTGCAGGACTCTATCTGGATCAATAATGCTCTTTTCATTGAGAATCAAGAGATCTCCTAATCGATAGTGGATTGCATTTGCACGCGTTACGGATTTGTCGTTGTCCAACTCGAAATGCTTCATAAGTGTATGAATCTCAGCATATGTCAAATGTATTTGGGTGTAATGACCTCGAATCGCAAGTATCCAAGGTCGTATCTTTCTAAAATCTTCTTCAGCATTAGAAGAATTAATTATGCCTAGTAATTGCGTAAATTTCCGCAGAATTTGACGAAATACTTTAAAAAGACATGTACTTCTCTTAATACCATTGGAAGATAACGCATTACTAAAATCTGCAATCTTTTCAATTTCGTATCTCTCAAGCCAATTCTGTGGAATTTCTAAATTTCGTTCTGTAACGCCTGAAGTGTGAAAGATTATTCTGATACGTCTATATTTCGCCTTCTTTGAAAGTCTTCCCGCGATGATTAGGGCGAAGAGCTGCGATCCAAAACCACCCCATGAGTGAATTCTTATGGCTGGCAGGATTTTCTTGATAAACTTATGAAACATTTTAATCATAATTCCAATTTGGAATTCATATACAGTTGGTGATGTGCGCAAAAATACTTTTCCATCGAAAAGAAATTGAGTTGTGTTGATTGAATATTCAATGCGCAAGCATAAGTGTCTGGAAATCGTAATACATTAAGAAGTATATGCAATAGAGAATTAGAGTTCCCAGTTTCGAACAATCCTGGATGATTTTCCCCGAGTACTTCGGGAATTGCGGAATTACTCGCAGCGATTATTGGCAAATTTGCATCCATGGCCTCGAGGAGAACTAGACCAAACCCTTCATAGTTTGAAGTTAAGATGAACACGTCTTGTTCTTGTAGAAACGGCATCACATCAGATTTCTTTCCCAGAAAATGGATTTGATCTTCAAGTCCAAATTCCTTTACTTTATTTTCAAGCAAAAGTCTGTCCGGGCCTGCACCGACAATTTGTATTAGAAAGCTAAAATTCAATTTTCTAAGAATACTACCCAGCTCAATAAGCAGTATAAGATTTTTCTGTGTTGTCAACCTGGATATTGTCCCTATTCTAAGAAATTGTTGATTTAGAGTTCGGTATTCTCTCTCTACATGACGAGTTGTACATCTTGGCAAGTAGCCATAATGAATTACAGAAAATGGATTATTTGAACTAATTTCTTTTTTCTCTAGTAAGAAAGAAGCGACAGCTTGTGAAATGGCAATCACCGATATTGACTTGCAAGTGACGAATCGAGAAAGGATTTTTGAGATTAGACGTGGTGCCTTAGGAAAAAATGCTTCTGCATTATGACGAGTCACGTAAAAGCCCGATTTAGCTTTACAAAAGCGAAGAAGAAGCTCAGATCTTGGAAGGTGGCCATGGAAGACGAAATCTTCGTTGTATTTACTTCTAAAAATTATAATTTGTTGAATAAATGAAAGCGAGTGCAGTGTTAAGTCAAGAGTTATTCCCGCCTCCGTGAAATCTGTTTCGAGTTCAAGTGCACCTTTTAGTGGCACCACGATGACGTGGTACCCGTTCCTCACTTGTTCCCGAGCGAGAGCGAGAATAGCATTTTCCGCACCACCTCTCTCTATAGTTGTGATTACATGAATAACCCGGAGATTCTTATCTTGCACTTTTTAATACCTTGCAGAGTTCGAATAACCAGCGCTCCATCGTGTGATTTTTTTTTGCGATTTCATAGTTAGATTCAATGGAGTATCTAATTACTGCTGGTGACATATCCAAATAATGGATGATTTGGCCGAATAAGCGTTCTTCTAAACTTCCGCTAAAAGAATTTTTATAGGAGAATGCCCTAATAAATTCAGGATTAATGGAAGCGACGATTCTCTTGGTGAGGACAGCTTCGAGAACAGCCTTGTCAAGAGAGCCTTGGAATGCATGAACAAATCCATCGTGCTCATTTGCTACAGAAGTAAGTTGGTGTCTTCTGATAGATCCTTTAAAACATAGCCAATTTGAAGCTATTTCAATTCGATATTTGTCTAGGAGTGCGGTCAAATAATCTTGGGAACTGTCCGATGATGGTGCGCCATAAATGTTTAATTTCATTTCCCACCCGAACTTTCTTAATTTCGTAAAGACGTCGATAATTAAGTCGATTTTTTTTGACGGATCGATCCTCCCAACGTGGTACCAATTTAAAGGAGGAGATTTGATTTCAGAGAAGTGTCCGGTGAATATCTGTTCGTCAATGGCCTGACCTATTGGATAAACCTTACTTCCCTTAAGTGGACAGGATCCCGGTGTAGAAGTGACGACTCCATTAACTAATGGATATGCCGCATAAAGGAAGAAAGATTTGCTTGCGTGCGCATACCAAAGAAAATGTGGAATTTTAAGGAGACGACACCACGGCGCAATTAAAAAAGACTGAACTTCAGTCATGTGTGAAAAGACCACCAATTTCCGACGGTATTTTAAAATAAGCGGAAATACTTTTCTGTAGAATCTAAGTACGCTTTTTACCCGATTGTCTGACTTCCAGCAAGAAGAAATAAGGCAGACGCCCTGTATTTCTGCCCCCAAATTTTCATCCGCTGTTACGACAAAAGTTTCCTCAAATTTCTTGGATAAGCGCCGTGCAACTTCTCTTTGATGGGAAAATACAAGACTTTCCTCGTTCATAGAGTAGTTCATGATGAGAAGTTTCATATGGGCTAAACTTAACACTCTTAAACAAATTCTTGCAGGTTAAAAGGAGCTATCGTGAAAATATTGGTTACGGGAGCTGCAGGCTTCATTGGCTCGGCGATTGCGTATAGCCTTCATGTAGCTGGAAATGACGTAACTGGATTGGACAGTTTTTCCCCTTACTATTCGATAAACCTCAAGTCATTTCGCAAAAGTGAGCTAATTGAATCGAAAAGGATTAAATTTGATTCCTTAGATTTGTCTGAAAAAGCAGAAGTTAAAAAGTATTTTGCCAGTAATGAATTTGACGCCGTTATCCACTTGGCTGCGCAACCAGGAGTTCGGCTACAAACTAGAAATTGGGATTTCTACACTCGAGATAATCTAGAAGCTTTTAATAACATATTAACGGCAACACTTGAGAATAAGATTTCAAATTTCCTATATGCATCGTCATCAAGTGTTTATGGTAATTCTACTCAAGAATCATTTAGCGAAAAGAGTACTAGTGCACAGCCGGTTAGTTTTTACGGTGCGACAAAACTTTGTAACGAGATTCTTGCTAGTGCTTGCTCGATGAATTCTGAATTAAAGACGCGGGGGTTAAGGTTTTTCACTGTTTACGGTCCTTGGGGAAGACCCGATATGGTGTACTTTAGAATGGTTTATAGCGCCCTGAGTGGGCTCCCGTTTAACTTTTATGGGACAGGTGATATTAGAAGGGATTTCACTTACATTGATGATGTCGTGTCATCTGTATCTGCTTTAACGTTGGACTTATCCCATCGCGAACCAGGTTTTTCGGACGTAGTCAATATCGGAGGAGGGAAGCCCATTTCAATAAATGAATGTCTCAGAATTATTGAAGAGGCGATTGGTTCCCGAATTCCTTACAATAGAAAAGATGCTGATCCACGTGATGTGGAATCCACCAATGCAGATTTCGGTTACCTTAATCAAATCACAGGCAATTTTCCAAAGACTTCGGCAAGTCAAGGATTTGCTAACTTTATCTCGTGGGCGACCCGCCCAGATATCAAATCTCGACTTGCACAATGGGTCCAATCCGTACAATAGGAGGTGAATGATGAAGTTTCCCAAGTTCCGCAATCTCTCACTACTTAATACTTTCTCCGTTATTAGGCGTGCTCTAGCTGTCCTTGATTCCAAAGATCGAATGAAGGCTCTTTATGTGGTTTTTGTATACGGATTTCTTGGACTTCTCGATATTGCAGCTGTCTTTGTTTTCGGACTTGTGGGGTCATTAGCTGTAAGCGGCGTTTCATCGAACCGTCCTGGATTACGTGTGACTGCATTACTTGAATTCTTGGGAATCGAAGATAGGAATTTCCAAAGTCAAGTTGCCATTCTGGGGCTGATGGCAGCGGGCGTCCTAGTCTTTAAGTCATTTACATCGCTATATCTATCAAAGCGAACCTTGTTCTTCCTTAGCAGGCGTTCAGCTGTAATTTCAAAGACCTTAGTAAATAAGCTTTTGGGTCAAGAAATACTTAAAGTCCGCGGAAGGACAATTCAAGAGACTATTTTTGCCCTAACGGCGGGCGTACAAACAGTAACCGTGAACATATTGGGGTCTTCTCTATTATTAATCGCAGATATTTTTCTAATCGTTGCCTTTAGTGTTAGCTTATTTCTAGTCGACACACTTGTTGCGCTTTTAAGCTTTTTACTTTTTTCCAGTATTGGTATTCTGATGTATTCCTATATGCATAAGAGGGGGCAAGAATTAGGAGAGAAGGCAACAAAACTCGAGATTAGAAGCAGCGATAAAATCTCAGAAGTAGTTGCGTGCTATCGTGAATTGTCTGTAAAGAACCGTAGAAATTTCTATGCCCAAGAAATCGGCGGCATGAGGCTCTCGATAGCGGAGGCCGGCGCTAATTTGGGAGTGATGAATCTTTTGAGCAAGTACATAATGGAAATAACCATGGTTGTTGGTGGTTTGGCAATTGGAGCGGCGCAATTTATCGCTCAACCAGCCACGCGTGCGGTAGCTATAATTTCAATTTTTCTAATCTCTAGTGCCAGAATTGCGCCCGCGATTCTCAGAGTTCAGACTGGTTTAATGACAATAAGGACGAGCATAGGAGCTGCAAAACCAACACTTGATTTGATCGAAGAGTATCTTAAGGACGGTCTTGCTGATTCGGAACCCGTGGAAGGCTACAAGGGAAATGAGTCATTTAAACACGTTGGTTTCTCTGCCGAAGTGACAGCCTCTAAAGTTTCCTTCACTTATCCAAATCGCACCAAACAGGTAATCAGTCATCTTGACTTACATATTGAGGAAGGAGAATTTGTTGCAATTGTCGGACCATCTGGCTCAGGTAAGACAACGCTTGTTGATTTGCTCTTGGGAGTTATTCATCCAGATATTGGGAGTATTAACATTTCAGGTTCGAGTCCAACTGAAATAATCCAACGCTGGCCAGGCGCAATTGCGTATGTACCTCAAGAAACTAGCATTATCAATGGATCAATTAAGGATAATATCTGTCTAGGTTATTTGGCAAGCGAAGTGCCTGATGAAATTGCTATAGAACTACTCCAGGCGGTTCAATTAGAGGAGCTATTGAATTTACCAGGAGGAATAAACGCGTCTACGGGGGAGAGAGGAAGTAAATTAAGTGGAGGGCAAAGACAGAGAATTGGTCTAGCTCGAGCCCTCTTTACAAATCCCAAATTACTGGTTCTAGATGAGGCGACAAGCGCTCTTGATGCAACAACAGAGAAGAAACTCACCTCCTATCTAACTTCATTGAAGGGTTCTTTAACCATGATTTTCATAGCGCATCGTTTATCTACTGTTAAGGATGCAGACAAAATTATTTATATGAAGGGGGGTAACGTAATAGGTGAGGGAAATTTTGAAGAATTAAGGACTAGAATTCCGGAGTTCGACAACCAAGCAAAAGCGATGGGTTTATAGTTAAGGAGAGATTATGGGCTCTGTAGTTAAAAAGCGCCGCAAGCGCATGGCCAAGAAGAAGCATAAAAAGCTTCTAAAGAAGACTCGTATTCAGCGTAGAAATAAGAAGTAATTTAGATCTTTACTAGGACGAGCCTCTTATCAAATGAGGTAATCGCATAGCGGATCTTATTTATTGTCACTATGGCGCTATC
>Ga0214917_10001937_pt1 | contig 25941 bp, 22 predicted proteins | sample LL_1208_BB_MetaG_FD_177983 | JGI IMG/M metagenome (GOLD analysis project Ga0214917, IMG submission 177983) | Freshwater microbial communities from Lake Lanier, Atlanta, Georgia, United States - LL_1208_BB | ecosystem: Environmental > Aquatic > Freshwater > Lake | place: USA: Georgia | collected...
GTTTGATAACTTCAACGTGCTTGTGCTGCATGTTGCGAATGTCTGTTGGACGGATGTAGCTGTTTACCATGAATACGATCAGGTCTGATAAATCTTTGGTCATCTGATATCGCTTGATCAAACGATCATTTGGACCAAGTTTGCCTCCTACTTCACAGAAGTAGGTGCTTTCTTCCTTCTCACCGTGATATCGCCACTCAATGCGCTTGCCTGCGAATTTCTTGCTGATCTTTGTGATCTCTTTGTATTCGCCTACGTTGAACCAGCCACGCGGCCTGTCCTCAACGCCCACTTTTGGAAATTCAGGGATGTGCTTGACGTAGCTGTACCTAGCTGCATGTTGCAAAACCTTGCGAACGAGACCCATGTAATTGCTAATTGTTGAAATGCTCAGCTTGGGTTCAAGCTTAGACAACATCTGAAGAAACTCATCTAAAACTTTGTAGTTGATGCTCAGAATGTCCATGTGCCCAAAGAAAGGCAGGATGTGCTTGTCCATTCGCAGCTCGATGTTTTGATATGTGAGTTTTGCCAGCTGCTTGCGCTCAACTTTGGCTCTTTCAAACTCCATGAGTAAGTTGGTGACTTTTCTGAACGGAATGACTTCGGCAGCGTTGGTATCAATTGGTAAACCTTCAAAAACTGTTACACCATGCATACGCAGGTTGATGTCATCGTAAAAGCGTTTGGCTGCTTCTAGTGCATCTCGTTTGTTCTCTGTTTTGGTCGTGCGTTTGTAGATGTGGCTGTCGGCGTAGTAGCGAACCCACCAATAACTTGATGCTGGGATTTTGAAAATCACAAGCTTGCGAGGGTAGCCAGGGATCCGTGTGATGGTGTCCTGTAGGGGAACAGATCTGTGACGGTTTTGGGAATCGGGTTCAAATGCTCGGACCATGGCTTGTGCTCGCAATGTTTTACATAGTGTGTTTTCTGAAAAGTAGGACAGTCAACCGGAAACGGCTGGGCCTGTGGCTTTTAGACGATCGGAACGCAAACCCTGCAAACGCACAGATGATTGTTTGCAGGGTGGTGCTTAAGCCACTTCTGCGGGCTCTGTTTCATCATCTTCATTTGTGGATTTGGCTTTTGATGAGGATTTAACTTTCCATCGATGTGTTTCATACCAATCCTGAATATCTTGAATCACCTTTGCGTATTCGGCATCGCCATATCCATCTAGTATTTTTTGAAGCGAGGGCACATCAGGATTCAGGATGGTTGAATCGTCAAAGCCTTTTTCCGTAGCTCGAGTGCTGTTACGTTGAAGAACATCCCACATATGTGTGATGTCACTTCGCATTGAGCAAATATTCGCGTAATTCGTTATCAATTTTTCCAATGAGGCTAGAGCCGCGTTGGTTAGATTGAAGCCGTCAATTACTTGAGCTGTGTACTTCAGGGTCATGAAAAGATTGGAGTGAACCTCTGCAACTGTGACCAGATAGTCCGAGCTGCTGGTCCTTTGCCAATCTCTTTCTTGACCTCGAATTTCACTAAGAATTACCAATACTCGTTCCAACTTGTTGATGTCGTAGCTGTGCCTTCCTCCGCTTTTGTAGTACTTGCCATCAGGGATGTGCAACAACTTCTTTAAGTCTTTCAGTTTTGGAAGTTCGCTATCAAAATGCGATCGCATCAAAACGATGGTCGCTTTGCCGTGAGGCCCTAAAAATTCACTCATTGCTTTTCTCCTCTTATGATGGATTGATCCCCGAAGAAATCGGGGATCTGGCACTTAGAAGGGTGCTTTAACAGCGACACCCGCGACGACATGATTGACTTCGGTAGGTGCATTGAGCATTGCCTCTGGTTGAACAGCGCCATTGATTGCAGGTAAGCCACCGGGTTGATAGCCCTTGTCACCCGGCTTCATGCCCCAGCCAGAAGTAATGCCAAGTTTTTCGCGAAGCACATCAAGTTTTTCTTGCATGGCTTCTAAGTCATCTGGCATGCTGGCTTCGGATATCAAGTTCAACAACTGAGACTCAGTTGCTTGGTTCACTTTAAAAAATCGGACTACTCGTCTTTCATTACCTCCGGGGTTCACGCAGACAGCAAACTCGAACATGCCTTCTTTTTTGCCTTCAGCTACGGTGTTCAATACAAATTGATCATCGACCTGCACGATGGTTTGGGCCGACTTGGCGTTGGCTTGCAAAATCTTCTTGAGCATCTGAGTTTTGGCTTCCTTGTGCTCCTTGATGCTTTTGTTCGATTCCTCTTCTTCTTTCGTCGCCGTGATCTTTCCAATGCCACCGCGCTCCTTTATGTAGTTGGGCAGTTCTTGAGCGGTCAGGTTTTCGTCATGCGCCACTTGTAATACTTTTGAATACGAGTAAGCGGTTTGGCGATCCATTGGAAGGATGAAACGCAGGACCGTTGTAATCCAAGGGGTGTTGATCTGAGTCTTGATCTCATGCTCTTCCTCTAAGCGCTCACGCATCCGCTGCAAGATATGGTCACGAAGTGGGGATTCGTTTATCTGTAGGGCGTAGCTGTAAATGGCTCCCAAGAGGGCATAAAGCTCCTTGGTTCCCCGGACAACGTACGTCTCCACATATTGGTCGTTCATCTTGGCTAGGTTCTGGGCTTGCCCCAAAACCATGTCCACTTGAACTTCATTGGCGCTCTTGTCGCTTGGACGGCGGCTGTCGGACCCTCCCAAAGCGCGGTTAATAAGCAGGCCAAAAGCCAACTCGTCTACGGGAGGGGCAGCTGGGGCAGGGCTGGGAGATACCCCATTAAACCCAGGGGGGCTTGTTTGGGCGGATTCTTGGTTCATAAAAACTCCTGTTAAAAATAACTTTTTCGGATCGTCGGCCAGGATGGACACGACAAGCAAAGGTTAGTTTTCTGGCGGCGGAGTTTGTTCACTTTTTCGAAGGGGCACGAAAAAATGAAAGTTCAAAGGCTGGAATCGTGTAGGCAAAAAAGCTTGATACCTTTTATCGCTAACGGGCGATTGAGGTCTGAAATTACTGAGCCATTTATTTACGGTACATATTTAGAGCTTTGGTGGCGATGTTTGAAGTGTTCTAAGGAGTTCACCCAAAGCTGCCGTACTGGGATATTTACTTCTAAAAGCGCTTACTCGACGTATTGCATGTTCGGCTCAGTCGAGGACATGACTTTTCAGGACTGGTGGATGACCAAAGGTCATGAATACTTCAGCGAGAGCATCACAACCTTGCAAGTTACGCTTTATGTGAAACGTAAAAGTGGTGATGCATTTGAAATCACAGTAGATGCATTTCAAGACGTATCAAGCCAGTTAGCTGGTAAGGAGTTTGGCTTTTGGCTTGACCAGATCTGTCTTTTGAACGCTAGAGAAGGGCTGTTGTCTGAGGCTCCTTTGTCATGGCCTATTTTTCGTAGTCGTATTTCGTACGATGCTATTGCCCAACTCTTGAGTGTCATGGAAATCCATGATCAAATCATTCGTAATTCGCCTAAAACCAAGCTGTGGCAAATTGGCGAGCAACTTCGACTAAATCCTCAGGCTATGCCTAAAATTGGAGACTTCCCGATTGATATTGCAGATAAGCACAAAGCCATGGGGCAGACATTGAGTAGCTATTTGAGAAAAGGCAGAGCATTGGTTAAAAATGCTAGCAATGGAGTTTTCCCAAAATACGAGACCTTGTGCGCATGATGAAAATTTCTTATCTTCAAAGCTAACTTTATAACAACAAAGGAATGATAAAAATGGATTCAGAAAAGGAGATTCAAACTTGGTACCTCGCCACTACAAATGAGATGCACTGTAAACAAGTCACTAGATTCATCAATGAAAAATATGATGAGCCGCTGCTATATGTCGAGTTTTACAAGTATTGTCAACTGGAGGTATACACAAAAAACAATACTCAGCCTAAATTAAATTTTCAACTAGTTGATTTTGATTCGGATAATAAATTAGGTATAAATGTCTTTAAGTACGATTCGGAAAATATTACCGACATGCATGTGTTTGCTTTGCCCTCATACGAGTATTCAAAAATACTTAGCTTTCCCAAAAATATGGATGAGGCAGAAAAAAATCGTATTAGAGAGAAATGCAATGATCCGAAATCATATGGTTTGGATATCGAGAATTGGGAAGAAGATGGTGATCTAGATTTGTGGATTTGGGGTGAATTAGAGTTATTGGATGTAGATGGTAATTTTGTGTCTATATTGAAATCGGAAACTTAATTCAGATCGTCAGTCATCCCATGCAAATAGAAAACTACCTTGGGATGCAAACTCTGCAAATGCAAGAACTTGAGGACCTAAGCTGCTGTTAATTGAATGGAATTCTTCTTCGGTAAGTGAATTTTTGAAAATAGTTGATCTACTTTTAGGAAGCAAGCCAACCCTGCCTGCCTTAATGGCATCGTGGGCATTTCGAAGTGCGTTCGCAATGTTCATTGCATCGTTCTTATTGACTGCCTTGCAATAACCCCATTCTTCTGGGTCATAGGTTGGTTTGAAGTGCTTGTCGTAATCAGCAGTTGGGCTATCAACGTCGTTTGCGTTTATAGAACCGCTTGGCTGCCATCCAAAATGCTCAGCCAGTGTTAAGAGCTGTCTCCATGTATCTCGATGGCATGAGTAGGACCGAGGTTCAGGGCAATCCTCTTTCCTGTGCACCATTTCAACGATAAATGCCATGCGTTTAATTTTTTACTTGTTTACCAATTGTCATCATCCATGCCAAAGTTATCGGCTTTTGAATTTGGCCAGTCGTCTTGCTTGTTGAACACTGCACCTAGCCCTGTAGCCGTGCTACCCATCCTAGAGCTGCCATCTGTGCTGAAGCTGCCCATCTGAGTGAACATTGATCCGTCAGATCCCACGGTAGTTGACCCCATACGGGTATATGTGGTGCCGTCGCTGCTGACACTGGTGTTGTCGCTGACTCGCTGGATGGTTTCACCCTCGCTGGACACCGCAAGGCGACCTAAAATTTGCCAAAACGACATGATTGACTCCTTTAACAACAGATACCAATATGCAAGGTCTCTATATTAGCTTGAATTGTTCATTGGTGCATCATTTTGATTAACTATAGATGATTCTTATGCTAGAGTGGTATAGAAATAACATTGAGGACAGTTTTGGTGAGTAAACAAGCCGCTGAACAGCTAAACAGACTCACACAGGCCCAAAGGGAGAGGCTGTTCTATATAGAGGTCAAAGCCTTCTTCTGTGGCGATTTGACCCGTGCTGACATCGAGCGCCGCTTCGGAGTGAAGCCTGCTGCATCTGCTAGAGACCTATCCAGTTACAAGAGTCTCGCCCCCAACAACCTCGTTTACAACGCAGCTCTAAGAAATTACGAGCCTACCGATCATTTCAACCCGGTGTTTGAGCACAGAGCCGATCGTGTATTAGCGTGGTTCAGGGATGGCTACGGGGATAGCTTAGATCTAAAGATCCACCGAACAGTGCCCTGTGAAGCTGCATCTGATCTAGTTCGCCCTGACTTGGAGACATTAGCCGTCCTAACTCGTGCTATTGCCAGGCGTAAGCAAGTCAAGGTCAACTACTTATCTTTGACATCTGGAGCGTCTACAAAATTTCTTTCACCTTTGGCATTGGCAGATACTGGGCAACGTTGGCATCTTCGCGCTTATGACTGTGAACGTGGGCGCTTTGCTGACTTTTCAATCACACGCATTGTCAAAGCCAAGCCATTAGAGATTGACATTCCGTTGAATCAAAGAATTGAAGCCGATGTTCAGTGGGCGAGGGTAGTTCGACTTGAATTATTGCCTCACCCCAAAGTCAAACATCCTGAGGCTATCGAAGCTGACTATCAGATGAAAGATGGCATGCTTGTCTTAAATATGCGTGCACCATTAGTCGGATATGCCTTGCGACGTTGGTCAGTTGATTGTTCGTTGAAAATTGAACTGGATCCAGAATCACATCACTTGTACCTTAAAAATCTTCAGACTTTGTATGGAGTAGAAAGCGCCGTTTTAGCGCCAGGATACAAGGCTGACATGAGCAGTTCCTCATGAACAACATCAGTAATAAATCCACTCTTAGTCCGCTGCTAAAGATTGCAGTTTCGAATGGAGTGGAAAGCGCTATTCGTGTTCATGTTGCTAAGGGCGATGATTTAAATGCTCGTGACAGCGGTGGTAATACCCCGTTAATGATTGCAGCAAGAAATAATCGTACAAATGCATGCAGACTGTTACTAGAAAGCGGTGCTAATCCGGATCTTAAAAATTTGGAGGGTAAGACTGCAATCGTTATTGCAAATGAAGCGGGGGCGCATGAGGCTACAGAGGTTCTTAGATCGCATAGCCAAATTGCAGTGATATCTCAAGAGACCACGCAACTGACCGAGCAAATCCTAGAGGTAGCCGAAAAAGATACAAAAGTTGCCGATAGCGAAAGCTTTGATGTATCTAAGCTAACGGAAGAATTCGAATGGGATATAGGTGATTGGGAGCCTGAAAATGATGCACCACCACCAGATGAAGATCCTGGAATTTTGGTTAAGACGAGAGAGCTGCAAAAGTCGATTACCGACCATATTGCAATCGATAACTCCGCAGACTGGATCGATTTCGATGTGTCTTTGCCAGAATTTTCTGAACCAATTGTTAGAACATCAATTGCCGAAACTCGTACAGCAATCCGTCAACTATTCTTGCGAGTCCTAAGGGAAGGAAGTGTTCCTGATTTTAATGTGAAAGACATTGCAAGCTCCGAATCTGTAAAAGGGGATGATGAGTTTGAAAATCAAATTCGACAAGTTATAAACGACTTAGGTGGAGAGACTGATGAGCGATTCGAATACGTTTCACTTTATGATGATTTTCAAGTCCTCCTAGATGAAGCTGAGACTATAGAGGAAGAGGGTTTACTCAATCAAGCAATGTCTTACCTTGATGAGTTGGCAAATGGACTTAATGATCCGGCGAGAATATTTGCCCGTTCAATGGGTAGACACCAGCTGTTAACACACGATGATGAAATTCGAATAGCTCAATCAATTGAAAGTGGTGAGCGCTTGATGTTGACGGCGATGTCTCATATTCCGGAAGTTATCAGATCCCTAATTGATACTGTAGAGAAAATAAAAATCGGAAAAGTTGTTTTTTCACAGGTTTTTGATGGATTTTCAGATGAAGAGTTGCCCTCTTTGGTTATAGAAGAGGAAAGCGAAATTTCAAATAAATTAGAAGAAGAAGATGAATCCAGTGAAGATGAAAAAATTAAGCTTGAGCAAATAGTATTTTTAGAAAAAATAAGTGAGATTTCTGATGCTTTTAACGAATTTACATCAGCTCGTTTTGAATCAAAAAAATCAGCATCAGAAATCGTTGGATTACAAAATAGACTGACTGGGCTAATTCTAAAAATTCGTTTTGATGCAAGACAAATTGGCGCTATGAGCGCGCTTGTTCATAAACTAAATAGTGATTTTTTAATTTCCGATAAAGAGCTTCGTTCTTGTCTACACGATGTGTGCGGAATTCCTACGCAAATCGTTGATGCAAAAATTAAGGAGCATGAAACTTCTGTCTCCTTGCTTGAAAGTCTTAGCGATACTAATGAGCCTTGGGCAAGAAATATAGCTGCGCAAAGCCGACGTTTACTTTCACTTAGTATGGCCCGAACTCAGATCCGGGATCAAGTGGGTTTGTCGCACGACGAGTTCAAGGAAATCTATAGAAATTTGGCATTAGGAGAAAAAATCGCGCAGGATAGCCGCCAACAGCTTATGAGTTCGAATGTTCGGCTTGTAGTCTCTATCGCTGGGAAATATACCAACCGTGGACTTGATCTTATGGATCTGATTCAGGAGGGTTCCATAGGGCTTTTAAAGGCCGTAGATAAATTTGATCACAGACGTGGCTTTAGATTTTCAACATACGCGACATGGTGGATCCGACAGGCAATTCAGCGCGCAATTAGTGATCAAGCTAGGACGATTCGAGTACCTACTCACATGCATGAGAGCATCACGAAGTTACTCAGAATCGAGAGGAAGTACGAGCAAATCTTTGGCTCCAAACCATCTGTTGATTACCTAGCTAATGAATTAGATGTTTCGGAAAAAACCATCGAAAAAATTCGTGACGCAATAAGACTTGAGCCTGTTTCACTTGATGAATTGATTGAATCAGCAAGTAACTCAATTTCGGCGAGACAACTGGAGTTCGAAATTCCACAGCAAGAACTCTCTCGGCGGCAGGCAAAGGAAGCTGTTGAAACGTTGCTTTCCTCACTGCCTCCACAAGTTGCTAAGGTTCTAAGAATGCGTTTTGGAATTGACAGATCTGAAGAAATGACTCTTGAAGAAGTTGGAAAGTCATTTGGAGTCACGCGCGAGCGTATTCGACAGATTGAAAGCTCAGGATTAAAAAAACTAAAGCATCCCCAAACAATTGAGCGGCTGAGAGGTTTTCATGGATTCAACTAATGCTAATTCGAACCAGTCTATGGTGCTCAGTCCAATCGAAAAAGTGCGGCATGCTCCTCCGCGTGCAAGTGCCATGCTTGAGTCTTTACGTGGACTTGGATATTCAACTGCTGCAGCTTTGGCTGACATTATTGATAACAGTATCTCTGCGAACGCTTCTGCTATCGATATCCAATTTAATTGGAATGGAAAATCAAGCAATATCTACATCTTAGATAATGGCTCGGGAATGAGCGACGAAGAGCTGGAAAGCGCTATGACGCTAGGCGATAAGAATCCTCTAGATTTCAGATCTGCCTCTGATCTTGGCAGATTCGGCATGGGATTAAAGACTGCTTCATTTTCACAATGTAAGCGACTAACCGTTGCATCAAAAAAGAATGACTCTATAAGTTGTCTGCGCTGGGATCTAGACATTTTGAGTGCGAATCCAGACATGGGTTGGTTGTTGATAGAAGGTCCAAGTGCTGGTTCTGAGGTGCTGCTAGAAAAGTTGGCACACATTAATCACGGGACTATCGTCATCTGGGAGATTCTTGACCGCATCGTCACAGAGGGCTTTACGGTTGATGACTTTCTTAGATTAATGGAAGAGGGCGTCGAGAGGCACTTAGCAATGGTCTTCCACCGACTTCTTGAGGGAACTAATCCAAAACTAAAACTAAACCTAAATGGCAGAAAAATTGAACCTTGGGATCCGTTTTTAACAGGACATCCCGCAAAACCTTGGGCTTCACCTGTTCAGAGACACTCTACTTCTAGCGGAATCATCGAAGTTCAATGCCATGTATTGCCTCATCGAGACAAGATGACTGATCGTGAGTATGAAATTAACGGTGGCCCTACTGGTTGGAATGCGCAACAGGGGTTTTATGTCTATCGAAACCACAGACTACTTGTTGCCGGTGGTTGGCTAGGAATGGGACAACCTCGGGCATGGAATCGTGAAGAACAACACAGACTCGCGCGTATCAGGCTAGATATTCCGAATACAGCTGATGCAGATTGGAAGATTGATGTAAAAAAATCAGTAGCACGTCCTCCTGTTGCTTTGAGGGTTTGGCTGACTAGTATGGCAAATGACACACGAGAACGTGCAAGACGTGTTTTCGCTTTCAGGGGTGCTCCGACAAATCCTTCATCTAGAGTTTCAATAGAACAAGCTTGGAAGGTACATAGAACTTCAAAGGGTATTCAGTACAGGATAGATGATTCGCATCCAAGCATTGCTGCAGTGCTTGAAACGGCAGACACTTTCCAAAAAAAAATGATTCTCTGCATGCTCAAGGTAATAGAAGAAACGGTACCTGTTCAAAAAATATGGCTAGATACAGCCGAGCAAAAGGAAACACCTGTGACAAGCTTTGCATCCAGTTCTGATAAAGCTGTTCTTGCGGTCATGGAAACCTTATTCAGAGACATGATTGTTCGCAAAGGCATGACGCAAGAAGATGCTAAATCAAGGCTTTCCTGTAGCGATCCGTTTCAAAACTTTCCTCACTTGATTGCTCAACTTTCAGTTTCCGATTTTTGAACAAGAAGAATCAAAACTATAGACAGGACCATAAATGAGTGAATTTAATATTGCAACAAGTACTGTTATCAGTAACGCTCAAAACCTATTAATGGCTGAGGCTACTAAAAATCCAACTGCTTCATTAATTAAAGAGGCAGTTGAGCGAGCAGCGTCTATCATGCCTAAGCGGGAGGATGAGCTAATTGACATTGACGGCGCTGTTTCGGAACTTATTCGACGCTACAGCATCTGGATAGGTCAGAGTTCAACTTTGTCAGATGACAGCGACCACGAAGCTTGGTTGAATTCAACTAGGAAAAAAGGTTGGCGGTACTGGCCTAGATATCGTGACATGCTCGAACGTAAGATGCCTCCAGCATCAATCGATGCACTAGAAATTTCGACCGACGAGATACTTGGATTGCTAGAGGATCCAAGCCGAACAGGTGCATGGGACAGAAGGGGATTAGTTGTAGGACATGTCCAGTCTGGAAAGACTGCTAACTACACTGGTTTGATTTGCAAGGGTGCCGATGCTGGATACAAGATCATTATTATTCTTGCAGGTCTGCACAACAATCTTCGCTCACAAACTCAAATCCGACTCGAGGAAGGATTTTTAGGTTATGAGACATCCGCATCAAACGACGTTGTTAAATATATCGGCGTAGGAGAGATGGGGCGTGATGTTGAAATTAAACCAAATTGCGCTACAAACAGAACTGAAAACGGTGACTTCAGTACAAGGGTGGCCAACCACTTAGCAATTACGCCTGAACAGCGTCCATGGTTGTTCGTGGTCAAGAAAAACAAAACCGTTTTAGATCGACTTTTGAAATGGATCAAAAATCATGTTGCTGATGCTCGTGATAATGAAACAGGGCTCAAATATGTCAGTAACTTACCTTTACTGTTGATAGACGATGAGGCTGATAACGGTTCAGTAGACACTGGGGAGCAGACTTTTGACTCCGAAGGTAATCCAGACCCCGATCACGAACCCAAGGCTATAAACAGTCGAATTCGAAAAATACTTAATAGTTTCGCTAAGTCTGCATACGTTGGGTATACAGCTACTCCTTTTGCAAATGTGTTCATACATAGACAGGGACAAACTAAAGACGAAGGACCCGACCTATTTCCAAAGTCCTTCATCGTTAATTTAGCTGCGCCATCCAACTATGTTGGCCCAACTCGTATTTTTGGACTCAAGGACGTAGACGGACGAACAGGTGGCTTACCACTTATGCGTGTTTTTAGTGATCACATGAGTGAAGATCGACAGTCCGGTTGGATGCCTGAAAAACATGATAAAAATCATGAACCTTTTTATTTAGGCGTTGATACTCTGCCACCATCTCTAAAACAAGCTATTCAATCTTTTATTTTGGCTTGTGCTGTAAGAGAACTTCGTGGTCAGGGAGGCGAACACTCTTCGATGCTCATTCACGTGACTCGATACATACAAGTTCAGAAGGATGTTCACAGGCAGGTTAAGGAATATGTAAGTAAGCTGCGTCAGCGCATAACTAGACGTGTGGATGATGTTGAAGTTTTAGATCAATTACGAAATCTTTGGAATGATGACTTTTTGCAGACGCGTACCGCAGTCATCGAGAGACTTGTTGAATCTGAAGAAATACCTCTTAACCATTCTTGGAATGATTTACAGGAAAAATTAGCAGACGTCTTATCAGATATTGATGTGCGAATGATCAACGGTAAAGCAAAAGACGTTTTGGATTACGCAACCCCTGGCTCAAAAGGTCTTCGTGTTATAGCAATTGGTGGTGACAAGCTTGCACGTGGACTAACACTAGAAGGACTGTGCACCAGTTATTTTGTTCGTACATCTAAGATGTACGACACGTTAATGCAAATGGGCCGTTGGTTTGGTTATAGACCGGGCTATCTTGATCTGTGTCGTCTTTACACTACTGAGGATCTGATCGATTGGTTCAGGCACATAGCCGACGCATCAGAAGAACTTCGCGATGAATTTGAAGCGATGAAAGACAGTGGTGCAACACCAAAAGACTATGGTCTTAGAGTGCAGTCGCATCCGGTTCTCTTAGTTACTTCGCCGTTAAAAATGCGAACTGCCCGTGATTTACAACTATCATTCAGCGGAGAAATTCTTGAAACCGTTGCATTACACAGCTCGGTAGACATACTCTCAAGAAATCTCGATGCAACCTTGAGACTGCTACAAACTTGCGGGAGTCCCCATGAGTCACCACAAATCACACGCAAAAGGGGTGGCAATAATAAAAACTGGGAAGGCCATCTTTGGAATGACGTAACAAGTGAAGCAATTGCCGACTTTTTTGATGCATATGTAACCCATCCAGCCGCTAGAAAGGTCAACAGCCCTCTGATTCGTGACTTTATTAGATCAATGGCAAATATCGGGCAATTGACATCTTGGACCGTATTTTTGGCAGGTGGTGGATCTGGTGGATCATTTGAATTTTCGAATGGCCTAAAGATTGACCATATGATCAAGCGAAAGGCTGACATTGATCGTTCTGACCGATACGCCATTGGCCGACCAGTTTCGCCTCCTGATGAGGCGATAGATCTTGATGGCCCTTCATGGGATGCTGCAATGGCGTTGACTCTAAAAAAATGGAATCCTGATCCCGCTCGAGTCGTTGATGGAAAAAAACCTGCAGAACCAACTTTACCAAGTGGTCTAGCAATCAGGCAGATACGAGGGAAGGGGGATTTAGAAAAAGGAATTCGACCATCCCCAGAGAGGGGCTTGTTGATTTTGTATCCTTTAGATCCAGTTGAGTCTGAATTCTCTCCAGGTTTTGGTGGGTGGGAGAAGCCAATAATTGCTTTTGGCGTAAGCTTTCCAGTAAGCGATGCAGGTATAAAAGTTAAGTATGCAGTAGATCATCTAACCCAAGCTCAATGGGCGCAGGAATATGGCCAAGTTGATTGACGAAATACTATTAGCTTGGGACTCGATCCAGACAGTGCAGGGGCCGTCGGGATGGAATACTGTAGCTGTTCTCAAAAGTCATCCTGGTAGGTTTCGTGCTGGTCGAAATTTCCCTGATCGCTGCGAGGCATTGCTCACTAGCTTCAAGACAAGCGCAATTAAGCACAACGAAAAGTTGCCGGAAGGTCTTGGTTTCAAGGTCACGCGACTGGACATTCAGCAGGATGGATTAACTTGGCTTGCCCTTACTAGAAGCCCTAACGGTAATCTTGAACTATTTTCAGCAATGGTCGAAGATGTAATGGAGGCGGTATTAACCGCAGGCGTATCAGAAGATAGTAGAGACTTGCGAGTATTTCTTGGTCGTATTCGTGCATGGCAAGAGTTTATGCGTAAGGGTTCAATGCCTTTGTCAGCTGAAAACGAAGTTGGATTGGTTGGTGAACTAACATTTTTAGGCAAGATAATTGATAGTGGAGTACCACCCGATATTGCTATTAATGCTTGGGTAGGTCCCACTGCGGATGGTGTTAGGGATTTTGAACTTGGATTTGGAGCCATAGAGGTTAAGACAACAGTATCTTCAAGCGGATTTGTTGCGAAAATTGGATCATTAGAGCAATTAGATGACACAAATTGCAAGCCAATATTTCTAGGCGCTGTGAAACTTAGTTTGACAGAAGAAGGGCAGACCTTGCCCGATAAGATTTTCGAAATACGTGAAAAAGTTGAATTTGATCCGCTCATACTTGCAAATTTTGAAGATCGGCTTCTTTCTTCTAGCTACTTAACCTCTCATTCGCAACAATACCATCGCAAGTTTTTTTTGTTGGGAATATTCACCTTAGAGGTTGATTCAAATTTTCCAAACATGACCCATGCCAACGTGAAATCAGGTGTCATAAGTGCTAAGTATGAAATTAATCTAGAACCCTTGATAAAACGTGATGTCGGGCTAATTGCTGCCCTCAAAAAACTGGAAATGATCTGAATATGGAATTAGCTGAATTTTTAAGAGAAACACAAGCATCTGTTCGCTCGCAAATGCAAGAAGGTGCGCTCTACGAGGAGTTGGTTTACGCCAGCATTGTGATGGAACACATGGCCGAAATCGGCATGACATTTGAACCAGTTGAGTGCTATTACGAAGGCAAGGTAGGGAACGCGACGCTTCGTTTAGGGGGCTATGCACTCTCAGATGACAACGACCAACTAGATTTGTTTGTTAGTCTATATCAAGGGGTTAATGAACCTACTGCTATTCCTGATGCTGAAACAAAGCAGGCGGTAGAGCAGTGCTTTCGTTTTCTTTCTCTTTGCGCCCAAGGGAAAATGGCACCAAAACTTGATCCTTCAAGCGACGTTCGATCACTTGCTGAAACTCTACAAGCAATCTACAACGATCTTGAGCAGATCCGCATCTTTGTAATTACAGATCGAATAGCTAAGTCCAAAAGTTTCAAAACAAAAGAAATTAGTGGTAAAGCTGTCCGACTTGAAGTCATGGATATTGAGCGTCTGCATCGGCACATGTCTGAAGGAAAACCTAGAGATGAACTCGTAATTGACTTCAATGAGCTATCAGGGCAACCTCTGCCATGCGTGTTTGTAAACGGACAAAACGATGACTATGACTATGCTCTTACAGCGATGCCAGGCGATGCACTTCGACTTTTGTATGAAAAATTTGGCGCACGTCTTCTAGAAGCCAATGTGCGCTCCTTTTTGAGTGTCAAAGGTAAAGGGGTAAATGCGGGTATACAGAGTACGCTTCGTAATTCTCCTGAGCGATTTATGGCTTACAACAACGGTATTGTCATGGTTGCAGATGAAATTCGCCTCGGTCATTCAAAGGATGGGATGACTGGAATTGCTTGGCTTAAGGGACTACAAATTGTCAATGGAGGACAAACAACTGCATCGCTTTATTTCACTAAAAAGAAATACCCAGAAGTTGACCTTGGAAGCGTAAGGGTAGCCGCAAAGATTATTGTTATGCGTGCGCAAGATCCTTCTAAAGAAGAAGCTCTTGTTTCTGACATCTCACGTTTCGCTAATAGCCAAAATGCCGTTAGGCAATCTGACTTGTCAGCCAATAAACCTTACCATGTTGAAATTGAAAAAATTTCAAGAACGGTTTACTGTCCTGATGGTGTCAGCCAGTGGTTCTATGAGCGTGCTGCAGGGAGTTACAACACATTATTGGCAAGGGAAGGTACAACGCCCGCAAAGCTCAAGAAAATTAAAGATGCAATCCCTACAAGCAGACGCTTGACCAAAACTGATCTAGCTAAGTATTTAAATGCTTGGGATCAAAAGCCTGATATCGTTAGTCTCGGGTCGCAGAAAAACTTTGATCGATTCATGGCATCACTTGTGGTGCCTGAAGGTCAGGAAGCCAAATTACCTTCAACTGCCGATTTCAAGGCAATGATAGCCAAAGCCCGAATTTATCGTGACACTCAAAAACTAGTTAGACCAATGTTTCAAGCGTTTCAGGCAAATATTGCCGCATATACAGTTTCTGTAATGTCCATGCTTGTTGGTGACAGGGTCGATCTAGATCGCATTTGGAGCAACCAATCAATCTCTCCAGAACTTGTTCAACAAATCGAAGTCTGGGCAAGACAAGTAAGCGAGATACTGCACCAAAGTGCAGGCGGTCGCATGATTTCAGAATGGGCTAAAAAACCTGAATGCAAGGAAGCCGTATTCTTGGCTTCCTATTCGCCTGTAGCTGCTGGGATACCTGAAATTCGTAACGAAAGCTGATGTCATAAAGTAGATCTTATAAAAATGTAAATCGATTAAGGTTTTATTCTCTACCGACTTGAATAACAAAAGTTTATTCGTGCGCCATTCGAGGGTTTTAATTCCTGACTGACTCCAAAAGTTTGAGTACTATTTCTCCGATCTTTCTTGCTAGCAATGGAGGGACTGCATTACCTACCTGATGGTATTGTTCAGTTCTGTTTCCTTCAAAGAAATAATTGTCAGGAAAGGTCTGTAAGCGAGCGGCTTCACGGACAGTCAAACTCCGACACTGTGATGGTTCTGGATGTATGTAGTAATGCCCATCCTTAGCAATGTGGGAGACTATTGTTGTTGATGGCTGATCGCGTAATTGGACACGAAATCTATCCACAAACGGAGTTGAATCGCTGCCAACATTTTCATGACTTGGTAGAAGTGCTTCGGGAAAATCACTTAGCTTTGGTGATTTTTTTTGTTCACGGGCAAATGACGAAGCAAACAGATATCGATGTAAATCGGATTCCATGTGACTTCTTGTTTCATGCTGAGTAACGCCGCCAATTCTTGAATCTGTAAACCACGTCGAGAGTGAGCCTTGTACTGAATTATTTGATTTGATGAAAGATCCACCGGTGGATTTGTGAATCATTGATTTTGTTACTGCCCACCTAGCGCGTTCAAGAACCTGAATAGGTACTGCGCTTTTCTTTTTATTTAAAATTTTCAATCCATTAGCTAGAGCTTTTTGCCAATTAACAATTGAATCGGGCATACCGTCCAACCTATTTGAAAGTTTACTTCTTAGGGCTGGTAAGTCTTCGAGAACATCCCTTGCTTTAACTTTTTCTGAATGAGTGAGAATAAATTTTTCAGGAAAATTCTTCAAATCAGGTACTGAATCAGCGAGATCAGATCGAATCCCAAAAAGAATAACTCTATGCCTACTTTGAGGAATTCCAAGTAATTCAGACCGAATAATAAAGTCAGCTGGATCATCAATTTCACCGGGTATAGTGAAAGAGCGCACTAAATAACGATGTCCATTTCCAGGTGATTGAAGATCACTAAGGATACGTTCAAAAATAAGTGACCCAGAGTGTTGAGAAGTTAGCATCCCTTTAACGTTCTCCATAACGAAAATTGATGGAGAAAAATCTTTGATGATGCGTAAGTACTCTCGATAAAGAAAATGACGGTTGTCTGCTTCAAACTCCACAGGATTGTTTCCACGCATCCTAGACCGACCAGCAAGAGAGTAAGCCTGACAAGGCGGTCCTCCAATTAAGACCCAATCTGTGGCTTCATGAAGTGCTTCTCGTATCCAGCGATCAATCTCCCGCGAATCATCTTTACCCAGTTCCGCACATCGAGCTTCGTTGTAGGCTTTTTGAACATAGGGCTCAACTGCTGGGTCCATTTCCATTTGATGACGGGAAATTTCTCCTCTAATATATTGGTAGTACGCCTCTGGTACTTTATTAACTGGAAACGAGCGAAACAAAGCCCTTAGGGAAAGAGTTTTATGAGCAACAGGATCTTTTTCAATTGATATGCGAATATCAAACTCTCGTTTGCCTTCCCTAGTCAATGACGCGAACCCTTCACAAAGCCCTCCAGGACCAGCGAAAAGATCAATGACGGGAATGCTTCGTTTTTTATTCATTAGTTATTTTTTGAATACAAATTAACTAAGCCCTGGGGACTTCGGGCATTAGAAGCAAATCTGCTCAAGGTTTTACACCGTGCGAGTTGAGAACCAACAGCTTTATTACAATTTTACAGACTAGACAGCAAATTTGAGCGTTAGCTTCTCAAATGCTCACCTAATAGTCACTTAAGCCAATTCAACGGCTGCCTTCAATTGACTCGGGCTGCTGTAAAGATACGCAGCTGTAGTGCTGATGCTGCGATGCCCAGCAAGCGTTTTCAGAATGTGTATCGCTGTGCCTTTGTTGGCAAGGTTTGTCAGGAACGTTCTGCGTCCACTGTGACTGCTAGCACCCTCAAGTCCAGCACCCTCGTAGAGCAGAGCGAATGTTTGAGCCAAACTGTTTGCACTGAAACCTGACTTGACGCTCTTTTGACTAGCAAAAAAAGGATAGCTGCGATCCACACATTTGGCTTGCTCTGAGTACGATTTCAATTCATCGCGCAGCTTTATGTTGACGAAAACTGTACGAGCATGTCTGCCCTTAGTCATGTCAGGTAGCAAGCGGATTTCGTCCTTTACTGTTCCGTCCAAATTCATTACATCGCTCCAGCGCAAGCAAGCGACTTCGCCGATTCTTAAACCAGCTAGGTGTGTCAGCAGCATCATTGCTCTGTTGCGTTGTGCAAAGCGGCGTGTGTTGATGTAGTCAAGTACGCGTGTCATCTCTTCTTTTGTTAGTGTTTTTGCTTGTGCCATTCAAGTTCTCCTAAATCATGTGTTTGCGTTAATTGCATTGTGTTTTCACATATTTATCAGAGCAACCTGAGTCCGTCCAAATTGGCGGTGTATATGGCAAGAGCAGCGCGAATTGGACTGTCTGTGGATAACTTTCCCACTGAAAAAATCTTCAATGATTTCAACAGCCGTTGTGTGAAATCTTTATAAATGTTGATTTTCATAGATTTCCGCCGTGCTTTCGCACTCATTGAGTGCCCAGCAAGCGCATGCTTCAAATCAGCCCTACAAGCGCTGATAAGGGCTTCCAGCACTCAGAGTATTCGAGGCGCGCAATCGATGCGCTGTAGGGCTTTTTAGCGCGTCATTTTTTGTGTTGTGCTGGTTAAATTTGTAAAAGCAATGCTTTCTTTAGCTACAGCCCGAATAGGTTCTACAGATCTAAAAAAATTGAGCTGCGAAAAATTTAGGTGGAGTACTTATCAAATCACCATGGTGATTTTTACTCGGTACCCGTCCAAGTTATCGGGTTACCAAATGTCGGTTGTCCATTTGCGTGTCTGAAAACAAACTTTAGTCACACACACAACAAAGGACTAGAGATGACCGCAAATCGAGAGCTAAAAGAACTGCAAGCACAGCAGGTGCGTGAAATAGCAAAGGAACGTTTGCAATCCGCGATCAACTCCTTGCAACGCGCGATGTATGACTTAGAGGTTTACTTAGACAAGTTTGATAACGCAAGTACGGACTATGAGCGTGGGAAGGTTGTGAATTACGCGATCAATCATCTGTACTGCAACATTCAACCTAACTTGCGCATTGACCTTTTGGCAGACAGCCAAGCTGAGTTGGCAAAGCTGGAGATCTCAAATGCGTAAAATGTTTGATCCAACCCAGTTAACTCAATTTATTGGCACCACGGGCTACTACCGTATCAGTCGCAGGCACTTGCTTACTGACGGCACCAAGTACTTGGCTGAAGCGGCTGAGTGCTTTTGGATGATGGATGCGATTGCCAGTCACCTAAGTGAAATTGGCACTGAGGACTGGTTTGTTCAAGTGCGCATGACTGTCAATGGCAACAGGGCAACGATGATCTACGAGGATGGCAGTGGTTGTGAACACGCTCGTCAAGAGATCCCTTACACGTACTTTCCAATGCACGCCATATCTTTATATGCCTGTTGGGACGGTGAGCATTGGGTCATCATGTTGCCTAGCGAGTATTGAATTTTTTACCGACTCCATTAGGCTGAAAGCGGGCACCCGCGATTGTCTGCGATCGAGGAGTACAGCTCGACTCGAAGCAGGAGCCACTAGTGACTTTCTGCATCGTGCCCATTCTGGATATTGCGCACGCCAGTTCGATGAACGAATCCGACAGGAGCTAGAACCACGAATCCACCTTCAAAAGTGCTAGCATTCCCATGACCGCAAACATAGCAGCCGCTATTGAATGCACCAGCTTCATGGGAATCTTTTTGGAGAATCGATCTCCGACAAAGACCGCTGGCACGTCTGCGATCAGCATGCCCAGGGTAGTGCCAATCACCACCATCACGGGATTCGGAAAATGCGCAGCCATGGCGACCGTGGCTATCTGCGTCTTGTCGCCCATCTCTGCCAAAAAGAAGGTTACAAGCGTGGCCCCAAAAACGCCCAAGTGGTTCGCTACCTGAGTCTCTTCATCTTCGATCTTGTCCGGGATCATGGTCCACACGGCCATTCCAAGAAACGACACTCCTACGACCCAACGTAGAACCTCCGGGGTAAGCATGGAGGTAATCCAGGCACCCAATGCACCGGCCAGGCCATGGTTGACGAGGGTTGCACAAAGAATTGCGGCAATGATGGGGAGAGGTTTCTTGAATCTCGCAGCCAGAACGAAGGCGAGAAGTTGGGTCTTGTCACCGATTTCTGCCAGTGCGACAACACCCATTGAGGTAAGTAGAGCTTCCATTTTTAAGTTCCCAGGCCGGGCAAAAAGACAATTGACCACGCGCCTCCCCGGCCGAACCGGAGGCGCGTGGTCAAAGGTCTTGCCAAGTCGGAAACCGCTTGCACCATGATCAGGACGATCAAGTATGTTGACGCAAGCACCTTCAAAGAATCAAAGGCCGGCTACTCCCCAGTGACGAAGCTAATTTTAACCCAAGGCGTTAGCTCGCCGTGATTTGCATCACGGCCTGAATGCCCATAAAAACTGCGACTAAGGCCATCAAACCGCTTGAAAAGTACGGCATCTTTCGGGCGAGATCACTGAACTTGCCACTACCAAACCGCTTGCCGACCTGTTGCGCACCCCATGCAGCGATAACACCAACGCTGACCAGTGAAATCGCCAATCCCAGGCTGAAGCTAGCAACCATGACCGCACCGAGCGTGTAACGCTTTAAGTGCAGGCAGATCATCAGTATAGTCACCGATGCGGGGCAAGGCACCAGGCCACCCGTTAAGCCGAACATGGCAATCTGCCCCGTGGTTACCTGTTGTCCGACGAAGCGGCGCTTAATTTCCTCAGCATGGGCTCGCTCGTGGGCGTCCTGGTAGGAGCCATCACCGCCCAGAATGTCATCGCCAACATCATGGTGATGGTGTCCATGGTCATGCCCGCCATGGGAGTGATCATGATCGTCCTCGCTGAAACTGACTTCAAAGTGGTGGACATGGTCACCATGTCCCATGCTGACAACAGCCTCAAATTCGTGGGGCTCAGGAATTTCCTGAACGGATTCCAGATACATGCCGGAGGTATTGAGTTCGAAGGTTTGCCGTGCTCCGTTCGGTCGCAGCGTTTCTATTGACACTGTGTCGTGGACATCAAACCCTTTGGCAGCCATCGCGCTGTCATAGGCGTGAAGGCGAAAGCGTGGAGGTACACCGTTCTCAAAGACTTCCAGCTCAACAATCGCATGTCCCGTGTTGATGATCTTGCCGCCGTGCGGTGCGTGTTGATGAGCCTTAGCCGCCAACTCATCCCGGCGGGTTCGAAGGAACATCCAGATGGATACGCCGATGACCACCACGGCGGACAGAAGCATGAGATAGGGTTCAGCCTGCTCTGCGATCACTTCGTTTCCGAACTTCAAGGCCATAGCCGCCAGCGCCCACACGATCAGAGAATGAGAAAACGCTGCACACAGTCCCAAAAGGGCCGCTTGGCCCACTGAGCCCTTCACCGCGATAATGAAGGAGGCCATCATTGTTTTGGAGTGCCCAGGCTCAAGACCATGCAATGCCCCCAACAAAATGGCCGTGGGAATGAAGACCCACAAGTTTGTGGCCCCCTGTTGAATGAGATCTGCGATGGGCGGCATGGGGTGATTCCGGAAGATGGTGCCACTCGAAGTGCGGCAAGCTTGATACTATACCCCAGTATGATATTTTTAAGTTAAAGGAATAGTACAGATGGCACACACGATCAAAGGCAAGGCAAAACTTCTTACCCGAGTCCGGAGAATTCGCGGCCAGTCCGATGCGCTGGAGAAGGCTCTGGAGTCAGAAGCGGACTGCGCAGCCGTCCTTCAGCAGATCGCTGCAATTCGTGGCGCGGTCAATGGCTTGATGTCCGAGGTTCTGGAGCATCATCTGCGCGATCACTTGGGCGCGGACGCCACGGACGCTAGTCAGCGGGGACGAGACCTCGAAGAGGTCGTTTCGGTGCTGAAGTCCTATCTGAAATGAACTTGCTTATTTGACGTATATCTGGAGATGATCATGACCAAATCGCTGAAATTCGGGATCGCACTCCTGGCACTCGCTAGCAGCCCTTTACGCCCAGTCTACGCAAGAGTTGCCTATTGATCACACCAAGATGGATCATGCTGCTCATATGAAAATCATGACCGATGCCCAACGACAGGAGCAGAATTCAGAGCGGGGTAAGGACGTGATGCCATTCAGCCTGGCCGCAACAACGCACATCTTCAGCAAACGGTCCGATGGTGGAATTCAGAAAGTTGTGGTCAAAGATTCGAAGGATAAAGCACAAGTTAAGTTGGTGCGGCAGCATTTTCAACAGATTCGTGAAGAGTTTCTCAAAGGCGACTTCTCAGGACCCACACACATTCACGGTCAGGACATGCCCGGTCTGGCAGATCTCCAAGCGGCCAAACCCGGCCAGATAGCCATCGAATACAAAGACCTGAAGGATGGAGCGGAACTCACTTACAAGACGAAGCAGCCAAGCTTGGTCATAGCACTGCACAAGTGGTTTGACGCTCAACTGTCTGACCATGGCAAGGATGCGACGGAAGGTCATCACGACCACCATGTTGATATGAAGTAGCTTTGATCGTTTAATTGGTTGCAAAACCAGAGGAGTAGCGAGATGGGAAAGCAGCATGAACACTGGGAAAAGTTCTATCAAGCAAAGGCGCCGTGGGGTTCGGTTCAGCACTTCGTTTCTTGCCATTGTTCGTGACCACATTGATCGCTGCAATTTGATGTTGACTCGGCCAGAAAGCTTTAGACACGACTGCGCCTAAAAATAGCTCTACAGCGCGGCGCTGGATACCCGGTATCTGGATTGCTATTTGAAGATTGGTAAGTCCGCTTGCGCTGCATAGCAGTCTTTAGTAAGCTAGAAATATAGGCTGGTATGGGTCGTTCAGTTCTTGTTGCTTACTTTGCTAGGACCTGTTTGAATGCTGTGTAATCCGTACTGCGCCCACAGCAACCAACGAGCGTCCTGCGCGTTCATGGCCCGAACTTCAGTCTTGATCACTTGGCTGCGGCCTTTCACTTGTGCCCGAACTGATGCTTGGTAGGTATGCATCAAGTACTTATCCAAAAAAAACTTGTTCATTTCTTTTTCCGAATTCATTCGTCTCGTGAACACAGGAGCTGCCTGCCTTCGGCATGTGGTGGTAATGCCACTCCATGATCCTTTTATCCAATAAATTTCAACAAATCGAGCTTGTGAATTACTATATGTCTGTGACTTTTTTTGTGGTCGTGAAATCTGTAAAAAGGTGCTAAATACACTGGAAATCCTAGATTTCATTTACAAGGAACGTGTATCCAGTGATCAAGCTCACAGTCCATGAGTCAGTAGAAGCAGCCCTACAGAAGGCGTTTCCTAAGCCAGCGGCGGCTGCTAAACGCGCGCTGGCTAAATACATCAGCGTTGTGGAATCCATGCTGTTTGACGCCCTACAACGCGGACAAACACCCGAGCAACGCAAACTAGGACTTTACGCAATTTCACTAGACCAACTGGCAAACAAAGGCGGACAGATCGGACCCAAAAAGATCCGTGTGCATAAATGGCTCACGGACAACGACTGGGACATCGTTCAGACGGTGGTCAAGGGCACCAAGTTCTCTGGCCAGAATTCACAGGTCAAAATCACTTCACTGGTCACGGTACAAGACAACTTGCAGGTTCCTGCTGCATCTCTGTCTGCCGCCACAACTGACGAAGAGATCGATGCGTACCTGAGCGGTGACGATGTCAGCAATATTGCACTGTTCGATCACCTCTATCCAGAGTACAACTTGGAATGGCGCGAGGACAAGCTAAAGCTGCTTTTTGATTGGGTGCCAGTTGATTCAGCCTCGGTCAAAGCCTACGTTTACTGGCTTGAGACGGAATCAAAGTTGATCCAAGGGCCCAAGAAAGATTTGGCGCTACGCCAAGCTTTAACAATTCTTGGCATAGCCTCTGTGACCAAGGGCTACTACCTCCAGCGTAAAAAGCTCAGTCCGTTTGGCCGTACCTACTATCAAGGCACGAGCGTTCAAAACGTCAACAAGGAGCTGCGTCGCGCCATGTTGGGCAACTGCTGGGAGTACGACATCCGCAGCAGCGTAGTCGCTTGGAAGATGGGCTATGCCCGTGGCTACTTAGCTGCCAGTGGACTTGATCAAGATTTGAAGAAATCATTTCCCGCCACGCTCCTGTACTTGGAAGACAAAGCAGACTTCATGGCGACAGTGCGCCATTACGTTTTTCCAGAAAGCAGCCCAGTACCTAAAGATCTAAGACCCAAGCTACTCAAGCAAGCATTTACGGCAATCAGCTTTGGTGCGCGCCAAACAGCCAAAGGATGGTTGGATGCTTCTGGCAATTGGACCAATCCTGCACTGGTAGAGATTCTGCAAAACACCGAAGACAGAATGCGATTTCTTGCCGACGATACGGTCAAGCTTTTCATCAAAGAGCAAAACGCATTGGACGATTACCTCTACGATTTGTTCAAGAAATTCCGTCCTGATTTGCTGCTAGAGCGATACCTGCAGACGGACAGCGGAAGACCTAGCAAAGCTAAGGTGCTCGCCTACCTTTATCAGCATGGCGAAACGCACGTCATGGACATTGTTCGGCAAGCAGCAATGTCTAAGGGGCATATGCCCATTGCCAATGTGCACGATGCCATTTTTTTTAAGCGTCGATTGGGTGCTGAATTTAAAAGTGAAATTGAGTGGCAGATGCGAGAGCAAACTGGCAACCCATATTGGCACCTCACGCCCAAGCAGATCGAGCGCTACACACCACGATCATTAAACGCAAAGCGTGAAGAGCAAGAACACAAGGATCGAATGGCACTTGAGCAAGCGCGTGCTGTAGCGCACTACTCAGGTTTAAAGCCAGTTTGACCATCTTAACTTTCAGTAATCTGAGTCCTTCCAATCTGTCGGGTTAACAATCATTTCAGTTGCCCAAAGCCATGGTCTGACAATAAATTAGTTATTCCTGCAACACACACAAGGAGTAGCAAATGTCAGGTTTAAGTGCATTGAAATTCGTCGCCAGCAAGCCTCAACAGGGTAATAGCCCTAAGCACGCTCGTCGTCAAAAACTTAGCAATAAACTTCATGAGCAGATACAAATGGCTAAAGCTGTTCAATCTGGAACTGAGTTTGTGCCAGTAAAGATCCGCAGCGTTAAAGATGAAGCAACAGGGGAGACGCGCAAAGTTGAGATCCCCAAGCGCTTGAAGCCTTGGTGGTGGCCAAGCGACAACGGCAAGATGTGCATCACTGTTCGCTATGGTGCTCGCACACTCGAAGTGGTCGAAGGAAAGAACGCCATCGAGACAGAAAACATTGCAGGCGTTATCACTACGCTAGAGGTGCTGCGAACAGCTGTAGATGCTGGCGAACTTGATGGGCGCATTGAAGCTGTTAGCGGACTGGTCAAAGCTGGCTTTGACAAAGAAGCGACTTCAAACAAACGAGGAACTTTGAAGTTGCCAGCTAAAGCCAATTAAACACATAGATGTTTAACAAGCCGACCTTAGCGTCGGCTTTCTTTTGACTATCTGGGTTTGATTGGTTGAATTGGTTTGATCGTGTTCGATTTGGGTTTGAGTAGTTGACTCAAAGACTTTTGTGCGCGTTGTGCCTTTTGTCTTTCACGTTCAGCTTTAAGCGCATCAGTGGCACGGTTGCTTGAGGCTTTTAGTTGATCAAGTCTCAGCTGCTCTGGTGATTTCGGTTTGGCAAGCTCAAATATTCGCATGCATTTATTTATGGCAATGGATAAATAAATGTAGGAAAAGGAGACCAAATATGAGATTTATGGAAATTGCAAACCCTGAGGACCAACTGGCACTTTGGAAGTTGATATCTGACAAGATGTGGGCAGCATTTGCTCAGCCAGTCCCACAGCCTGACAGCACCCAGGTGCCTCAATCATCAACCCTGAAGGGTAGGGTGGCTAGCCCAGCAAAGCCTGTTGCCAGACCCATCACCAAAGCATCACATAAAGCTTCAGCCAAATCAAAGGCTAAGGCGGTTAAGCCCAAGCGTGCACCTATGGCCCCAGCTCCAAAACCTCTACCCAAGCCCAACCCCCAGCAATTGACTTCAACCCAAGTTACAAAACAGCAGACCCAGCAGCATCAACAGCTTGCCCAGCACCTTCACAAAGAGCTGATGAAACCCAACCCCCCCCA
>Ga0214917_10001938_pt1 | contig 25941 bp, 39 predicted proteins | sample LL_1208_BB_MetaG_FD_177983 | JGI IMG/M metagenome (GOLD analysis project Ga0214917, IMG submission 177983) | Freshwater microbial communities from Lake Lanier, Atlanta, Georgia, United States - LL_1208_BB | ecosystem: Environmental > Aquatic > Freshwater > Lake | place: USA: Georgia | collected...
CCGCTTCACACCTATCCGCAGTTTAGAACTTTTTGGTAATAAAGCAACACAGGGGGAAAAATGATTATAGAGAGCCTTCGATCTCTCGCGGTTCCGATTGAATCTTTGCGCGGCTTGCCTGGCAATCCACGCAGGGGCGATGTTGATGCAGTGGCCGCTTCATTGTCGCGTTTCGGTCAACGCAAGCCAATCGTGGTGCGCAAAGACGATGGCACAATCATCGCGGGAAATCATACTTGGCAAGCCGCAAAGAAATTGGGTTGGTCTGAAATCGCCGTGGCTTATGTAGGCGATGACGATGTCACTGCGCAGGCTTATGCCCTTGCAGATAACCGCACTGCCGAACTTGGTGACTATGATGATGAGCTATTGAAGCAACTGATTGAATCTGTCGGACAGATTGATCCTGAGTTACTGCACGACACAGGATGGTCAGATGATGCAGTCAAGGAATTGCTTGACAAAATTGAATCAGAACTTCCAAAAGTAGTTGATGAAGATGAAGTGCCTGAGCCACCTATTGAACCAAAAACAAAACTAGGTGACCTGTATCACTTAGGTCGTCATCGCTTATTGTGCGGTGATAGCACTGATGAAGCAACTGTTGCACGCCTAATGGATGGTGCAAAAGCAGATATGGTTTTCACTGATCCACCTTATGGTGTTGCTTATACCGGCGGTCTGCAATTCAAAGATGGTAATGTTGAAAAAAATAATCGTGAAATGATTAAAAATGATGACATTGATATTTATGAAGATGTCTTCAAAATGCTTTCTAAATTCTCAAATGGCCCTTGTTATGTTTGGTTTGCAGGCACAAAAGCATCCTCACTTTATGTTGCTGCTGAAGAATATGGAGATATTCACGCTCTATTGATTTGGGTTAAAAATGGCGGTTATGGTGCGCTGAACGCAAACTATAAACAAAAACACGAACCTTGCATTTATTGGAAACCAAAAGGTAAAACATTAAATTTCATTGGTTCTACAACTGAAACAACTATTTGGGAAATTAATAAAGACGGGCGCAATGATTTGCATCCTACGCAAAAACCTATTGCCTTGCCTAGCAAGGCTATTCAAAATCATAATGGCAAAACTGTCTTAGATTTATTTGGCGGTTCAGGTTCAACTCTTATTGCCGCAGAGCAGACAAACCGCACTTGCTATATGATGGAACTAGACCCTAAATATTGCGATGTAATCGTTCAGCGATGGGAAAATCTCACGGGCGAGAAAGCCAAGTTGATTAGTAATGCCGAATCCGCCAAAGCCTAACGAGGTCAAAAGAAAACTTGGCAACCCTGGTAAGCGCGCTCTTCCTGACCAAGGCAAACTGATTGCGTTACCGATGGTCGCCGAGCCACCGACACCGCCACGGCCACTAGGCCCCGAAGGTCTAAAACTTTGGAATCGAATTTGGGAGCAAGGTCGAACTTGGATTAGTTCTAACTCAGACCTTGAGATGGTGACTTTGCTCTGCGAATCTATGGATGAGCGTTCTCAACTCCGTCTTCAAGTCTTACGAGGCACAGGCGATTGGCGAGATCGTGTGGCGTTGCGAAGCCTAGACGCGCAACTTCAAACTATGCTTAGCCTTCTCGGAATGAGTCCGACTGACAGAACCAAATTGGGGGTTGCAGAGGTCAAGGCACGAAGCAAGATTGAAGACCTACTGCACAAGCGCGATGCCGCCAAAGAAAAATAAACAAAAGAATCACAGTTGGCCCCCGCGCTGGCTTACGCCGGTGCCACAGTCTGAACAAGACGCGGGCGATGGCGACATCTATGCCAAGTTCGCAGAGGCCGTTTGTCGAGTGACGAAAGATTCCGTCGCTTCTCCTGCCGGAAAACTTCTCGTTCTTCGTGATTGGCAGAAGGAACTTCTACGCCACGCACTAGCTCGCCGAGACGATGGCAGATTCAGACATCGCACTGCACTTGTTGGAATGGCTCGCAAAAATGGCAAGAGCGCATTGGCAGCGTCAATGGGTCTTGCAGGCTTGACTATCGGTGGCAACGGATCAGAAATTTATTCGTGCGCAGCAGATAGAGATCAAGCACGCATCGTTTTCGGAACTGCAAAACGAATGATTGAACTTGATGAAGAACTTTCATCAATGTTCACTCTCTATCGTGACGCTATTGAATACAAAGACAAGGCAAGTGTTTATCGTGTTCTCTCTGCCGAGGCCTACACCAAAGAAGGCCTCAACCCTTCACCGCTTGTCATCTTTGACGAGGTTCACGCACAACCGTCGTGGGATTTATGGAACACGCTTTCCCTTGCCGGTGGCGCTCGTGCGGATTCTTTACTTTTCGGCATTACGACTGCGGGAGTCAAGACATCGGCAAATGGTCAAGACTCGCTCTGTTACTCGCTCTATCAATACGGACAGAAGTTAGTCAAAGGCGAGAGCGTTGATCCATCATTCTTCTTTGCTTGGTGGGAACCAACCGCCGTTGATGCCGATCATAGAAAACCTGAAGTGTGGGCAGAAGCCAACCCTGGTCTCGGTGACATCGTTGATATTGGCGATTTTGAGTCGGCAGTATTGCGAACACCTGAAGCAGAATTTCGCACCAAGCGATGCAACACATTTGTCAGCACAACGACTGCGTGGCTTCCGCAAGGTTCGTGGGAAGCTCTTGTCTATGAAGGCAGACCGAACATTCCTGGCGAAGATGTAGTGCTTGCCTTTGATGGTTCATTTTCCAATGACTCAACCGCTTTGCTTGCGTGGTATCTCGGCGGAGAAAAACCACATTGCTCAGTGATTGGATTATGGGAGAAGCCTGATAATGCAGAACAAGGATGGTTCGTGCCGGTCGCCGAAGTCGAGCAGGCAATCATCAACACTGCACGCAATAATCGAATCAATGTCCGAGAGATTGTTTTCGATCCCGCAAGGTGGAACAGAACCTTTATGGTTCTTGACGAAGAAGGATTGCCCGTTGTGGCTTATCCCAACTCAGCAGAACGCATGGTTCCTGCAACGCAGAAGTTCTACGAAGCAGTCGTCAATCAATCCTTCACACATGACGGACACGAAGGTCTTGCCAGACACATCGCCAACTGCGTGACAAAGCAATCAAGTCGCGGAGTGATGGTTGCCAAGGCATCGGCACGGCGCAAAGTGGATGCCGCCGTCGCTGCCATTTTTGGCTATGACAGGGCAACACAACCGCCACCGCCAAAGGCGCCTGTGGCTAAGTTCTTTTCAATACAAGTCTGAGAGGCGATATGAAGAAGATTGATATTTCTGCCCTCGTTGGTTTTGGCGGTTTAGTCATTGCCACGACAGGTCTTGCATTACTTTCAATCCCTCTAGCTCTCATCTGCTTGGGGTCATTTCTAGTATGGATCACGGAGAAGGCTAACTGATGGGAATTTCAAAGCGCATTCGTAGTGGATTTGCCAAGCGGTCAAATGATTCGCAATGGGTTGAGCCACTCATTCCTGGTCGCCCTGCGTTTATGGCACCATCAGGAATTGATGTCACCGCCGACTCTGCTATCAGAATGTCAACCGTGTATGCCTGCGTTCGCCTACTCGGTGACACAATTTCATCGCTTCCACTCGGCGCCTATGTTCGCCGTGGTCGTAATCGAATCTCTTATGCTGCGGTCTATGGTTCACAACCTGAATGGATAAACCGCCCAAATCCTGAAACCTCGCGTCTTGAGTTCTTTGAGCAAGTTATTGCCTCGCTCAACCTTCATGGCAACGCTTTCATCTTGACAGTGCGCGATGAGAACGATGAAGTATTTGAACTTTATTGCTTGAACCCTGACGAGGTTCGTATTCGTCGCCTCCGCCCGAATGAGCCGCTTGTTTATGAAGTCACGATTCGTGATGTCAATGAGGCACGCACCGAGATTCTCACAAGCAGAGAAATCTTGCATATCCCAATGTTCAGACTTCCAGGATCACACTATGGCCTCGGCCCTGTCTCTGCCGCTCGCCTTACCATAGGCGCGGCAATGGCCGCCGACACCTACGCTGCCGCTTACTTCGGCAATGCTGCCAACCCTGGCGGAGTTATTGAGGTTCCTGGCGAACTGACACAAGAGCAGGCGCAAGATATTGGTCGTGATTGGAACATCACTCACACAGGCCCTTATCGTGCAGGCAGAATCGGAATCTTGTCAGGTGGCGCTGCTTTCAAGCCTTTGACTTTGAACGCTGCCGATGCTCAGTTGCTTGAGGCTCGTCGCTTCAATGTTGAGGATATAGCACGCCTTTTCCGCGTTCCTGTGAGCCTTCTAGGGCATCCCGTAGCAGGTGCCATGTCATTTGCTTCGGTTGAAGCTCAAAACCTCTCATTTGTCCAACATAGCCTTCGCCCGCTACTTGAGCGCCTAGAGCAGAGCCTTTCGGCATTGCTTCCTGAATCTGATGGTTTTATCAAGTTCAACCTTGACGCCCTTCTTCGTGGCACAACTCTTGAGCGTTATGAGGCCTATACCAAGGGCCTTCGTGAAGGTTTCCTATCCTTGAACGATGTTCGCTCAGTTGAAGATTTGTCACCTATCGGAGAAGCAGGCGATCAGTTCCGCGTTCCATTACAGAACATTGATGCTGCCGATGCCAAGGATGTCGGACTCAATTTGCGTGCTGACATCGTGAGCAAATTGGTTCAGGTTGGCTTTGATCCTGCCGAAGTTCTCAAAGCAGTTGAGATGGTGCCTATCGCACACACAGGCGTTCCAAGTTCACAACTTCAACCGATTTCTCAGATTGATCCTGCCGATCCATCGGCTGCCTACGATGTGCGCGAGATGCCAGAAATGCCTGACATCATCGTCAATGTCGGTCAACCGAATGTGGATATTGAAACCCCTATTGTTGAAATTGAGCAACCAAACATCACAGTTGAGGCACCAAATGTTGAAGTGACCGCACCAACTGTCAATGTTGAAGCTCCAAATGTTCAAGTCACAAACACTATTGAGCGCAAGAGAATCCGTAAGATTGTCAAGCGCGATGAAAACAACAGAATCGCTGAAGTTGTCGAAGAGTTCCTTGAAGGAGACGAATAACAATGGCCACAGGTCTTAGTTCTTATCTTGCCAATTCATTTCTGAATGCTCTTGGCAATGCAACCTCGTTTTCTGTTGCAACTGTTTATGTCAAACTCCACACGGGCGACCCTGGGGCGAATGGAACTGCGAATGCAGCAACCGAAACAACACGCAAAGCCGTCTCGTTTGCGAACGCTTCTGCCGGTGCTATGGCAAGCGACGCGGACATTACTTGGACGAATATCGCAGGAAGTCAAGATGCCACCTTCTTCACTGCTTGGGATAATTTGTCTGCTGGCAATTTCCTTTTCAGTGGCACTATTAGTGGCAATCCATACACTGCTGGCGATACTTATGTCATCCCTAGTGGTTCTCTTACTACTTCTCTCACAGTAGCGAGCTAGTTTTATGCCAGGTTTTATCCTTGGCACGAGCAAACTTGGCGAGGATCGACTTGGGCCGATAGGTGTTGCAACTTCTAGTCTTGGGAATCTAAATGCTCAGGCAAGTGCGAATGTTACAAATTACGCATCTGCTCAAAGTATTTTTGGCTCGCTTGAAAGTAATGCCAATACAACAGTCACAAATTACGCAACTGCAACAATATCTTTCGGAGAATTAACAAGCGCGGCAAGTGCTTCTGTTGTCAATAATGTTTCTGCTCAAAGTCTCTTTGGAGAACTTGTAGGAAATGCGATTGCGTCAGTTAGTCACGAAGCAAGCGCATCATCTTCTCTTGGAGATTTATCAAGCAACGCTGGCGCAGTAGTCACAAATTATGCAACAGGGCAATCGGACTTTGGCTCTTGTGTCATAGATGCCACTGCCACAGTCATTCATTCAGTTCAAGCAGATTCAACGCTTGGCTCTTTGACCGCCTCGGCAGAGGCTCAGGTTGATAATGTTGTCAGTGCAAATGCTTCTTTCGGAAGCCTTGCAAGTGCTACTTCTGCGGAAGTTACTCACTACGCATCAGGCACGAGCGATCTTGGCGAGATGTCTGCCAATGCAAACACGCAACCTGAATCACAAATTACTGCAACAACCGGCGGTGGTCATCAGTTCGTTCAACCGAACTTTGTTCCAACGCTAGACATTGTCAAAGAACCTTCAGTGAAGACGCAGTTCGGCATCATTGTCGCTGCGCAATTCGGGGGTCTAAATTCAGAAGCCACGAGCGACATCACCTTCTCTATCACAGAAGACGAGTCCGAATTGTTGCTCTTGATCTAGGAAGAGAAAATGCCCTATTACATATCAGACAAGCAAGACGATTGCCAAGGATGGGCAACAGTCAAAGAAGAATCTGATGGTTCTTATACGACAATTGGATGTCATTCTTCAAAGCAAGATGCGATTGACCAAATGGTGGCAGTTTCAATTTCAGAAGATATGGAACCAGGCGGAGAAGTTCGCCAAGTAGATTTGACCGCACCTCAGTTTATCCGCGACAACGCAGCTCGTGGTTTGAAATATCTTGAGGAAGGTTTTGGGGGCGATGGTTTGACTGACGGCACAAAGCGCGAAGCACGCGAAATGGCCGCAGGTCGAATCAGCGAAAACAAAGTTCGCAAGATGGCACCTTGGTTTGCTCGTCATAAAGTTGACGGCCAAGCGCCAAAGAACAGAGATTCATCGCATCCGCAATACCCAGGAGCAGGTCTTGTTGCTTGGTTATTGTGGGGCGGAGATTCAAACTTTAGTGACAGAACGCAAAATTGGGCGCAACGAAAGATTGATGCCCTAGATGCCGAAGCCGATTCAAGGAGCAAAATGGCAAAGAAAATCGAACGCCGCACTTACACAGTGCGCGATGTAGAAGCGCGAGCAGATGGAAAGAAGATGCGCCTGTCTGGTTACGCGGCGGTCTTCAATGACTCAAGCCTTCCACTGCCTTTCAAAGAGAGCATCGCGCCAGGAGCGTTCCGTAAGACTCTCAGTGAGACACCTGATGTGCGCCTTCTTATCAATCACGAAGGTCTGCCTCTAGCTCGCACAAAGAATGGCACTTTGAAACTTGAAGAAGATGAGCGCGGATTGAGATTTGATGCGCAACTTGCAGACACGCAAGAAGGTCGGGATATTTATGAACTTGTCCGTCGTGGCGATGTGGATCAAATGTCATTTGCCTTCCGCGTTATTCGCCAAAAATGGAATGATGATAGAAGCACCCGAGTTCTCACCGAAGTTTCACTAGCAGATGGCGATGTCTCTGTTGTGACATACCCTGCCTATCCAACAACAACTGTTGAAGCCCGTGAACATATCAAGAACGCTATTAAGGCAATCAAAGAAGGTCGCGAAGTAACCGGCGAATCTCTCATTGTTGTTCAGGCAATTCTTGACAAAATTGATGAATCTTATGAATACCTTGATGAAGGAAAGACAATGCTTGAGCAACTTCTCGGGATTATGCCTGAAGAAGATGTCCTTGAAGAAGATTCTCGTGCCGTTGATGTCGTAGGCGATTTCGTTGAATGGGATTCATCGGGCGGAACTGCACGCGGTCGCATTGAACATGTTATGCGCGAAGGTGTGCTTGGCATTCCAAATTCAGATTTCTCCATAACTGCCGAAGAAGGCGACCCTGCAATTTTAATTCGCGTTTATCGTGAACTCCGCGATGGATGGGTTGAAACTGAAACCCTCGTCGGTCATAAATCATCAGAGCTTCGCGCTATTGATCCGTTACCTGCGCCAAGTGAAGAAGAAGGTCGCAAGATTTCTTTGCGCCTTGCTCAAGCAATTATCAACGCCACAAAATAGATTTCTGCTCATTCGAGCAGATTGAAGTCGGAGCGAACCTCACACCCGAAAAGCGCCGTGAGCATCTTCGCCACCACCTCGCAACCCAACTCACAAGGAGCAAAACTCAATGTCATATCTTGACAAAGTAGTCGAGCGCCGTGATGCAGTGAAGGCAGAAATGGATGCAGTTCTTGAGGCAGTTGCCGCAGAGAACCGCACCGATTTGACCGCAGAGGAAACCGCAAAGGTTGATGCTCTAGTCGCTGAATCCCGTTCTCTCGATGAGAAGATTGAAAAGCTCACTGCACAAGCAGCAGCAGATGCGAAAGCCGCAGAAGCACGCTCAGCAGTAGCAGACATCGCAACACCAAAGGTAGGCGGTTTCAAGGTAACACGCGAAGCTCGCACCTACACATCTGACTCAGATGCTTCCTTCTTCAAGGATGCTTATAACGCACAGTTCAAATCAGACTATGCTGCACAAGAACGCCTTGCTCGCCATCAGCGCGAAGAGTCAATTGAGCGCCGCGATGTCGGAACTGCTCAATTTGAAGGTCTAGTAATCCCACAATATCTCGTTGATCTCGCTGCGCCTCTTGCTCGTGCAGGTCGCCCATTCGCAGACTTCGTGACAAACAAGATGACACTCCCACCAAGCGGAATGACCTTGAATATCTCTCGCATGACCACAGGCTCATCAACTGCCGTTCAAGTAACACAGAACGATGCAGTTAGCGAAACCGATGTTGATGACACACTATTGACCATCAATGTTCGCACCATCGCCGGTCAGCAAGACATTTCCCGTCAAGCAATTGAACGTGGAACAGGTATTGATGCATTTGTAGCAGCAGACCTCATCAAGTCTTGGCACACCACACTTGATGCACAACTTCTTAATGGATCAGGAAACGCAGGACAGATTCAGGGTCTTCGCAATGCAGGTGGAAATGCAATTACTTTCACCTCAACTGCTCCGACAGTAGGTTTGCTATATCCGAAGCTCGCTGACGCAATTCAGCAGATTCAGACAAATTCATTCAACAACCCAACTCACTTCGTAATGCACCCACGCCGCCTTGCATTCTTGCTCGCTGCGGTTGATTCAACAAACCGTCCACTTGTTGTTCCTGCGGCTAATGGCCCAACGAACGCTTCAGGTGTCGGTGCAGGTGCTGCTGCTTACGGAAACTCTGGTTATCAGATGATGGGTCTTCCAATTGTGACCGATGCAAACATCGGAACAACCTACGGAACCACAACAAATCAAGATGAAATCTATGTTGTGACCGCAGGCGAATCTCACCTTTGGGAACAACCAGGTTCTCCATTCACACTTCGCTATGACGCGACAGGTGCAGGAAACCTAACCATCAAAACCGTTGTTTATGGTTACGCTGCCTATACCGCAGGTCGTTACCCAACTGCCGCTTCCATCATTAGTGGAACAGGCTTGTCAGCACCAACCTTCTAGTCTTTAACTAGAAGTCAAGATTGTGCAGAGGCGGTTAAGGCCCCCCGACTTAATCGTCTCTGCACTTCCTAAAGTTCGGGGGAACTTATGAAATCAGGTCACAAAGTTTCAATTGGGTCATGTGATCCTGGAATGGTCAATGGCGGATTCGCTTATCACCTTATCCAACTCGCATCGGCACGAGCATCAAGGCTTGGCCCTTTTGTTCGCATTAAAGGTTCAGGCTTACTTTCCAAGCAGCGCAACCGAGTAGTCAAGCAATTCCTAGAAATGACTGACTCTGATTGGCTCTTGATGATTGATTCCGATGAACAACTTGATGTGTTGACATTCGACAGATTATGCGAAACCGCACACGATAAAGAACGCCCTGTCGTTGCCGGTCTAGTCTTTGCGGGTTTCGGAGTCGCAGGCAAGCCATATCCCAAGCCTGTTCCCGCAATTTTTCAAGACTCACCCAATGGATTTCTTCCACTTTACAAATACGACAAGAACTCTGTCTTTGAGATTGATGCCGCAGGCACAGGGTGCCTGATGGTTCACCGAAGCGTTCTTGAAGCTATCCGCGACAATGCTGATCCTAATCAAGGCAAGGATTGGTGTTGGTTTTGGGATGGGCCTGTCAAAGGCGAATGGATAGGCGAGGACTTGCTTTTCTGTCGCCGCATCAAGTCTTTAGGTTTCCCAATATATGTGAACACCGCAGCAATTTTGCCTCATCAAAAGTCTTATTGGCTCAAAGAGGAACACCACGACTCATGGCGCGACTAAAGCGCAAGGAAACTGCAACGGCCGCTCCTAAACTTGAGCGAGCAATTCAATCAAAACCAAAGAAGAGGACTACAAGTGGCAATCACCAACGGCTACGCAACTCTCGCGGAAGTAAAGTCATCTCTAGCGATAACTGATACGAGCGATGATGCTTTGCTTGAAATCTCTATTACTGCCACGAGCAGAATGATTGATGACTATTGCGGGCGCTTCTTTTATGCTGACGGCACAAGCCAAAGCCCTGTTGTTCGTTATTACACCGCACAAAATCCTTGGAGTCTTGCGGTAGATGATTTCACTTCTATCACAGGCATCGCCACCGACGACAACTTCAATCAAACTTGGTCAACAGTCTGGTCAACTTCTGACTTTATGACTGAGCCAATCAATAACCCTCGTCGCGGTTGGCCTTACACAAGACTCTTGGCAACAGGCGCTTATGTCTTCCCTTATTACTTACCACAGGCAGTCAAGGTGACAGGCGTGTGGGGATGGTCGGCAATCCCATCGGAAGTCAATCAGGCCTGCATCATTCAATCTTCGCGCCTCTTTGTGCGCAAGCAATCGCCTTTCGGTATTGCAGGAACTCCCGAACTTGGAACAGTGCGTCTAGCATCAAAGCTTGATCCTGATGTTGAGGCACTACTTCGTCCAATGAAAAGAAATAATGGTTTGGCAGTATGAATCCAAGCACTGTTCGTGACCGACTCAAGAGTGCGCTTCAAACCATCTCAGGTCTGCGTGCTTATGACTTGATCCCCGATACTGTCGTGCCACCTGCCGCAGTAGTCGGACAACTAGATTTCACATTTGATATTGACAATGCTCGTGGTCTTGACCAAGCGCAAGTTGATGTCCTTGTGATTGTGCAACGCTTTTCAGAACGCTCAGGACAAGACAAGTTGGATGCCTACCTTGCAGGGTCAGGTGCTAGCTCTATCAAGGCCGCGCTTGAAAGTGATCGCACTTTGTCGGGAGCAGTGAACACACTGCGAGTCACAGGCGCTGAAGCAGGCACTTATGATTCACAAGGCGTCACTTTTCTCTCTTACAGATACAGACTCACGCTTTGGGGATAGGAGAATAAATGACTTACAAGGTCATCTCAGACCGCGAGGTCTGTGGAAAGAAGCAAGGTGAGATTCTTACCTTGAAAGAACTCGAAGATGCAGGCGCAAACATTGATGCTCTCATTGTCGGCGGTCATCTTGAAGTAGCAAATAAACCAACAATCAAACCAGCACAAGAAGGAGCCAAAAACTAATGGCACGCATTGTCCTCACAAATGCCTATGTCACTGTCAACTCTGTTGATGTCAGCGACCATGTGGCATCAGTAACTCTCAACTCATCCATTGATGTTGTTGAAACAACTGCATTCGGAACAACCGGCGCACGCACACGCATCGGTGGCCTTGCAGATAACTCAATCACTTTGGAATTTCACCAAGACTATGCTTCAGGTTCTATTGAAGCAACTGTCTATCCTCTACTCGGCACCACAACCACAGTTGTTGTGAAGCCAAATGGCGGAACAACTAGCGCAACAAACCCTTCATATACTTCAACAGTTCTCGTCGCAGAATGGACACCACTCAACGGCGCAGTCGGCGAACTCGCTACTGCTTCCGTGACATGGCCTGTTAGCGGCGCAATTACGAAGGCAACTGTATAGTGGCAAGACTCGTTCTCACCAATGCCTTCGTCAAATTCGGCAGCGTTGATCTCTCAGACCATATTGCAAGCGTGTCTTTGAATACGACTTACGATATTGTTGAAACAACTGCTTTTGGAGATACGGCAAAGAAGAGAGTGGCGGGCTTGGCAGACAACTCTGTCAGCTTTGAATTTCATCAAGATTACGCTTCAGGCTCGGTTGAATCTACAATCTATCCGCTTCTTGGAACCGCAATCACCTGTGAAGTTCGACCTGTCAACACGACAGTCAGTGCCACAAATCCCAAATACACCTTCTCAGTGCTAATCTCTGAATGGACACCGCTCAATGGTGCTGTGGGAGAATTAGCCACTGCAAGTGTGACTTGGCCGATTTCGGGTGCCATAACAAAAGCAACATCCTGATAACTACTAGGGGGAAAATAAATGGATGGACTGAAAATACGCGTCAAGACGACTGATGGAATAGATGCAACTTATTCGTTGCGCCCACGCATCATCGTCGAGTTTGAAACGAAATACAACAAGGGCTTGGCTAAACTCATTGCCGAAGAGCAGAAGTTGGAACATATCTACTTCCTTGCTTGGTCAGCAATGAAACACAATGGTCGTGTCGTCAAGCCTTTTGGCTCCGACTTCCTTGATACTCTTGAAGAAGTCTCGCTGGTCACAGACCCTTCTTCCGAATCCACAGAGACAGTCTGATTTATTCAATAGCAGCTCTCTCTGTGGAGACGGGAATTTCGCCGGTCGCATTAGTTGATGCGCCTGACGGTATTTTGGAAGCAATGTTTGTTTATGTGAAAGAACGAGCAAAGGCGCGGAACAAGTAATGGATTCACCCAATTATCGAATTTCAATTCAGGGATTGAACAACACAATCTCTGCCATTGAGCGTTTCGCGCCTGATCTCAAGAAGCAACTTGACCGGGAGGTAAAAGGCATTCTCAGTAAGGTTGTAGAGGAAGCCCGTGGTCATATTCCTTTTGACATTCATCCTTCGGGGTGGGCGCGAGAGAATAAGAACGCGAGCCTTATTGGGCCTCTGCAAGAAGGTCAAGGTCGTGGAACATTTAAGCGATTTGATGCTGCTAAGGCCAAGGCAGGAATTAAAGCAACGACACCAACATCAAAATCAAGTTCAACAGGTTTTCGCAATTCGTATGGCGTAATTCAACGCGATGCGGCAGGTGCTATCTTTGAAACTGCCGGTCGCGGAAGCAAAGCAAGTCGCGCACGCACTCGTGCTTCTCGATCCACAAATCCAACTGCATCACAAGACTTCATTCAAGCAGTTGAGAAATATTATGGCGTTCTGCCAACTGCCAAAGGTCTTGGTCAAGATAAAGGTCGCGCCCTTATTCGTGCAGTTGATGACAACAAGAAATCTGCGCAGCGTGCTATCTTTGAAGCGGTCAAGAATGCTGAATCTAAAGCACAGACTCGAATGGATGAAAATTTGAGCAGGAGAGAGGGATAATCGATGGCAATTATTGAACGCATTGTCACGGTCTATAACGACAAAGGCTCCAAGCAGGCCCTCAATGACCTCAAGAAATTAGAAGCAACCTTCACAAATTCCGCCAAGAAGATTGCTAAAGCCTTCGGCGCCGCCACCGTCGCGGCAGCAGCATTGGCAACCAAACTCGCCGTTGACGGAGTGCAGGCCGCTATCGCGGATCAGAAGTCACAGGCTCTTCTTGCCAACGCCCTTCGCAACACGACAGGGGCCAATGAAGCCGCTATTGCTTCAGTTGAAAGTTATATTGCGGCGCAACAAAAAGCCGTCGTCGTCACCGACGACGAGTTGAGGCCATCGCTTGCGACCCTTGTGAATGCGACCAAGGATGTTGCTCAAGCTCAAAGCCTTCAAAATCTTGCCCTTGATATTTCGGCAGGCACTCAAAAAGATCTGCAAACAGTTTCCTTGGCACTTGCCAAAGCCGTCGGCGGAAATATCGGCGCTCTGACAAAACTAGGCGTTCCACTCTCTGCCGATGTAAAGAAGAGCAAAGACCTCAATGGCGCTCTTCAAGAACTAAGCAAGACATTTGCAGGCGCAGCATCTACACGCGCACAGACATTTGAAGGCAGAATGACTGCGCTTCGCATCTCTTTCAGCGAAGCCTTGGAGAGCCTTGGTTATGCCCTCATCCCTGTTCTTGAAGAATTAGCAAAAGTCTTTCAAACACAACTTATCCCGATTTTTGAACAATTTATCGCAAACAATAAAGATGAAATTGCTCGAACTTTGGGCAATATCATCACATTTGGTATCAACGCAGCAAAAGCCCTTGCCTCATTGTTCAAGACTATTTCAGACAACTTGACAACATTCAAAGTCTTCGCAGGAATCCTCACAGGCATCTTTGTTGGAACTAAAGTCTATGCGGGCATCATTGCCATCGTTGGTGCATTAAAACTTCTCACAGCAACTTTCAGACAACAAGCTATTGCAGGCACCGCCGCAGGCACTGCCACCGCTTTTGCAACCGGCGGTGCGTCAGCACTTGCCGCCGCCGCAGGCTTGACTGCGTTTGCCGCCGCCGCAGGTGCAACTTGGTATGCAATAAATAAATTGACCGATAGCATCAAAATCAATCTATCTGCAACGAATGAATACACCAAAGCAACAAATGGTCACATCAACGAATTAAATCGTTTGGCTCAGGCTACTGCTGCCGCTAATCTTCAAAATACAAAAGGCTTGAAAGTTATCACGACCAACACTGCCAAAACAAAGGCGCAGATTCTTCTTGAAAAGACACTCGCTGCCTTGAGGAAAAAAGGCATCATCCCAACTTCTTCACTTCCTAAAGAAACGCAAGAAGCCATCAATCTTGAAGCCGCTCGACTCAATCAAATCAAGCAAGGTAATCTTGAAGAGCAACGCCGCGTTGAAGCCTTGATGAAGAATCTTGAAGCGCAGATGAAGCTCAATGAAGCAGCGCAACGATATGCCGACCTTCTCACTGTTCTTTCCGATCAAGTCATCAGCGACGAAGAAGTTTCGGTTCTTGCTCAAAAGTGGAATATCACTAAGGGTGAAGTTCTTGAATATATCGCCCGCATCTATGCTGCCAACTCCACTGATCTCAATGACGGCCCTATTGTCAACCTCTTGATGAAGTGGGGATTGACCAAGGAAGAAGCCGAGAAGTATGTAGATTTCACACGCGCCCTCAAAGACGAAAAGATTGACGACAAGGAAATCGAAGAGTTGATGGGCAAGTGGGGAATGACTCGCGCTGAGGTCATCTCTTATGCGAAACAAGTTCAAGATGGAACTGCGTTACAAAAGGCTCTTTCAAAGTCGTGGGCTTTGCCAGGCGATGAGGCCGCCGAAGCATGGAAACGCGCCCTTGCCGCTCTCAATGCCTATCTCGCCGCCCTCAAAGGCGTCGGCGGAGCAGGCGCAGGTGCTGGTGCAGGTGCTGGTGCAGGTGCTGGTGCTGGTGCAGGTGCAGGTGCAGGTGCTTCAAGCCCTGCCTATGCATCAGTGACGGCACTTCAAAATCATATAGACGACTTGACTGCAATGCGCACAGAGGTCGGTGGTGCAACTGCTCTCGGTATCAAACTCAAAGAACAAATTGACGAATATACCGACCAAATAAAATTCGGTTCTGAGGCTCTTGGAACTGTTGTTGATGAGTCAACAAAAGCAGCGATGATGAACGCCTTGCGCCCTGGCACTATTACTGCCGATTCAAGTTTTGATCCTTCTTCATTCCGTATGTCAGAAAATGCAGGAATGACAATCAATATGACTGTTCAAGGCAATGTGCAGACTGAGAAAGATTTGGCAGACGCTATCCGTCAACGAATCTTGAGTGAGCAAGCAAGCGGTAAGCCAATCCTCTTTGTTGGCGGGTTGTAATGCCAGGAACACCGCATCTTGGAGTTAGCATTGACTTTGCCAACGGCCCTGCCTTCGGCAACCCTCTTATTCTTGATGATCCGACAAGCCTTCTTGACACCGCCATCCTTGCAGACACACCGGCAGATGTCGTGGATGTCAGTGACATCGCCCTTCGCGTCAGCATTCGGCGCGGTCGCAACCGCATTCTTAATAACTTTGAGGCAGGCACCGCCACTGTCGTCTTAGAAGATGACAATGGCGATTGGAACCCACAGAACACCTCATCGCCGTATTATGGCAAACTCTTGCCACTTCGCAAGATTCGTATTTGGGCAGATTATGACGATGGCGGTGGCACCGACCGATATTATTTATTTTCAGGCTATATCACGAGCTATGACAACTCATTTCGTCTTGGTATAGATGAAGTCTCGAGCGTCACCCTGCAATGCGTAGATGCCTTCCGCCTTTTTCAAAATGTCAACATCACGACCGTTGCGGGTTCTAGCGCCGGTCAAACAACGGGGGCGCGCATTGAGAATCTGCTCAATTTGGCAGATTATCCATCAAGCCAACGCATCATTGACACCGGCGATAGCACAGTGCAGGCCGACCCTGCCACCTCACGCACGCTACTTGCCGCCTGTCAGACGCTAGAGCAGACCGAACTCGGCGGCTTCTTCATTGATCCTGAAGGCAATGCGGTCTTTTTATCTCGCACCAATGTCTCACTCAAAGCCGATCAGACGCCTCTGCTTTTCAATGATAATGGAACTGACATCGCCTATCAGAGCATTGACTTTGCCTATGATGACACTCAGATTTTCAATGACATCACAGTCACAAGGCTCAATGGAAGCCCTCAAAATGTGCAGTCCACAAGTTCTATTGAAACCTACTTTATCCACTCAGGTTCTCGATCAGACCTTCTGATGCAGACCGATTCTGAGGCTTTAGATCAAGCAGGAATGTTACTACACGCCCGCGAAAATGCCCTTTTTCGTATTGACTCTATCGGTTTGAATTTGATGGATGCGACCGCAACAAGTCGCATTGTGGCAGGTCTTGGCTCAGACCTATTCACTCTCATCAATGTCACCAAAACAACACAAGGAATTTCAAGCATTACCCTTGAACTTTTCGTTCAGGGAATCACCCACGACATTACACCGAACACTTGGACAACAAGGTTCCTCACGGCAGAACCTATAATTCAGGCATTCATCTTGGATTCCACAACCCAAGGTGTTTTGGATGGAGCGCAAGGCGTTCTTTCATACTAAGGAGAAAAGATGGCTAAACAGACCTTCACCTCTGGTCAAGTTCTGACCGCAGCACAGATGACTTCGCTGCAACAGACCGCGATGCTCGGTGGTGATGCAAGCGCAAAAACGAGTTCCTATACTCTCGTCGCTGCTGATGCAGGAACTGCAATCTCAATGAGCAATGCGAGCGCAACGACAATCACTGTCAACACAGGATTATTCGCCGCAGGTGACATCGTCACCATCGTCAATCTTGGCGCAGGTGTCTGCACCATCACCGCAGGAACGGCGACAGTTGCCACTTCAGGTTCTCTTGCTTTAGCTCAGAATCAAGGTGGCGTTCTTCGCTTTACAAGTGCAAGCGCAGCAATCTTTTTCCAATTCGCAACACCCGCATCGGGCGACATCGAAGGTGTCACCGCAGGCACAGGTCTGTCAGGTGGCGGAACTTCAGGCACGGTCACTTTAAGCATTGCTTCTGCGCAGTCTGATCTTGTCATCAAAGGTTTTGAAGAAGATGTCAATGTGGTCGCATCTGCTGCCACCGGCACCATCAATTTTGATGTGGCAACTGCCTCGGTGTGGTATTACACATCCAATGCAACTGCGAATCACACTTTGAATTTCCGTTACGATGGCTCCAACACTCTTAGCTCCAAATTAGCAGTCGGCGATGCAATCACACTTGTTTGGCTCAACACAAATGGATCAACTGCCTACTATCCCAATGTCATTCAAATTGATGGAAGCGCCGTCACGCCAAAAGTGCCTTCCGCCATTAGCGCGGGTAATGCTAGCGCCATTGACGCCTATGTCTTCACTATCATCAAGACTGCGGCCACGCCAACTTACACAGTTCTTGAAACACAGACAAAATTTGCATAAGGAGAATTGATGTCGCCAATTTTGCAAAGCATAGGTAATTCATCCGCTCAGGGATATGGATTATTCAAAGGCATTCCTTTTTCTGCCACAGGTGGAACGGTTGTGACATCGGGTGGCTACAAATATCACACTTTCACAAGCAACGGAACATTCAGCGTGAGCGGAAGTAAAGCGATGGAATGGATTGTGATTGCAGGCGGCGGCGGTGGTGGATATAACGACCGCGCTGGTGGCGGCGGCGGTGGTGGTTTGCTTTATGGATCGGGCACAATCACAGGCGCAAATTATTCAATAACCGTCGGCGGCGGCGGCGCATCGGGCGCGTCTGGCACAAATGGTTCAAATTCTGTTTTCAACTTATCGACCGCAACGGGCGGTGGTAAAGGTGGAAATGTCAATACTGCTGGCAATTCAGGCGGTTCAGGCGGTGGAGGATCAGGTATTGGAGCGGGTAGCAATTTAGCGGGTGGCTCTGGCACGTCGGGTCAAGGAAATGCGGGCGGTTCGGGTTGGGGCGATGCAACAATCGTCAATCGAGCAGGTGGCGGCGGCGGTGGTGCGGGAGCTGTTGGCGGAAATGCTGCATCAAAAACAGGCGGCAACGGCGGATCAGGATCAAACACTTACTCAACATGGGCAAGCGCAACATCGACGGGCGTGAGTGGTTATTACGCAGGCGGTGGCGGTGGAAGCGTTTATATTACTAGCGGTTCAGTTGCAGGAAGTGGCGGCGCGGGTGGCGGTGGTGCTGGAACGGTTGAAGGGAATGGAAATCCTGGAACGGCAAACACGGGTGGCGGTGGTGGTGGATCAAGCACAGGTTCAAACGGTGCAGGCGGTTCAGGCATTGTGATTATTAGGTATTTAGCATCATGAGTCATTTCGCAGAAATAAATGAACAAAATCTGGTCGTGCGTGTTTTGGTTGGCGACAATAATGATCCAAATGGTGATGAAGGCTATCAATGGTTGATTGATAACTTGGGTGGTCGTTGGATTCAAACTTCATATAATCACAAATTTCGCAAACAATATGCGGGAATCGGTTATTATTACGACGAAGTGAATGATGTTTTCATTTCGCCACAACCTTTCCCATCATGGCAATTGGATTCAAATTTTGATTGGCAACCGCCAATTCCAAAACCTGAGAATGAAAATAAATGGATTTGGGATGAATCTTCTTTTTTATGGATTGAAAATTAAATATAAATAAACAATAGTTTTGGGAATCATTTTCAAGGAGTTATCAATGGGCATCTCCACGCGCCAAGTCACTGTCACCACATCGCCAACCATTTTGGTTGACAACACTGCCGAGGCGGAAGAAGTGCATCTACACGCCGCAGGTGGTCAAGCAGTTCATATAGGGGATGCAAGCGTAACGACTTCAACGGGTTATCAGTTGGCTAATGGCGAAAAAATAATTTTGCAGAGCAGAAATAACCCTGTCTATGGCATTACTAATACAGGAAGCACTGTTGTTCAAGTGATGGTGATTGGACTATGACCGCATTGGATTGGGCGTCGTTGGCAGTTGCAATCACGACAATTCTTGGCTCAGTCGCCATCGGCATCAAATGGCTCGTCAAGCATTATTTGGCAGAACTCAAGCCAAATGGCGGATCGTCAATGCGTGATAAGGTGAACCAACTTGAGGAAAAAGTTGACTTCCTCACCGATCTCGTTAAAGAGGCATTGAAGCGATAATGTGTAACAAACAACTTGATAATTTTCTCCATATAGCAAGCGCCGAAGTTGGATATATTGAAGGCCCTGCCGATAATCAAACAAAGTATCAGAAGCCAAATCAACCTTGGTGTGGCGCATTCGTGAATTGGTGTGCAAAGCAAGTCGGCTTGAAAATTCCTGACTGCACCTACACACCGGCAGGGGCGAAGGCATTTGCCGAGGCGAAGCGGTGGCAGTTAGTCGCCGATGCCGAGCCAATGCCAGGTGACATCGTCTTCTTTGACTTTCCTGCCGATGGCATTGACCGCATCTCGCATGTCGGTATCGTGGAAGCAGTCAATGCCGATGGCACCGTCACCTGTATTGAGGGCAATACTGCTCCCGACACGAAGGGTGATCAGCGCAATGGTGGTCAGGTAGCGCGTAAGATTCGCGCTTACAAAGTCAAGAATCGGGGGAAATTGAAACCCTCTTTGCCGGTGTTCATTGTGGGCTTCGGCAGACCTAAATTCAAGGAGTGCAAATGCTCAACAAAGACAAGCTCGTCGCCATCGGTAGCACCTACGCAAGAGCAGGTGCGGCAGCCGTAGGCGCTCTCTACCTCGCCGACCCATCACGACCCATCAAAGATTATGTGACTGCATTCATTGCAGCAGTCATCGCACCATTGTTGAAGGCCATTGATCCTAAAGCGACAGAGTTCGGTCGCGGAAGTAAGTAGTCAATGAATCGGGGGAAGATTTTGGATGAGGCAAAACGCCTCACCGCAACGGATCGCAACGAGATATATGGCGACCCTTATACGAATCACAAACGCATCGCAGACCTGTGGAGTGTTTATCTTGAAACTGAGATAAGCCCTTCGCAGGTCGCTTTGTGTTTATCGCTTGTCAAAATTGCTCGCCTCATTGAGTCACCGAATCATTTGGACTCTTACATTGATTTGGCAGCATATAGCGCCATTGCGGGGGAGATTTCTGATGCATCTGAATAACAATGTCGTGCTTGTGCCAACTCGTGGCAGACCGAAGAATGCGGTGGAAGTATTACAAGCCCACAAGGAGTTCTCGTGCCGGTCAGACATTCTCTTTGTCGTTGATACTGACGATGATGAACTTGTGAACTATCGCAGCGCAGTTGGCGTTGAATATATTGTTGAGGTTGAAAATAAGACACGAGGGATGGCATATCCCATCAATGTCGCTGCCAAGAAATATGCTAATGAGTATGAGTTCTTCACCTTTATCGGCGACGACCACAGATTCAGAACGCCTGATTGGGATGTGGTATTGATGCGAGCTATCGGCAACCGCCCTGGACTTGCCTATGGCAATGACCTTTTGCAAGGCGAGAATCTGCCAACTGCGGTGATGATGTCAGGTGCCATTGTCCGTGGCCTTGGCGGGATGGTGCCACCGAAGTTGAAACATCTCTACCTTGACAATTTTTGGAAGCGATTGGGCGAAGACCTTGGCAACCTTTCATATTTGCCAGGCATTATCATTGAGCATTGCCATCCGATTGCAGGCAAAGCCGAATGGGATGAAGGCTATCAAGCAGTCAATGCTCGTGAGGTTTATTCCTTTGACGCCTTGATGTTTGATAACTACATCAAGAGCGAAGATTACGCAGTTCTCGTCAAGAACCTCAAGCAATGAAGTGCATTGCCTTCTCGCTCTATGGCAACGAGTCTCGCTACACGATAGGCGCAATCAAGAACGCGATTCTTGCTTCACGATACTTTCCCTTTGACGATGGTTTCATAGTTCGCTTCTATATCAGCGTCAACTCAAGCGTTGATGAATCCATCATCTCAACTTTAGAGCGAGTCAAAGGCGTGCAAATCAGCATCGTCGGCGAACCTGAAGACCATCGGGCGAAGTTGTGGCGTTACTATGCCTTTTCTGATCCGCAATTCAACGCCGTCATCTGTCGTGATGTTGACGCTCGCCTGTCGTTTCGGGATCGAGTAGCTCACGAAGATTGGGAGCAGTCAGGTCTTGATTACCACATCATCAAAGACCATCCGAGCGGTCACGACTATCCCATCTCTGCCGGTATGTTTGCGGGCAAGACGAAGAATCTGCGTGATATGGAAGAGCGCATTCACACCGCCAATGTCGGCAACTATTACACCACCGACCAAGACTTCTTGGCTTCACAGATTTATCCACGCATCAAAGATTCAGTCCTCATTCACGATCCGTATTACGACACAGAGGTTGAAGGCAAATCAATTCGCACTAGGATTCCCTTTGATGCTCCTTCGCCTCTGTCACATATAGGCGCAGCTCTCAATGCCGATGACACCTTTGTCTTTGATGTTGACCGAAAATTGAACGCATCTGATGGTTACTCTGAAAAATATCAATATGAAAGCGACAGGTGGGGGAAATGAAGATTCTTATTACAGGTGACGAAGGCTTTGTCGGCACGAACTTCAAGAAGCATCTTGATAGCAAGAACAACCACATCACCGGCATTGACCTCAAGAGCGGCAAAGATGTTCGTCATTTCTTCGCCACAGATAACACCAAGTTTGATGTCGTCATCCATCTCGCGGCAATCGTCGGTGGCCGCGCCACTATTGAGGGGAACCCTTTGGCAGTTGCCGCTGACCTCGCCATTGATGCCGACCTTTTTCAATGGGCGCTTCGCACTCGTCCTGGTCATATTGTCTATTTCTCATCATCGGCGGCTTATCCCATCTATCTTCAACGAGCTGAATACAAACAGAACTTGAAGGAGTGGGATATAAACCTTGATCATATTCGCACACCTGATTTCACCTATGGATGGGCAAAGTTGTCAGGCGAGATGCTTGCAGGATATGCACGAGAAGAAGGTTTGAAGGTGACAGTCTTGCGACCTTTTAGCGGATATGGAAGCGACCAAAGCCTTGACTATCCTTTCCCATCATTTATCAAACGAGCCAAGGAAAAAGCCAAGCCTTTTGATGTATGGGGCCGAGGAACACAAGTGCGCGACTTCATTCATATTGACGATGTTGTTCGAGCAACCTTTGAAGCCGTCACCAACAATGTCAAAGTCTCTAACCTCTGCACAGGAAGAGCGACTTCGTTCATTGAATTGGCAGAACTAGCAATGATGCAGGCGGGATATTTGGCAGATATACGCACCAACCCGAAGGCTCCTGTCGGGGTTGCCTATCGGGTCGGTGATCCTAAATTTATGCTTTCGTTTTATGAGCCGAAGATTTCGTTGGAAGAAGGCATTGCTCGCGCTTTTGCCGACTAGAACTGTTCCTCCATCTTGTTGATAGTGCGGTTGACATATCTCGGCCCGAGCCAATTCACAAACCATTGTGGGAAGGCAAATGCTTTGCGAGCCTTGACAGGCATTACAAGCAGAAGCAGTGGAATGAAGAAGCCATAGAAGACTGACATCAGAGTCCAAAAGATGACGCTGCGACCGACGCTGAAAGCGTAGAACGCAGTGAAGAAGACAATAAGAACATCAAGTCCGTTCATCTAGCACCATCCCATCACAGGCGCAGGCTCAATGTCTTTGACGATTTCGTAGAACTTGCCATTCTCGTGTAGCGATCCTGCGGTCACGACATATCCGTTGAACTTGATGTCAACGCCTTGGCGCAATTTGCCACCAAAGGTGGCACCGATAGGTGCCTGATAGTAGAGGTGCAGACCATCGCCGGTGGCGACTGTGAAGGTGTCAAGGTCTAACCCATCGGTGCTTCCGCCATTACGATAATCAACATCAAAGACGACAAGATTGCTTGGCGCACAAGCGATGCCGATGTTCAGAAGCGGTGACTTCTCAAACCATTTCTTGACTGTGGCGGGCTTATTCGACGCAGACTTATAGCCCTGCTTTGCGATAGGAAAGAATGGAACTTTTGCCTGCGGATAGCAAGGCAAGACATACCAACCGCGCTCGGCAAAGGCAGTGGCAATTTCGGCGGTCGTCATTTGACGAACTCCTTGAGGAAATCAACGATTACTTCTGAGACTGTCTTGCCTTCTGACTTTGCCTTTGCCATCGCCCGACGCCACAGTTGTTCGCTGACGCGGATGGATCGAATCTTCTTCATTCTGACACCACGCTTTCCTTGTGCATTGTCTTGATGTGATTGACAAGTGTTTGATGCGCGAAGTTACTGCGCACCTCAATTTCTCTGCCACAGATAGGGCAGGCGACTGTGCGATTGGCAGACATTATGCAACCACCTCTTCTGAACAGTTGTGATTGCTGAACGATTCAAATTCTCCACAAGCACCACAAACTTGCTTGCGTGAGCAATTATTGCAAACAAATTCAAGATAACCTTGATTATCAACAACATTGCCATCAGTCTCGTCAAAATTGTGGTAGCACTCTAAGCAAGTAAATTGTCTCATTGTCATCCCCCTTACAACTTGATTCCGTATGCATGAACGATTGCGCCTAACAAGTCATCGGTGGAGAAATCAAGTTCTTTGACTACGACTTTAGTTGCTTCGTTCTTATTAGCAATCATCTTGCCTTCGGTGCGGAACTGCTTATCAAGAGTTTTGATATGACGCTTTGCAATGCTCAACTTTGCGCTATCAACTAAGTCTTGGAGAATTGCTAAGTGCTTCTGATTTTTCGGATCAATGACATCGGTGGCAAGAACATAACTGACAAACTCAATCACATCTTCGCCTTGATATTTCTTTGACATTTTCTTCTTCCGTTTCTTGGAGCTACTACCTTTCGCTCCAATAAGAGGACAATAGCGTTTGTCTATACGCCTGTCAATACATAGGCAACTAGTCAGTTCGGCGTGTCGCCCTCTAGGATGTCAGACCTTCCCCTCATACTTATCCACAAGCAAACGGAAGGGGTATCTATGCAGTATCTACTATTCGCAGGCGTAATCGCCTCTCTAGGGCTTCTGTGGGCCATTCTAAGCCTTCAGGACGACCCTTTGAAGGAAGGCATCAAACAGGCGCAGAACTGGGAAACCGCTCAAAAGCGACTTCGCAAGGTGATGCCTGAATGAGCCTATTCTCAGTTCACAATGCAAGCGATGGCAGTCTTGTCATCTACCTTGAGGAACAGGATGCCAATCTCGATCTTCTTGAAGATGTCGTCGGGCAGGTGCCTCTGTTAGCTCTTTCTCGTCTAGCAGAGCATTCACAGATTGAATCGCTCAAGTCCGAGCAAGCAGCCAGGCTCTTGGACAAAGTGCGAGCGCAACTGCCCGATGTATGCGTCAAGGTGGCCTCCATCACCGAAGACGAGGCGTTGGCGTTGGCGGAACAACTGATTATGTCAGTGAAGTTCGCCCGCGCCGTCGCCGGTAAATCAACGAAACTAGAGTTGGTTAAATAATGGCTAATCCCAATGGTCGCAAAGGCTCTGCCTTTGAAATCGGAGTTCTCAAGTGGTTGCGTTCTCGTGGTGTCACCGCAGAGCGTTTGCGTCTATCGGGATCACAAGATGAAGGAGACATTGTTGCGTTCATTGCTGGCAAGACTTATGTGTTGGAACTCAAGAACCGCAAATCAATCTCGCTTCCGACCTTTTGGGATGAGGCCTGCAAAGAAGCCAAAAACTATGCAAAGGCGCGGGGGCTTGAAGTAACACCACCATCATTTGTTGTGGTCAAGCGTCGCAATGCATCTATTGAACGAGCTTTCGTTATCCAAGACCTTGAATCCTGGTTAGGTGAAAGACAATAGTGAATGCTCTACAATCGTTCTTCCCAACATTGCCACTGCTACCGCAAGCGAGTTGTCGAGGCATATTCAATCCAAACTTATTTTTTCCCGAATCAAGAGAACAAGAGGCAAAGTGTCTCCCAATCGTGCGTGCAATATGCGCCGGTTGTCCTGAACGAAAGGAGTGCTTGGACTACGCACTCAAGGAACAAATCGCACACGGAATATGGGCAGGAACGACTCCTGCTCAGCGTGGATTTGGTCAAGGATTTAGAAACCGAAAGACCGGTCAAATGAACCGCTCTGACGCCATTCGATCCTTGTATGCCTTGGGGCGAACACCGAAAGAAATCGCGGACACCTTGCGAATTGAGTTGGCTTATGTCACTCAGGTTCTCAAGAGAGCTGCGAAATTGGAAGGAGAAACCCAATTACTCAACGCAGAAAAACAATCAGGGGAATCGCAATTATCATCGGAGTCAGCGCAATGACTTCAATGTTTGTCAATGCAGCATTCGCGCCGCAACCTGCGGTGCCTGCATCTATTATCTACAAAGACCGGCCTATCTTGGAGCAAGTGGATGCCAAGAAACTTGCCAAGGCTTTGTTGACGAAGAATGAGTATTCCTGCCTCACAAAATTGTTGGGCAAGGAATCGGCGTGGAATGAGTCGGCAAAAAATCCGACTTCAAGCGCCAAGGGAATCGGGCAGTTGCTTGACTCCACCTATCGTAACTTGGGAATGAAACATTCTCAAGCATCGGTGCCGCAACTTGTGGCAACGCTCGCCTATATCCACAGGCGTCATGTCACTGCCTGCAATGCCTGGCAGTTTTTCAAAGAACATAACTATTACTGATTCGGGGATCAATGTCAGT
>Ga0214917_10001939_pt1 | contig 25934 bp, 24 predicted proteins | sample LL_1208_BB_MetaG_FD_177983 | JGI IMG/M metagenome (GOLD analysis project Ga0214917, IMG submission 177983) | Freshwater microbial communities from Lake Lanier, Atlanta, Georgia, United States - LL_1208_BB | ecosystem: Environmental > Aquatic > Freshwater > Lake | place: USA: Georgia | collected...
GACGTCATGGTTCCCTACACCGAACACGTGTTGCCCATGATTCCCGCGGGGGCCACGGTGAAAGACATCATTCTGGAACCGATGCAGCTCGGCGACGCCCCCCTGCAATCGGAAGTCCCGGGTTAGTCGGCTCCCCGCTCCCACCGCGCAACCTGCGCCCCGCCGGTTCGGCTCCTTGGCCTATGCTTTAGGCTTTGTGTTTCTGCCTCGGAAACGACTCCACCCGACCAGCCCCAGCATCAGCAGTGAGTCGACAGAGGGTTCCGGGATCACCAAGAAGGTAAAAACCTCCACCGGCGTGTCCAACACCGAAAGGTCGGAATTTCTGATCCCTAGGCCCTGAAACCCAAAGGTGTAGACGCCGGGAGCTGAGAATCCCCAGTTCCAGTGCTCATGGCCCCCAACCGGAATCGTGAACTCCGAAACCGAAAGGGAGTCGCCCATGGCTTGCAAGCCCACCTGGAGGCCTCCACTCCCGGAGAAGCGGTACATCACAAAGTTGCCGGGGTTTTCCGAACCGGAAAAAGTCATGCGGACGGAGAAACGGTTGTTTTGAAAAATTCCGGAAGGAGCGTCTGCCGATATGCCCCCGTATAACATATCGCTCTCCTGACTGGACGGCAAAATATACGCGGCAGCACCAAGGACCGGGGCTAGGCCAGCCGGTGAGGAGAACAAGGTGTTTTCATTCACCTGGAGGATCACATCGGCAGGTTCAAAATGCCCCCCGGTATCATGATCGTGCACATGAAGGGATAATTTTGCCGGGTCGAACGCCGAATCATAATGCACTTCGAATATGTCCACATGCCCGGACGACAGGGTGGTAACGGCGGATAAATGCTGAATCCCCAAAGCTGGCAGAATGAAAAATAAGAGGGTTTTTTTCATGCGCAATGGAAAGTCCCCCTCTTCAAAGGGGATTTTCCGCAATATTTAGGCCGGCATCCACCCGGGTCTTGAGGGTTTTGGCCCCCAGAACTTGGGCGTGCCCATCGGCAAAGAGATAGGCGGATGACCCGGCATCCCGCTGGCGGCTCACCGGACCCGAACTATCCGGATTGATCTCCCCCAATAAGGAGTGCCAGCGCCCCATCGAGCCCGAGTGGATGTGATCCTCTCCCGCCGACTTTGTCCGGGAAGCGGGAAATAGGAGGAGGCGACGGGATGCCTCGGTGATCCGGTTTTGATTTTGCAACAGACCCGGTTTGGAATTGCCGGCACGGTCAAAGGCCGAGTCGACCTCATCATTCAAAAGATAGCTGGTTCCTCCGGCCGATCGTCGGGCCTCGCGGTTGGGATCCAACGAAGAGACCCGGATCCGTTCATACTGATCCCCAAGATAGGGTTTAAGCGCCCCGATCCAGCTGGGTTCCCCTTGGCAACTGGTCGAGGGAAGGTTTCCCTGATTCTCGCCCGCATAAAGCAGAATTCCCTGCCCTATCTGCCTAAGATTGCTCAGGTCTTGGGACAATTGCGCCTTTCCGAGGGCGCCTTGAGCCGCGGAAAAGACCACCCCGGTCAACAAAGCCAAGACCAAACACCCCGCCAGTAGCTCCAGGAGAGTAAAAGCCGGGTCATGTTTCCCATGCATCGGTCCACCCTATCTAGCGGCTGGTATTCGTCAATGCGATTTGTCGCATTTGTAAAGGGGCGGCTTTCTCTTGAGTCCGGGCGTGAAAGTTCTCATTTTGACCGGATGCCTCATCGGCTCAAAACAGCCGGATTAAAGTCCACTCCGGGTCGCCGGGCGATTCTGGAGACCTTGGCGAAAGCGCGTCGCCCCCTCGTCCCGGACGAGATCCATCGACGGGTTGGAAACAAGACTTGTGACCGCGCCACGGTCTACCGGATTCTGGACTCCCTGCTGAAAACCGGTTTGATCCAGCAGATCCTCGTGCGCGGAAAAAAACTCTTTCTGAGCGAGGAGTCCGCCCATCACCACCACCATGCCGTTTGCCGCCAGTGCGGGGCTACCGTATGTCTGAATCAGTGCTTGATTGCCCCGCTGGAGAAGGAAGCCCGTTCCCTGGGTTTTCGGGATTTGCAACACTCCATTCAACTGACCGGTCTTTGCCCGAAATGCTCCAAGGTTCGCTCCGAGAGCTGAACTCCCCCTCCCGCAGGGAGATTTCCAGCCTAGCTTAACGTAACCTTGAACTTGAAGGGGCTGTCATCCGCTCCCAGGAGCAGGATGTTGTCCCCGCCCTGCAGATCGCAGGTCAACGTATCCTCTGCCAATCCGATCGGCTTGTCATTGACCACCGTCCCGACCGAACTACCCCGGTCCCGGACAAAGAAATGGTCCCCCTCCCTCTCAATCGAACAGTGATTCCGGGATATCTGGTACGGCTTTTCATCCCCGATCGGCAGATCGTTCGAGGCAAAGACCGTCGCCCCTTTTCCGGGGGTGTCATGCTTCCGACCAATCCGAAAAGGAAACTTGTTGATGTTCACCACCGCTTCCGGGAGACGGGCCTTGGCGTGTTCGGTCAACGCCGTGAGAACCACCGACTGATATCCCCCGGCCGGAGGAGGGGCCACCGGAGCCGATGCAGGTGCCGCGGGTTGTCCCGCCGAAACTACCACGGGAACCGGAGCAGATACCCGGGTCAATTCGAGAGAGGGAGGGGCGATAGGGGTGATCACCGGAACCGCCAGCCGCGCGGCTGGCGGCGGGGTCCCACCCATGGAAACCTGGGATTCGGCCTTGGCCCTCAGCCGCATCTCCAAACGCAGCCGGTCGTTGGCCGTGCGGAGACGCTCGAAAAACGAAGCCATGTATGGAATCAGGACTTCCGGTCGTTGCAAAACAAAGTCGTTAAAGTTTTCCGGAGTCAGCACCTCGCATTCGGTGACCTCAATCGCCTGGGCCGAGGCCGAGCGGGGTCGCTCGTCCACCATGGCCATCTCCCCAAAAATGTCCCCTTCTCCCAATTGGGCCAAGATCACCGGCTTTCCGTCCGCCAGAATGCTGATTTCCACACGGCCCCGCAAAATGCGGTAAGCTTCCTGACTCGTGTCTCCCTCCCGGAATATCACCTGACCCGGCTGAAAAACGGCTGCACTCATGGAAGAGTAACGATGCGGATTCCCCATCCGGCGGGCAAGCCCCGCCCTTGTGGACCCCGAAGATGTTCGTTGAGACGCCGTGCCACAACCCATAATCTTTCTGGTGCCTTTTCGATTTTTTAAATTCGGTTTACGACTGCGGATCCTCTGGCTCACCCTGAGCGCCTTTCTGGCTTCCTGCGGGCCCTCGCTCCAACCGGTTCGGTTACCGACCGCCATGACCTTCAAGGATTTGGCCACTGGTCAGGATTTCGAGATCCAAAATCTGAAGGGAAAGCTCGTCCTGCTGAATCTCTGGGCCGCGTGGAGTCCCGCTTCCGCCAAGGAATTGCCGGAGGTGGTCCATCTGCATGAGGAGTTTTCCAAAAAAGGATTAATCACCTTGGGTGTCTGCCTGGACGATGCCCCGCCGGCAGGCCTGCTCGTCTTTGCCGAACGGCACGGAATCCACTATCCCCTGCTTCGTCCCGGAGAAGAAACCCTCGATCAACTCAACCCGATCGAAACCATCCCCTACACCCTTCTCTTCAATTCGGAGGGAAAAATTCTCCGTCGCTTCCGCGGTCCTTTCAAACCCTCCGAAGTCCGCCAGGCAATCGAGGAAAACCTCTAAGTTCCGTCTCCCGCCGCCAGGTCCTCACACCAGGGCAACACCGTCTCCATCGGCAAGCCGATGACGTTTGTCCGCGATCCCTCCACCCGCTCCACCAGACGATCCCCCCCATCCTGCAGGGCGTAGGCCCCGGCTTTGTCCAAGACGTCCACCTCCCGCACATAGTCCGACACCTCCCTCTCCGCCAAGGGCCGAAACTTCACCCGGGTTCGTACCACCGCCTCGCGGCTTTTTTTGCCCCCCGGCATCATCAGGACGGCCGCGGTGATCACCTCATGGATCCGCCCGCTTAACCAGCCCAGCATCTGTTTGGCCATCTCCTCATCCGCCGGTTTACCCATGATTTTTCCTTCGCAAATCACGAGGGTATCCGCCGCCAAAACCGGTTTTCCGGGATTTCTCTCCACCACGGCCTTGGCTTTGCGCCGGGCGTTGGCCCGCGCCAACTCCCCGGGGGCCACCTCGGGAAAATCCTCGGCCGTCCACTCCTCCACTTCGGGCCGGATGACTTGAAAGGCGATGCCCGATTCTCTCAACAGATCCGCCCGCCGGGGGGAAGTGGACGCCAGAATCAGCCGCATCACCAACCACCCTGCCGCCCCCCTCCGGCAAGGCACGCCTGGAGTGGGGGAGTTATTCTTATTTATCCCTCTTTTTCCCAAAATGTTCTCCAACAACTTTCAACCGTTCATTGAGGCTTGCGCTCCATCACGGACGATTCCCCCCTGTGATTGCGGAAGCTCATCCTCGGGGACAAGGTCGGCGTGGAGCCCCCGCGCCCATCACCATCGAGGGCCTTCCCGCCCACCACAGCCTCGAGGCCGAGCGCTCCCTGCTCGGCGCCATGCTGGCTGATCCGGAGCACGTCGTCGACCTCACCCGCGAACAGGGACTGCGGGAGGAGGACTTTTTCCACCCGGCCCATCAGGTCATTTTTCGCGGCATCATCCAAATGCGCGAAAGCAGCCAAGCCATCGACCCCTCGACCCTCCTCGCTTGGCTGACGGACCGCAAATTGGCCGATGCGGCCGGGGGGCCGGCCCTCATCGGCGACCTCGCCGCCGGGGTCATCAGCGTCTTCACCGCCCCCACCCACATCACCCAGGTCCGCGACAAAAGCCTCCTGCGGGAACTCCAACAGGCCTGTGCCCAGATTGTCGTCGGTGCCCACGAGCGCCCGCACGAGGTGCAAACCATCCTGGACGAGGCGGAACGCGATATTCTCGAAATCCGCGGCCGCCGGGAAACCCAGGGGATTGTCCGCGCCTCCGAAGTCACCCCCAAGACCATCGAGATGATCGAGCGCCTCGTCAAAGGCAAGGGCCGCTACGGCGGTATCCCTTCCGGCTTTGACGAGCTCGACCAGTTGACCACCGGCTTCAAAGGCGGGGAAATGATTGTCATCGCCGCCCGTCCCGGCGTGGGCAAAACCGCCCTCGCTCTCAGTATGGCGCGCCACATTCTTCGTCAGCGTTACGATTCGGAGCGGGACGAATTCATCCGTCCGGGCTACCCCGTCGCCTTCTTCACGTTGGAAATGTCCGCCCAACAACTCATGTTCCGACTTCTCTCTTCCCATGCCGGGCTCGATTCGGAACAGATCCGGCGGGGTCAGCTCAGCGAAAGCCAGATCACCGCCCTGCGCGGGGTGGCCGCCGAAATCAGCGACCTCCCGCTTCTGTTGGACGAGTCCAGCCTGCTGACGATCGGTCAGCTTCGCGCACGCGCCCGGCGCCTGAAAAAACAGCACAATATCGAGATCCTGATCGTCGACTACCTCCAGTTGCTGACCTCGGGCACCGATCGCGCCAAAGAGAATCGCCAGGTGGAAGTCTCCGAAATCTCCCGCGGTCTCAAGGCCCTTGCCATGGAACTCAATATCCCGGTGGTCGTGCTCGCCCAGCTCAACCGAAAACCCGAGGAAACCAACTCCGAACCCGCGCTGCACCATCTTCGGGAATCGGGCTCCATCGAACAGGACGCGGATCTGGTTCTTCTCCTCAGCCGTGAAACCGCAGCGGATGAACCGGAAAACCACAGTCCGGCGGAGGAGGGTGAAGCCCAACCGATGGCCGCCAATGTGCGTGGAATTCCTTGCAAGCTGAACATTGCCAAACAGCGTAACGGTCCCACCGACCGGATCCGCCTCCTCTTCCAGCCCCGCTTTACCCGTTTCGACTCGCTCCCCCGCGAAGCCCGCTAAACTCAGCGTTGTCGCTGGAATTTTTCTAGCGGAAGCCGAGCCGCCGGATCTTGACCCCGAGTTTTGCCGAGAGTCTCTCTTTCAAATCCATCCTCCGGGCGATCTCGTGTCGCCGCGTCGAGCTCATGCACCGGATCCACGCGACACCCTTAAAGCCGTCAATTCGTTCCAAGAGCGACTCCTGCGCCGTCTCCTCCCCGGCCACCGCCGCCCAGGCCTCCTGCAACCTGCCCTGACTTCCCCGAACGCGGTTTTCCACTTTTTCCACCACCTCGGCCAAAAGCCGTTTGCGGATTCCCGTGGCCTTGGCCGCCGGATCGGGCTTCTTGCCCAGCCCTTTCTGCCCGGCCGCCTTGCCGTAAAGTTCCAACTCCCTGGGAGTCATTCCCCGTCCGTGCGCTTGCCGAAAAGCTTCGCGTAAACCCGCCGCGGCCGACTCCTGAGCCGCCATCCGATCGTAGGTGCCACGCTCTATCCGCAGACGGTCAACGTCCCGGGCCGATCGATTCCCCAAAAGTTCCCGGGCGATCTCCTGCCGCACTTCCAGGTACTCCGCCCGGGTGACCTTGAGCCAGGGACGATCGGCCGTCCCCTCCCCGATGTAGCGATAGAGACCAATCTGATCCGCGGCCATCCGGCGCCGCTTGGATTTCATTTCCCGACCCAACCCGAGCATCCGGTAGGAGCCTAGCTCCTTCCGCTTGGTCTCACTGTCCCGCTGGCTCCATGGGCGCTCCTGCACCCTTCCACTTTACGCGGGCCAAAAGCACCGCCCCGAGAAAAAACCAAACCCCGTTGAGAATGATGCTCGCACGCATTCCGAATAACGTCACCAGTCCCCCAAAAAGCAAAGGCCCCACAATGCCCGCCAGTTTTCCCGCGAAGCCCCACAGCCCAAAAAGTTCCCCCTCCCGTCCGGACGGAGTCAGATCCGCCACCGCCGCCCGGCCGGCCGACTGCATCCATCCCATCGCCACGCCTGCCAAGGCCGCCACCGCATAAAAAGATACGGGAGATCGGCTTAAAAAAGCCCCCATACTCACCATGATCCACACCCCCAGGGAACCCAGCAGAACCGGGCGTGATCCCACCCGATCCTGCCATGGCCCCGTCAATAATGCCCCCAAGGCCGCCGCCACCTGCAGACAGACGAAAAGCTTCACCGTTCCCTCCAGGGTGAAACCAATTTCCCGGGTCGCATAGATCGAGGCAAATCCCACCACCGCGCTTAACCCCGATAAAGCCGCCGCCAACCCAAGCAGTAACCGGATCAACTCCGGGTGCCCCCGCATGGTTTGGTGCATCGCCTTCCAACCCGGTTCCGCTGCGTCCCCCTGACCCGGCGTCGCCCTCTCCCGCAGAAACAAGAGCGTGGGCAAGGCCGCCACCAACATAAACCCTGCGGTGGCGGGAAACACTTTCCGGGCAGCCTCCTGCCCACCGCTCTTCAGAAGATAGAGCGCCATGGCCAAGGATCCCAATCCGCCGACATAGCCAAAGGCCCAGCCATACGCACTCACTCTTCCCCGTTGTCCGGGCTCCGCCAGCTCGGGAAGAAATGCCGCCACCAGATTTTCACCCAAAAGGAAGGCGCTGTTCGCCACCGCCAGAACGGCCACCGCACCCACAACCCCCAACCCGGACCAGCCAAAAAGCAAAGTTCCCGCCACGCAAACCAACGTCAAAACAACCAAGGCGGGCTTTTTCGAAGCCCGTCGATCCGTCCACCGCCCCAACCAGGGTCCCGCTACCATGGCTAACCCGGCCGAAACCGATAGAACCGTTCCCCATACAAACTCCGCCCACGGAGCCCCTCCGCAGATGCTTTGGGTGAAAAAGACTCCCCCGACCACCGTGATCACCACCGTGACAAACGCGCTATTGGAAAAATCGTACCAACACCACGCAAAGATCTCCCCTTTTCCGGCTGCCGTTCGTCTGTTCTTCATCCGGCCGATTGGGCGATCTTTTGGAGATACTCCCAGGAATAGATTCCCGTCCCGTGCCCGTCTTCCCATGTCGGCTGAATGGCATATCCCCCGACGGTTTGCATTCCCCTCAACCGAAAGCTTTCCGCTTGGAGTTCGATGCCTGCGGCCGGCAACGGTCGGGTCAACCCGGGTTCACCGGCACAGGCCGCACAGGGACACCTTCGCCGCATCTCCTCCAGGGGAAGATAACTCTCGGTCCCGTCCGGCCAGCGGATGGCCAACTCCGTCCCGATGACCTGCAAGTCCGCGGGAGCCTGCAACGAATGTTCCTCAGGCGGGCAGAGGAAATCGGGCGGTCAACCGCCGCACCTCGGCCCTCACCGCTTCCAAGGCGGCCGGATCTTCCCGTTTCTGCAGGGCTTGGTGAATCAGATGGGCTACGTCGAACATCTCTGACTCTTTCATCCCGCGCGTCGTCATCGCCGGAGTGCCCAAACGAATGCCCGAGGGACGCATCGGACTGGCCGTGTCGAAGGGGATCGAATTTTTGTTCACGGTGATCCCGGCCAAATCCAAGGCCTCTTGGGCAATCTTGCCATCCATGCCCGCCGGCCGCAGATCAACCAGCAGGAGGTGGTTATCCGTCCCGCCCGACACAATCCGGTACCCGTGCTTCTTCAATCCTTCGGCCAAAGCCCTCGCGTTGCGCACCACCTGTTCCTGGTAGGTCTTGAATTCCGGTTTCAGCGCTTCGGCAAAACAGACGGCCTTGGCCGCAATCACATGCATCAGCGGCCCACCCTGAACCCCGGGGAATACCATCGAGTCGATCTCCTTCGCATACTTTGCCTTGCACAGGATGATTCCACCCCGAGGTCCCCGCAGACCCTTGTGGGTCGTCGTGGTGACAAAATCCGCATGGGGGACGGGATTGGGATGCACCCCGCCGGCCACCAGTCCGGAAACGTGGGCCATGTCGGCAAAAAGCAACGCCCCCACCTTGTCGGCGATCTCCCGCATCCGGGCGTAATCCAGCAACCGGGAGTAGGCCGAGGCCCCCACCGTGATCATTTTGGGCTGAAACTCCTGCGCCGCCTTGTCGAGGAGGTCGTAATCCACCCGTTCCGTCTTGGGATCCACCCCGTAATGCCTCACGGTGTAGAACATCCCCGAAAAGTTTTTGGGGTGGCCGTGGGTCAAATGCCCGCCGTGGGCCAGATCCATCGTCAGAATCTTGTCCCCGTGCTTCAGAAAGGCGAAATAGACGGCGGTGTTGGCCTGCGCCCCCGAATGCGGCTGGACGTTCGCATGCTCGGCTCCGAACAGTTGCTTGGCCCGGTCGATCGCCGCCTGCTCCACATCATCCACAAACTCGCATCCTCCGTACCAACGTCTGCCCGGATAACCCTCGGCGTACTTGTTCGTCAGACACGACCCCTGCGCCTGCATCACGGCCGGACTGGTGAAGTTTTCCGAAGCGATCAGCTCGATGTTTTCGGACTGACGACGATGTTCCTTCCGGATGGCCTCGGTGATGCGTTCATCGGACCGTGCCAGATCCGGGCCCACCGGTTCACCGCGCCGGGAACCGGCCAAGGAGGCCATTCGTTCGATTCTCTGCTCGCTCTTTCCGCCGGCAAAGGCAGTCGCAACCCAGGCCTGCACGCAGGCCCGTGCATCGGAGGCGCCCAGTTCATCCGAACCAAGACAAAGAACATTGGCATGATACCGCTCCCGGGCCAGTCGGGCCGTTTCCGGTGATTCCACCACGACCGCCCGAACCTTGGCATAACGGTTGGCCGCCATGCATAGCCCGATCCCGGAGCGTCCCACCAGCACCGCCCCCTGGATGCGGCCGTCGGAAATGGCCTCGGCCGCCAATTGGGCGATTTCCGGATACTCCGCCCCATCCCCGGCGGACAAGGCGACGGTGGAACATCCTTCCCGGCGCAAGACCTCTTGCGCTTCGGAAAGCAAAATCCTGCCGGAGGGATCCCCCGCCAAGCCCACCGCCAATTGGCTGGCCGAAGAGGGAACCTTGGCGGGAACTTTGGTGCTGTGCACCACTTCCAGAAGGTAGGGCATGGCCCTCCGGATCTGATCCCGGCAGGCACGGTAGGTATCCTTGGATTGCCCGATCGGGTCATCCACCTCGCGATCCTCCGGCGAAAGTCCGGGATCAAACTCCCGCACCAGAAAGACCTTGTCGGCCGCGGAGGGATAAAGCAGCAGGAGAGAATCAAGGTGTCCGTAGGTCATGACAAAGATGTGATCGGCCCGGCGCACCATCTCCTGGTTGATGGGCTGGCTGCGTTGGCGGGAGATGTCGCACCCCAATTCCTTCATCACCTCGATCGCGTGCGGGCTGGGAGCCTGACCGGATACGGCCCCGATCCCGGCCGACTCCACCTCGATTTCGCGGTTCCCGTTGAGCTCTTTTCGGCACAGCTCCTCCGCCATCGGGCTCCGGCAGACATTGCCGGTACAGACAAAGACGATTCGTTTCACGCGGAATGGGAAGAGGTGGAATTTTGGCCACGAAAATGGGCTGGGTCAATGGAAGCCCTGCGGGAGGGAGCCATCTTGCGGATCATCCGCAGCAGGTCGCCCGCCCTCTGCAGACCCCGGTCTTGGGGCGGTCGCTTGGGCTCAACCTCCTTACCCGGCGTGGTGGCTTGGGCCTCCTCCTCCATTTCCACCTCCTCCTGCTGGATGAGGGAAGCCTCGTTCGCCCTCTTGATCGCCGGGACCTCCGCAATGGTCGAGGCAATCGTCGACTCACCCCCGGGCCAGATTTCCGTGTCCACAAAACTGTCTCCGGCCAATTCCACATCCGGGGGTATCGGGCGACCGGTTCCCTTCCGCCCTCCCGGAAGAAGGATCTCCCCTTTCATCCGAAAGACGGATCGTCCGGAGGAGAGCCGGGTCTCCCCTAAAAGCCCGATTTGTCCACCCGTGGCCTGTCCAAGCAGGATGGCTCCGCTTCGTTCCTGAAGAATCGAGGCCACCAACTCCCCGGTTCCCCGCAGATTCGGTCCGACCAAAACAATCAACGGGGTTCCCGAACCAAGACCCAATGGCTGTCGATCCGAGCGAAAAATCTTTTCCTTCCCGGTTTCATCCCGCCAGGTGAAAAGCACCTCGCCCGGAGTGACAAAAAGGCCGCAGATCTCCGCCGCGGATTCCAAACTTTGGACGGGAAGACATTCCCGCAGGTCGAGCACCGCCCCCAGGGGGTTCTTTTGCCGCCAAACCGACCAATCCCGGCCCATCGCCTCCGCCAAAGTCGTCCCAAGGTGCCGAACCCGCCAGTAAGCCACATTCCCCGGAAGCCACTCCGCCACCCAGGGTCGCTCCGGCGAGGCGACCTTGCCCGGTTCGGCCACAGCCCATCGGCCGGTAGACTGCTCTAAAAGCTTCGCCACTTGGACCGGACTAGCCTCCCCGGTGTTCGCCCCAAGCTCCGGCCCCAGAATTCTGACGATCTCGGCCGCTTCCGTTGACTTCAAAGGCGCCACCGGCTTGGGAGCCGGAACCGTTGCCGGACGGGCCAAGGGGGCGGAGGAGGCGGACGCGGATGAATTGCGTTTGCCTGCCCGAACTCGGCCCACCACCTCCGAAACCTTGGTCTGAATCTTCGGAAGTTGCGGGGCCAGCAGAATGCCGGCCACCAGGCCGGTCAGCAAAAGGGCAGGACTGCGCACATGTCTCATGGAAAAAGGAATCTATCTGCGGTTGGGAAATCTTCCATCCCGAGTTGCCGCCTCATGCCGTCTTTTTTCCCAAGGCCCGATGGCCGATATCGCGCCGAAAATGCATCCCATCAAAACAGATCTCGCGCACTGCGGCGTAGGCTTTCTCCCGGGCCCCGACGAGGTTTTCACCCCAACCCGTCACGGCCATCACCCGACCGCCCGCCACCTTGATTCGGTCCCCATCCGGTTTCGTCCCCGCATGAAAAATGGCCGAACCCGGAATCTCTTTGCCAAAACGGATTTCCTGTCCCAGAACCGGCTCGGCGGGATACCCCGGAGCCGCCAGCACCACGGTCATGGCCGCCCCAGAACTGCTTTTCACGGATGCCCGCCCCAAATCCCCGTCGGCGGCCGCTCCTAGCAGATCCCAAAGCGGCGTCTCCAGCAGGGGAAGCAAAACCTCTGTCTCCGGATCGCCAAATCGGGCGTTAAACTCCAAAACTTTCGGCCCGTCTTGGGTCAGCATCAGGCCCGCATAAAGCACCCCGCGATAGTCGATCTTCCGTTTGGCCAAACCGGCCAAGGTCGGCAGCAAAACCCTCTCCCTCACCTCGCGCATAAGTTCCGGCGTGGCTTTCGGGGCCGGGGCGTAAGCCCCCATTCCGCCGGTGTTCAAACCGGTATCCCCTTCTCCGACCCGCTTGTGATCCTGCGCCCCGGGAAGGATGACCAGATTCTTCCCATCGGTGACCGCATGCACGCTCAACTCCTCCCCCTCCAGGAATTCCTCCAGCAAAACCGTTGTCCCCGCCTCCCCGAAAACCCGGTCCGACATCATCTCATGGATGGCCGAAGCGGCCTGCTGGTGATTTTCCGCGATCACCACTCCCTTGCCCGCCGCCAATCCGTCCGCCTTGACGACTTGGGGACAAGGCAGGGAGGCACTAAATCGCACCGCCTCCTCTTCTTGGGTGAAAGAGCCCGCTCTTGCCGTCGGAATCTTTTCCGAAACCAACAGTTCTTTGCAGAACGATTTGCTCCCCTCCAAACATGCCCCGTCCGCCCCTGGTCCAAAGACCCTCAGTCCCAAGGCCCGCAACCGATCGGCTAACCCCGCACAAAGCGGCGCCTCCGGCCCCACCACCACCAAACCCGGCCGTTCTTTTTTTGCCCACTCGGCGATTCCCGCCACATCCGTCGCCGGCAACGGAAGATTGATCCCCAACTTGGCTGTGCCGGCGTTACCGGGAGCAAACCAGATTTTTTGTATTCTTGGATCCCGGGAAAAAGACCACCCCATGGCATGCTCCCTTCCCCCTCCCCCCACAATCAAAACCGTAAATGGATCAGCCATGAAACGTTCTGTTTTCGCAACTTACGCCGATTCCGAAAGAAAAGAATTCCGACATCCTCACATCGGTTTTGCATCACCGTGGAAAGGGGTAGCATTTCCTATGGCTCCGCTTCGGACCACCCTCTTGGCTTGCATTCTCCCCTCCTTGATTCAGGCGGAAACAGTCAGAACTCTGCCTTGGCCGGATGGGGAAAAACTGGTTTATCTCATCCAATGGGGACCTTTGGAGGCGGCCGAAGCCATCTTCCATGCCCAAAATGATCCCCAAAGGGACGATACCCAACGGTTCCAACTTTTTCTCCGCTCCCGCGGTCCGGTGGAAGCCTTCTTCCCCATCCGCAGCCGCTTTTCCTCCCTGACCCAGCTCCGCCCGTGGCGTTCCCTGGAATATACCCAGGACCGCTCGGAGGGGGGAACTGTTTGGAATCGAAAAACCATTCCCGAATACTCCGTCAAATTAGGCCGTTTTTTCCCCGCTCCCGGGAAACCCGAGGAGAATTTCGATCTCCCGGAGGGTCCGGCCGAGGACTTTGGCTCCATGCTTTACCATGTCCGGGCCCACCCCTGGAAAGCGGGCGAATCGATTCAATGGAATGTCCTCGAGAACAAGGAACCTCTTTTTGCCAAAATGACCTGTAACCGGATCGATCAGATCGAGCTGGAGGACGAAAAACCCCGCCGCCTGATTGAAATCCTGGGAGAACCCATCGGTGCATCCAAGCGACACAAGGGTTGGATGAAACTATGGATGACCGACGACGCCCGCCGCATCCCCGTGATGGCCAAACTGAAATTCCAATACGGCACCTTCGATATCCTGCTCATCCGTGGCGGTGGCCCGGATCTCGACCTGACCCAAGACGGGGAGCCCTACGCCGTCTTCACGGATTCTGACCGATCTCACCCCTTTCCCTGACCCTGCCCTATTTTGAGTCCGGATTCGCGGGGTCGGATCGTTTTGCCGGAGCGGCCGGAACTTCCTCCGCGGGACCCGTCATGATCCAGTCTTTGATCTTCGCGATCTGGTCCTCCGTCAGGGGATCCCGTTTACCCGGCGGCATCGCCCCTTCGGTTCCGTGAGGCCTGGTGATCACGCGATAGATCCGGCTTGCCTCCGGATGCCCCCAAACCACCCCGGGCCGTCGACCGCCCTTGACCGTCATTTCAAAAGTATCCACCCGGATTCTCGCTTTCATCTTCTTCTCCCCATGACACTCCACACAACTCTCCTTCAGAATCGGACCAATCTGCTCATCCCAGATTTTCTGCCGCAACAATTTGGGGTCCTCCTCAGCCAGCAGGGGGACGGCCATCAAGCAGACCATAAATATTCCCCTCAACCTCATCCCCCCACCATGGATTGAATTTTCCTCAAAACAAGAAGTCACCGCCTGATCCATTTCTTCCAACGCCAACTCCCCGTCTCAGGCTCCGGTCGAAACGTCATGCATCCGGTTTCCTTCAATTTCAGAACCTCCACTCCTTCCAACCAGGCAAGATCGGCGAAGTCGACCGACATCGATGAATCGTCCTCCAACCCTTTCTCCCAGCGAACCATCGTCTTGGGTCTGACGGTCTCCAGCCATACCCGGCTTAGATTGGCTTCTTCGGACTTGCTGGGTCCCTGCACCAAAAGGTCAGCCTGCAAATCCTCCCCATGGGCCAAGACCAATTCCCTCTCCACCTTGCCGGAAATTGCTCCAGCCCAAAGCAGTCGCGCCTCTCCGCACTTCAACATGAGGACAACTCCATTTTCCTCGGCCTGACCTCCTTCCCCCGCCGGCGGCCAAAGAATTTCCCCCGTCCAATCCTCCCCCCATCTCAACTCATCGCCCACTCTCCAAAACCTTCTTCCGATGCCGCATTGTTCCATCTCGCCCCTCCATCTTTTCAGAGCCCCGCTTTTTCCCCCCAAACCCGACTCCGCCCACCACCCGATTTTCCATCCCTCCAGCAAATCCATGGCCCCCGCCATTCGTTCACCCGTGCCCGCCATCAATCCCACCCCGTCCAGGCTCTGTATCCCGTGCCAGTTTAAAAACGGACGCAGAGAATTGACCCAACCCTTGCGGGATCCCGGCTCCAGCAACCACTTCCCGCCCGTTCCGGATACCAAGGTCGGTGCCGACCCCTCCACCGCCACCACCTTGACCCAGGGACCGGTTTCCAGCCATGCCCGGGGATCCGGCACTGAGAAATGACCTCCTGGCCAAGTCGCCATCCAGCCCAAGGCCGCCGCCAGCAAATGCACCAGACGGGCGTTCAACAGATTCAGAACCGCCGCACCGGACGCGGCAAGCGGCGCCACCAGGGAGGAGATGGCGGCCAATACGGTTACCCCGGCTGCCATCGGAGCCGCCACCACATTGGCCACCAAGGCCACCGGGATGATCTGATGAAAAAGGAGGAGCCCCGGCAGAAGAGAGCCGATCCAAGCCGCCGCCGAGGACGCCATCGCGGTGGCCGTGATGGCCCAGATTTTTGTCCAGCCCCTTCGCCAGGGAGCCACCAGCCGTCGGGGGATCCATGGATCCGGACGTCCCCAATCCATGATTTTCTTTTGCCAGGGAGCCGAAAAGAGCATCAATCCTGCCACGACCAGAAAAGACAACTGAAAACCCGCATCCCCCACTTGGAGCGGATCCCAGATCAATAACGCCAACAACGAGGCTCCCAACCAATTCGCCGAATCCATCGGTCGGCCGATCACCCATCCCACATAAAGCACCGAGGTCATGACAAAGGCACGAGCCGCGCTCGCCTGCATCCCTGTGGCCAGGCAGAAAATAAAAACGGCCGGCAAAGTCATCCACGCCCACCTCCATCGCACCGCACCCGTCATTGCCAGAATCCAGAGCAACATTCCGGCCACGACGGCCAGATTCTGCCCGCTGACCGCAAACAGATGCAGCGTCCCGGTGCTTCGAAAAGCCTCCCGTAGGTCCTGCCCCACCCCGTCCCGGTATCCAAACAACATCCCCGCGATCAGACCCGCCGCCTCGGGATCGTCCTCCAATCCGAGAGATGTCGCCCGCAACATGTGGGCCCGCAATCCGGCGGCCAACCGCTCGAGCCAGGCAGATTCTTGGTGCCCGGTGTTTTCCAGATCGGCCGGATGCACCCGAAATAGATAATCCAGTCCTTGCGACCGGAGATGCTGCCTTCGATCAAACTCGCCCGGGTTTTTTGGACTTTCCGGTAACGTCAAATACCCGCCTACCCTCAGCCGATCCCCCACTTTGGGAAACACCTCGGGAGCCGGATCGACTCTGATCAGGACTTTTCCTGGACTGGGTTGCCATCCTGATTCCGTTTCGATCCTCTCCACCCGAAATTCCGTTTCCAACGCTTTTCCCCCATTCGACCAAGTCCTTTCGGCCGGCAACTCCACCATGATTCCCTCCAACCGGGCCGTCCCGCCCTGCTCCCCAGCCCTGGCCCGGATGGATTGGGGATCGGGGGCATAGGCCCGAGCACTGGCGTAAAGGGCAAAGACACTTAGAACTAAGAGCCAGATGCCCTCTGTTCTTCTCTTTTTGGGTCCCCACAACGAAAAAGCGGCTCCCGCACCAGCCAATCCCAACCAAACCCATGGATGTCCACCCCAACCCAAACCCATCACCGTCCCCACCAACGCCGCCACCGCCACCGGAAACAAAGGCCGACGCATCGGCCAATTCGACTTCATGCGCTCAGATGATTTAAGGGCGTATACCGCCCCAGTCTAAGATGGCTCTGAATCGCACGAGTAATGAACTTCTTGCCCTTCCCTACGGCTTTTTCCAGAGAGAGCCCTTGGGCCAATCCGGCACAGATCGCCGCCGAGTAGGTGCAACCCGTTCCATGGGTCTCCACCCCCTGGCACCGTTTCGCCGAAAGGGTTTTCAACTTTCCGTTTGGCCAAGCCAGATAATCCTCCGCCCTCGCCAACATCAGATGCCCGCCCTTGACCAAAAACGGGACTTTCCATCTTTTTGCCAACTCCCGGGCCGCCTCTTGGGCCTGCTCCGGATTTCTTAATTTCCTTCCCACCAATCGGGCCGCCTCATCCAGATTGGGAGTCACCAAGGCCGCCAGGGGAAAGAGCAACTTTGTCATGTCCCGTTCTGCCTCGGCTTTTAGCAGAGCCGCCCCGCTCGTCGCCACCATCACGGGATCCACCACCAACTTGAGCCCCCTCCTCCCACCCAACTGCTTCACTACCTGCCGGATTATTCCGGAAGAGAACAGCATCCCCGTCTTCACTGCTCCGACCGGAAACGCCTCAAAGACCAGTCGAATTTGCTCCGCGACCATCTTGGGTTCGATCGCCGCAATCTTGGATACCCGCCCCGGATGCTCTGCCACCACACAGGTCAAAGCCGAAGTTCCGTACACTCCCATGCGGGTGAATGTTTTCAGATCCGCCTGAATCCCGGCCCCCCCGGAGTTGTCCGATCCGGCAATCGTCAGGGTCACAGGCACTTTACGGTTCATCATAGATCCAGGTTTTTTGGGGTCTGAACATGGAAAGTTTCAGATTCGTTTTTTCCTCCACCTTCCACCCTCCACTTTTCACCCGTTCACAACCCAATAGGACGGGGTTCTCGATTCTGACTAAATGTGAATCGCGTGACCGACGGCCGCTTCCGTCGCTTCCTTGATCATCTCGGTCAGCGTCGGATGGGCGTGAATCGTGCCGGCAATCTCATCGGCCGTGGCTTCCAAGGTCATCCCCAAGCCCACTTCGCCGATCAGTTCGGTGGCCTCTGCCCCGATGATGTGAGCCCCCAGAATCTCCCCGTGCGGTTCGCCAATGAGAATCTTCACCAAACCCTCGGAATCCCCACTGGCCACCGCCCGACCACTCGCCCGGTACGGGAACCGTCCAACCTTGAACTTCAGCTTCTTTTCCTTCGCCACAGCTTCCGTCAACCCGATACTCGCCACTTGGGGTTGGCAGTAGGTGCAACCCGGGAAAACCCCGACCTTCTTGGGCTGGTACTTGGCATCAAAGATTCCGTTCACCGCCTCGATCGCCTCAAACGAGGCGACGTGCGCCAGCCAAGGCGGTCCAATGATGTCTCCCGCCGCAAACACTCCTGCCATGGAGGATTTGTACCGGGCATCCGTCTTCACATAGCCACGATCCAACTCCAGCTTCACCCCCGCATCCAGCGCCCCGTCCAAATTGGCCTGCACACCTACTGCACAAAGCAACGCCTCCGCCTCAATCGTCTTGGGGTTCTTACCACCCAGCTTCACCTTTACCCCGGAAGCCGAGGCCGTGGCGCTCTCCATCGCCGTGTCGGTCAAAATGGTGATCCCCTGTTTGGCCAGATTCTTGCCCAAAAGATCGGAAATCTCCTCGTCCTCGATCGGCAAAACCCTTGGCTTCATCTCGACCAAAGTCACCTTTGTCCCGAAAGAGTTCAGGAAATAGGCAAACTCCACTCCGATCGCCCCCGCCCCGAGGATGATGATGCTCTTGGGCTGTTTCTTCATCTCCAGGGCTTCGCGACTGGTCATCACCACCTTGCCGTCCACCTTAAGGCCGGGCAGAACCCGAGGCAGGCACCCCGTCGCCAACAAAACATTCGTGGCCTCGATCACCTGACTCTTTCCATCCGCGGTCTTCACCTTGATTTTACGGTCGGAACCCAGTTTTCCCTCTCCCACCAGATAATCCACCTTCTTGGCCTTCAACAAAAACTCCACCCCCTTGGCGATCCGGTCGGAAACATTCCGGCTTCGCCCGATCACTTTGGCAAAATCAAAGGAAACCTTTCCCGTCGTGATCCCGTAATCCTCCGCATGCAGGATGTGTTGATAAACCTCGGCATTCTTGAGCAGCGATTTGGAGGGAATGCATCCCCAGTTGAGACAGGTTCCACCCGCCCGCTCCTTCTCAATCACCACCACTTTCTTGCCCAATTGCGCCGCCCGGATCGCTCCGACGTAACCCGCCGGCCCTCCCCCTAAAACTGCTAGATCATAAGTCGCCATATTTCTCCCCTTACATCAACAGGACACCCGGACTCTCCAACAACTCGACTAGCGCTTTCAAAAACTCGCCGGCCAGCATGCCATCCACCACCCGGTGATCGGCCGAAACCGTCAAACTCATCCTTTCGCCAGGCACCACCGCCCCGTTTGCCGCCAGGACCGGCTTCTTTACCACCGTGCCCACCGCCAGAATGGCCGCCTGGGGAGGATTGATGATCGCGGAAAACTTCTCCACGCCGATCATCCCTAGATTGCTCACCGTAAACGTTCCCCCCGTGTACTCCTCCGGCTGCAACCTTCCAGCCTTGGCCCGGGCCCCAAGCTCCTTCGCCTCCCGGGCGATGGTCCGCAAATCCTTGGCATGCGCGTTCCGGATGACCGGGGTGATCAACCCGTCAGGCAAGGCCACCGCAAAGGCGATGTGCACCGAGCCGTGCTGCCGGATGGAGGAACCCTCCCAGGAGGAGTTAACCGCCGGCACCCGGCGCAACGCCTCGACCGCCGCCTTCAGAATGAAATCGTTCACACTCAGCTTCAGGTTGGCCTTCGCCAGTTCCAGCGCTTCATTGGCCGAGGCCCGGAGTTTATTCAGCGGAGCCGCATCGGCCTCCCGCTCGACGTAAAAATGGGGTGCCGTGGTCTTGCTCTCCACCAAACGCCGGGCAATCGCCGCCCGCATCTGGGAAACGGGTTTGGCGGAGTCCTGGGCAATCTGTTTTCCGCCAAAGATTCCAGCCGAGACGGCACCGCCGCCGCCTTTCGCTGCCTCCACATCCCGACGCACGATCCGCCCTCCGGGGCCCGATCCGGCCAAGCGGGTCAGATCCACCCCCTTTTCCACCGCAATTTTTTTGGCCAGAGGAGAGACTTTCAGCCGGCCGGTGTTGGAGGCCGTCGGAACCGAGACAGAAACGGGAGTCGGAGCGGAACTGGTGACGGTTTTCGTGGCGGGAGCATGGGCTGCCGGGGTCGGGGGACTGGAACTGACCGCCTCCACTTTCTCCCCCGGCTCGCCGATGACTGCAATCCGACCATTGATCGCCACTTTCGCACCTTCGGGGGCGGTGATTTGCAGGATCGTTCCCTTGTCGAAAGCCTCCAGATCCATGGTGGCCTTGTCGGTTTCCACCTCGGCGATCACTTCGCCGGGCTTGATGGTGTCACCGACTTTTTTGTGCCACTTGGCCAACACGCCCTCGGTCATCGAGGGACTCAAAGCGGGCATGGTGATCTCTTTGGCCATGAATTTTTTCCGGATTCCTTCTCGCCTACGCCAAAGCCTTGCGGACCGCTTCGATCACCCGTTCCGCGCTGGGCATCACGGCCTGCTCGAGAACGCGGGCGTAGGGCTGGGGAGTGTCCAGACCGGTTACCCGCTCGATCGGCGCATCCAGATCGTCGAAGGACCGGTGCTGAATCTCGTACGCCACCTGAGCTCCCCAACCGGCAAACGGCTTGTTCTCCTCCACGATCACCACCCGGTTGGTTTTCGCCACGGAACCTAGGATCGTCGGGATGTCCAGGGGCTTGATGGTGCGCAAATCGATCACCTCGGCCGATACCCCATCCCCCTCGAGCTGTTGCGCCGCCGCCAAAGCCACATGGGTCGAGGCGCTATTGGCAATCAGCGTGATCTGATCCCCCGCCCGGCGGATGCGGGCCTGGCCGATGGTGGTCAGAAGCTCGCCCTCGGGCACCTCGTCCTTGAAACCGTACAGTTTTTCATTCTCGATGAAACAAACCGGATTATTGCTCCGGATGGCGCTCTTCAAAAGTCCCTTGGCATCATCCGGGAAAGCGGGGGTAATCACCGTCAAAGCCGGCACATTGGCGTACCAATTTTCCGGCGTGTGCGAGTGGGTGGCCCCCACCTGCAGACCGGCGCCCGAGGAACCGCGGAAAACGATCGGAATGGAATACTGGCCACCGCTCATGTAGCGGATGGCCCCGGCATTGTTCACGATCTGGTCGTAGGCCACCATGGAAAAACTCCAGGTCATAAACTCCACCACGGGACGAAGGCCCTGCATCGCCGCCCCCACCCCCAATCCCGCGAAGCCGGATTCGCTGATCGGGGTGTCGATCACGCGTTTGGGTCCAAACTTCTGCAAGAGACCGGAACTGACCTTGTAGGCACCCTGGTATTCGGCGACTTCCTCGCCCATCAGAAAGACGCGCTCGTCCCGCTCCATCTCCTCGCTCAACGCTTGGTTGAGCGCCTCCCGCATCGTGATCACGGCCATGGTTAGCTTCCGATGGGCGGACGAAACTCCGCAATCTGGTCTTCGGGGGCGAAAATATCTTCAAAGACTGTTCCCACTTCCGGTTCCGGGGACGATTCGGCGAAAGCGACGGAATCTTCCGCCTCGGCCACGCACTGCCTTTCGATCTCCTCGTATTCCGCTTCCGTTAAAGCCTTCTCCTTGTAGAGCCTCTCCTTGAAGAGCGAGATCGGCTCAGACTCCTTCTTCTTTTCCGCAATCTCCTCCTTCGTCCGGTAGTGTCCCGGATCCGACATGGAGTGACCGCGGTATCGGTAGGTTTTGATTTCCACCAGAGAGGGCAGGCTTTCCGTCCGGGCCAACTGCACGGCATCCCACATCTTCTCCCTCACATCATCCAGATCGGAGCCGTTGGCCGTGATCCCGGCCATGTCGTAGCCGTCCGCCCGCTTCACCAGAGGATATCCGGCCGAACTGCGCGACTGGCTGGTGCCCATCGCGTACTCATTGTTCTCAATCACATAAATCACCGGCAACTTCCAGAGGGCCGCCAGATTGAGGGCCTCATGGAAAGCTCCCTGATTGACCGCCCCATCCCCCAAATAACAGACCGTGACTTCGCCCGTTCCGTTGTACTTCTGGGCAAAGGCGATGCCGGCCGCCAAAGGGGTCTGACCTCCGACGATTCCGTGACCGCCATGAAAGTGTTTCTCTTTGCTGAAGAAATGCATCGAGCCGCCCTTGCCGCGCGAACATCCGGTGATTTTCCCGTACAACTCCGCCATGCATTCCCGTGAAGTCATGCCACGGGCCAACGCATGCCCGTGATCCCGGTAGGCGGTGATCACCGCATCGGAGGGATTCAAGGTGGAGATGGTGCCCACCGCCACCGCCTCTTGACCGATGTAGAGATGGCAGAAACCCTTGATCTTGGCCTGCATGAAGGCTTGGGCGGCCTTTTGTTCAAACCGACGGATCAAAACCATCTTGCGGAGCAGATCCACCCGATCCGAGGGTGTGAGGGTGGGTAGAACCGCCGGTGATTTACCCGGCTTCTCCTTCGACCGAACCTTTTTCGCTCCTGTCGATCCCACTTGGTTTTGCTCCTTGGCTAAATTTTGGTTACGAGACCAACCATGAATATGCCCGACCTGCCGCAATTATCAATTCCTAGTTCGAATCGGTTATAACTCTTGGGCATCAAAGAGATCTGGCATCAGTTCCCTCCCCCACCTCCAGGCACTGGGCATGGCTTGGTAACCAATATGGCCCTGAGGCACCTCCCGGTAGTGGGCCCCGCCCCAGCCTTGCGCCAGGGATTTTAGTTTTTCGGGGGGAGAGATGGAATCATGACCCCCACCCACAATGAGAATTCTGGATGGCCGGACCTTCGGTTTGGCGTGGGACGGACAGACCAACGGCAACAACCGTTCTGCCCGGACACGATCCAATCCCCGCTGCTCCATCTGACGACGCAAAACCCATCCACCCTCGGAATCCCAAATGGCCGTGGCCACGTCCGGAATCGGTTGCACCAACCACGCACAGGCCAAACCAGGTTCATGACAAAGGGTCAAAGCAGAAACCCATCCCCCCAGACTCATTCCCCACAAGCCCACCTCCGGTGCTCCCGCTTGTTTCAACATCCGGGTCACCATCCGTGTCTCGCTGACTGCCTGCCGGATCGCTTCGGCGCTCCGGATCAGATTTCCCCCGAAGACCAGTTCCCCGCTCCAAGTCCCCTTGGGCCGACGGCGAAAATGATAAGGCAGATCATAAAACACCGCTGTCCACCCCAATCGGTTCAGCACCGCAGCCCAATGCGCATACCCGACGTCACTGGCCGAAAAAAGGGAATGCAACATGACCATGGCAGGAGACTTCAACCCTTTCGGCCCCGGCCAAACGCGCAGATGGACCCGATTGTTTTCCTTTCGGTCACAAACCATGAAGGCGGCAAAATCCATTCTTCCTTCCCTCAGCCCGCCGGGAACCTGATCTGGAACCCAGAAAAATTCCTCCGGTCCCCTGCCCAACCACTCGTCCACATAGCGGTCCCACTCCTCCGGTCCGTGTTGGCCTGCCCGACCCAGCAACTGCCACAACCCGATGCCGAAAAAAGCCGCCGAGTCGGTGAGACGCGATTGCGCGCGGTGCAATCGCCCGATTATCTCCCGGCTTTCCATCGCTCCTGCGGGGTCCTGGGCAGAACCACCTCCTCCAAGGCATGCCTCTTTCTCACCTGGGAAAAAAGATCTCTCATCTGCCCCGCCAATCTCTCCGTCCAATCTGTTCGATCGTCTTTAGGCTTCGGCGGGGCCATGGGTTTTCCCACCGCCACCACCACCCGGGGTTTTCTCAACCAGTTGGCGCCAACATAAAGCTGGTCGCTCCCCACAATCACCGCCGGGCGCACCGGACATTGCGATTTGGCGGCCAATAACCAAACCCCCTCGGTCAATTTCGATCCACCCAGAACGGAAGTCGATCCCGCACGCAATCCCCCCTCGGGAAACACCCCGACGATTCTTCCCTTCCGAAGTCGCTGGAGGGCGGTCTTCAGCGCTGTGGTGTCCGCCTGTCGGCGACCGACCGGAATTACGTTGATCCCTCTCATGAGAAATCCGAACCACGCCGGTCGAAACAGTTCCCGCATCGCCAGAAAATCGATCGGCCGATGAAAAGCCCCGGCGATCAAAGGGGGGTCAAAGTGGCTAAGATGGTTGCTGGCCAAAATCCAAGGCCCCGGAGGAACCTCACGCGTGCCGCTGGTCTCGACACGGCAAACAGGAGAAAATAATCCACGCAGGGAATTCACCACGGTCCAATAACCCAAATCCGCCATCCCTCTTTCCTAGCGGATCAACGCCCTGAACCCGAGCAATACCGCATTCTCCCCTACCGACAGGGCGGGCTCGATGAGACCTTCAAGGAGGACCCCTCATCGAGGGCGCCCTGCCACTTTCATCGAAAGTGACCTACCTAGGTTCCACCCAAAAACAAAAACCCCGGAACCATTCAGGTTCCGGGGTTTTGCTTAAGAGCCTTGCTCTAAATTTCTTTAGAAGCTGTAGACCACTTCGGCCCCTGCGTAGTGAGCCGGACCTTGACTGGTTGAATTGCTGCCTGAGGTAGTTGCAAAATTGTTAACCGCATGATTGCCCCAATCCAAACGATATTCGGCACGAATCAAAAGGTTATCGATTACATTAAACCCGGCCGTAATCGTGTACTCCCACAGATTGCCTACATTTTTGGAAAGCCCACCGGAGTTATCGGGATAGGCGGAATTGCTGATCCCCAAATACTCCCCACGACTCGCCAAACTAAACCAATCGTTAAACTGGTATTTGGCATAAGCGCCGAATCCGTAAGCGGTGTAATTGGCGCTCACCGGATAAACTGGGAAAGAATTTAGATAACCCGTTCCACCCGTGGTCAACAAAAGGGCGTTGAAGGCGAGCAAAAGCTTGTCATCGGCAAATTTGGGAGCCCAGTTTCCCCAAGAATTATAAATGAAGGTGTAGGGGTTGCCGTTAGGATTAGCGTCCAATGCAAGAACAGGAGTTGAACTCCAGCCGTAATAAGAACTGCTGTCGCTTTCCGAGTTGCTGCTGTACTGAAAGTTGTTACTCCAAGTAGCGTTTCCACCGGGCGCCGTGACATTCAGTGATGCCAAAACCGCGCATCCATCACCATTTCCACTGGTCGTGAGATTGTTGTCTGTGTTGGAACCGTTGACCACACCCAGCTTGCCGTCGAGGTAGTCGTCGAACTTGTAGGACGACAACACGCCGGTGTAGTAAAGGGGCATCTGATTCCAGAGCAACCCGTAGGTCACGTTCATGTTGGCCGGACGCTCGATCACTTCGTAGCCTAGGGGTGAAACGAATTTACCCACCTTGAAGTCCCACCCGTTGCCCACGGGGGCGCGGACGGAGACATAAGCCTGCTCCAGAAAGAGCTCGTTTGAGTTCTGGTCATAGTTGTTGTAGGCGGTATAGCTGTCACGGTTGGCTAAGTAATGGGCATCTTCACCGATCATCACATCAGCGCGGAAACCAGCCTGCGCCTTGTTCTCCGAGCTCAACGCCTTTTCTAAGGCCAACTTGACCGCGTAGAGGTTAAAATCACCCCGGGCGGCACTGTCCGAACCAAGACGGCCTGTAACATCCGAGGAACCCACGCCGCCGCCGGTGAAGTTATAGCTGTAACCGGCATCAACATACCCGCTGAGCTTCACGCCCTTCTGGGCGGTCTCCACAAAGTTGTTTTGCACCATCTTTTTGGTGTCCTTGGCAGAGACATCGGGACTGCTGTCCGCGAGGGACAGGCTGAATGCCGCGAAGAGAGCGGCTATGGTGGACGTGACTTGTTTGATCATTTTTTATTTGCCAAGTCTTTTTACTCCCACCAGCCGACCATGGACTTCATGGGTCTGCAGCAAGTAAGGAAAATAATATAAAACCAAAACCGGCGATACGGAGCAAGGGATTTTTTGCGAACTGAAATTGCGGATCCGAAATTCCCAAAGAGCTCTTGGACAGATTTTTACAAACCTTGCTTAGGTGGCTGACTTGGGTTAATCGCTAGCTTTTATCTCCCGAACCGACGGGCTTTTTCTTTTCGGCGCGCTTCCACATGGCGTCTCCGATCCACCATCTTCGTCTTCCGCTTGCGCAGTTCGCTGCTCAACCGCTCTTCCACCCGGTCAATGGCGGCATAGAGATCGTCCTCACCGGCCTCGGCAAAAAGATCCGGTCCGGGGACCGCCAGATGCACCTTCACCCGATACTGCTTTTTGGGCGGAGCGCTGTGGTCGTGCCAAAGCACCACATGGGCGCCGAGGATCCGGCCTT
>Ga0214917_10001940_pt1 | contig 25931 bp, 13 predicted proteins | sample LL_1208_BB_MetaG_FD_177983 | JGI IMG/M metagenome (GOLD analysis project Ga0214917, IMG submission 177983) | Freshwater microbial communities from Lake Lanier, Atlanta, Georgia, United States - LL_1208_BB | ecosystem: Environmental > Aquatic > Freshwater > Lake | place: USA: Georgia | collected...
GCCAGCTAGGCTCAGGTCCTTGACTGAGGCTTGCAACGCCCAGGCTGTCAGCTCGGGTGAGCCGGTCCCATAGGTATCAACCAGCGTCGCCTTAATCGACCCCTTGAGTAAGGCAGAGGCAGCATTCAGTGTGGAAGGTAGTTTGAACTCTTTAACTTCTGCACTAATTGTTGTTTGCCGCTTTTTGTCGGCGTTGTAGCCATAATCAATTTCTGCGGCGCCTTCGACTGAGAATGTGCCAAAGTTGAGCGATGCATTTGTTGCGCGCAATGAGTAGCTTTGCAACATCTTCTCAAATGGTCGCCCGTCTTTTTTGTCGAGGATGACAAGGTTGCGCAGTTCTCCATTCAGTACGGCACGGTTATTGTTGCCAAAATCGATTGCAAAGTTTTTGACGCCAGCACTCACTGTGTACGTGTCACCTTCTGTCGCAGATAGCTTCGCATCGACAGCAAGTGAGCCATTGAAGTTGAACGTGTCAAAAAGACTAATACTGTCTGCTGATGCCTTCAGGCTCCAGCTGGAGAGTTTATTGTCGATCAGTTCAAAACTGAATTCTCCAGCAATAGCTGGCAGGTCGTCTTTGCCATCACCATTGAGATCAATGCTGAAATCACTGACAGTGGCGCTGCCGTTCAGTTTTTGACCGTCACGTTCATAATCGAGATCAAGATCGCCACTTAGGCTCAGTCCATAGAGATTAAGATTGGAGACTTTTGTCTTTAATCCCCAACTATAAATTGTGCCATCATTGCCGATGGTGAGATTGTTCAGGCTTCCTTCGTCCAGTGTGAGATTAATCGCCTCACTGACCTTAAATCTGCTGTCATTGAAGCCGGCATTGACAATGTAGAGGGACTGCCCCAGCTTGTTTTTGCTATAGCTTTGATCTTGGTATTCGAGGTCAAGCTCGCCACTGATTTCAATCCCGTTGGCCAGCTTCAGTTGCTTTACGCCACCGGTCAATTCAAACCAGTTGAGCCTATTTGCACCATTGGCTAGATAGTCAAGGTCAAAAGCAGCCGAACCGTTGATCTTTGCTTTTTGTACTTCTGGGTTTCCCGGCAGCTTCAGAGAAAAGTCGCTGACATCAGCTTTGCCCTTGAGATTCTCGCTATTGGCCTTAACATCTTTAGCGTAGGTGAGCCGGGCATACCCGTCTGCACTGAACAAGCCGCCAACCGAGAAGTTGCTCAGTTCTCCAAAGAGTTCCCATCCTGTCGCTGAATAAGCTCCAGTTAGTTGGCCATTGCCATCCTTTTGTGGCGTTAGCGTGAGTTCTTTCACTTCACCACTCAAGCTGGCTCCATTGCCACCAGGAAGGCCAAGGGAGACATCATCGATTCCACCAGAGAGCACGATTTTCCCTGGTGCATTTTGGCTAAACTCACTAAGACGCAAATCGACAAAACCGTCGATATTGAAGGTGTTGCTACCGGTACCAAGCTTCAACCCTTCAACTTGTGCAAACAGATTGACGCTGCTCAGAACATCGTTATTGAGGGTGAAATTGGCAAAGCCATCGGCTTGGAACTTGATGCCGGGTAGATCAACATTGATGGAGTCGGCTTCTATCGAGCCGTAGGTCTTGGTGCTTTCACCTTTGCTCGCTGTTAGGGTGTCGCGCATCAAATTGAAGCTTCCTTCAACGCTGATGCCGCTGCCGAGATTTAGCTTCACCGATTCGGCTTCCAGTGAGAAGCCTAGAATCTTTTTGTTTTCAATATCTAAGGAGAGTGAGGCATCATTGATTTGTTGCTGCAGTATTGTAGAGCCAAGGTTTAGGTTGATGTCCGCATCGGAAATCTTGACTGATGTACGCTCCGTTTCGACCTTACCGCTTAGACTCTTCTTGTAGTCGACGATTGCTGTCGCTGATGACAGTGTGAACAAACCAAGTTCAGCATCCTGTAGTTTTGCCTGGGCAGTGAACCTGCTTAGTCTTTGGTTGTTGACTTCGAAGTTGATGCTGCCGCTATCGAGCTGTAGCTTGAGATCGTCACTGAGCGCAACTTTTGCATCGCTCAGGGTAATCTCGCCTTTGACTGTCGATGCTTGAGGGCTTTGTTCATAGCTGATAGCCGCTGATCCAGAAAGAGTCAGTAGACCCGCAAAGGCAAGGTTGTTGACGTCTGCCTGTAAATTCCAGCTCTGTAGTTGCCCATCGACGACTGCGAAACCGATTTTGCCCTTGTCGATTGCGAGACTGCTATCAGCAATGCGTACGTCAAAGTCGGAAACATCAGCGACACCGCTGAGCTTGCTTTTGCCATCCTTGAGGCTATACCCCAGACTCAGATCACCGCTGAGTCTGAGGTTGTCCACCAGCTGCAGACCTTTGACCTTCGTGTCGATGGTCCACGCAGTGACTGCGTTGTTGATCAGGGTGAGATCGGTGAGCTTGACATCCAGGTCTTGCAGAGTCAGGGCGCCAACTTTGAAATCAAAGTCCTTGACCTGAGCTGAAATTCGATAGGTTGGCGCGTAGCGAGTATTGGCACTGTTCTCATAGCTTGCATTGATACTGCCGTTCAGCACAAATGGTCCCACTGGCAGAGCAGATACTTCACCGAAGACCTGCCATTGATTGATGACCGCGTCATTGTCCCCATTGCCGGCAGGGTCAAAGATTCTGAATGACAATTCAGCATCATCAAGAACGACGGGTGCCTTACTGCTTTCACTCAGAGTGGGTAGTTTGAAGCTATCTACATTGGCTTTCAGCCAAAGGGTCCGGTCGCCGTATTCGACACGTTCACGGAGATTCAGGGACCCACCAAGATTGAAATTCTGATCGCCGAGGCTGAAACTCACATTGTCGATCGCGGCCTGCATGCGCCATTCATTGATGTCCTGGTCTTCGGCAAAGCTATAGCGGTCAAAGTAGCCATTCAGTCCTTGAATGCTTAGCCCGGGCACAGCGATTCCCGCATCGGGTTGGCTGTTAGAGGTGATGCCTACAGGCAGGCTGCGATTGGCATCGATGCTGAAAACCACACCATGGTCTACCCAGCCGGTTGCAATCAGTTGTTGGTGCTCATTGCTATCAATTACATAGGTGTATTGACCGCTTTTGGGATCGCGTAATTCGCTCACATCAACCAAGCCAGCATCGCTGCTATAGGCTCTGAAAATGTCCTTTTCTACCAATACCCATTCGCCGCTGATCTCGCTATTGCTTGGTGTAGTTGAAGCCAGTTTGACAATCTTTGGATCGAGACTGGACATGTAGCGGCTGACCAGCACATGGTTTTCGCTGAGTGCAGGTTGCGTACCAATCGTGCGCACCACCTTCTCTTGACTGTTCTGAGAAGGAGCAGCAAACAAGTTTTCGCCAACGAGCGTATTGACGCTGTTGCTGCCGATCAGTTGGACGTTGTCAGATTGTTCGCGCAATGTGGCGTAGCCGCCATTCTGGTTGCTGTCGATTTCAAGCAGCAGGCGATTGAAGCTGTTGCTGATCGAATAGTTGGCACTGCCGCTCGCTAGCTCGATCAGTAACGCAGAAGGCCGTTCGGCTGCAGCGACGTCAATTGTGAGGCTGCGTGTCGTTTCTCCGGAGTCGATGTGAATGTATTGTGGCTGCTTTCTATAGCCTTCAATCTTGTAATCCTTGCCATATTCTGCTGCGCCGTCGTAATGGAGTAGGAAGACTGCTCCCCCTGAAGGAGCAGGTTGCGACAGCCGTAGGATGAATTCGTAGCGACTGGTATTGCTCTGACCAAAGGCCTGCTCGACGTTCTGGGCCTTGTTGAGGCCTGCGATAGCAGGCGCTACCGCAGTGGTGCTGCAGCGCAGCTCAATTCCTCGGTTAATTGAGGCAAAGTCTTCTGGGGTTAACGGTGCGAAAGCCGCTACGGATGGAGCATCGGCAATTCCGCTCTCTGACTGCTTGCTGCTGATTGCGGTTGCCAGGCTGTCCAACACCCCTCCGCTCTTCAGAAGTTCGGTTTTGACCTCTGAAACCGCTGTTGTGACCAAGTATGCATTGTTGTCGTACTGCTTTGCTGCGATGCCATCAAAGGCATCCATGTATGCCTTCAGCTCGCTTGCGCGATCCAATAAATCCATGGACTGCAGCAGACCCTTGATTTCTGTGTCGCGCCCTTGGATGTCGAGGCGACCATCTTTGAAGCCCAATGCTCCCAAGCCTTTGTGGGGCATCGTTAGGACAGCAAAGCCCAAGACCAGTGCCAGATCTGAAGCATTGTTCAGATCGATGGTGAACGTGCCGGAATCGAGTCCATCCGATACAGCACTGGCATAGCCTGCAGTTCCCACACCTTGGGCGACCAGCTTGAGCAGGCTTTTGTAGTAGCCATCTGTCTGGCCAGCGATGGTCAGAGCCAGGTAGGGCAAGAGCTGGTAGGCATAGATCTCAGCCTCGTAGCCCCCCTGCTTGTTGGGCGAGCGCAATTGATCGCGCTGGATGTCCAACTGCTGGTAGATCCGATGCATCAACCCGGTGAGTAACATCACCCGGTTTTCAAAGCTGTATTGCTGCAGCAGATCGGACTGTGCAGTTGTCGGATCAGCGGCCGCCCTTGCTAGGGCGTCATAGACCCGTAGGACGTTGTTGAAGTTGTTTGCAAGGCTGGCTGGCAGTTTGAATGCGGTTTTGAAACCTGTTTCAAGGCTTGCTGGTACCAGCTTGCTCAGGGACGTGCGGTTGTTGTCAGCATTGATCGGGTCAAACCAGCGGCTTGTGCTGACGCTTGAGTTCGTAACAAAGCTGTAGGGGATGTAGTCAAGCAGAGCACTGTTTTTGACGGATTCCCAGTGGGTGTCTGCGATTGAAAGGTCTGCCCTGGAAATATAGGTTGAATTATTGGCCAGTCCTGTCATCACATCCACAGCTGAATTCTGGGATGCTGCTTTTGTGTAGACCAGCGCAGAACGGAAATCAGGGATGCCGTTCTGGGAGATCACGCTGTATTTGCTGCCATCCCAGACTGTGTTTGAAGCTTCGCCGGTATCCAGCAGGATCTGCTCAATACGGCTTGAGACATCGAATTGATAAAACGCTTGGTTAATCGTTTTAACCAATTCTCCCTGATCAGGGGCGAGGTTTCTGTTTTCGTCCAGGCTCACATTGAAGGTCCCCATCAGGGGGCCGCCGGTCAGCGAACTAATCTTGACAGACCATGTCTTTGGCTTGAAGAACGGTATTTTGAATGAAGCAAGTGTGAGATTGAAGGGCCATGCTTCCAAGCCAAACTTGATGGCGAGCCCTGCGCCGATCGTGTTGTTGAACACGATTTGATCCTTGGCTCCAGTCCCTTTGAACGGTAGCTTCAGGTAGTCATTGACGACTGCATCTGCTGCAATCGGACTGAATAGCGTGTTGTTGACGAGCGCTGGGTAGTTGGCATTGACCAATTCAATGCTCTGGGGTATTTCAATGTTTTGGTAGCTCTTGCGGAACTCTGTCAGCCAGGCTTCGCTGTCGCTGAATGGACCAACTGGCAGCGCCTGATCGAGTAGGCCATACTTGAGAATTGGATCATTCCAGGCATAGGCAACAAAGCTCTGCAGGCTGTCGGCGGCCTCGGTGTACGTACCCACCATCCGCATCTGATTGACAATCACCGGGTCTGGCTCCCCGCGGCCGAGGGTGATGTCCTTCAGCCCTTGAACTGTCAACGATGCCTGATCCGGTGACCAGGGGGTCAGATCGCGAATGATGATTTGCTTGTCGCTTCCGGCTGCAGCACCGAACAACGGCACCATCGGTCCATGGATGATCGTGCCGATGTTGATCGGCTTGCCGTTGTTATCAGTGAACTGGAAATATTCACTGTCGACCGTTGCGGGCATGTTCTGAATCAGCTTCAGGACATCCTTGCCATATTGTTGTTTGACTCCGTAGCTGATGTAATCAGCGATCGCACCTTCAAAACCGAAGGGCGTGACTGCCTGGCTCTTGAGAGATGTGAAGAGCTGCGGATTAATGCCACTGCTGCTGGTCAGTTCGACCGGAGCTTTGAGGTTTCCGTAGAACGTGCGGCCTTCCCCATCCTTGTAGAAGGCCAGGGGTACATAGTCTCCGCGGTTGAGAAATGGTCGGTCACCTTTGAAGAAGGACTTCAACACGCCTGAGGACGTGAGCGCCATGTCCTCGTCGAGGCGTTGCGGATTGAGCAGTTCGCCACCGTGGAGCACGACTCCAATTTCACTGCGTGCCCCTGCGCTGATCGACAGGTGCAGGGGATCGGTTCCTGTCCCATGGCTGGACTGTGACGAGAAGAACAGTTCTGGGGTCTGGTCGCTTGGCAGAAGCTGCAGAGATCCGGCTTGAAGCGTGAGGGTGGCCCCCTCCTTCAGTTGCTGGCTCCATCCGTTACCGGTGATTGCCAGGTTCAGGCTGTTGGCATCGACGAAACCCAGTCCCGTGTTGCGCTCCAGGCTTTCGAGGCGACCTCGGCTCAGGGGATTGGCGCTGGTCCAGATCCAGCTCAGGCCCCCTGTGCTGCCACCACTGTTGAGTGAGGCAGTGGCTTGCTGTTCTGGGGTCAGGCCACTGCTGCCATAGCTGCTGAGTTGTAACGGCGCCACATTGCCCGCATCAAACCAGTGATAGACACCATTGCTATCCGCCATGCGCTCGCTCGAGAAATAGCGCAGGATTGGCGTGCCATCGCTGTAGTCGTACGTCGACTTGAGTGTGCCTCCAAGTTCTGCAGCAGTGGCACTGGACTGAAGCTTGCTGGCAAGGTTCTGGGCAGTACCTGTGACCAGCAGAGCAACATTGCTTCCTGCAACCAGATCGTCTCGCTCATGCAGATCAGCGTTACGCAATGTGCTGCCTGGAACCTGGCGGTATTCGGCATTTGTGTCGTTCACCAACCCTGCCCAATTGCTGATCAATGCATCCTTTTGGCCGGTTGGCTTGTAGACCACGGATAGGCCTTGTGGAATGAGGCCTTCGAGGTTGTAGATCCTGCCTGAACTCAGGACCGTTTCTGGCTTGGTGCGATCGGCGTTGGTCCTTGTGTAGGCGTCACCGTCATAGTTCCAGACCATGGCATTGCCTTCGTTGTCGCCAACAACGGTGAACACTGAACCGGACCCCCACTCACCCAGGTGGGATGCCAGTTGCTCGGCTGAGGCGTACTCCATGAAGGCAGCACTGCGCACAGTGGCCAGCTCATTGCCTGGCTGTTTGTTGCTGAACAAGCCCTGGCTCGACTTTTGGCCAAACCCCAACAGCGCTTTGAGCTGGGTTTCGCTGGCTGCAAGATCGCTCCACCCCTGCGCAGCTTCGAGCAACGGTTTGGCATTGGCGACGGCCTCATAGCCCTCGAGCTCGAGCTTGAGGGCCTGGCTCGAGGTGGTGTAAACCTGTTGAATTGGATCCAGAACTGAGAGGTAATACGCCTTTTGCAGCGAGGTGCTGCCTTTGGTGAGATCGAGGCGATTTTCAAGACCAATCTGCAGGTCGCGGTTGGTCTTTGTTGTTGCGCTTGCACTGCGCCATTGGTTGTCGCCAACGGCGGCACTTGTTTGCCTGGCCAGTTCAACGCTGGTGGGCAGCACCTCAATGGGATTGCTGCCAGTGGCGGTATTGGTGTCAATCAGGTACGTCACCAAAGCGCCGGCGCTGTTCCAGGAGGCGACCACCACCTGGCCGCCGAGGGCGACCAGATCGGGGGCGACCGTCTCACTGGCAGCCAGTTGCAGCTTGTCCAGGCTGGCCACGTCGAGCCAGTCCTGACCATCGAAACTGCGGGCGGCGATGCGCACTCGCCCATCGGCACCGATGTAGGACTTGTACGCGGTGTTGGCAATCGGGTCGTGGGTGAACCGCATCACGCCGTTCACGGCACTGGCCAGGCCGCCGCTCTGGCTGCCTGACAGGTGGTTGCTGCTACGACCCTCCAATTGCTGCAGGGCCAATTGCACTGCCAGGGGTGCCTGGGGGTTGAGGTTCTCGACGATGCCGGCGGCGCGTTTGACCGGGTCGATATTGCTGAGGAAGCTGAGGTCGCGGCGTTCGGCCTGGTTTTTAAAGAACGAGGGCATCAGCCACTGCACCGTGCCTGACGCCAGTTGGCCGGACCAGGGGGATGCTGGCGCCTGACGGAGCACTGCTCCGGCATCGACAGCCTTGGTGTAAATGGCACCACCCCGCTCGACGCGCGGTGCACCCGCATAGGTCACCTGGGAGCTGTACTGTCCGTTGTCGCTGAGCCGCAGGCGCAATTCGCCCTTGTTGGCCAGTTGGCGTAGCAACCGTTCATCCTCGGTTGCATCGGGTCGGTCCATCTGAACCAACGCTAATCTCAGGCTCAGGGTGCCGCTGTTGTGGACGTAGGTGTTGGCATCCGCTTGCGCTGTTTCGGTGTAGCTCAGTGAAATTGCACTGTTGTTGCTGTTGGCGAGCTTGAGACTCGGTTTGCCGTAGAGACTGTCAAGCACCGTGCCCAGCGGCCGCCAGCGACTGCCGTCGTAAAAGTGCAGGTCCAGTTCGATATCGCTGCCCTCAGAAATGAGGTCCAGTTCGACTGAGGCGTAATTGGTGGTTAGTTTGGGATTGATGTCGATGTATTTGGCCTGGGCCAGGCCGTAGTACAGGTAGCTGTCGACAGCAGTTTCTTGACCTTTCTCTTCGGAACGCAGTCTGAGACGATCCGTCGGTGCAACAGCACTATTGATGGCACTGGCCGAACGCACGGTCGCGACGTTCTTCATGGCGTTGATGCGTGCATCAATCGCCTGCGAATCCGCTAAGGCATACAAAACCCGTTTGGGAACAGCGTAATCGACAATCAGGCTGAGTAGTCTTGCCCGTTCCTTGTCGGTCAGATTCGGATATTGACGACGCAGAGCATCTCCCAATGCGGAGCTGGCCGGCGAGTTGAGAAGCTTGGCATCAGCAAAGAAGAGATCGACCCCCTGCCGAGTGACCAGACTGGAGCCGGCAATGTTGATCCAGTCGATGCGATCGATCAGTTTATCTCCAAGCTTGGCCAGCAGGGTGATGTCGTAACTGACAGTGGAGTCGCCAATCAGCTCGCGAAGATTGAGCGGTTGTAGTTCTAGGTTAAGTAGCCAGGAATTATGGCCATAGGCCTCTGTGAAGCTGGCATAGCGGCTGGTGTCTAGGGAGCCTCGAGCCAGCAGAAAATCGTAGTTGTGGTCGAGGTCGAGACGCAGAGAGCCAAGCGTGGGATCGTAGCTGTAACTTCCGCTTGGTTTGTTGCCGAAGTAATCGGAAAACTTAATGCGTTGTTCGACGCCGTCGTCGGCTCCTGTGACCTTGCCCTTGCTGTCAACCAGCTGCCGCTCGGTGCCGAGTTTGTAATCAAAATAGACGCCAAGCCGACCGGAGATGTTGTAATTGGGTACTCCAAGCGCAAGACCGATGTAAGGTTCCAGGTTGACTTCAAACGAGTTTTCAGTCAGGTCGCTGCCAAGGCCTTCCTTCGCTGCTTTGCCCACAAGTGCAGCGATCTGTTTTGTTTGCTCAGTTTTATCACTAACACTGCTCTGGATGTCCTCAATCTTCTTGCCAAGAACCTCGAGATCGTCGGAAGTCAGGGTTGAGATCAGGCTGAGGCTGAGCGCTAGGCTGGCATCCAAACCCAGCATGCCGCTGAGCAGGGGGATCCCGGTTGGGATCTTGATTGATCCGCCTAACTCCAGTCCGGCCGTTGCCTTGAGAGAGAAGAGTGTGAGGAGATCTTCGGTGAGATAATCAGCGATGAAATTTGCAGGTTTGTATAGCGCTGGGATTGTTACATCAACACTGGCGTTAAAGCTGGCGCTTACGCTTTTGTCCAGCTTGCCTTTAACGCTTTTGTTGTTCGGTTTCGCTTTTTTCTTTTTTTCCTTCTCGCTCAGCTCTGTCAGGGACTCGGTGCTCGCCGCTAATTTGGCAATCTCACCCAAGAAGGTCGCCTGGGAATTGGCTGGATTGACGTTTGCAGCGTACAGCCATTGATAGGGATCGTCCGCTTGAAGATCGTTGCGGAACAGCAACCCCAGGTCAAGGTTGTTGATCGATGCGGTGCCCGAGCTGGAGCTTGTTTTGACGAGATTATCTAGCGCACGGATGGTATTGCCGAGTTTCTTGAAGATGGGGGTGATTGTTGCGCGTTTGCCTTTGGATGAGATGTAGGAAGCTGTATCGATCAGTTCAATGAGCTGAAGCTTGTTGTCTTTGTAGGCGTTATCAGGTACAACTTCCAGTAGCGAGAGAATGGCATTATCGATTGCTTTCAGGCCCGTGAGCTTAAGCTCCTTCTCCATCGTCTCCACAAAGGGTCGGACGGGCTTGAGCACGTTCAAGGCCATCTGAGCCTGGGATTTCACCCCGGCAAATAGAGCCGAGACGGATGCATTGAGATCCGTGAGCCCTGCGGTCAGGCCGGTTGCAACATTGATGCGTGGCGCAACCTGTAAGTAACTTGGATTGCCGAGAGCACTCTTCGTGGCATCGTTCAGCTTGGAAGGGTCCAGCGTGTATGTCCATTGGCCCTTGGCATCAACGCTGACACTTCCGTATTTGGCCGTGTTCAGGCTGGAGCCGGCGCCATAGGCCTTGAAATAATCGGTGAATTGCTTGAATTCAGTTTGGATGTTATTGCTTTTGAACAGATCGCTGATGTAACTCGTCGTGACGCCTTCGGCTTCTTTTTTATTGTCGGCAGCTTTCTTTTTGCCAAAAAGAGTCAGTTTCTCCTGGTTGCTGAGCTGTTGGCTGCGTTTGACGGTGGTCAGTGCAGACATTTCGGCGGCACCGCTGATGTCCAGCACTACCTCTGAAATGGCGTTACCAGTCAGGTCGTATAGGGTGACCGTGTCCTGCAGGGTTGGGTACAGGGGAGTGACCTGGAACAGGCCTGCGCCGGCCAGGTTTTCGACCAAAGTTCGGTCGAGATCTACACTGTCTTTGCTTGCTGGGGCACTGCGATTGAGATAGGTGATGCCGCCAAGGTTGACATCTTTGATATCGACCAAGCCAAGATCAAAACTTTGTTCTGTGGCGCGATCGTCGATCGATCCCAAAGTCCACAAGGTGGGGGCCAGCGTCTGGCTGGCTGCCTTGATTGCAGCCTGCAGATCAAAGCCTGAGGCGCCGAGGCTAATGGCGACATCATCCAGCCTTTCCAGATTGATGCTGTTGGTGCCACTCAGGTTTAATACGCCGTTACGGCGTTGCTCATCTTCCTGGTAAGCAAGTTTCAGACCGCCGATCGAGCGGAATTCAGTACCGGCGATGGAATAGGGCTTGGTGTTGACGATCTCAAACGAGGCACTCGTCGGACGCACAACGGCTGTGCCTGTGGCCGTGGGATTACCGCCAAACAGCACCTGACCACTGACTGCCAGTGGATCTGCCTCAGGAATGCTGAGCTGGGCGTCACCATCGAAGGTGATGGTGTATTGGCTGCTGTCGCTGCTGCGTGCGTATTGCAGAGCTTTGCTGCCTGCGCTGACCTGGGCTTCTCCCAGGCTGAACTGCAAGGGTCTGGTGAGATCGGTCGGGGTGATTGCAAACGCGCTGATGCCATTGGCATCAGTCTTGAAATCACTCAGCTTGGCTGTGAAGGGTTGAGCGCGTTGGGCCGATGTAGGCTCCAGCCAGACTTGACTGATGCCCTCGACGGCCAGGCTCGGCTCGGCTGAGTCAGTGGTTACCAGTTTGATGGTGCCATTGACGTTGTTTTTCAGATGGCTGATGTTGCCGAGCCAGATAGAGAGATCAAGGCTGCCTTCGAGCGCAATCAGTTTGCGTTCGGAACCGTTCGCAATTTTTCCTGTAAATTGAACAGTTTTGCCGGCCCAGGTGCCCGTGCCGCTGATGGTTTCAACTCCATTGGCATCGGTGCTTGTGGTGGTGTAGTTAACATCAGTCAGTCCGTAAAATGATACTGGTGCTGCCGATTGCTGTTCGCCATAAAACTTTATTTCTGCAAGCTGCATGCCCTGGCCAGTGCCACGGGTTTTGTCAAAGACAAGTCTGTATTGCTGGTTGTAGGATGGGCTGTCAACTTTGGTGTAAAATTCTTTTGACTTGATTGTCGGCGTCAACAAGTCCCCCGACGAAATCAGGGTCCAGGTGTCATTGTTTAGTCCGTACAATTGGTACGAAATGGGGTCCCGTCTCGGGTAGTCGTCGGAATCTCTGGCTGTCGTAATTGTGAAGCCGGTGATTTTGGTGTCGAGTCCATAGGTCAACTCGAAGCCTGAGTTTGATCCGCCCAGGTTCAGGTATTTGGTCGACGAATCGCCGTCAAAGGCCTTTTCGGCGGTTTCGTTGGAGGGTGAGCGGCTCTGGCTTTGGTCGTCGAGGTCTATGTCCTTGATGGACGTCGGGTTGCCAGGAAGAAATGAACCCCTGTCGACTTGGAGGCCGCTCAGATTCAGCTCAGACAGTTGCATCGCACTGCCCGCCGTTCTAACCTCTGGAAACGTGATTCTGTATTTTTGTAGGTAAGGTAGGTTGTCCGGGAGTTGTATGTCTTCTGATTTCGTTTTGCGGGCTATTGGCGTGTTTAGATTCCCGCTGCTCAGCTCTTGCCAGCCGCTGGCTGTATACCCGTAAAGGGCATAGACCATGGGGTCTCTTTGTATCTGTGACGCGCCTGGAATTGTGAAAAACAATAGTCGTCTGTCAGGATCTTTGTCGGCTGTGGTTATGGAGAGGCTGGTGAGTTTTGTTTGGTCTTCGTAGGTGATTTCAATTCCAGACTTGCTTCCAGCTGGATTTAAGTGTTTGGTATCTGTCTTGCTGTCAAATGCTTTGCTTGGGTCCTCGCCGCTCGTTGGGGAAACGGGGCCCTGTCCGTATTCGTTTGGCCCAACGACAACGTCAAGGTTGATTTGTTTGGTGACAAGAGGAGCGGGAAGGGCTGAGGGGTTGCTCATGGTGTCGTTCGCGTTGGGGTCGGTGGTCTGGGGCGAGGTATTGCTGTTTTTCCTGAGTTTCTCGGTTCAGCGGCCGTTGGGCCCTGTCAGCGCGTGGGTCGTTGCGTCGTGACGTGGCGGCTTGTGAGCCCGGTACCGGCTTTGGTCTCGCGGGGCTCTGCTTCCGACCTCCAGGCTGCCGTTGGCTCGGTTTCGGGTTCCATCAATGCCTCCCGGAGGTGCGATGCGACCCTTTTAACCGAGAATCCCAGCGTTTGTGCTCCCCCATACGAGTGGTCTTGGGTCTCTGCATCACCAGGGCTCACTGAAGGTCGCTCTATCCTTTCCCTGCGGGGCTGATGCCCACCCAGCTCAGTTCTCGCCGAGTTGGCTGTCGCGGGGACATTGCCACGGGTTTTCGCAGGCGCCAGGCTCCTGCGCACCAGTACGCCCAGCGCTGCCGCATCAGTTGCAGCAAAGCTTTGCGGCTTGTGCGCTGGGTGTTGAGGTCACAATGGACGTCGTGAGACGGCTTGCCGTCCCGCTGGCACCAGTCCATCGCTCATGGATGACGGTTGTGGCATTGCGCTGGCTGGCCTCGACATCGCCCATCACAGCATTGGCGTTCGGGAACGCCTGATGCGACGACGTGCACTGGTTCAGTGGGGATTGGCGGCCGCCGCCGGAGCAACGGCGGGTGTGCTCGCCAGGCATGCCCGTGCTGGCAGGAGCGATACGGCAGATGTGCTGGTGGTGGGTGCGGGCCTCGCCGGACTGGCCTGCGCTCAGGAGCTGCGGCGCAAGGGGCACCGGGTGATCGTGCTGGAGGCGCGTGATCGCCTCGGTGGACGTGTCTGGACTGACACCAGCCTGGGGCTGCCGGTTGATCTTGGTGCCTCCTGGTTGCATGGACTCGCGGACAATCCCTTGACGGATCTGGCCCGTGATCGGCTTGGACTGCGGCTGGTCACCACGGATTACAGCGATTGCATCACCTTCGCTGTTGATGGACGCCCCTGGACTTCCGCTCGCAGCCAAGCCGCCGAGGCGTGGATTGAGGCTGTGGTGGACCGGTTGGAGCGCAGTGGGGCGGACCAACCATTGGCGAAGGCGTTGCCCGTCGATCTGAGCAGCGATCAGCGCCTGGCTCTCACGGTGACGGTTGAACACGAACTGGGTGCCGACTTGGATGAGATCAAAGCCGGAATGCCCATGGGGGATGGCAACCGCGAGTTGCGGGGTGGTGATGCGCTGTTGCCCAGTGGATTCGGACCTTTGCTCGAAGCGTTGAGCAGGGGGCTGGATGTGCGGCTGGGGCAGCGGGTGCAGCTCATCCGACAGGAGAGAGGAGCCTCAGGCGCCGGGGTGATGGTTGAGACCGATCGTGGTCGCTTTCGGGCCGCACGCCTCTGCTGCACTCTTCCTCTAGGGGTGCTGAAGAAGGGTTTTGTGCAGTTCGATCCCCCGTTGCCGCCGGCCAAGCAGCAAGCGATCGAACGCATTGGTATGGGCGTGTTGAACAAGCTCTACCTGATCTTCCCGCATGTCTTCTGGGGAAATCAGACACTGATTCGGTTGCAGCACCCCAGCTCGGGGCTGTGGGCTGAGTGGCTCAATCTGGCGCCTCTGCTGGGGCATCCGGTGTTGCTGGGCTTCAATGCCGGCGGGGTGGCGCGGCGGTTGGAGCGCTGGAGCGATGCCGAGATTGTTGCCTCGGCGCTCAACGCCCTGCGCCGTTGCTACGGCACCGCCGCAGTACCCGAGCCGAGCAGTTACCGCTGCAGCCGATGGGGAGCCGACCCTTACAGCTGCGGCAGCTATTCCTTCCCCAGACCTGGGATGACTGACCACGATCGCAGGAATCTGGCCGCTGCATGGGGGATGTTGGTGTTTGCCGGCGAGGCCACCAGCTCCGACTTCCCTGCCACCCTGCAGGGTGCCTACACGACTGGGATCCAGGCTGCCGCTCAGCTGCTTCGCTGACCATTTTTCCTCGCAGCACCCGATCATGGGCTCCAGATCAATGGAGCCAGGTCTGATGGCTTGCGCCGAAGCCGCCGCCAGCCCCGCTGCCCACCCCCTCAGCCGGGCGCTGCTGGAGGCGGTGTTGGCCGACCGCACCAGCGATCGCTTCGTGTGTGAGCTGATCTGGCCGCGCCTGGGTTATGCGCCCGATGGCTCCGGCACCTGGAGCGCGGGCCCGGCGGCGGGAGAGGTGTGGCGGGAGTCGTTCCCGATCGAACCGCAATTCATCGCCGAGCGGCCCCCCGCGGTGGCCCTCACCCGCTCGATCGCCAAGCAGCACAAGCAGTTGCTGAAGGAGCAGCTGGGCTTCGCGGGCTACCGGATCGGTGAGCTCTATCCCCGCCGCACCCGCCGCGCCACCGCCGTGAACTGGCTGCTGGCCCACCTGGCCGAGCGGGGGGAACCGTTGCCCGAGACCGGTCCGCTGCCGGAGCTGCTGCCGGCGCCGGCCGATCCGGTGGCGGGCCATCCGGGCGACCTGCCGGTGCGCTGAGCCCGGCCTGTAGGGTCAAGGAACGACAGTCGTTGTGATAAGTCCTTGGCTCTGCCAGTTGTTGCCATCATTGGCCGCCCCAATGTGGGCAAATCCACCCTGGTGAACCGGCTGTGCCGCAGCCGCGAGGCCATCGTGCACGACGAGCCGGGTGTGACCCGCGATCGCACCTATCAGGAGGGCTACTGGCGCGATCGCCACTTCAAGGTGGTGGACACCGGCGGCCTGGTGTTCAACGACGACAGCGAATTTCTGCCGGAGATCCGCGAGCAGGCCAACCTGGCCCTGGCGGAGGCCGCGGTGGCGGTGGTGATCGCCGATGGCCAGCAGGGTCTCACGGCCGCCGATGAATCGATCGCCGAATGGCTGCGGGGCCAGACCGTGCCCGTGCTGCTGGCAGTGAACAAGTGCGAGTCGCCGGAGGCGGGCCTGGCCATGGCCGCTGAATTCTGGAGCCTGGGCCTCGGGGAGCCCTATCCCGTTTCGGCCATCCACGGCGCCGGCACCGGCGACCTGCTGGATCGCCTGGTGGAACACCTGCCCCCCACCGAGGAGCTGGAGGGCGAAGAGCCGATCCAGATGGCGATCATCGGCCGCCCCAACGTGGGCAAATCCAGCCTGCTCAACGCCGTGTGCGGCGAGAAGCGGGCCATCGTGAGCCCGATCCGCGGCACCACCCGCGACACGATCGACACCACGATCGAGCGGGAGGGCAAAACCTGGAAGCTGCTCGACACCGCCGGCATCCGCCGCCGCCGCTCGGTGAGCTACGGCCCCGAATACTTCGGCATCAACCGCAGCTTCAAGGCGATCGAGCGCTCCGATGTGTGCGTGCTGGTGATCGATGCCCTCGATGGCGTCACCGAGCAGGATCAGCGGCTGGCGGGGCGCATCGAGGAGGACGGCCGTGCCTGCGTGATCGTGGTGAACAAGTGGGATGCCATCGAGAAGGACAGCCACACCATGCCGGCGATGGAGAAGGAGCTGCGCTCCATGCTCTACTTCCTCGACTGGGCGCCGATGCTGTTCACCTCCGCCCTCACCGGCCAGCGGGTGGAGAGCATCTTCGCCATCGCCGCCGTGGCCGTGGAGCAGCACCGCCGCCGGGTGAGCACCTCGGTGGTGAACGAAGTGCTGAAGGAGGCCGTGAGCTGGCGGTCGCCCCCCACCAGCCGCGGCGGCCGCCAGGGCCGCATCTACTACGGCACCCAGGTGGCCACCCGGCCCCCCAGCTTCACCCTGTTCGTGAACGATCCGAAGCTGTTCGGCGACACCTACCGTCGCTACGTGGAACGGCAGATTCGCGAGGGCCTGGGCTTTGAGGGTTCCCCACTCAAGCTGTTCTGGCGGGGCAAGCAGCAGCGCGATGCCGATCGCGACCTGGCGCGGCAGCAGGCCCGGGGCCGCTGATCGCTCGGCGCGCCGCTGAGGGGATGCCCTGATGGATTGGTTGCGGCAGCTGCCCATCGGCCAATACGTGGATGGCACCGGCAGCTGTCTGCGGAATCTGGATCCGCGCCTGAAGTTCGCCTGGACCCTCGCCTTCCTGCTCACGCCGATCCTGGCGGGGCCGCTCTGGCGTCTGGCCCTGGTGGGACTGCTGCTGGCGCTCACGGCTCTCAGCGGCCTCCCCTGGCGGCTGTGGCGCCAGAGCCTGCCCCTGCTGCTGGCCCTGGCCCTGCTGGTGGGGCTGCTGGCGGCGCTGTTGCCCGCGGGTTCCGTGGCCCCCGGCCAGCTGAGCCGCCCGCCCACGGAACTGCGGCTGGCGCCTGGCCAGCAGGGCGTTGCCTGGGAGCTGCTGCGCTGGGGCCCAGGGCACCTGGGCCCGGTGCCCCTCGGGCCCCTGGTGATCACCCGCCGCTCGGCGGAACTCGGTCTCAACGCCGCCACGCTGCTGGTCACGGTGATTCACAGCGCCAACCTGCTGTTGCTCACCACGCCGCCGGAGGAGCTGGTGTGGGCCCTCTCCTGGTGCCTGCAGCCCCTGGCCCCCCTGGGGGTGCCCGTGGAGCGGCTGGGGTTCACGCTGCTGCTGGCCCTGCGCTTCCTGCCGCTGGTGCAGGAGGAATTTCAGAATCTGTTGCGTTCCCTTGCAACGCGATCGGTGAATCTGCGGCGCCTGGGTTGGCAGGCGGGCCTGGGATTGTTGTTGGCCCTGGGCGAACGCCTGCTGGCCAATGTGCTGCTGCGGGCCGAGCAGGGGGCTGAGTCGTTGCTGGCACGGGGCGGCCGCTGGATTCCCCCGGCGCAGCTGCAGCGCCGCACCGTCCAGGCCCGCGGCCTGCAGCTGCTGGGCGGTCTGGGCCTGCTGCTGTTGCTTGGTCTGCGGTGGAAGTACGGTGCCCTGTGATGGTTGTTTGTCACACCAATCGCGTGAGCACTGAGCGCTATCTCAACCACCCCACGTTTGGTCTGCTGTATCGCGTGGCTGAAGCCGGTGAGGGGCGCGATCTCTACGCCACGCTCTATGCCCAGCGCATGTTCTTTCTGGTGACCATCCAGGAGCGCGGTGCCCAGTTCGAGGTGATTCCGCTGATGGATGCCCGCCACCTGGCCGAGCAGAACCTGGCTCGGGCCCGCCGCGAGGGCCCGGATGTTCATGCCCGCTGGCGACAATTGTTCGACCAGACCTTCATCTGACCCTTGACCGTGAACGGTGCTGCCGGTTCCGCTGCGGCGCTGGCCCAGCGGCTGCAGGACCTGCGGGCTGCCCTGCCGCCGTCGACGCGCCTGTTGGCGGTGAGCAAGGGCCATCCGGCTGAACAGGTCCGGGCCCTGGCGGCCCTGGGCCAGCGCAGCTTCGCCGAGAGTCGGCTGCAGGAGGCCACCCCGAAGCAGCAGCTGCTGGCCGATCTGACCCCGCTCGACTGGCACTTCATCGGGCGCCTGCAGGCCAACAAGGCCCGGCCCGTGCTGCGCCAGTTCGGCACGCTTCATTCCGTGGATTCGCTGGCCCTGGCGGAGCGGCTGGCACGGATCGCCGCCGAGGAGGGGCTGAGCCCGGCCGTGTTTCTGCAGGTGAAGCTGCGGCCCGATGCCAACAAGAGCGGCTTCAGCGAGGCGGAGCTGCGCCAGGCCTGGCCGCGGCTGCGTGAGCTCCAGCCCCTGCGGCCCCTGGGGCTGATGACCATGGCCCCCCTGGGCCTGGATGCTGGCGAACGGCGGCGGCTGTTTGACGACTGTGCAGCTCTGGCCCGGGATCTGGGGCTCAGCGAACTCTCGATGGGCATGAGCGGCGACTGGCGCGAGGCCGCGGCGGCCGGCAGCACCTGGGTGCGCATCGGCTCAGCCCTGTTCGGCGCGAAACCGGATCCCTCCCAACCCTGATCTCTCCAAAACCGGATCAGCCCAAAATCTTGCCAGCGCCCACGTGGGACGCTATCTAGGTACATAGACAAGACCGAGGTTCCAACGTGTCGTTGCTCTCCCGCCTGCGTGCCGTCGTCTCCGGTGACGACTACATCGACGGCTACGACGATGAGCTCGACTACGACCAGGGGGAGACGGTGGAGCCCACCACCACCGCTGGTGTGAGCCGCTCCAGCGCCCTGGCCCTCAGCAGTGATTTCAGCCTGGGGGAAGACCCCTTCGCTGGCACCAACGTGATCGGCATGCCGGGCATCTCCTCCGCGGCGGCTGAGGTCACCCTGATGGAGCCCCGCAGCTTCGATGAGATGCCCCGCGCCATTCAGGCCCTGCGCGAGCGCAAGACGGTGATCATCAACCTCACGATGATGGAGCCCGACCAGGCCCAGCGCGCTGTGGACTTCGTGGCCGGCGGCACCTTCGCCATCGACGGCCACCAGGAGCGGGTGGGCGAGAGCATCTTCCTGTTCGCCCCCAGCTGTGTGACGGTCACCACCGCCAGCAGCGAGGAGGCCTCCTCGCCCACGATCGTCTCCCGCGAGGCCTCCCCGGAGCAGGAGGCGGCCCCCAGCCCCGCCTGGGGCCGTCAGGAGTTCGGGGCCAGCGTCGGCTGAGCCACCCCGGCTCCCCTGGGGCATCTGCCTTGAACGCCGCTTCTGTTTCCCCCTTCGCCCCCCGGCGCTTCGGGGTGATCGGCCTGGGCCGCATGGCCCAGGCCTTGCTGTTTCCCCTGATCGAATCGGGGCTGGTGCCGCTGGCCGCGGTGCGGGCGGCCGTGGGTTCCGAGGTCTCGGCGGAGCGGCTGCGGGCCCAGCATCCGGGTCTGGCGGTGCAGCTGGATGGGGCGGAGGCCTGGGCGGCGCCGGTGCTGCTGCTGGCTGTGAAGCCCCAGCTGCTGGATGCCGTGGCCGCGGCAGCGCCTCCGGCGGCGGCTGAAGCGGGCGCTGAACCGCCCCTGTTGCTCTCGGTGCTGGCGGGAGTCGCCCTGGCGCGGCTGCAGCAGCTGTTCCCGGGCCATCGCATCGTGCGGGCCGTGCCCAACACCCCTTGCCTGGTGCGGGCTGGGCTCACGGCCCTGGCCTGGGGCGAGGGCGTGACACCTGAGCAGAAGGCCTGGGTGCGGCAGCTGTTCGCCCAGGTGGGGGAGGTGCTGGAGCTGCCGGAAGCGCAGCTCGATGGGTTCCTGGCGCTCACCTCCTCAGGCCCGGCCTTTGTGGCGCTGGTGGCGGAGGCGATGGCCGATGGTGCCGTGGCCGCTGGCCTGCCGCGGGCGATGGCCCATCACCTGGCCCATCGCACCCTGGCGGGCACGGCGGCGCTGTTGCACGAGCAGGAGTTGCATCCGGGCCAGCTCAAGGACATGGTGACAAGCCCCGCCGGCACCACCATCGCCGGCATCCGCCAGCTGGAGCGCAGTGGCCTGCGCTCGGCCCTGATCGAGGCGGTGCTGGCGGCCGCCGAGCGCAGCCGCGAGCTGGCCTAGGGCTGCTTCTGGCCGAGTTTCGGCTCGGTGCCGGCCAGCAGGCGCTCGATGTTGCTGCGGTGCCGCCAGATCACCAGCACCGCCGTGAGCAGCGCCAGGCTGAGGTAGGCCGGCCGCAGGCCGCTGCCGCTGCTGGCGAATGATCCCAGCATCAGCAGCGGCAGGCTGAGGGCGGCGATCACGCTGGACAGCGACACGATGCGGCTGAGGCTGAGCACCGCCAGGAAGATGCCGAAGCAGGCCAGCCCCACCGGCCAGGTGAGCCCCAGCAGCATGCCCAGCCCCGTGGCCACGGCCTTGCCGCCACGCCAGCCCAGCCACACCGGCCAGATGTGGCCCGCCAGGGCCGCCAGGCCGGCGGCCACCACCCACCAGTCGCTCGCGGCCGTGATGCCGAGGGGTTGCAGCAGGGCCTTGGCCAGCAGCACCGCTGCGGTGCCCTTGAGCACATCCACCAGGAACACCACCAGGGCTGGCGCTTTGCCGAACTGGCGCAACACGTTGGTGGCACCGGTGGAGCCGGAGCCGAGGCTGCGGATGTCGACCCCCCGCAGCCAGCGCCCCGCCAGGTAGCCGCTGGGGATCGAGCCCAGCAGGTAGCCCGCCAGCAGGGTGAGCAGTGGGGTGAAGAGCAGGGGGGTCACAGCAGGTCGTCGTCGAGGGCCAGTTCGGAGGGGCTGCCGGCGAAGGCCAGCCACACGGGAAATTGCAGGATCGGGATGTCCACCACCTGCTCGGCGGCGTCGATCACCATGAAGGGGAGTTCGCCCCGCTCCTCCAGCCGATCGGCCCGCTCGATCAGGGCATCGGGGCGCTCGAACAGCACGATGCCGCTGCTGGGGCCGAAGTCGTCGCGGCTGAGGCCCAGGCAGTCCTGCAGGCCGCGGCGCCATTCCCCGAGCCGCTCCGGCTGCCCCGCCAGCACCAGGGTCTGGAAGCGCTCGCCGTAGAGCTCCCCCAGGATGGCGATGGCGGCGGCGGCCACCAGGGCGTTGCGGTTGCGGCTGCCGGTGCTGGGCTGGGCGCCGCGCCCCCCCTGGTTGAGGAACCAGTCGTCGAGCAGGGCGGCGGCCGGGGGTTCCAGGCTGCGGCGCAGCTTCCAGGGATCAGCGTAGAAATCGGGCTGGCCCTGGAACGCCGCCAGGCGGCCGCGGATCAGCTCCGCATCGCCGCTGAACAGCCCGGCCGCCGCCGGTGTGGTTGCCGCCGGTGCTGCCGCCGCTGCCGCCCCACTGGCGGCCTGATCCAGGGGCGAGGGCTGCACCACCAGCGGTTGCGCCACCAGCTCCATCTGCTCGGCCGAGGCCGCCAGCTCCTGCAGGGCCCCCACCAGGTAGTCCTGAAAGCCCTTCAGTCGCCGGGCCATCGCATCCGCCTGGCCCGGGATGGTGGCGTTGAGCTCCCGCTGCAGCTGATCGCGACGGCTCTCCAGGTCCGCCAGCTCGGCCTCCAGGGCCGAGCGCTGCTGCCGCAGCTCCGCCAGGGCCAGGTCCGTCCAGCTGGGGGCCTCTGCCGCTGGGGCAGGCGCTGCTGCGATGGGGTTTGGTGTTGGCTGGGCGTCGTCGCTCATGGCAGGGGGCTGAGGTGTTGTTGCAACTGCTCCCGCAGGCTGGTGGCATCAAACAGCACGGGCAGCAAATGGATGCTGCGCTGTTCACGGAAATAGAACAGCACCGGCAGAGGCCCCCAGAACAGCTTCCAGCCCAGCCATTCGCTGTAGGGGAAGCGCCGCAGCAGGCTGGCGCCGCGCCACACCAGCAGGGCATCGGCGCTGAACTGCAGCCGTAGCAGCTGGCTCTGCAGCAGCAGGAACAGCCCGAACAGGCCCACGGCCAGGGCCGCCCAGGGGTTGAGCGCCAGGCAGGCGAGGCCCAGGCCGATCACCCCCAGGGGCACCCAGGGCCGTGGGGCCAGGATCACCCCATGCTCCGGATTGGGCTGCAGTGGCTCAGGAGAACTGGCTGTTGTTGAAGCGGTGTTCTGATCAGTCGTCACGGTTGCACTAGTCGCCGAACAGCAGTTGGGTGAGCACCACATCCATCAGAGACACGGCCACCAGAATCATCACCACCGCTCCGGTGGTGCTGGTGCCCACCTCCTTGGGGCCGCCCCTGGTGGTGAGACCCCAGCCGCAGGCGATCACCGCAATCAGCAGGCCGAACACCAGGGCCTTCACCAGCATCGCCGGCAGGTCGGAGGGTTCCAGCCAGGTGCGCACCGAGTTCCAGAACACGGTGGGCGGAATGTTGTAGAGGGCGGTGCTGCTCACCTGCCCCGACCACACCGCCACCCCGAAGAACAGCAGGCACTGCACCGGCGTCATGATCAGCATCGCCAGCACCCGTGGCACCACCAGGTACTGCACCGGGTCGGTGCGCAGCATCGTGATCGCATCGATCTGCTCGGTCACCTTCATGGTGCCCAGCTGGGCCGCGTAGGCGGTGGCCACCTTGCCCGTCACCAGTGTGGCCGTGAGGATCGGTGCAATTTCCCGGGCCAGGCCGATGGCCAGGATCCCCCCCACGGTGGAGCCGGCCCCCTGCTTGCTCAGTTCAGCCGCCACCTGAATGTTGAACACGGTTCCGGCCGCCAGACCGGTGATCAGCACGATCAGGACGCTGCCGGGGCCGGCCTCCATCAGTTCAGCCACCAGGTCGTTGAAGCCGATGCGGCCCCGGGCGATGGCCGCCACGGCCTGGCCTCCGATCAGGGCACTCTCCCCCAGGCGGGTGAGCCAGCGGGGGCGATGCAAGGGGGTGCGCACGGTGGGCAGGCGGGGGGGCATCAGTGGGTGGTGGGCGGGTGCTGCAGGTGCAGGCCCTTGTCGGGCCAATGGCGCATCACCACCAGGCCGAGAACCACCAGCACTGCGGGAATGATGCCCATGCACAGCCGGATGGCCACCAGGGCGCTGGCGGGCTGGGCGTTGCTGGCCAGGGCCTCGATGTAGCCGCTGGCGGTGAGCAGCGCCCCCAGCAGGGCGATCACCACGCTGATGCACACCTTCTGGGCCAGCACCATCCAGGCGCTGTACTGGCCGGCCGGTTTGTCGGGGTCGGCATCGATGGCATCGGGCAGCAGCGACCAGGGGATCAGATAGGCGGTGGCGGCCCCGGCGCCGGTGACCACGATCGCCAGCAGCAGCAGCGCCAGCCGCAGGCCGTTACCCAGGGATCCCAGCACCGGCAGGGAGCCATCGAGGGGCGGCAGCACCATCACCAGCAGGCAACCGGCGATCCAGAGGGCGCCGCCCTGGCGCAGGGCGGTCAGGCGGCCGCGGCGATGGGACAGGGAATTCCACCACCACAGCCCCGCCAGGGAGCTGAGCAGGAACGGCAGCAGGATCAGCTTGCTCAGGCCCTCCGGCACCTGCATCACCACCGGCAGGAAGAACAGCGATACCGCCTGCATCAGTTGCAGCGCGCACCACAGCAGCAGGTAGAGGCCCAGCACCATCAGGAAGCGGCCGTTGCGGCCCACCCGCTTCAGCAGCCGTCTGGTGGTGCCGCTTTCGGCCAGGGGGCGCTGGCAGCGGCGGGCTGCCGGCAGCAGCCCCCAGCCGCAGAGCAGGGCGGAGGCGGTGATGATCACCCCCGACACCACCCCCACCGGCAGGTAGGTGCTGGCATCGCGCAGGTCGCGCACCAGCACCCCCGCCAGCAGGGCCGCGGCGATCGTGGCCAGGATCGAACCGGTGAACCGCGCCGTGTTCAGCCGCGTGCGCAGGGGCACATCGGTGGTGAGCTCCGCCGCCAGGGCCGTGTAGGGCAGGTTCACGCAGGTGTAAAGGCTGTTGGCCACCACCGAGATCAGCAGGAAGACCACGAACTTGATCCACTCCTCGGGCCAGGGGGGCAGCCACCACATCAGGGCCATGGCCAGTCCCAGGGGGGCGGCGCTGCCCAGGATCCAGGGCAGGCGCGGCCCCCAGCGGCTCTGGGTCTTGTCGCTGAGCCAGCCCACGATGGGGTCGTTGATGGCGTCCCAGAGGCGGCCGATGCCATAGGCCAGCCCCGCCAGCCAGGGGGGAAGGCCTGCGGCCACGTAGAAGCGCAGCAGGTAGAAGCCGATCAGGGAGGCGCCCATGCCGGTGCCCACATCGCCGAGGCCGTAGGCCCAGAGCAGCCGTCGCCGGGCCGCACCCTGCAGGTCGACGGCGTCGCTGGGGGCGGAGACGGGAGCACTCGTGGCGGCGCTGGGCGTTCCGGCGGGCAAGGACGCAGTCCCGAACGCAGGCCATAATGCTCCAACCGGCGAGGAGAGGCCACGCCGGACCAGCCGCGGATGCCGACAGTGCATCTGTACTGCTGCGGGCTTAGTTTAGTGGTAAAACCTCAGCCTTCCAAGCTGATGATGCGGGTTCGATTCCCGCAGCCCGCTCTGTTCACCGGTGCCCCTGCATCAGCGGGCTGGCCACCAGCAGCATCAGGCTGTTGCTGGCCAGGGGCGCGGTGCTCCCCTGCCAGGGTTGGCCTTCGCTGGGCAGGTCGTCGCCGGGGGGCAGGGAGGTGTCGATCAGCCGCAGCCAGCCCCGGGGGCAGCTGGGCAGGGAGAACTCCATCGGCTGCACATAGGCGTTGAGGCCACACCAGAGCAGGGGGCCATGGTGCGCATCCTCTAGGCTCCAGGCCAGGGTGTGCGACCAGCTGGCCCAGTCGGGCTTGTTCAGTTCAATGCCGTGCCAGAGCCGGCTGAGATGGCCTGGCTGATCCAGCCGCGGTAGCTGCCCCTCGGCGTGGGGCAGCTCCGGGTTGAACAGGTCCGCCAGGTGATGGCGCAGGTGGATCAGCCGCTGCACGAACTGCCGCAGGGCCTGATCGCCGCTGTCGGGTTGCCAGTGCATCCAGCCCAGTGGGTTGTTCTGGCACCAGGCGTTGTTGTTGCCCCCCTGGCTGCGGCGCACCTCATCGCCCATCAGCAGCATCGGCACCCCTGGAGCCAGCAGCAGGGAGGCCAGCAGGTTGCGCAGCTGCCGATCCCGCAGGGCCGCGATGGCTGGATCCGTCGTGGGGCCTTCCACGCCGTGGTTCCAGCTGTTGTTGTGGTTGTCGCCGTCGCGGTTGTCCTCGCCGTTGGCCAGGTTGTGCTTCTGGCTGTAGCTCACCAGATCCGCCAGGGTGAAGCCGTCGTGGGCGGTGAGGAAGGTGATGCTGCGGCCCAGCGGGGCCGGCTGGCCGCCGAACAGATCCGGGCTGCCCGCCATGCGCTGGCCCATGGCCCAGCAGCTCTTGTCGTCGCCCTTCCAGAAGCGGCGCACGTCGTCGCGGAAGCGGCCGTTCCAGGCCCCCACCCGCCTGGCGGGGAAGTCGGCCAGGCGATAGAGGCCGCCACAGTCCCACGGCTCACTCACCAGCTTCAGGTCGGCCAGTTCCGGATCGGCCTCGATCTCCTCGAACAGGGGTGGGCGATCCAGGGGGGTGAGGCCCTCGCCGCGGCTCAGGGCGATGCCCAGATCAAAGCGGAAGCCATCCACCCCCAGTTCCATCGCCCAGCAGCGCATGGATTCCAGGATCAAACGCCGCACCAGGGGCCGATTGGCCGCGATCGAGTTGCCGCAGCCGCTCACATCCAGATAGTCGCCCCTGGCGTTCTGGTGGTAGTAGGAGCGGTCGTCGATGCCGCGCCAGCTGAGGGTGGGGCCGGCCTGATTGCCCTCGCAGGTGTGGTTGTACACCACATCCACCAGCACCTCCAGGCCGGCGTGGTAGCAGG
>Ga0214917_10001941_pt1 | contig 25912 bp, 23 predicted proteins | sample LL_1208_BB_MetaG_FD_177983 | JGI IMG/M metagenome (GOLD analysis project Ga0214917, IMG submission 177983) | Freshwater microbial communities from Lake Lanier, Atlanta, Georgia, United States - LL_1208_BB | ecosystem: Environmental > Aquatic > Freshwater > Lake | place: USA: Georgia | collected...
GGAATCAGGTTTTAGACCTGCTCGAATCCCGCGATCGAATTGCTTGGTTGGTCTTTTTTGATGCACGGCTGGCTTCCTTAGAAAATGGTGTTCTCACTTTAGATTTCTCAGATGCGCGCAAATTTGCATCGAGTCACGAATACGAAGCTATTCGTCCAAAGCACAAAGAGTCATTGGCATCTGCGATCAAAGAAGTTTTTGAAATAGACCTGATGATTGAAGAGATGCGATGAAAAGCAAAGTCGCTGTAATTGCGCTTTTACTCTTTGCTTTATTTGCAAGTGATCTGATGCCAGCACATGCCGATGAAATTCCAGTCATCAACGATGCAGGTCCATTGGCGCCGATCGAATTAAAAGGTCCTGGCGCTCGAATTCATGGCGCGGATATAAGCAGGTGGCAGCATCCCAATAATAAATTGATTAACTTTGTAAAAATGAGGGCATCTGGAATTAACTTTGTCATGATCAAGGCTTCAGATACTCGAGATGATGCTGACGCCCTTTCTCGCAAATGGGTCAAGGTTGATCGTGACGCGGCACATGCTGCTGGTATTTATACAGGCTTTTATCACTATGCAATCTTGCCTAATGTGCCAACTAAAACTTTGGTAATAAAAGATGCCCAAGCGCAGGCACAAAAAGTTCTGTGGCGTATTGCATCTATCGGTGGGCTCACAGAGAAGGATCTGCCAATTGCATTGGATATCGAAAATAAGTGCGTAAAACTTCGACCTAGCCGAACATGCGCGAAGTACGCTTCGCAGAGCACTGTAACAACGTGGTCTGAAACTTTCTTGCGAGTCATTAAAGAAAAAACAGGGCGAACACCGATTCTTTATTCGTACTCAAACTTTTTAGAGGGCTCAATGAAGCGCAGCACCGAATTAGCACAATACCCGCTCTGGCTTGCACAATATGCAGTTGACCCAGCTGTACCAACTAATCATCCGGGTATGAAAAATGGTGGTTGTTATGTGCACTCGTGGACTGCGGCTAATTGCAAAGCACAGTGGACGATGTGGCAGTACACGTCCTGTGGAATCGCGCCTAAATATGGTGTGCCGGGATCGCGTTTAGATCTCAATGTCTTTAGAGGATCACCTGACGCGTTCGCTGCACTGCGTAAAGGATCATGGGCGCCAGAACCATCTGACCTTATGCCGATAGGCGAACCGAGTGTGATGAGCATTAAATCTGTGACGTACAGCAATACAAATAAACCCTTAGTAGTTGATGTAGATGTCATGCGGCCATCTTTGGAACCAGTTGTGACGGGATCCGTTAAATTTGTGGCTGATCCACTTTTTCCTATGAACGCTAAGTTAAAGCAAACCGCATTGCGCGCAACAAGTGGTTCGTGGACTCTATCTGTGGCAGGTATTCCAGCTGGCATCTGGAATGGACAGATTGTTTATTACGATAATTCAGATACTCACGCCACTTCATCACAACCAATTACTGTCACTATTGAACAAGCCTTAACAACTCCTAAACCTAAGCCCTCAAAGAAGCCAGTGAAGAAGCGTGTATCAAATGGATGTAAAGGTCAGATTAAAAACTAAGCGCTTGCCAGCGCTTCTTCGATAGATTCAATTTCATTCTCTGCAATTTCAAGATAGGCGTTGATTGAATCTTTTTTCTGCTTTGGCGTCCAACCCAAGACAGGGGCGATAATTGTTGCAACATCAGACGCTAAATCCATTGCGCTATTTGGTGCTTCAAAGGCTAAACGTGTACGGCGAGAAATAACATCATCGACACTTCGGGCACCTTCATGGCTTGCCGCGTAGTAAATCTCAGCCCTTAAGTAAGGCAAATCTTTTGTCAGTGGCTTTGCCAACTTTGGATCATCTTCGATAATTTCGAGGACTTCGCTTATCAAAGATCCATAACGGTTAAGCAGATGCATAACGTTTTCGGCGCTTAGTCCACTCTCGTCGGCAATCCGCTCTGCTTGTTGTACTAAAGCAAAGTAACCATCAGCACCAACAATAGGTAGTTTTTCAGTAACGCTCTCAGGAATTATCCGACGTAATTCAACTCCTGCTAAATCAATAACATCTTTACCCATGACGCGATAGGTGGTGTATTTACCGCCAGCAATACTGACAAAGCCAGGCGCACATCGATCCACGGTGTGCTCGCGTGAGAGCTTTGTTGTTGAAGAGTCTTTCTTATTTGCAACCAGTGGACGCAAGCCTGCATAGACACCGATGACATCTTCAATCTTTAACTTTGGCTTTAAAACTTTATTTGCTTCATTGATGATGTACTCAACGTCTTCGCGTTCAGCCAATGGTTCGCGCCGATCTCCGGTGTAAGGAGTATCGGTGGTGCCAACAATCCACTTATCCGCCCAAGGGATTAAGAAAAGAACAGATACAGCAGTTTTTAGAATGATTCCTTCTTTAGACTTAATTGCATTCTTTGGCAGAACAATGTGAACGCCTTTGCTCATGGTGACGCTGTAGCCAGCTTTTAAACCAAAAGATTGGTGTAACTCATCGCTCCAGATTCCGGCACACATTACTGTTGCGGTGGCTTTGATAGTCATCAGCTTTCCAGTTTCGGTATCACGCGCTTTTACGCCGAGAACTCTCTTGCCTTCTTTGACGAGTGATTCAACTCTTACATTGGTTGCAATCACTGCACCGTGACGAGCAGCCGTTCGCGCAATCATCATGGTGTGGCGCGCATCATCTACTTGTGCGTCAAAGTATTTGATTGCGCCAGTGACAATATCTGGACGAAGCGATGGAGCAATCTCAGCAATCTTTTTCTGGCTAATGTGTTTGTGTCCAGGCAGTGCACGCTGGAAGCCACGAAGCGCGTCATAAAGAGCAAGACCTGCACCGACATAAGTGCGTTCGCGCACTTTTTCGTGAAGTGGATATAAGAACGCAAGTGGTTTTACTAAGTGCGGTGCAAGGGATGAAACCATTAACTCGCGTTCGTGAAGTGCTTCGCGCACTAATTTAAAATCGTATTGTTCTAAGTATCTAAGTCCACCATGAATTAATTTGCTTGAGCGACTAGAAGTTCCGGATGCAAGATCTGATGCATCAACGAGTGCGACTCTTAATCCGCGCGATGCTGCATCGAGTGCCGCACCTACACCGGTGACTCCACCGCCAATAACGAGCACATCGAAAGTGTTGGTGGCTAATGATTTAAGCGCTTCATCGCGTTGCTCTGGTCCAAGGTGCGATGAAAACAAGGCTCAAATCCTCTCGGTATTTTCTAAAAATTGTTGGCTAGATAGGCTAAGCGTAACGCGAGAAGGAAAACAAAGATAGATATGACATACATCGGAGCACTTGATCAAGGAACGAGTAGTACTCGTTTCATGATTTTTGATGCCGATGCCCGCGTTGTTTCATCGCATCAACTAGAACATAAACAGATACTGCCAAATCCTGGCTGGGTCGAACACGATGGCACAGAAATCTGGTTGCGCACTCAAGAAGTTATTGCCGGTGCTTTAGATAAAGCAGGGCTTAAAGCAAATGAGCTAAGCGCTATCGGGATTACTAACCAACGTGAAACAACGATTGCCTGGGATGTAAAGAGTGGTAAACCGCTTCATAACGCACTTGTGTGGCAAGACACCAGAACTGCTGAATTTATGAATGGGCTCAGTGAGGCGCAAAAAGAATTAATTATTCATCGCACCGGCCTTGCGATTGCGCCTTACTTTTCTGCAAGCAAGATGAGATGGCTCATTGATAACGTGCCAGCAGTTGCTGTTGCTGTAAAGGCAGGCACCGCGCGAATAGGCACAATTGATTCGTGGATACTGTGGAATTTATCCGGTGGAACATTTGCTACAGATGTAACAAACGCCAGTCGCACCGCTTTGATGAACCTAGAAACACTGGATTGGGATCCAGAATTACTAGCGCTCTTTGCAATCCCCCGCGAAGTTTTGCCAGATATCAAACCAACATCACACGTGTATGCACGCACTTCTGATGGTGTACCGATTGCAGCACTTGTGGGTGATCAACAAGGCGCCATGATCGGACAAACATGTTTTGATGTTGGAGATTCCAAAACCACCTATGGCACAGGAAACTTTGCGCTTCTAAATACTGGAACATCGATTGTGCGCTCTCAGAATGGTCTGCTTACAACTCTGTGTTACAAATTTGGAGATTCACCAGCTGTTTATGCACTCGAAGGTTCGGTTGCCGTTACCGGTTCTGCGATTCAATGGCTGCGAGATCAACTTGAAATAATTACATCTTCTTCAGAGATTGAAGCATTAGCAAGCAGCGTCACGGATAACGGCGGGGTTTATCTTGTTCCAGCCTTTTCAGGATTATTTGCACCTTATTGGCGAAGTGATGCTCGTGGTGTGATTGTTGGGCTTTCTCGGGCAACAACAAAAGCACATCTTGCCCGCGCAGCACTTGAAGCAATTGCATACCAAACTCGTGATGTTTTAGATGCAATGTCAGCAGATAGCAAGGTGGCGCTTACTTCAATGCGCGTCGATGGTGGGGCAACAGCAAATAATTTATTGATGCAGATTCAATCTGATGTAATGGGAATTGAAATTATTCGCCCTGAAGTCATTGAAACAACGGCTTTAGGTGCTGCATATGCTGCCGGTGTTGCAATTGGTGTATGGGCAACACCGAATGATCTACGAAATAAATGGAGAGAAAATCAACGTTGGAGTTCAACACAGAGTCCCGATTTACGCGAAGAAAAATATGCGCAATGGAAGAAAGCAGTAAATCGCACGCTTAATTGGATAGAGTAGACACACTATGAGCTCGAAACTCGGTGCAGGTGTCACGCGCACAGATCGTCCACTCTCAGATGGTCGAACAATTCGTTATTACGATACAAAAGATCAAGTGCGCGCAGTTGCTGACAAGCGCGAAAAGACAGAACAACCTGGCATCGGTGAACTGCGTTTAGATCCATTAGTAAATGAGTGGGTTGCAATGGCTGCACATCGCCAGGGCCGCGTCTTCTTGCCACCAAAAGAGTTATGCCCACTCTGTCCATCAACTGGTGAAAATCTGACCGAAGTTCCTGAAGATGATTTCGAAGTAGTTGTCTTTGATAACAAATCACCTTCATTACGTCCACCAGTTGGAGATTGGGAGCTGCCTGATATGGCAGGACCAGATACAGATACTGGAAGTGCAGCAGGTAAGTGTGAAGTAATTTGTTTCACAGCAGATCACGGTCAATCTTTTAAAGATTTAAGTACCGAACGAATTCGTGTATTGCTCGAAGCGTGGATAGATCGCACTCGCGAACTTTCACAAGAAAAGTTTATTCAGCACATCACACCATTTGAAAATCGTGGCGAAGAAGTAGGTGTGACGTTGGCGCATCCCCACGGTCAAATTTATGCCTACTCTTATATTCCACCAAAGGTTGCTCGCATGCTCGAAGTTGCTAAGAAGCACAAAGAGCGCACTGGCAAAGTTTTATTTGACGAGATCGTTGCGCGAGAAATCAAAGATGAAGAGCGCATTGTGGCTGAAAACAAGCACTGGGTGGCATATGTTCCATACGCTGCTCGTTACTCATTTGAAATTCACGTAGCGCCTAAGGTTTGTGTTGCTGGCTTAAGTGAATTAACACCCGAGGTAGCAGATGCATATCCAGCGATTGCAAAAGAAGTAATGCAACGACTAGATGGCGTCTTTGATATTCCAATGGCATACATCGCTGCGTGGCACCAAGCACCAGTGCGCGAAGGTCGCGACTTGCTGCGTCTGCACTGGCAAATCACGAGTGTTCGCCGCGCACCAGGAAAACTTAAATATTTGGCTGGGTCCGAATCATCTATGGGCGCATTTATTATGGATTTACGTCCAGAGCAATCTGCTGCGCAATTGCGAGAAGTAAAGCTGAAGTAGATGAAAATCTTGGTCACAGGTGGTGCCGGATATATCGGCTCTCATGCTGTTGAAATCCTTATGAACAGCGGCCATGACGTAACAGTTCTCGATGATTGCAGCACAGGACACGTTGACGCATTGCCACCGACAGCACGCTTTGTTCAAGGTTCTTTACTTGATTCTGACTTAGTTGCCCGCGCACTCAAAGGCTGCGAAGCTGTCATGCACTTTGCTGGTAAATCACTTGTCGGCGAATCGGTTGAAAAGCCTGATTTGTATCGCAAAGTAAATGTTGATGGGACAAAAGTTCTGCTTGATCAGATGAATATTGCTGGTATCAAGAAAATTGTATTTTCATCATCGGCTGCCGCATATGGCGAACCAGATTCTTCCGGTGTGTCTGAGAGCACAAAGTGTTCGCCCACAAATCCGTATGGCGAAACTAAGTTAGCAATAGAGCGAGAATTATCGACCGTAGCCATGAACCATAAATTTGCCGCCGTCTCACTTCGATATTTCAATGTGGCCGGCTCGCTTCAGACTGATCGCGGCTGGCTAGGAGAACGTCACGAACCTGAAACACATTTAATTCCTAATGCACTACGTGCTACATCGGATTCACCGCTTCGTATTTTTGGGCGTGACTGGAATACACCAGATGGAACGTGCGTGCGCGATTATGTACATGTCATCGATTTAATCGATGCGCATATCAGGACACTTAAGTACTTAACTCATTCGGAACATCACGTCTTTAACATAGGTTCTGGAACAGGTTATTCGGTTGCTCAGGTCGTACAAGCCGTCTCTCGTGTGCGCAAAAACCCTTTACCAACTGTCGATGCACCGCGTCGCGCTGGAGATCCTGCAGTCTTGGTTGCCAATATAGATAAAGCAGAGATGCTTCTAAATTGGAGACCAGAAAGAACTTTAGATCAGATGGTTGAAGATACTTATAAAGCTATTTAATTGGGTTAATTGAAATAACTTCAACGCCACCAATAGAGCCAAGTACATTCAAAAGATCTGTTGGATCGCTTCCCGGAATAGCGACAGTTAAATCATCAAAGCCTTTTCCTTCTTCTGACTTTGTGACAGTGATCTCTCGGATATCTCCACCTGCAAAACCAATCGCCGATGCAAGTGCACCTAGTGAACCTGGTTGATCAGGTAGTGAAATAGATAAACGAAAGAGCGCCATGGCTACAGACTAACCATTTGATGGCGCTTTGCCCAATTTAACAGAGAAGGTTTTAGTTCCCCCGCCATTTGGTAACTCCACTGTGACGGAAACCGTGGCACCAGGAGCGTATGAACGAATTCGAACAATTGCCCCGACAACATCTACAACACGTTGACCGCCAATTGATTTGATGATTGCACCAGCTGGAATTCCTGCAACGTCAGCACCTTCTCCAGGTGTGAGTTTAAGAATTTTCGCACCAATTCCGTCGTAGGTGTTATCAAAATAAACACCGAGTAATGGTCGACTAGACGTATGAGTTGGAGTTGTGATGATTTCATCAATCACACGCTTTGCTTCAGTGATTGGAATCGCAAAGCCGAGTCCAATGCTTCCGCTTGTGCCACCGGATGACAGTGTTGCAATTGCAGAATTTACGCCAATAATTTGTCCTTGTGCATTGATCAATGCACCACCTGAGTTACCGGGATTAATCGCAGCATCAGTTTGAATCGCATCGACAAATGATTCTTGACCAACACTTCCGGCAGATACCGGACGATTAAGTGCTGAAATAATTCCGGTAGTAACAGTGGATGCAAGTCCAAGTGGTGAACCAACAGCCATCACAGGCTCGCCAACCGTAAGTTTTGTTGAATCACCTAAATTAAGTGCTGCAAGGTTGCCTTTGTTAATTTGCAAGACAGCCACGTCATACGCCTTATCACGTCCAACTATGGATGCATCTATTTGATCGCCATTTGAGAATTCAACTGTGATTGTTCCGTTTCCTGATGCAACAGCATCAATCACGTGATTATTTGTGATGATGTAGGAAGTCGAACCATTTGATTGATAAATCCACCCAGAACCTGTGCCCCCACCTGTAGGAGTTTGCACGGCGATTGAAACGACTGAAGGCGTCACAGTTGCCGCAAGGTTTCGTACATCAAAACCATTTACGGTTAATTCAAGAGGTGAACGCCCTTTCGAGCACTTGCCATCAACGGATAAATAGATTGCCTTCGTTTTATTATCAACACAGGCCTGTACTCCACCTGAATTATTGATTTCGGCAACTGCAATACCACCGGCAAGAGTTGCTCCAAGTGCGAAAGCTGCAATGAGTTTTACTGATGATTTCATTTACGCTTGAACAATCCAATCATTTTTAATAGATACTGAAATTTTGTCTAATGGACGATTCGCCGGTCCTGACACAGGATTAGCCGAATCAAATGGGTCAAAAGAAGCGCCGTGGCAAGGACATATAAGTTTCTTGCCAGCCTTTAAGTAATCAACTGTGCACCCCTGGTGTGTACAAATTGCAGAGTATGCAAAGACGCCACTCTTTGTGCGAAAGAGAAAAGCAGGTGCACCATTTGCAGCTACGAATTTTTTGGAAGATCCCACGGGAAATTTCGAAGCTTTGATGATTTTCTTGGGGCTGGCAGCAGATGCACTCTGAATACGTGAGAATACAAATGCGCCCACTGCGGCGAGTGATCCACGTAGAAAGCTTCTGCGATTCATCCGTATGTTTTCCTAATCCTCAATTGATGCCCTGAAAGTAAATAATTAACCTGAGAGAAGTCTGAGAAATTCCTGCTCCCTGACTTGGATTCGAACCAAGAACCTGCCGGTTAACAGCCGGCTGCTCTGCCATTGAGCTATCAGGGACTATTCGCTTTTCGCGAAGAGTGACGGGCGCACACTCTAGCGCACAGCCAAGGGGTGGTCTAAATCGAAGCGGAGTTAAAGCCCACCGAGGGCGAGATCGTGCAAAGTGCGCCGAGTGCTTTCGAGGGCAACTAATTGGGCAAAAGCGGAGTTGTATTCTGCTTCATTTTCTACTGGGTTAAGTCTTTGCAAACTTGATTTAAGTTCTGCAATGGCGCGCGAGACAGATACTTCACGCAAACGAGCAATGATGCTCGCTACGTAATGTTCTGAAACTTCTCCATCTGCGCGAATAGGCTCGACATTTAATTCTGTAAAGAGTGACTTCATATTTTCATTAGTTATTTTATCGATTGTCAGTGCAGAATTATCAGGTGCCATTTGATCTATGACGGCGCGAAGCTCTTGATAGGCAGGATGCGTAAATGCATTTGCTTCTAGATCATTAAATGATGTGCACAGGGCAGGTGCTTGTACACGTGCTTTTAATACTTCGCGTTCCAAAATTAAACGTGGCTCTTGTGGATCAGGTCGCCACTGCTGCGGCACAACTTCTGGTGCAGTGGGATCAACACTAATGTGTGGAGTCTTCTTCATGGCAGATGCAACAGCGCCTGAGACTTGTTCAACTTCAACCCCAAGCCAACCAGCTAATGATCGTGAATATTCGGGGCGCAAAGATTTGTCACGAATTTGTGCAACAAGTGGCGCTGCGGCGTTGAGTGCACTGATGCGACCATCAGGTGTATTTAAGTTGTACTTTGCTAACTCTGCGCGAATCGCAAATTCAAAGAGGGGAACGCGACGTGCGATGAGATCACGAAGCGCCGCATCGCCCTTTATTTGGCGAAGATCGCAAGGGTCTAAGCCATCTGGTTCGACGGCAACGAATGTTTGAGTAACAAATTTTTGATCATCACTAAATGCGCGTAGTGCAGCCTTTTGTCCCGCCGCATCTCCATCGAATGTAAAGATAACTTCTCCGCGGAATGCATCGTCATCCATTAACAATCTGCGCAAAATACGAATGTGGTCTGCACCAAATGCGGTACCACACGTTGCAACTGCAGTTGTAATTCCAGCTAGGTGCGCAGCCATTACATCTGTATAGCCTTCGACGATGACAGCTTGGCGTTTTTTTGCAATCTCTTTCTTTGCAACATCGAGGCCGTATAAAACTTGGCTCTTTTTATAGATTGGTGTTTCAGGAGTGTTTAAGTACTTAGGACCTTGATCTTCTTCATCGCTTGCTAATTTGCGACAACCAAAACCAACAACGTCGCCGGTGATGTCTTTAATAGGCCAAGTGAGGCGATTGCGGAAACGATCAATTGGTCCGCGTTGGCCCATCTTTGAAAGCCCAGCGGTTTCTAACTCATCGATTGTAAAACCTTGTGCGCGCAAGTGTTTGGTCAATGAATCCCAATCATCGGTTGCGAATCCAACTCCAAATAATTGGCATGCGTCTTTATCAAATCCCCGCTTAGTAAGTAATTCGCGACCGTGCGCGGCATCGGGTGATGTATTGAGTTGTTCTTGATAATAAGCAGCAGCTGCAGCATTTGCTGCAATAAGTCGAGAACGCATTCCAGATGGCACAGATGGCCCTGATGAGTTTTCTTCATAGCGCAGTGTGTAACCGATGCGATCTGCAAGACGTTCGAGAGTTTCAGTAAATGTTAAGTGATCCATCTTCATTAAAAATGAGATGACATCGCCACTGGCTTGGCATCCGAAGCAGTGATAAAAACCTTTACTCGGTGTTACGTGAAATGAAGGAGATTTCTCATCGTGAAATGGACACAAGCCTTTTTTCTGCCCGCCACCTGCAGACTTTAATTGAACATAATCTGCAACAACTTCATCGATCGGAACGCGTTCGCGAAGATAGGTAACATCTTCATCTTTAATGCGTCCGCTCATAGGCGCACTTTAGCGATTTTGAGTCAGGCGAGCATGCAGGGCGTATGCACCTGGGTCAGTCAGCGCGGCAATCTGGTCAATTACTACGCGAAGGCGCTGGCCATCATCTGATGCGCGGTTCCAGTCATCGATAAATATTGGATCTAGTGCCTTAGGTGCGCTCTTATACAAAAGATCAACTAATTCAACGACAACAACTTTTTGTTTCGCATACCGTTCCTGAGATTCTGCTGCGCGAATTAAGTAGTGCCCCGCAACAGCTTTTAGGAAATCTACTTCTAGTAATTGCTCGCGCGGAATCTCAAGATTTGCACCGTATCTGGCCAAAGGTTCATCACCATAAATAGCACGAGTTTTATTCTCTGCGGCAAGTACGAAACGACCGATTAATTGGCTGGTCGAATCCTTTAAACGAGCAAGGGATCTATGGCTGCCGTTGTAATTAATCGGCCAGCACGATAACTCTTGCAATCTGACGAGTGCGTCGGCGGCCTCGGCCTTCGTTGCATTGCTTCCATAATCTTCAGTCATGCTCGTATAAATTGCATCAAAGTCATCTTCAAAAGTGCGCACATGAACTTGATTAGCAACGATGGCATCTTCTAAATCGTGGACAGAGTATGAAACATCATCAGACCAATCCATGATTTGCGCTTCGATACAGCGCTTACCTTCGGGGGCATCTGCGCGCATCCACTTATAAATTTCGACATCATCGTCATAGACGCCAAATTTGCGTGGATTAATTGCACGCTGCCACGGATATTTGGTAGCAGCATCTAGTGATGCTCGCGTCAGATTTAATCCAATGGATCGACCATCGGTATCGACTGTCTTAGCTTCTAATCTAGTTAATAATCTAAAGCTCTGCGCGTTACCTTCAAAGCCACCACAACTCTTTGCAATCTCTGCGAGTGCTTCTTCACCGTTATGACCAAATGGTGGATGTCCTAAGTCGTGTGCAAGACATGCAGTATCTAAAAGATCTGGGTCAGCACCGAGTGATTCACCGAGTTCGCGACCAATTTGTGCGCACTCAAGTGAGTGGGATAAACGTGTACGTTGAAAATCATTTTCCCAAGGGACTGCCACTTGAGTCTTTGCTGCAAGTCGACGTAAAGATGCAGAGTGAATTACGCGAGCACGATCGCGCATGAATTCAGTGCGACCAGCGCGCTTTGCTGGTTCATCCATAAAGCGTTCATTATCACGATCACTGTAAACGCTCATGAAAGAACCTTATCGAGAATCTTCTTTGTATCTAAGTGGTCACTGATATTTATTCCGAAGTGACCCAAGGTTATGTATGCCAAATATGCTGCAGATTCGCGCAGCAAATATCTCTTACTCGAATTGCGGAGTGAATTAGGTCCAAATTGAACAGGAGAACACGTTGCAATTAATCCACGATCATTTGCCATCGTCATTGCACGGCGGCAGTGGTATGGATCAGTTGCGATAATTACATTTTTTATCTCGCGCTTTTTCATCTCACGGACATAGGCCTTTGTGCTGACCAAGGTATCACGCCCAGTCTCTAGTGAAACTATTTTTCGCGCAGGAACTCCAGCAGATACAAGCCACGCCTTTCCAGATGCAGCCTCCGTTGTGCGATCTCCGGGAGCTTTTGCACCTACTGTAATAATTAATGGCGCAAGTCCCATGTCATAAATTCTCTTTGCTTCGCTCAGACGTGCTTCAAGAACATCGCCGGGTCGACCATCGAATTGCGCAGCGCCCATAACAACTATTGCATCGGCTGCGCGAGTAACTGGGTAATGCGCGGAGTAATACGTTTTACCCACTGCATACGTTGGGATAGCCAAAATAATCAAAAAGATAACTGTGAATACGCGTCGAATAAATCTAAAGATAAACATCAGCCACCTGAAAACGCATCTTCTAATTCGATCGCAGCCATCTCATCTGGATCATCCAACCAACGATCTGGCAAAGTAACAGGGCGACCATGACTTGTGCGCCCACGTGGTTTTTCGCCTACCTCGACGGGATATGGCTGATCATCTAATTGGTCTAACAATGTGCGAAAGTGCGCAAGAGATTCGATCAATCCAAACTCTCTGCGCAATTCGCGATGGACTCTAAACCCTTTGAGATACCACGCCATGTGTTTGCGCAAATCGCGACAACCTCGATCTTCGGATTCGAAATAATCAACAATTAATTCACCGTGTCTAAACATGACTTCGCGCACTTGATGAAGCGTTGGCAGTGTGCGCTCTGTTCCGCCATTAAACGCGCTGACTAAATCAGAAAACAACCACGGGCGTCCAAGACATCCGCGACCAACAACAACACCAGCACATCCTGTTTGGCTGACCATTTCGATTCCGTCAGCACCTGACCAAATATCTCCGTTACCAAGAACTGGAACACCGGTTGGTTTTAAGTGTTCAACAAGTCGGGTGATTGCAGACCAATCTGATTTACCTTCATACATCTGCTCAGCTGTACGTGCATGTAATGCAACCCAAGTGACACCTAAGTCAGCCGCGGATTTAGCTGCTTCTAGATATGTGTGGTGATCGCTGTCGATTCCGATACGCATCTTTACTGTGACTGGAATACCAAATGGTTTTGCAGCTTCTGCTGCTGCGCCAACAATTGCACTAAAGAGATTTCTTTTATACGGAAGCGCTGCTCCCCCGCCTTTACGAGTAACTTTTGGAACAGGGCAACCAAAGTTCATATCAATGTGATCAGCTAAGTTTTCTTTGCCGAGCATTGTCACTGCCGCGCGCATCGTGTGTGGATCAACGCTATATAACTGAACAGAGCGTGGCCATTCACCCTTGCCTGGTTCGATCATGCGCAAAGTTTCTGGGCGTCGTTCTATTAATGCGCGCGCAGTCACCATTTCAGAGACAAACAAACCAGCACCTTGTTCGCGGCAGAGCATGCGAAATGGTGCATTAGTGATACCAGCCATCGGAGCTAATACAACTGGCGGATCTATATGGTGATCGCCAGAGGCAAGTGGAAGTGTGAGTGGTTTTAGCAACCGAGTAGTCGTGGCGCTAACCATGCTTCAACCTGATCCAGTGCAATGCGCTCTTGTGTCATGGTGTCACGATCACGAATTGTTACTGCATGATCTTCGAGGGTTTCAAAATCTACAGTGATGCAATATGGAGTTCCAATTTCATCTTGGCGGCGATAACGACGACCAATTGCACCTGCATCATCGAAGTCGATGTTCCAATTTTTGCGTAATTGCGCAGCTAGATCGCGTGCTTTTGGAGATAGATCTGCGTTACGAGAAAGCGGAAGTACAGCCACCTTAATTGGTGCAAGGCGGTAATCAAGTTTGAGTACCGCGCGCTTTTCCATTTCGCCCTTGCTATTTGGCGCTTCATCTTCTGTAAATGCATCCATTAAGAATGTAAGAGTTGCGCGATCCACACCTGCTGCTGGTTCGATAACAAATGGAGTCCAACGTTCATTCTTTTCTTGATCAAAGTATGAGAGATCTTTGCCAGATGCTGCAGAGTGCGCTTTTAAGTCAAAGTCTGTGCGATTAGCAATACCTTCAAGTTCACCCCATTCGGTGCCAGCGAATTCGAATTTGTATTCGATATCTGCTGTGCGCTTTGAATAGTGTGACAACTTCTCTTTTGGATGTTCATAGATACGCAGACGTTCCGGATTAATTCCAAGATCTAAATACCAAGCCATACGTGTATCAATCCAGTATTGATGCCAATCTTTATCTGTACCCGGTACGACGAAGAATTCCATCTCCATCTGCTCAAACTCACGAGTTCTGAAAATAAAGTTACCTGGCGTAATTTCATTACGGAATGATTTTCCGATTTGGCCAATACCAAATGGTGGCTTCTTACGTGATGTTGTCATCACTTGATCAAAGTTAATGAAGATTCCTTGCGCCGTTTCTGGACGCAAAAATGCGAGGCCAGATTCATCTTCGACGGGTCCAAGATAAGTTTTGAGCATTCCACTAAATTGTTTTGGCTCTGTGAATTGGCCTTTGTTACCGCACGCAGGGCAATTAACTTCTGTCAGCGATGTGGCAGCTTTCTTATGTTTTGCTTCAAACGCCTCAAGTAAATGATCTGCGCGGTAACGTTTGTGACAAGAAGTGCACTCTGTGAGTGGATCAGAAAAAGTTGCAACGTGTCCAGATGCTTCCCAGACTTCCTTTGCCAAGATCACACAAGAATCAAGTCCAACAACATCTTCGCGACCGGTGACCATTGATTTCCACCATTGACGCTTCACGTTATTTTTTAACTCAACACCAAGTGGGCCGTAATCCCATGATGCGCGCAATCCACCATAAATTTCTGATGAGGGATAAACAAATCCGCGGCGCTTTGCAAGACCAACAATATTTTCTAAACGATCCGTTGCCATTTAATTTTCTCCATCCGGCTGGCTGTCGGCGGAAAGCAACGTAGGTTACTTCCGTGAGTTAATTTTACTCTGTGTATGGCTTTTCATACGCACCGGGCTCGTCAATTGCCTGGGCAAGGGTCGGAATTACATTCATCTTCACATCATTAGTGCTCAATGCGCGGCGATAAGAACCCACGTTTTCCCATCTGGTTACTAGGGACCACATGGTTAGGTCATCGAGATTTTGACCATACTCGCCATCAACAAAACCTTGGCACTTAGAAAAACTTTCAAGAGCAGCACTCAGTTGAGTCTGAAAATGAGCGGCGGTTCCCATTGGAACCGAAAAGCGTGCGATCGCGAGCATAAAGCTAAGCCTATTGTTGTTATCCTTTAAATATGAACTTAGCCATTGGATTCGCAGCAATCACAGTTGTTGCCACCGTACTCGGTGGAGTTCTTGCGTTGCGTTCGCAGGATCGTTTCCATTTAATTCTCGGTTTATCGGCTGGCTTGTTGCTCGGACTCGTTGGTTTTGACTTATTGCCTGAAGTATTTTCAATGAACACAGACTCTTTTGCTGGGGTTCCTGTTGTATCAATAGCAATATTGGGTGGTTTTCTTTTATTGCACGTTCTTGAAAGATTTTTTGGTTCGCACGAACCCGTTGACTCTGATTATGGCCACGATCACGAACACCACAACATTGCCGGAACATTGGGCGCAGCTGCGATGGGTGGACACGTATTTCTAGATGGCGTCGGCTTAGGTGTGGCCTTTCAAGTAAGTAATGCACTTGGCTTTGCCGTGTTCTTGGCAGTTGTTGTACACGCTTTTAGTGATGGTCTCAATACTGTTTCACTTCTAGTCAAGAGCGGTAACTGGCACAAGAACAGTAAGTGGTTATTAGTACTCGACGCCGTTGCACGTCTCAGTGGTGCAGCATTTGGTACATATTTGGCATTAAATGAATCTTGGATGGCGCTCTACTTAGCACTCTTCAGCGGATTTGTTATTTACATTGCAACATCTCACATTTTGCCTGAAGCGCACTCACGCCATCCATCCCGATGGACACTTGCTGCAACCACATTCGGTGTCTTAATCATGTGGTTAGTAGTCGCGAATTCTTAAGCTTTTCCGAATCTTCGATCTCGCTTGTTATATTCCTCAATAGCTCTCCATAAAGTCTTGCGTGTGACATCTGGCCACAAAACATCCATAAAAACCATCTCCGCATAGACCGACTGCCATGGCAAGAAGTTGCTGGTGCGCTGCTCCCCTGATGATCGCAAGAACAAATCCACATCGCGCATAGTCGGTGAATCTAGATACTTTGCAAAGGTTTTTTCTGTAATCGCATCAGCTTTGATTTTGCCACGCTTCACATCTCGGGCTAACTCTGATGCTGCATCGACTATCTCGGAGCGGCCGCCGTAATTTACACACATATTTAAGGTAAGGGTTTTGTTCTTCTTTGTTAGTTCTTCTGCTTCTTCTAACTCTGAAATCACACTTGCCCATAATCTCTTTGGTCTTCCAACCCAGCGAACACGCACACCCATTGCATTCATTTCATCTCGCCGGCGTCTGATGACATCGCGATTAAAACCCATCAGAAACTTCACTTCTTCAGGTGATCTGCGCCAATTCTCTGTGGAAAATGCATATGCGCTAATTTCTTTGACACCAAATTCGATTGCGCCTTGCACAACATCAAATAGTGCTGCTTCGCCTGCTTCATGTCCTTTAGTGCGTGGCAGGCCGCGCTCTTTCGCCCATCGACCATTGCCATCCATAACGATTGCAACGTGCTCTGGAATATTCATACCCGCTCCACAATTGGCAGAGAACGCAATCCGCGTTCAAGGTGCCATTGTAAATAAGCAGCTATTAATCCACTAGCCTCGCGGCGATATTTTCCTTCACTCTTATTTGCATTTTCCCAATCACTACTTAATAAGGCGGACATCAACTCGAGTGTTTCTGGTTGTGGCGTTGCACATGCAGATGGTCGACACTCAAGACAGACAGATCCGCCACCAACAAGTGAAAAGTATCTATGTGGTCCAGGCAAACCACATCGAGAACAATCTGTCATCGATGGTGCATAGCCACCTAAAGCAAGTGAGCGCAGTAAGAATGCATCTAGCACAAGAGCTGGGTCATACCGATCGTCACAGAGTGCTTTCATTGCACCAACAACTAGGTGAAACTCTTGTACAGCTGGTTCGCGTTCTTGCGCAGTGAAACGCTCAGAAGTTTCTAGAATCGCAGAAGCAATTGTCCAGCGCTGGTAATCATCAGTAATCGCTTCGCCATAATTTCTAATTGCTTCTACCTGCGTGACAGTGTCAAATGTTTTTCCAATATGCATTTGAATATCTACGTGACTACCAGGTTCGAGGCGTGCACCGAATTTAGACATGGTGCGTCGAACACCTTTTGCAACACCTCGCACACGTCCGTGTTCGCGAGTAAGCATGGTGATGATGCGATCTGCTTCGCCTAATTTCTGCGTGCGCAAGATGATTGCTTCATCGCGGTACAAACTCATGCAGGCAAAGGTACTGGTGGCAACTATCTAATTGCGCGATTTATTGCAGACACGACGGCTTTCAGTGATGCCGTTGTGGTGTTTGGATCAATTCCGACGCCCCAGAAGGTTTCACCATTAATCGAGCATTCAAGATAGGCAGCAGCAGATGCATCGCCACCTGCTGAAAGTGCGTGCTCAAAGTAATCCAAAACTTTCACATCAACGCCATACGCCTGCAAGATGTTACAAAATGCAGCAATCGGTCCATTGCCCGTTCCGGATAATTTCTTTTCATCTCCACGATCAAGAAGGGTTACTTCTAGTTTTACATCTTCATCGAGTACAGATGTTTGCGAAAGTCCTTTTAATCTAAAGCGACCCCATGGAGCGCCTTTTGTGGGCAGATACTCATCTTCAAATACTTTCCACATTTGCTCAGCTGTTACTTCGCCACCTTGTTCATCTGTCATTGCCTGAACAACTCGGCTAAATTCAATCTGAAGTCGACGTGGAAGATCTAGATGATGTTCGTTCTTCATCATGTATGCAACGCCGCCCTTGCCGGATTGCGAATTAACGCGGATCACAGCCTCATATGAGCGACCAATATCTTTTGGATCAATTGGCAGATAAGGAACTGCCCATGTGAATTCATCAACATGTTTTCCGGCAGCTTTTGCATCGCGTTCTAAGTGTTCAAATCCTTTCTTAATTGCATCTTGGTGTGAACCTGAAAACGCCGTAAATACAAGGTCGCCGCCATACGGATGTCGCTCCGGAACGCGTAATTGATTTGCATACTCAACAGTACGACGGACTTCATCAATGTTTGTGAAATCAATCATTGGATCAATTCCGTGGCTAACTAAGTTAAGACCCAGTGTTACAAGGCAAACATTTCCAGTGCGTTCACCATTTCCAAAGAGTGTGCCTTCGATGCGATCTGCACCAGCTAAGTAACCAAGCTCTGCAGCAGCGACTCCTGTTCCACGATCATTATGTGGGTGCAGAGACACAATTACGTTTTCACGATTATTTAAATTACGGCACATCCACTCAATGGAGTCCGCATAAATATTTGGTGTAGCCATCTCAACAGTTGCGGGAAGATTCATGATTGTCTTCCACTGCGGCGTTGGCTTCCAGACATCATTAACAGCGTTACAGACTTCGACGGCAAACTCTAATTCTGTGCCGGTGTATGACTCAGGGGAATACTCAAATGAAACCTTTGTCTCTGGCACGGTACTAACAAGATCCAGGCACATCTTCGCGCCATCAGTTGCAATCTTTTTGATGCCCTCTTTATCAAGTCCGAATACAACGCGACGTTGCAAGGTCGAAGTTGAGTTATAGAGATGAACTATCGCTTGCTTTGCTCCCTTGATCGATTCAAAAGTGCGCTCAATAAGTGGCTGTCGAGCTTGAGTGAGCACCTGAATAATGACGTCATCTGGAATTAAATCTTCTTCGATAATTTTGCGAACAAAGTCAAAATCAGTCTGGCTAGCACTCGGAAATCCAACTTCAATTTCTTTATAACCCATAGCCACTAAAAGGTTAAACATCGCTAATTTGCGCGGTGTATCCATCGGGTCAATCAAGGCTTGGTTGCCATCACGAAGATCCACTGATGACCACTGTGGCGCCTTCGTCATCTTCTTATCTGGCCATGTGCGATCGTGAAGATCTACAGGAATAAAAGATGAATACCGATGCGCACGCATCGATGAAGGATTTTGCTTTGGAAAATTCATTTTAAAACTCCTTATTAGTTACGGGATTTGCCTGGTTTAACCGGTACGACAAACCCCGCGGCGAGGGGACCGATTATTTGGCCCCGCCACGGCAGCTAAGGAGGAGGCTGCGAAGTGTCATGCGTAAATGGTAACCCCACTGCATCTTTTCAAGCAAGTAAAGATTTACTCGCAGGCGTAATTACTTAGGAAATAAGGGTGTTGGCAAATATTTGCCATGCGAGTGCTGATTTAGCGATCAGTGAAAGCGTGATGTACGTCCGCTCTCCGCGCATGTAATCCGACCACTTGCCAACTTTCTTGTACTGCAACCATTGCACAAGTGCGAATGAGTTAAAGAATAAGAAAATTGTTAAAACGATGAAGTACACAAAAGTTGGGGCTTTTGAATTGCTTGGCCCACCGATTGCAAATACATGGAAGACCAGTGCAATCCAAGGAACGATTCCGGTGATGCATCCAAAGATAAATGGAAGCCATCCGCCATTGCCAGGTTGTTCGTACTTCTCTTGTAGCCATCCAAAGAGAATCATTGATGCGTTAACGCCAAAGATAGAGATGATTGCTGAAATTTCAGATACGCCAGTTACTTGTGCAATCAGAACGATCATAACTGATGAGCTAATTGAGTACTCAACCCAGCGGAAGTAATTACGCTTTTGTGCTAGCCCTGTTGAATAACGTGGGAAGAATTTCGGACTTGCAACGATGAAGTGAGCCAGTGCTGACAACCCCAAGAATATTGCAACAGTTAAACCAACTGGAGTGTTAAAGAGAACAACAGGCTCGGCATACGTTGATCCTGGAGGACCAGACATGTATTTCGCGGTAATTGGTAATGAAAAATCGTTGCTCAGTGCCAACACTGCAGCCATCTGCAGTAAGTGAAAAATTCCGGCAATGATGTTTGTACGACGAAGTCCTGCTGAAGTGATCTCTTTGCTCATGGGGCAAATTTATCCCACGTACTGCTAAAGAACTGGGATATGCCTATCTAATTCGTAGGCACTTACTTGTCGGCGATAGTCCTGCCACTCAGCACGCTTATTGCGAAGCACATATTCGAATACGTGCTCTCCCAAAGTTTCGCGGACAAGCTCGCTCTTCTCCATCGCAGAGATTGCTTCATTGAGGTTGGTTGGCAAAGTCTGCAAATCATTCGATGCTGATAATTCGTAATTCTTTTCAATTCCCTTAAGTCCCGCTGCAATCATCACTGCATATGCAAGATATGGATTACACGCGGAATCTGGTGATCTAAATTCAATGCGTGTTGAGTTCTCTTTTCCTGGCTTGTACATAGGCAGGCGAACAAGTGCACCGCGATCACTTGGACCCCAGTTAACAAGTGCTGGTGCTTCACCGCCACCATGTAAACGTTTGTATGAATTCACCCATTGATTTGTCACCGCAGTGATTTCTGCAGCATGAGTCAAGATGCCGGCAATAAATGAGCGTCCAATTGTGGATACATTAAACTCTGCTTTTGGATCATAAAAAGCGTTCTCCTCGCCTTTAAATAACGAGACGTGTGTGTGCATTCCGCTACCAGGATGATCAGTAAATGGCTTTGGCATAAAAGATGCGTAGAAACCTTGATCGAGTGCAACTTCTTTAATGACGTGCCGAAATGTCATGATGTTATCAGCCGTGCTTAATGCATCTGCATCGCGCAAATCGATTTCCTGTTGTCCTGGTCCACCTTCATGGTGACTAAATTCGACGGAGATTCCCATTGCCTCAAGCAACGTAATTGCTTGGCGTCTAAAGTCGTGACCAACAACTGCTGGTGTGTGATCGAAATACCCACCTTGATCAACAGGAACAGGTGCTTCACCTTTTTCAGGACGCGATTTAAATAAGAAGAATTCTATTTCTGGGTGTGTGTAACAGGTGTAACCCATCTGCGCAGCTTTATTTAATGTGCGACGTAAAACATTTCGTGGATCTGCAGGCGATGGCGATCCATCTGGCATCGTGATGTCACAGAACATTCGCGCAGCCCCTGGTGCTTCTGTGCGCCAAGGCAAGATTGAAAACGTTGCAGGATCTGGCTTTGCCAACATATCTGATTCAGTAACGCGAGCGAATCCTTCGATGGCAGAACCATCAAAACCTATTCCTTCTGCAAAAGCGTTCTCTAATTCGGCAGGTGCGATTGCTACTGATTTGAGAAAGCCCAAAACATCTGTGAACCACAATCGTACGAATCGGATGTTGCGTTCTTCAAGAGTGCGAATGACAAACTCTTGCTGTTTAGACATTTCTTGTTCTGGGGACATGAGCAGATAGTGCCAAAGCCGCGTTACGGCAGTGTTACAAAATTACGCTTCGCTCCAGCGTGACGTCATTGGCAAACGGCGATCTTTTCCGAATGCTCGGGCTGAAACCTTGGTACCAGGTGGATATTGGCGGCGCTTGTATTCGGCCTTATCTACTAAACCAATCACGCGCATCACAAGTGCGCTATCAAAACCTGCAGCAATGAGCGCTGCCGATCCTTCATCGCCATCGACGTAACGAATGAGTAGCTGATCTAATAATTCATATTCTGGCAACGAATCAGAGTCCTTTTGATCTGGACGTAATTCAGCGCTCGGTTCTTTTTCAATAGAGCGCACAGGAATTGGTGCACTTTCACCGCGAGAAATAGCTTGTTCATTGCGCCATCTAGCCAATGCCCATACATCTGTCTTATAAATATCTTTAATGGGTGCAAATCCCCCGACGGCATCGCCGTAGAGAGTCGAGTATCCAACTGCAAGCTCTGATTTATTTCCAGTAGCCAGTACAAGGTGGCCTTCTTGATTGGAAATTCCCATCAACGTTGTTCCACGAACGCGTGCCTGAATGTTTTCTGCAGCCACTCCTTTGAGAGTTACAGATTGCATAAATGATTGCACCATTGGCTCGATTGCAACGGTGCGAAAGTGAATGCCGGTACTCGCAGCTAAGGCTGTGGCATCTTCAACCGAGTGATCGGATGAATACTTACTTGGCATCGCAACGCCGTTGACGCACTTTGCTCCCAGTGCATCGACTGCGATCGCTGCGACCAGAGCGGAATCTATTCCGCCAGATAAGCCGACGACGACTGATCTAAATTTGTTCTTTGCCACATAATCACGAAGACCCATCACAAGTGCGTTCCAAATTTCTTGATCGTCACTCAATCGTTGCGCAATAACAGGTGCGATAGTCCCCGCCGCTTCAGTGCCGCTCTCTGAAATAACAACGTCGGGCTGTGAACTCTGTGTGCCCGCTTCGATATCGACAACTAATAGTTGATCTTCAAATTGCGCGGCTCTCGAAATTACTGTGCCTTGCGCATCGACCACAATGGTGTCGCCATCAAAGACCAGATCATCTTGGCCACCAATCATATTGACGTATGCAAGTGGTGCTCCAACTTCGCGGGCGCGCTTTTGAACGAGGGCTAATCGCACATCATCTTTATTGCGTTCATATGGAGAACCATTTGGCACCAGAACAACTCCAGGCTTTCTGGCCGCAAGATCAGCAAGTGAGTGCCAGATGTCTTCACAGATTGCGATACCTATATCCACCCCTTTGACGCGAACCACAAGAGATGAATCCCCTGGCACGAAGTTTCTAAACTCATCGAAGACGCCGTAGTTCGGCAAGTGGCGTTTTGTATATGTAGCCACAACGTTTGATCCGTAAATAACGGCAACTCTATTTTGCGGAGCCCCGTTTGGAGATTCATCGAGATAGCCCACCACCGAAACAATCGCTGGATCTAGCGCTGTCACTAATTTCGCCAGAGCTTTCTTGCTTGCACTTCTAAATGATGCGCGCATTGCAAGGTCTTCGACGGGATAGCCAGTTAAAACCATCTCTGGAAAAACAATGACATCGGCAGATGCGCTCACCGCATCGTTTGTGTATTTCGTAATGAGGGCAGCATTGCCAACAAGATCACCAACTGTTGGGTTGATCTGTGCGAGTGCTACGCGCAACTTCATAGGTCAAGCCTACTTCTAGTACAGTTTTCCTCGTACCCAGGGACTTCGTATGAAGCCTTGAGGCTGGAGGTCTTTACATGGAATCCCTTTATGGCGGAGCCACGCATCGTCGCGTCACAATCGCAGATTTAGCGGATGCAAAAAAGCGTGGTGAAAAATGGCCGATGCTTACATCTTATGAAGAGATGACTGCATCGATTTTCGATGAAGCAGGCATCCCTGTTTTATTAGTAGGCGATAGCGCAGGCAATAACTTCTTAGGCTTGGAAAATACAATTCCTGTAACGGTCGATGAAATGATTCCGTTAGTGCGAGCAGTTGTTCGCGGATCACAGCGCGCAATGGTTGTTGCAGATTTGCCATTTGGTTCTTACGAACAATCTGCCGAACAAGCTCTGGCAACATCAACTCGTTTCTTTAAAGAGTCCGGTGCGATGGCGGTAAAGATTGAAGGCGCTCGCATCGACACTGTAGAAAAATTAGTGGCCACCGGAATTCCTGTGATGGGTCACCTTGGCTTTACTCCGCAATCTCTTCACCAATTAGGTGGCTACAAAGTTCAAGGCCGAAGTGATGGAGATGCAATTCTTGCTGCCGCCCTGGCGCTAGAAAAAGCCGGGGCCTTTGCAATAGTCCTGGAATTAGTGCCCGCCGAATTAGCTGCTCGAATCACCGCCGAGTTATCGATTCCAACAGTAGGAATCGGCGCTGGTGTGGATTGCGATTCACAAGTATTGGTCTGGACAGATTTGATGGGTATTACAAAGAATCCGCCTAAATTAGCCAAGGCATATCGCAATCTTCGCAAAGAAATGGCAGATGCGACAAAGGAATGGGCCAGCGATGTGGTGGCATCACGTTTTCCAGGCATCGACCAATCATTTAAGTAATATCTGCGAGTGAGTAAATTTGCGATTGATTTATCGCCGCTGAAGAAATACCCCGACTTTCGGAACTTGTGGGCATCGGGACTAATTTCTTACCTCGGTTCGATGGTTACCTATGTCGCAATCCCGTATCAAATTAAAGAAATCACCAACTCATATGTTGCCGTCGGCGTTGTCGGTGCCATCGAAATAACTCCGCTGATTTTATTTGGACTCTATGGCGGGGTGTTGGCCGATTATGTAGACCGCAAGAAAATGGTCTGGGCGACAGAGGCCGCTGCCCTGGTGCTCTCTAGCGTCTTACTACTCAACTCGATGAGCTCTGATCCAAAAGTCTGGATTATTTATGTAGTGGCTGGATTATTTGCATCCGTTGATGGATTGCAACGTCCTAGTGCTGATGCAATTTTGCCGCGCATCGTTGGACATCAGGATTTACCAGCAGCGAGTGCCCTCATGAGTCTTCGTTGGCAGATAGGTGTGATCATCGGACCAACAATTGGTGGCATTGTTATTTCCACGATCTCTATTTCTGCGGGTTATGGCTTTGATGTTTTTACTTTTGTTATTTCGCTAATTTTTCTTGCCAAAGTAGGTTCTGTTCCGGCTTCGCCAGAGGCCGAAAAGCCATCCCTGCGTGGCTTATTAGAAGGAATCAGATACGCCTTTAGTCGCCAAGATTTACTGGGTACGTATCTGATTGATTTAGCTGCGATGTTTTTCGCAATGCCAACTGCGCTCTACCCATTCTGGGCCGACCAACTTGGCGCACCGTGGGCACTTGGATTTTTATATGCAGCTGTCACAGTTGGTTCTGTCGTCGTGACATTAAGTAGCGGATGGATAAAGTCATATCGATTCCATGGTCGCGCCGTCATCTGGGCCGCTATTGGTTGGGGCGCTGCAATTGCGATGGCAGGAGTTTCTAACTCCCTGATTTTGGTGCTGCTCTTTTTGGCAATCGCTGGTGGCGCCGACATGATCAGCGCGCTATTTCGCGGAACGATCTGGAACCAAACTATCCCTGACAATCTTCGCGGACGATTGGCCGGTATTGAATTACTTTCGTACTCCATCGGTCCATTGGCCGGACAACTTCGAGCCGCATCGATGGCGGCTGCTACCAGTCTTACTTTTTCGGTAACTGCTGGAGGCCTCATTTGCGTATTTATGGTTGCCTTACTGGCGAGTTTTTTGCCGAAATTTAGAAAATATGACGTCGAAACGAACGAATTTGCCGTTGAAATGCGAAAAATTCGCGAATTGGAGCAAAAAAACCGCGATCAAAAGTAATTTTGGGGAAAATCACCCAATTTTTTTAATTTTTTCATCGACTTTTTTTACCCAAATGCACAAAAATATAAAAAAATTAATTTGCGACACGCGCTATCTTTTTTTACAAATTGACTGGCATTACGGCGCATTTCCAGTCACACTTATCCACGAACAGGTTTGGGTGACGGATCCGAACCATTCCGAATGGAGAAATACGTGGCTGCAGCTAAGAAATCTGCTCCAAAGCGTCGCCGTAAGAAGGCCGCTGCTAAATCAGCAGCTCCAAAGCGTCGCCGTAAGAAGGCCGCTGCTAAATCAGCAGCTCCAAAGCGTCGTCGTAAGAAGGCTGCTGCAAAGAAGGCAGCTCCAAAGCGTCGTCGTAAGAAGGCTGCTGCAAAGAAGGCAGCTCCAAAGCGTCGTCGTAAGAAGGCAGCTG
>Ga0214917_10001942_pt1 | contig 25909 bp, 21 predicted proteins | sample LL_1208_BB_MetaG_FD_177983 | JGI IMG/M metagenome (GOLD analysis project Ga0214917, IMG submission 177983) | Freshwater microbial communities from Lake Lanier, Atlanta, Georgia, United States - LL_1208_BB | ecosystem: Environmental > Aquatic > Freshwater > Lake | place: USA: Georgia | collected...
GTACTGGTGGGCAACTACTAGCAAGATCTTTGTTGGCTTGGTAGCTCAGTTGGTACGAGCGAACGACTGAAAATCGTTAGGTCGCCGGTTCGATCCCGGCCCAAGCCACTATAAAGTTTTCGCTCAATTCTACAGAAGGAAGTAATGTGAAAATACTTGAGAAAATGCGGAAATTCTTGACTCCGACTTTCATTAAATGGTCACTTGTTGGCTCAATTAGTTTATTCCTTGACATCGGTGTCTTCACCTATTCGTATTATCTGATTGAAATAGTTATGCTTTCAAACTTTCTTGCTGCAATGATTTCAACTTCATTCAATTACTTGGCTCATTACTTTTGGACATTTAATTTGGTAAGAGAACACGGAAGTACACTGAAACGTTATTTACTAAACATCGTGTTTCTCTGGGTAACTGGCTCATTGATTATTGAAATTCTACTTAGCAATGGAGTGAGTGAAGTCTCCTCGAAAGCTATATCGGTGAGTATTCTTTTGCCTTTCAACTACTTTGTTTTGAGAAAGTATGTTTATCTCGATCGGAATTCTCTTTAAGCATTTATTTCAGGATTGCCATCAATCCAATCTATCCAAATTTTAGGCAAATGCGGAGAATTTGGACTCAGCAGTTTACGAGCGTCTTCATTGAATTCAGAATGAAACGAGTATGAGTTCGTTCGGACCCAAGTTACTTCTAGTACATCAGGAATAAACATGCCACTAATGAATCTATGGGAACCTTGGTTATTCGCATGAAGCACGATAGGTGTGTGTGTGGAGGCAAGTTTTTCCAACACTGATAACTTTCCATCTAAATCAACAAAACTGTTTAGCCCATGGAATTCTAAAATAATTTGACGAAACTTAAGAATTTGTGAAGAATTAAGCTCGCTAAATATTCTCCATTCATCACCTTCAATGTCAACTTTTAAAATGTAATCTTCTGCCTTGGGATGCTGATCAATTAGCTGATTAATTGTCACACCAGTTTCAGGCATATCGCCAGGGACAAGTGGTTTTCGTATCATTTCAAAGTTTCCAGTTGGTGGGTAGAAATTAGGAACTGTGTGATCAACCAAAACAACTTTCGAAACAAAAAATTCACACCTTTTATCAAAACTAATGTTCTCGCCTACCCCGATTGAAAATAGGACGTCCGAACTCCTTAAGTCGTCAACGATTACGTAGCCACCATCACCATCGTCGCCAAATCTTGCAAGTATGGCATCAATCTGTCGGGAAATAGTTAGGATTTTTTTCAAATGCAAAGCAAAATTGATAACATTGTGGTGGAAATTCTTGTGATGATAGAACGTTGTGAGGATTCCACTATGAATATTTAGGGGGTTTTCAAGCATATTCAATCTATCTTCAGATTTGTCCAGTCTGGTATCTGTACGCAATTCTGTGCCATTTAGCCGTGACTCATTTGCTTCGATCCGTGACTCAATTGCTTCGAGCCGTGACTGGACAGTCTCCTGAAAATTCCAAAAATTAACGGATGTTAGAAGTTTGGTTGTCATGGCCCCCATTAGGGATTTCAATGCTTTTTGAAACATACCTCTACCCGTTCCCTAAGGAAAATCAAATGTCTCGTGAATTGACATTCTAAATCAAATTATGGGGTCTTGAGGGAAGAATATCGTGTTGATTTGGTAGCCTCTGAAAATGGAAGATGCCACAATGGGGGCTAGAGAGAGATTTGCCTCTTTCCTCAAGCACAAAGACCCGCCAGCAAACTCAGATGCTTCTAGTTTGCTTGACTACGATTCGATCATAGAACGAATTATGGATTTGTATCCATCAACCAAGGATTGGAATTCACTTGAGTCTTGGGTGGTCATTTATTACATTTTGTCTGGATCCTTACCGATCAAAGATGATTTAATCTCCTTGAGATGGGGATTTCAACAACGTGGTGTAACTGGGGCAGCTGAAGCCTACAAAAGGCTCCAAAAACTATTCAACCAAGATTCAAGCATTTTCTTTGTTAACTTAGAACCTGAAAGCATTTGTATTGACATCTCGCACACGATTAATTACCCCTTCAATACCGGTATTCAGCGCGTAATTCGGCAATTAGGGGCAAACCTTCTCGCAAATCCTCGGATCAACTGGGTAGTTTGGAATGAAAATTATCAAGTTTGGCAACTAGTAGACAAAAATATAGTTTCAGAAAAACTCCCCTTCCGACATGTCGTTCAGACGTCTTCGGTTAGAAATAGAAATGGTCAAGTAATCAAAGTATTGATTGGTGCCTTTTGGCATGGTCTTTTTAGTTCGTACCGATACCTGATTTCGAATTCAGGGAGAGAACAAGCTCTAAAAACTTCCCTTTTTTTGCGCTTAGTAAAATTCTTCAAGGGTAGGCATTTGACTAACTCAACTGGTGGAAGTTGCCTATCTGGAAATATTCAAGTGCCTTTGCTCTACAACCAAACTCTCTTGATCGTTGAACCTATCCAGGGAGAGCGAATAGTAAACAGACTTTTGTATTTTGGAAGTCTTGGGAACTTAAGTGTCTTGGTTTACGACTTATTGCCAATTTCTAATCCCGAATTTTTTGCTGCTTCCAGCATACAATCTTTTCCAAACTATTTAAATCTGCTGTCAAAAGCTACAAACATCGTCACTATCTCGGATTTTACGTTAAATCAGGTTCAGAAATTCACAGATGCAAATCTGCATAGAACTATCAAATCTATACATCTCCCGATTGGATTTAAAGAACCTTTAGAGGATAAATCAAAAGGTGAAGTGATACCAAAATTCTTGTGTGTAGGAAGCATTGAGCCAAGAAAAAATCACTTGTCTATTTTGCGTGCGGCTGAAGACTGCTGGGAAAAGGGTTATGAATTTCAGCTTGTGTTAGCAGGGGGACAAGGTTGGAATAATGCTTCCATAATTGATTACTGCAAGGACTTGAAAACCAAGAATCGGGATCTGAGAATCATAAATGATGCATCTGATTTGGCTCTGCTTGATCTCTATTGCGAAGCTTTTGCTTACATCTCGGTTCCGTGGGTTGAAGGTTTTGGATTACCTTTGGCTGAGGCCATGTCCACGGGCAAGCCTGTTATTGCAAGCGATATCGCCTCTCATAGAGAATTTGGTGACAAAAAAAATGTGTTTTTTGTAAACCCTGATGATGTGCAGGGAATCGCGAATTTGATGTCGGGATTACTTTCAACACACAGTGATGAGGAGTTAAAAGGTATAGTCCATCAAGAATCGTATTCCTGGGCAGAATATTCGGAGGAATTGCTTCGAGCAATCACAAAATAATCTTTAGTTAGGTTAGAGTACAGACAAGAATAGAAACGTGAGGGGTTTGTGAAAACTGCACTTATTACGGGCATTACCGGTCAAGATGGGCACCATCTCACAAAATTTTTATTGAATGCTGGTTACAAAGTAGCTGGATTAGTTAATGGTCAGAGAAATTCGAGAGAAGATAGTTTTTCAAACCTTTTTCCAGACGTAAAGCTAGTTCAGGGAGACCTTACTGATTTTTCAAGTCTCCTTCAGATCGTTCATGAAATTCAGCCTGATGAGATTTATAATTTAGGAGCAATTAGTTTTGTTGGGTTGAGTTTTAAGCAACCAGAGCTGACTGCAAATGTGACTGGAATAGGTGCACTAAGACTCCTTGAGGCCGTACGTAAGGTTGGTGGGGAGAAAAGTATTCGTTTTTACCAGGCGTCCTCTTCTGAAATGTTTGGGAAAGTGCGTGAGACTCCGCAAAATGAGCTAACTCCGTTTCATCCTAGGTCGCCTTATGGCGTCGCAAAGACTTTCGCACACTACACATGTGTCAATTACCGCGAGGCGTACGACATGCACATATCTAGCGGAATTCTCTTCAACCATGAGGGTGAGTACCGTGGACATGAGTTTGTAACACGAAAGATCACCTCCAATGTGGCAAAAATTAAACTAGGGATCCAAGATAGTTTTACCCTTGGTGATTTAACCCCTCAACGTGATTGGGGATATGCGGGTGACTACGTAGAAGCGATGTGGAAGATGACTCAAGTGAATGACGCTAGTGATTACGTGATCGCAACGGGCCAAACTCGCTCAGTTCGAGACTTTGTTATTGCGGCACTTGTTGCAGCAGAGTTAGAGCCTGACGTTGATAAATATGTTAGCTACGACATGGCCATGAAGAGACCTTCCGAAGTAGATTTACTTGTGGGTGATGCATCCAAAGCAAAGCGCGAATTGAATTGGGAACCAAAAACTACATTCCAAGAACTTGTAGGTTTAATGGTCGAAAATGATTTGCGAATAGAATCAAGGCGAGCTAAGAGTTAGCCCTCTGCCCCAATCTGAATGCCCCAGCTAGAAACTTCTGTTCCAGGGTAACTCGCCAAAGCGACAGAAAACTTTTCTAATTTTCCGGTTACATAACTTGAAGGTAATTGAACTGTGGCGGCTCCTTCTGAATTAGGTGCAACAGTAAAGTTCGCAATCTCACCGTTTTTAAGGTTAGTGAGCAATACGGTGTACTGTGATGGGTCTAGTTCTGCCTCAGAGAAAATCTTTATATTTATGAGATAGGGCTCTTCGATGGGATTTAGATCAGCCTTCAACCTTACGCTTATCGAAGTTGAGACTGGGAAAACTTGAAATAGACCCTTAAAAACAAGTTCACTTGGTTGATCAATTCTCCAAACTAATTCTTTCGGGGGGGAGTAATCCATTAGATTTTTTGAATCGGGTGCAGGTGTTGATTTACACTCAGTTTCATAAAAGTTAATCGAAACGTAACGACTTCCTGTGTCTGTGGTTGGTCCCGAAAGCTCAGAGATGCAAGAAGGTTCCCTACCACCAATCACTCCATAGGCGCGGTTTTCAACCTCAGTAAGAAAAGTCCGATCAATCAATACCCCACAAGCACCAAGAAATTCTGCATAACTAACTTGGTCTTCAATCTGAGCCCTAGTAAATGGTGGAAACTCAGAAATCAACGGTTGCCAAGTTGCAAAATTCTCCGTTCCTTTGATGCCAGCGTATGACCACCGAAAGAAACCTTCGTCAATAATCGGAAGTTGTAATTGCCCATAATCAATATTCTTGTCATCAGGCCTATCAAACTCAGGAAAAGGGTAGAGAGGTAGATTAACTAACGAACAACCCTTTGGGTAAATTGCCTTAAGTTCATTTAATGCGAGCTGAAAATCTTGAATTTGTGAAGACGCTGCATTACTTAATGCAATACTCGGGGGACGGTTCATACCAAATTGTTTGACCTCAGAGAATGGAATGAAAACAAAAACCAATAGTATTGGCCATGCCACGAGATCGGACTTTTTCAAACGAGAGAGAAAAAGTCCTAGCAATATCATTGTGAAAAGTGAAATAACTACGCTTAGACGACCCCATGCACGAATTTGAGGGAGAATTCTTGAAACCGAGTAATTCAACGGAGAAACAAAATAAAAAAGCAACGTTGTCGACAGAAGTAAAATCACAAAAGTAGCACCACTATCAAGTTGAAGGCGCTCTTTGAACGGTTGGAAATGAATGTTTAACAATTTCAATAAACCAAGACTCAAAGCAAGAATGAGAAGAGAAATCAGAATCAAACCACTTAGTCCCCCAACTTGTGATCCCTCCCATGAAATTCTAGATTGTAGATAGGCCACTAGATCAGGGCGATTTAGTGCCCGCAAGCCGAATGAGTAAAAATCAAACAAAAGGCTTTCGGGTGTACCCGCATAAATAATCGCTTCCACTGGACTTCGATCCGCCAGGCCAGTCAAACTAGAAATTGACCCTTGACGAAACAGAATAGGTAAAGTCTGCAAAAGCAATCCAAGGACGAAGAACGAAAGGGTATAGATTGGCAATAAGAGAAGAGTTATTGATTTCCTGGCTCTTTCGTAAATGGTTTTATTAGAAGAATTATGGTTTATGTGAATTGCTAAGAAAAGCAAGGATACGAAACTAAAAATTATGAGAAAAAAACTATAGTAATAGCCGGACAAGAATGAAAATCCACCAAGAAAAGTAACTGCCAATATCTTGTTTCGAGAAATCGGTTCAGATCTGAATACGTGTTTAAAGGCTATATAAATCGCAGCTAGTCCAAGCGGCAATGACCAAGTCAACCCAAGGAAGAAATGACCCTCGGCTCTCACTAAATTAAAGGTATTCAGAGAAAAAACCAATCCCAATCCAAAAGAGAGAATTCGATTTATTCCTAATACACGCGCTAAGATAAAGGCCGAAACAGCAATTGGTGATGCCTTTAGAATTGAAAATATGTGAATGATTTGAGATGGATCGTTGATTCCTGTTATATCCATGAACACTTTAATGCCAAACATTTCTTGGGTGTTTCCAACGGGATAAGAGGAGAAATCTAATTTGTTTGGCCAGCCGAATTGCGTCGAACTAATGTTTTGAAGAAATAATGTGAGATAACTTGATTGCTCTACAACCTTAATGTAAAGCCCAGTGAGTAGACCATCACCAGCTAATGGTATCTTGTTTATGAAAAGCCCGCGGGGTGACTCTTTAAATATCCAAAGAGAGAATGCGAGTGCGGTTAAGGCTAGAGAGATAGCTGCAAGCATATCTTTATAGCAATTCACGTGCATCGCATATCTTGCTTTGGTTGCCAGAACCTTACTCAAATTAATGAACATGTTTCATTTTGAAAGTTCCTGAGACAGATTAGATTTTAGCTTAACTAAATCAGAAATGTCACATTGTGCTAATTCGTGGACTTTCTGATGAATAGTGGGTGATCCAGATTGATGCAAATTGTTATCCTCTTTAATCCCAATGAGAGATGAATAAACCACACCATAACTGATTTTGTCTTTCTTTGGCACCCTTTCTTTAAAGTCTCTCATAAAAATTAGCGATTCAGGGCAAATTGAATATCGCCTAGGCATAAATCGCTCGCTTTTTTGTTTTCAAGAAATAGACCTTTCCACCATTCAGTAGTAGCTTGGATGGCCCCCTTTTGGTCCCATACTGGTTCCCAATTCAGCAGTTCTTTTGCTAACAGAGAATCTAATTCCAATCTGCTCGCCTCGTAAACTGAATCTGACGAAGTTTCCATCTTCACAATTGCAGATTCTCCCCAGCTCTTTTTTACAATACCCACTACTTCCTTAACGGCCAAGCTTGACTCCCTTGGACCAAAGTTTATTGCCTCTATATTCTCACCTTTAAGAACTTCCTCCAACGTAAGCAAGTATCCGATTAATGGATCAAGTACATGCTGCCATGGACGCGTGCTGATTGGATTTCGAACCTGAACAACTTCTCCCCGAGAAAAACCGCGAATCAAATCTGGGATTAACCTGTCTTTTGCCCAATCTCCACCACCAATTACATTGCCAGCTCTGGTTGCCACGACTTTAGGGCCGCCCATGGACTTTGCAATTTGTTGCCAGGCGGCTATCGCTGCTTCAGAACCAACTTTACTCGCGCTGTAAGGGTCCTTTCCACTGAGGGCGTCATTCTCTTTGAACGCAACTCCGCGATTGTCATTCTTGTAAACCTTATCTGTGGTGATCGAGATAAATGCCTTGATCTGACTGGCTCGAAAAGCGGCATCTAGCATGTTGACGGTACCTAAGGTGTTTATTTCAAATGTTTCGCGAGGAGATTTGTAAGACTCGATCACCAAGGGTTGTGCCGCAAGGTGGATGATAGCTGCTGGCTTTGTGCGCTTGATGAAATTTTGGACTGAAACTAGATTTCTTATATCGGCGAACTCTTCCGAAATCTTTCCCTCGCGCCCTATTCGGTCATAAAGGGAATCCGCTTCAGGTGCTAATGAATATCCCACCACTTCGACCCCTAGTTCTTCTAGAAGCAAGGTGAGCCATGTTCCCTTAAAACCTGTGTGACCTGTTACAAGGACTGGCCCATCTAGTAAGTTATGGAGGGAATTGAGCCTTGAAGTCATGCTCTAACTGTAGTCTTTACCCAGTAAACAACAAGCAAAGCACCGCTAATGTGGCGCAGTCAGGGATGAAATTGAGCGAGAGTTTAGACTCAAAGATTGACCAGTTGGTTGGCACTGCATTCACTGAATTGCACCCATCAAAACCATTTATTGCGGGTGAAACCAATATTCCTGTAACTGGAAAAGTGTTCGGTCGCGAAGAACTTCAAGCAGCTACAAAAGCTAGCTTAGATTTCTGGCTCACCTCAGGGCCATATACAGAGGAATTTGAATCGCGCTTCGCAAAAACTGTCGGTATGCGCCATGCTTTCATGGTCAATTCTGGATCTTCAGCAAATTTGCTTGCACTGAGTTCTCTTACGAGCCCTGCTCACGGTGAACGAGCCCTGAAACCCGGTGATGAGGTAATTACTGTGGCGGCTGGATTCCCGACGACTGTGACACCAATTCTGCAAAATGGCCTGGTTCCTGTTTATGTAGATGTTGACCCTGAAACTTATGTAGCGGTCGATGAGCAAATAGAAGCCGCAATTGGCCCAAAGACAAAAGCAATAATGATGGCTCACACGCTTGGTAATCCTATTAACTTGGATCATGTTCAAGCGTTGGTAAAGAAGCACAATTTGTGGATGATCGAAGATAGTTGTGACGGACTTGGTGGCACTTACCGGGGTCAACAATTAGGAACATTTGGAGATTTATCCACATTTAGTTTCTACCCTGCACACCACATAACAACCGGTGAAGGTGGAGCGGTTTTGATTAAGAAAGTTGCCCATAAGAGAATTGTTGAATCATTCCGTGACTGGGGACGTGATTGTTGGTGTCCACCTGGTTGCGATAACACGTGCTTGAAGCGCTACGAATGGACTCTGGGTGAACTTCCTGAAGGCTACGACCACAAGTACACATATTCACATCTTGGCTACAACTTAAAGTCTGGTGATATTCAGGCGGCGATTGGATTAGCTCAACTTGACCGACTTGATTCTTTCATTGAACTTCGTCGTCGAAATTGGGCGTGCCTTCTTGAGGGCCTCAAAGGCTTAGAGGAGTTCTTTGTTCTTCCAAAAGTGACAGAGCACAGCAATCCTTCTTGGTTTGGATTTGCCCTAACTGTCAAGCCGGGTTCACCCAAAACAAGAAACCAGATTGTTCAAGAGTTGAATGAGAAAAAGATCGGCACCCGCCTACTCTTCGGAGGCAATTTACTACGTCAGCCAGCGTTCATTGGAACCCCTCGAAGAGTGATTGGAGATTTGGTAAATACTGACCGAGTCATGAATGACACATTTTGGATAGGTGTTTGGCCAGGCCTAAGCATTGAGATGCTTGATTATATGCTGGAAACATTACACGAGATTCTAGGAGGTAGCCGATGAAAGTAATCATCCTAGCCGGAGGTCTTGGTACTAGAATTTCTGAGGAAACAGAAAATAAACCAAAGCCTATGGTTCTTATTGATGATAAACCTATTTTGTGGCACTTAATGAATGTTTTTTCGATACAAGGTCTAAGTGAATTTGTCCTGGCACTCGGTTATAGAGGTGAGGTCATAAAGCGCTGGCTGTTTGATATACATGATCTTGAAGGTAGTATCGAAATTGAGACACAAACTGGATTGATTAAAAAGTTCTCTAAACAAAAAACTTCTAATTGGAAGGTGTCTGCACTTGAGACCGGCTTAAATACTCAAACAGGCGGTAGAATTAGACAATGTATGGAATTTTTAGGCGGTCAACCAGTGATCGTGACATACGGCGATGGCTTGGCGAACGTTTCAATAAAGGATTTATTGGATTTCCATAAAAGTCACGGTAAGTTAGCAACCGTGACTGCCGTTAGACCTCCTGCTCGATTTGGTTATATGCAAATAAGCGATGGTCAAGTGCACCATTTTGGTGAGAAAAATCAAATGGACGAGGGCTGGATTAATGGCGGGTTCTTTGTATTAGAACCAGGAGTAGCTAAGTACATTCTGTCAGATGATGAGCCTTTTGAGACTGGTGCAATACCTCGGTTGGTTAAGGATGGGCAACTAATGTCCTTCGAGCACCCTGGCTTTTGGCAGCCGATGGATACTTTGAGAGAAAAACATGAACTATCTAAACTGGCACAGCAGCCAATTCCACCTTGGTTGAAAATCAAATGAGTCTTATGAAACAAACTTACTCAAAAAGCAAAAAGAAGATATCCTTGGACATTGTTACTTCGGCACTAAATGAAGAAGACTGCGTGCCTGAATTGTTTAGTAGGATTAGAACGGTGATGGCAAATGAGAAGAACTACAAATACCGTATTATCATCATAGATAATGGATCTAAAGACAATACTTGGGATGTAATCCAAGGATATGCAAAATTGAAATGGAATGTCGTTGGAATACAGTTATCTAAAACATTTACTCTAGATGCCGCATTTACCTGTGGATTAGACCATGCTGTTGGGGATGTTGCTATCCTGATGACCTCGGATTTACAAGATCCTCCAGAGTTAATACCTGAATTACTCAGGAAATTCGAAGAAGGGTACGACCAAGTGCTGGTCCGAATCACAAAACGTGAAACGGTTCCCTTTCTTCGGAGAATGCTTTCTTGGGGATTTTATGCCATCGCCTCAAGAATGACTAATGGTATGATTCCAAAATCTGTTAGTGACTTTAGGCTTTTGTCACGAAAAACCTACATGGGAATCAACAGGCTTCGTGAAAACCACAGATTTATGCGTGGAATAGGATCTTGGGTCGGATTTAAGAGCACTTTTATTGAAATGGAAAGACCTCCTAGATTTGCGGGTGAGTCAAAGTGGTTAGGAATATCTTTTTTTAAGGTAATTGGACAAGCGGTGAGAAGTATCTTTGCATACAGTGCCCAACCGCTTATGTGGCTGTCAATTGCTGGTATGGCCATGAGTGTTTTTGCGCTGTTTGTTGCACTAGGGCTCAGTTTATATTGGATTTTTGGTGGCCCTAAGCCTTTTGCTGGTTTTGGAACTTTAATTGCTCTCGGATTTATCGGGTTCTCAATTATTATGTTTTCTATTGGAATACTTGCGCAATATCTTCATTTAACTTATGAAGAATCTAAACAAAGGCCTCTTTACCTAATTTCGAAATCAACTATAAAGCTACAGATTCATTAAATCTTGCGCGACTTCTCTAATCATAGATTCTTGACCTGCGACAAGTTTGCGCTTACCCAATTCGTCCCATAAGATGTTAACATCAAGTCCAAGCTCAGCCGAAATTTGCTTAACTTGCGGTGCATAACCACTAAATACTCCTGACAATCCGCTTTGCGTGCTCGAGCTCGTAGTCCGGGGTAGGTTATCCATAAAGCCTTCTTCTACTAATAAACTCATTCTTAAATAAGGTGCAATATCTATCTCATCACCAAGGCGAAGTCTGGTTGCTAAAATATTTTCTAGTTGAGCGTTTCCGGCACCTGCGCCAAAACCCATTGATGCTCCATCGATTATCTCCGCGCCAAACTTGATTGCTGTCTCTGCGTTTGAAACAGCAACACCTAGGTTGTTATGGGCGTGGAATCCCAACGAGACTTCAGTCTCAAGTTTGATTGCTTTAACTCTATCTTCGACATCTACTGGTAAAAAGTATCCGGCAGAATCCATTAGAATGATAGCTGTAGCACCATAAGATTCCATTAGTTTAATTTGATGGATGAGACCGCGAATATCTATCATGTGGCTCATCATTAGGACACCATGAACTATGACTTCCTTATTGGCAAGATATTCGATGTGACGCTTAGCGACGCTTGCTTCCGAAACATGCGTTGCAACTCTGAAAATCTCAACCCCTAAATCTATTGCAGGTATAAGATCTCGCTTGACTGTTGCAAACCCAGGGATTGTATGTACAGCTAATTTTGGTCCACCAAGGTTAAGTGAATTCCGTGCTGCTTCTAAGAGTTCATAGTCTGAATATTTTGACTCCCCTACTAAATATGATGAGGCCCCTAATCCATTCCCATGTCCAACTTCTACCGCCCAAACATCCGACTCGGATGCAGTAGAGCAATATCTTTTAACAAAATCAGGGCTAAGTGAGTGTCGTATTGCATGATTTCCATCTCTTAGAGTGACATCATAGAAATTTTTCATTCTCATTTGTCTTTCCTGACTAGACGAGATTTAGTTGTGTGGATTTTTGCAGTTTGTACGGCTGCTGCATTAATGATGTCGAGATTTCCAGCATAGCTTGGAAGAAAATAGCCTGCGCCTCTTACCTTGACAGTTGCAGAAACCAAACCAGGTTTAGGACTATATGGTTGAACGGCTACCTCATAGCCTGGAACATATTTTTTAACTTCCTTCACAATATCATTCAGCTGCACTCTTGCCTCTTCAAGGTCTATTGATTCTGCTTCCAAAGTTACAGTTGTTCGCATCATAACTGGTGGTTCACTCGGATTGAGTACTAAAATCGTTTTGACTTGTGGGGCTCCTGAAACTTTTGACAATAAGTTTTCAGTTGAATCAATATACTGATCTATATTATCTCTAGTTGCGGTTCCTGCTGACAAGGCTGCAATACTGGATGAAAGTTCAAGCTTCAAAATATTTTGTGAATTATTTGACAGTGCATAGGCGAGTGGTGCACCTGACTGCCCGCCACATGAGACCATTGAAAAATTCTGTGATCCTGCACCATGCATTGACATAAATGGCAATTCATTGATCAGTTGTGGGACAATTGGAGTACCAATTTTTGATGGAGTTAAATCAATCATCCATTTCTCAGCGCTTTTGGCTATTTCCCAGTGAGTAAAATGAGCATGGGCTGATGTCGCATCGAATACTCCGTCAACCTCTGAAATTATTTTTCTAAGGTCTTCAATACCCTCGGACATCAAATATTTTATTCTCCCTTTGAATCGCATTAACCCTGGGCTGTTGCTCCTACGCCCAATGAGGGAGACAACTTCGAATTCGGGATCAAGAAGCATTCTCTCGCACAAGTCTGCGCCAATATTGCCAGTCCCGATTATCGCTACTTTAATTCTATCCACTTGGGAATTCCACATTTCGCGCTCTGTATGAATCAATGTGGGCTCGATAACCTAAATATTTCTCTAAGGTTTCAATATTGATGAGAGGATCTAGGTCTTCGAGTGGGGGTGACACTAAATCTCCACTACTCGTCTTACTCGTTCCAAGTCTAGGTAGATATCTCTGTGTTGGGTCCATGACTATTTCAATCAATACTGCGGATGTCCCACTATTTATTGTTGGGAATAATTGTCGTAATTGATCGATACTTGATACAGCAAAGTAGTTAAGACTAAATGTGTGTGCCAAGTCTTTAAAACTTGGAAAGCTAATTCCTGATTGTACTGTAGAGCCAGATAGTCGTTTATCAAATAAATTTTCTTGTGAGATCTTAATCATTGAATAACCCAAATTATTAAAAATAAATAATTTAATCGGAATTGAATGCTCTTTAATTAATTGTAGTTCTTGTAAATTAAACATGATTCCACCATCGGTATTTAAGCAGATTAGCTGGCGCTCTTTATCTGCAAAGTAAGCCCCAATAGCCGCTGGCAATCCAAAACCCATTTCACCTAGCCCTTGTGATGTGAATATTCTATCGCCTTCATGGCTCTCTAGTGCATAGTGCCCAGATAGTAAACCCGCACCTACATCTGTAACAATTGTCGAATTAGGCAGTTTCATTTCATTTATCACTTGTATCGCACTCACAGAATGTATGTATTCATCACCAATGTCTTGTGTAGCTATGGCTGTTTGTAGCTTTGGAAACACGTTTTTGACTTCTTCTATTACATCGCGCCAGGTTCCTGAATTCTTATAATTAACCCCCATGGTTTTCTCAAGAATGGTTGTGATGGCAGAAAAGGCATCTAATTTACAAACATTCCACCCAAGACCATCAAACTTATGGCACTCTGATTCATCAATTTCGAAAATCCATTTTTTAGCTTTCCTTGCAAAATCTAATTTGTTATACCCAATTTGTGGGATAGATAGACGGGTTCCGATACATATCAACAGATCTGCTCTTTGCAAAAGGATATTTGTTGCTCTCTCTCCGTATATCCCCGACCTTCCTATGTTAAGAGGGTGTGAATCTGGATAAAGATCAATTGCAGACCAACTTAAGATAAATGGGAGTTGCAGCTCACTTATTAGTTTTGTAAGAACCACGAGTGTTTTTGGATCTCGACAACCGTTTCCTATATAGAGAATGGGTGACTCAGCTTTGGCCAAATTCGAAACTAATTCACTTATGCTTCTGTCATTTAGCTTAACAAGGTTTGAGGAGTGCTCTTCGTCTTCTTCTGGGAAAATTATTGCATCAATTTTCTTTCGCTGAAAATCCAGCGGAATGTCGATATGAACAGGACCTTTGCGATCACTAAGTGCTATGGCTACTAAACTTTTAATTAATACTTTTATATTTTCTGGGTAGTCCAACCTAACTGATTTTTTTGTCACTGATTCAAATACTTTATTTGAGTCAAAGCCTTGTACACCATAGGCTCGCAAATGATTCTCATTTTGGCAATGATATGAACTTTCATTTCCTGAGATCAAAAGAATTGGGATTGAATCTAAATATGCACTCAAGAGTCCTGTAAGGGTATTCGATGTTCCCCCACCAGTTGTAACCAAAGCAACGCCAATTTTGCCTGTCACCCGAGAATACCCTTGTGCCTCCATGACGGCTGCTTGTTCGTGATGTGAATAGACAATTTTGATGGATGCGTCTCGGGTTAAGGCATCTAGAATTGCTAGATTTCCTGCACCAGTAATACTGAAAATTATCTCAACTTCTAGGTACTTTAAAATATCTACTAAAGCATCACTACATAATGTATTACTACCTAGAGCACTCATTATTTTGCACCCAATCTATAGACTATTTGATTTGGATTAATGCTCAATATTATTCCAAACAGATGAGATTTGTTGGCATAAACAACAAATTGAGACAATTTAATTATCTATCACGGTTTTCGGCACTAGGCCCAAGTGTAATACCAAAACTTGATGATTACTGGGCAATCTCTCAGCATGTACCTGTCGTGATTTGGCGAATATCAACCGTGTCTTCTATAAAGGCAACCTCTCCGGCCGGAGTCTTCAAAGCCGAAGGCAGCTCCCACTTAACAATTTCTACACTACCTACTCTCTGAGGTTCCAACCGATTACTGCTCTTTTCCTTCAGACAAATATCCATGAATGCTGGGGTGATTCTTGGTGAATTTTTTGAAATTAAAGTATATAAAGTTACTTCCTTTGGGCGTGCCAATGAATTTACGGGATTGCTATCCATCGGTATCAGATAAGCCAAAGCTGTCGTTTCTGTCATCATGAAAATATTAAAGTACCAAAATGAACTAGAGTCGAGTGCACCCGGTTTCAACAAGATCGAAGGCCAGTCACCTGAGAACCCTTTTTGTTGAGTTAATTTTGCGACTCCAAAAGTTCCCCTTGAAATGTTAGCTAAAGTCGCGGCAGACTTCTGCCTAACATCTACTAATGGACAATCACTGTAGTTAGTATCCACTGATGGATCGGTGCTCGTCCCTTGACATTCTAGATAGTCTGGCCATAGGTAGGGAGGATAAAAGATCTGCCCTAGCCTGATTCCTGTTTTTCTGTAGACATCAGCTACATTAATCTCATAAGCATCATTGAAAGTTGTTGAAAATAGAAAATCGCGATCTTTGAGAGAATTAAAAAAGCTTCTATCTTTTGTCAAAGCAGCCCAAGAAGCTGAAATATTGTCGCGATTTTTAGTACTTTCAATCATTCTAAAATTACTTAAGAACGTCGTAAATACAAGTAGAATTACAATAATCTTGAAAGTCCCAAAATTTGCAAAAACACTGCCTGAAGGTCTTTCTAGCTTCTTTTTTGATGCAGAAGTTTTTGGTGTTAAAGCAGCTCTTCGTTTTTGCTCAATATAGCTGAGCGTGGCAGCAAATATGAGAGCGAATCCGAGCTCACCAAATACGATTCCAAGATATGTATCTCCAAAATTCAACCTACCCCACCAACTTGGTTGTAAGGCGATCATGATAGATGGCACAGAAATTAAGCATATCCCAAATAGCAACAACTGATAGTATAAATATTTAGCAACAAACATGCTTTGCTGAGAGGCTTTTATGAAATCTCGCACTTTTAACAGTCTATTAAAAGTTAGAGAAAACACTGCGATCATTATCAAGACGATAAATAAATAGAAGTTGTTGACTGGAAGTTTGAAGGTATCAATTAGACTGTGCCCAGTAGTAGGGAGAGAAGCATAAGCCTGAATTAAGAAGGCTTTCGGAGACTTGACCCAATCAAATCCGGCTACATAAGACCCATCTGGAGTTGCCTTTCGCCTCAAATAGCCAAAGACAATCAACAAATAGAAAAATGTTGCTGTTGCTATCGGAATCAAACTCTTAAATTTATGTGACAGACTATTCTTCTCTTCGGAGTCTTCTGATTTGGCAATGCAAATATTTGTTTTTGTTATAATATAAAAAATTGGGAGCAAAAAAAATGATAACTCATATTGACAAAGACTGACAAAAAAGAAAATTCCAGCTGAAATTGAATATGCTTTCCTTTTCGTATTCGAATTACTTGAGAGAGCACTAATTAGCATATGTGCACTCAAGCAAGACCAGATAGCCGCCCAAACCACTAGTTGGGCAAAACCGATATGTGGTTCGAAGTCTCTTCGGAATTGAATAGTAAATGACAATCCAATCAGAAAATAAGTTCCTGTTGCAGGGTTTTGCGAAACTCTTTTAATTAGACTGACCCATAAAAGTATAAAGGAAACAAATGTTAGTGAATAAACAATGCGGATTGAGTTTTGCGTTTCAAAGAACGCAAAAAGTAGCTGGGCTTGAATAACTGCCGCTGGGAAAAAACGCCCTTGACCATTTGCCCAAGCGGCTATCCAATAAGAAATTTCATTCCAAAGTGTAGTAGCTGTGATCTCTCCATACCGCCAAAAAACATATGTTACAGAATTGGAATTCGGCCAATCATCGCCTACTCTAGAATTGAATTGAAACTGTACTGCTAAAACAAGTGTAATGATAAATTCTAGCCAACTACGGTAAGTGATCCTTGATACAATTCTTTTCTCAAGAGACTTTATAGTTAAGAATAAATTAGCCACTAAGTCCTCCTGTTTTGAGTCAAATATTAGATTCTCGGCGAATCTAATCTATTCATTTTATTCGAGGTTCATGTTACGAGATAACTCTATCCGAAAAACATGGCATTTAGATGTAGATCTAAGTAGCACAGCTTAAGAGTTGTCTTTACAGTTATATCTACGAGCGTTATTAAACACCCTACATAAAGGCTACCAATCTTCCGCATACTCTTCTCTACTAAGCCATGCAATCCATCTTTCAAGCCCTGAGTCTAAATCAAGAATGTTAGGATACTGCATGGTGTCTCGGACAAAACTTATGTCTGGCACATAGTTTGTGGGGACAGAGTTGTTTGAATCTAGACTTACACCCTTTTTGGATGTTAAGTGTGATACTAACTCGCCAAGTTCAAACATACTAACGCTCTGATCGCTCCCAATGTTAAAATTCTCATATAAATTGATGCTTGTGGTTCGGAGTAAAATATTTACTAGATCGACCGGATATAGGTAAGAACGCCGAGTTAGCGGACTACCAGTTAACTTGATAGCTCTTTCACTTAATCCGTCTTTTACAAAATTACCAACAGCAAAATGTGCATCTAATGGAATAAAGGGGCCTGCAAATGCAAAGAGTCTAGGAGATTGGTACAAGATTTTCCCAGCTGTATAAGCTGAAAAAAGAATATTTTCAGCTGCAAGTTTCGCTCTAGTATAAGAACTCTCTGAGTTGTAAACATCTTTGTCGGTTTCTAAACGGAGCTCCATGTCCATTGGCTGTGGACCATAAACTGCTCCGCTGCTCAAATGAATTATCATCGGTTTGTCGTTATTTCGACTGGATAAATTTGCCGCATGATTTGCCGCGTTTACAGTGCTAGCCACAACTGCTTTTGGGTTGTTAGAACCAGTTACCTTCATTGTTGGTGTCGCAGCGTGGAACACAAAATCGGCCGTAATTTCTTCAATAGGAGCACTTAATGCTAAGTCATGTTGGATAAATTTTACTTTTTCTCCTTTGGGCACATTAATCTGTCGTTGAGCTCCCCGTGTATCCCGAGTAACCACCGTTAGGCGAGCGTCCATACCTAGTTGCTCATTAGAATGTAGCAAGCCTGCCACTAACCATTTACCAATAAATCCAGTTCCACCATATATTAGAATCTCTTTTGATCGAAAATGCTCTACGTTTTGAGCCAAGTCTGCGCAAATGAAATCCAGATCTCTCAGTGGTAAGCCAGCAGTTCCACATTTGACCAAAATATCCACTCCTTTTCCATAGCATTAAAGCAGTTGTTTATCGCCAAACAGATAGTTTCTTCGTTATGATTACCTATCCAATGAATTGAGGTAATCATGGGCTCTATAAGAACATTAGATATTATCACTTCGGCCTTAAATGAGGAAGAGTGTGTGAATCATCTTTATACACGAATATCAAATGTCATGCAAGGCCACTCTGATTATGAGTGGAGAATTATTTTTTGTGATAATAACTCGACTGATCAAACGTGGAATCTCATCACAAAATTAAGCCAAGAAACAGGAAATGTTTTAGGAGTTAGGATGTCTCGAACCTTCCCCCTCGATTCAGCCTTTACGTTAGGCATAGACTTAGCAACTGCTGATGCAGCAATAATTATGGCTTCTGACCTCCAGGATCCACCAGAAGTAATACATGAATTCTTGAGAAAGTACGAGGAAGGCTATGAGCAAGTTGTCGCTAAAATAGTCAGTCGCAAACATGTTCCTTTTGTTAGACGAACACTCTCAACTTTCTTTTATGCTATCGCTAACAAAGCAACAAACAGCCTAATTCCAAAAGACGTGAGCGACTTTAGATTGTTGAGTAGGCCGGCATATTTAGCTGTCCAAAAAATGAGGGAACGAAATAGATTCTTGCGTGGATTGATAGCTTGGACTGGATTTCGAACTGCGGTAGTTGAGATTGAACGGCCGGATAGATTTGCTGGTGATTCTAAGTTTGTGAAAATACCTTTGAAACGTGTCATAAAATGGGCTATAAGTTCGATACTTTCACACACTTCAGCACCTTTAACTCTCATAGCTGTGATGGGGTTTTTACTTAGCGCTGCATCTATTTTTGCGACATTGGTTGCTTCATTGATTTGGCTCTTTAGTGGAGTTCCTTTTGCAGGTTTTGGAACAATCATAGGAATAGTTTTAGTAGGTTTTTCGCTTACTATGCTCGCGATAGGTATCATCGCTCAATACATAGCTTTAATTTACGAAGAGGTAAAAGGAAGGCCTTTGTATTTGATTGCTGAACGCACGGACCAAGGGGTTTCATCAAAGATGGAGATAGGTAGGTCTACTTAATTAAGCAAGTGTCCTCCTTTAAGTTTATCGCTAAATCGAGTATCAATTTTATAGATGTATTCCTAATCTTTTCTTTTGGTTGGCTGGCGCTACTTATACAAGTGTTTTGGTCTCATTTTTTATCCTTAATTGGTTTATTCGCTCTTGTGAAATATTCAAGTTAGGCGGTTAATGATTTTTCAACAATGCGATGAGTGCGAATATTTATTACTTTTTGACCTCGATGGGACTCTTCTGGATACTGCCAGACAAATTGAAATCTGTATGAACCAGGTACGGTTAGACTTTGGTCACGGAGTGCTAATGCCAAAAGATTATCTTCGACTTATTGGGCAACCTATTGATCAATTTTTATTGGATTTAAACTTGTGCTTTGATGAAAAAGAGCAAATGATTGATAAATTTCGGCTGAATTTACGGGGTGAGATAGCGAAAAATGGAGTTAAGTGTTTTGACGGAGTTATAGATATTTTTAATCTACTTGAATCTTTAAAGATATCCGTAGCTGTAGCCACAACAAAACCTACCGAGTTAGCAAAACATACAATCAACCATTCAAACTTAAGGTACTTTAAAATTCATATTCAAGGAACAGACAACTTTTTGCCTAAGCCAAGTCCTATTGTGATTAATAGGATTCTTGACGAACTAAAACCGATGCACGCATTGATGGTTGGAGACCGCATTGAAGATATGAAGGCAGCATCGAGTGCAGGATTAAACTCAATCGGAATAGCTGCGGGAGCTCACAAAGAGGAAGATTTAAGGTCTGCAGGGGCTAACTTGTTATTTCCAGATTTTCTAGGATTAAGTCGTTTCGCCTCTAGAGATTCAAATGGATTTAAGGGCTATTTTTCCAAGCTTAATTTAACATTTGAATAATTAAGGAGAGAAAGTACACACTTAATCTTCCATAAGACTGCCCTCACCACTTAGACTAGGATGGTGGAATCAATTAAGGTAGCGGAAGCCGTCATTAAAAAACTTGAATCGCTGGGGGTTGATCAGGCATTTTCTGTTGCCGGTGGAGCGGTGATGCACATAAACGACGCTGTTGGTCAGTCTCAAAAAATAAGTGTGCTCTACATGCATGCTGAACAGGCATGCGCTATGGCAGCAGAGGGTTACGCGCGGTTGTCTAATAAGCCTGGCCTGGTGATTGCCACTGCTGGCCCAGGTTCAATTAATACATTGAATGGGGTTTTTGGGGCATTTACAGATTCAATCCCCATGATTGTCATAAGTGGCCAAACCAGGAAAAACACTCAAAAAAACTTTTACAATCTTTCTTCTTTGAGGCAATTAGGGGATCAGGAAGCTCCTTTGCTTGAAATGGTTAGGCCAATAACAAAAGCACAATTTGAAATTACTAACTTTCAATCAGGGTCTGAGATTCTAGCTCTGTTAGAAAATGCATACCAAATTTCCCTTGATGGGAGGCCTGGTCCAGTCTGGATTGAAATTCCCGTTGATGTTCAGGGCATAGCAATGGACTTTGACTTTCAGGCTCAACCAAAAATTAATAAGGAGAGCAAAAATCATTTTGTAGTTAGTCAATCAGATGACCTCAGAGAAGTTCTTGAAAAACTCTTCTCTGCTAAGCGACCCCTTTTTATTTTAGGAACAGGTGTTCGGATTGCAAATTGTCAACAAGAAGTAATTGATTTGGCTGAGAGACTTCAGGTTCCAATTATCACTGCTTGGACTCATGATTTGATTGAAAGTGAGCATCCACTATTTGCAGGGCGCGCAGGAACTATTGGTACACGACCCGGAAATATTATAGTTCAGATCTCAGACTTAATAATTACAATTGGATCAAGATTGAACATTAGGCAAATTAGTTACAATTATGATGACTTTGCCCATAAAGCGTTTAAAATCCAAGTTGATATTGATGAAGCTGAATTAAAAAAACCATTCCCGAAAATTGATTTACCTATACATCTCGATGCAGCACTCTTTATCCGTTCACTCGCAAATAGTTTGGATGGCCGAGAATTAGGAATTGATAGGAGCGAATGGCTGAATAGGTGTAAAGATATCAATGGTCGGTACAAGTTAAAAGCTGAAGACTACCCCATTAGAGATAACTTGATAAATCCGTACCACATTATTCCTGAAATCTTTCGTATAGCGCCACCAGAAACAATCTATGTTTGTGGGAATGCAACGGCCTGCATCGTACCTTTTCAAACTGCAATCATTAAAGAAGGAACTAGAATTTTTAGCAATAGCGGCTGCGCATCAATGGGTTATGACTTACCAGCGGCAATTGGCGCCGGAACATTTAGACAAGATTTAAACATAATTTGCTTTGCGGGGGATGGTAGCCTCATGATGAATCTTCAAGAGCTTCAAACACTGCTTCATTCCAATTTCAACATACTCCTCGTTGTTCTTGACAACGGTGGCTATTTATCCATAAAGCAGACACAGAAAAACTTTTTTGGGAGATTTCATGGTATTAATCAAGAATCTGGATTAAGCTTCCCTGAATTTGAAAAAGTTGTAACTTCTTTCAAACTTCCTCTAACGGTGGCCAATCCTTACAATTGGAAAGACCAAATCCCTGAAATTTTAAATGCGCGTGGCCCACGGGTACTACTTGTTAAACTGGATCCTGAACAAGAATTTGAGCCGCGACTTAAAAGCCGAATGGTCAACGGGAGAATAGAAACACCACAACTTGATGACATGTTCCCTTTTCTCCCAGAATCGGAACTAGCCGATATTCGAAGTGAGGCTTATGGATCTTTATAATGAGGTTTTAACTGCGGGTGATTCTGTTTGGATATATGGGTCAGGTACTTTTGCCGTGGAAATGGCAGAAAAGGGGCTTCAATTAGGGCTCAGCATTGAGGGAATCATTGATCACCTCCCAGGAAGTGTAAAGATTGGCGGGCAAACTTTTCTTGCTCAAAATCTAGAGGATCTAGCTCTGCCTGACAAAAGTACCATTCTCCTAGGTGTCTGCAACTTGCATGGTGACTTAAGAAAGATTCGACAGCTTATTCTCTCAGTATGTAGCACCGCCAACATTATTTCGCCAGTCGAATTTGTTCACATCATCTCAAGGTCAGGGTTGGGTCTCGAAAAATATTGGCTTGGGCAGGGGTTAGACTTTTATCGTAAGTACGCAGCTGAAATTGACGTCTTCCGTGGCTTACTTGAAGATCAGGAATCCATTGATTTGTATGATTCTATTTTGAAGTACAGGAAATATGGCCACATAGAGGATTTGCCTGTTCCAGAACCCCTCAGTAAACAATATCTACCTGGTGGCTTGGCTACACCACCTAAAGATTTGCGAATGCTTGACTTGGGTGCATGTCAAGGGGAAAACCTAGATTTCTTTTTGGATGAGGGACACACGTTTAGCTTTGGACTTTTTGTAGAGCCAGACATAAAAAATTTCGAGTTGCTAGTCCGAAAAATTAGAGAAGTAAACCTCATGAATGTAGTTGCATCACCACTCGCAGCATGGTCAAGCAACGTTACTCTCACTTTTGATGAAGAATCAAATGCTTCATCTCATATTAGCAATATGGGACAAGTTCATGTACAGGCAGTTAAAATTGATGACATAGTAGGAGTAAATAGAATTAACTATATAAAAATGGATATTGAGGGCGCTGAATTGGAAGCGTTATTAGGGGGGAGTTCTGTCATATCACGAGACCTGCCACATTTGGCAATAAGTATTTATCACAAACCTGAAGATTTATGGGCTTTAGGAAATTTCATTGACTCTTTGTGTGAGGACAAATACAACTTCTACTTACGAAACTATGGCCATCAGACTTTCGATACTCTTTTATATGCAATACCTAAAAATTAAATTCCTCTCTTTAAGAGTAAATTCTTAAAATCTTGATTACCTACATAGGGTCCTCCTACATCGTGAATCATCACTGGCTCGCCGGCCTTTAGCCCGTTAATAATTGGTAGTCCGCTAATTAACTCTCGCGTCGATAATTGACCCTTCAGCAAAGGCACTGCGAGTTGAAAATCTCTCCTAAAGGTTGAATGATCAACTTCAAAACCAGCCGGCAGGTCCCTCTTCGCATAGACCCCCCTTACAAGTGCATCTAAGTACTCAATTTCCTGCCTAGTTATGATCCGGCGGCTCGAGTCACTGTTTCCACACATTTCCTGCGCCTTATGGAACGCTTGAAACCAACTGTCAATTTGACCAGGTAGCGAACAGTAGTTCGAAACCGGCACCCCTCCATAATTGATGTCTACATGACGTTCCCAAGTTCGGACACCCTTTGCATATGAAATCAGCATTGAAGAGTGCCAATCGTGATACTCATGGCTTGAAAATCCGATGACATGACTAGGGTATCTTGACTTTAGATAATCTATTTGGGAAAGTTCTAACTCATGATCTTCAGAAGGATATAAACTTACACAGTGATTTAAAGCCAAGGGAATATTTCTATTTTCAAAGAAAGTTACTAAATCATCTATTGACTTCTCGCTTGCTCCTCCACTGGAAGCAATCACTGGTCTCTTTGTCGAAGCGATAGCCTCGAGCAAGGACCAGTCGTTTATATCAGAGCTGGCAACTTTTATGATTGGAAAATCCAAAAAGTCGCATAGTTCAACTGAAGCTTCGTCGAATGGAGTAGCCATGGGCATACATCCTGCTTTAGTTACTGCCGCCGCTAACTGACCATATTGTTCGCGGGACATTTTTGTTGCTTCAGTTTTCTTGATGTAACGCAGGTCTTGATTCCCTTTATAGCTTTGGTGTATAAAGTTATCAACATCTCTAAATTGAAATTTTATAGCAGCCTTAATATTATTATAGCGAACTACTGTTGCAAACTCTTGAATAATTCGTTTCCCGCGTTCTAAATCACCCCAATGATTATTTGCTGCCTCTAAGACAAAAAGATTCTCAAAAAGCTGACGGTCACGCTGGCTTGGACTATTCATTTTTGCTCCCCTACGAATTTATGCAAGTATAGCAATCAGGAAATGTTTCATCATTGAATTATTGGTGTGTGTCGAGTAAAAAGCACTTGAATTACCTGCGCTGTGGATTTATCTGGAGTTGGAATCGTGGTGACAGCTATCTCAACTGTAGCATCAAGGCGCGCCGCTATTCGGCTAAAGGCATCTTCGGTGAAAAAATTAATGTGTTCACTTTGGATAAGTACTCCATCAATATTAGCCCTCCCCGATTTTGGTTTGGTATCCAAAATCCACCGGTTCACTCTGAAAGAATGTATCAATTTCTTCAAGAATTTGATAATAGATTTTCGGTTCGGAGTAATACTTGGCACCCCAAAAGGAACTTCAACATAAACCGAATTAGCCTTTTGTAAAAAAGTTGAAATTTCTCCAATGGGATTGTTTACGTGTTCAAGGACATGTGAGTAAATAATAAGGTTGGGATTTTTAACTTCATCTAATGAGTTTAACCTAACTACACCCTTTATTAAATCCTTTTCAGAGGCTTCGATCACATAGCTTACTTCTTGACCTAGATCTGGAATATACTGTCCACGGTCACCACCAATATCTACAACAAGGTTTGGTTTGAGCTTCAAATTCAATCCAAGAAACTTATTGATTTCTGCAACTCTTGTATCCGTCCATTTTGCTTCGTCATGTGCGTTGTTATAGCTTATGGAATACCAGGGTTCCCATTTATTTCGAATTCGCACATACTCTGGTCCCCTATATTCTCTATATATGCGTGACATCTCTTCATCGTTGTACCGATAGGTGAAATATCCGAGTAGACAATTTTGGCAAAAGTAATACTCTGACCACAAATGGCGGGCAACGCCTAGTTCACGAATCCATGGTGAAACCACTGCTCTCATGCCAGTAGGTTTGGGCTTATCTAAACAAATCGGGCATTCTTTCCGCTTCAAAATTAAATTAACTCCAACTTCTCCTTAAAAACAAACTTTGTGCTATGAATAGTATGCTTTGTTCTCTAATCCAGCCTCACAACACCACCGGGCGTCATCAAATGAACCGCAACAATCCCTGACTCACCCTCGTGTGTTGTCGGGTCAATAAACTCAATCTCTGTTCCATTTAAGCCATCAAGAATCTCTGTCTTAAACCATGAGTCTGATAATTGCTCAGTGTCAGCAATTGTAATCTTCTCAATCGCAGCAACTGCTTTCCCGTCTTGTGATGGGTGATCTGCGGTTAACCATTGAATGAAGAATGGGAGTTCACGAGAGTCGGTAATTTCATTAACTCCGATTTGCTTCCACTTAAGATCGGTGCCGTCTGGTCGTGTGCGGTGACCTTCGATTGCAGGTCGTCCAAACTTCTCTTCAACTATTGAAATATTTTCAGTTGCAAAAACCCAAGTAAGCCAACCGCCACCTTCTTGTGCTTTCTTGCTCACAGCTTTACCCCAAGGAGTTTGCTCTGTTGCTGGGTGATCTAGTGGACAGACAACTTCGATGTATTGACCGTTTTGAAGAGGCAGTGTGAAGTTGCGTG
>Ga0214917_10001943_pt1 | contig 25907 bp, 19 predicted proteins | sample LL_1208_BB_MetaG_FD_177983 | JGI IMG/M metagenome (GOLD analysis project Ga0214917, IMG submission 177983) | Freshwater microbial communities from Lake Lanier, Atlanta, Georgia, United States - LL_1208_BB | ecosystem: Environmental > Aquatic > Freshwater > Lake | place: USA: Georgia | collected...
CGCACGCCGGCGGGGAGCCGTGCCAGCCGGCCGACGGTCTATCGCACGCTCGCCGAGATGGTCGAGGCGGGCCTGCTCCGCAAGATGGTGCTCGACGGCCGGGCCGTCTACGAGCATGACTACGGCTATCCCCAGCACGATCACCTCTACTGCACGGGGTGCCAGAAGCTGATCGAGTTTTCCAGCGACGAGCTCGTCCGGATCCGCGACGCGGTGGCGGCCCAGCACCGCTTCCGAGCCCGCGGCCATCGACTCATCGTGATGGGGCTCTGCATCGACTGCCGGTCGGCGCGCAGCACGTCGCGGCATCAGGACCGCATCTGAGCCGCTGCGGCCGGGCTCGCCGTCGGCGGTCCGGCGCGGATTCGTCGTCAGACCGTCACGGCGGCCTCGGGTGCCCGGGCGGGACATTCGGCCAGCGCCGCTGCCACGGCGCCGCGGACGAACTCCTCGACCTGGGATGCGGCCCGTCCGGCCAGCCCGCGGCCGTCGAGGGCGGCCGCGAGGTCGACCGACCGGAAGAGCGGGTCGGCCTCGAGTCGCCGCACGAGATCGTTGTCGCCACCGTCCCGCATGCGCAGGGTCGCGGCGTGGCTGTGCGAGCGCAGGGCCTCGTGCAGCGCCTGGCGGTCTCCGCCGGCCGTCGTCGCCGCCATGAGAATGCGCTCGCTGGCGAGGAACGGCAGATGCGCCTCGAGGTTGCGGCGGATCGCCCCGGGCACGACCACGAGCCCGCCGGCGATGTTCGCCAGCAGCACGAGCTGGGCGTCGGTGGCGAGGAACGCCTGGGGCAGCACGAGCCGTCGTGGGGCCGAGTCGTCGAGCGTGCGTTCGAGCCACTGGGTGGCCGCCGTCTGCGCCGCGGTCGTCGCGAGTCCCATGACGAAGCGGGCGAGGCCGCACATGCGCTCCGCCCGCATCGGATTCCGTTTGTAGGGCATCGCCGACGAGCCCACCTGCTCCTGCTCGAAGGGCTCCTCGAGCTCACCCCACGCCGCGGCCAGCCGAAGGTCATTGCCCGCCTTGTGCGTCGATTCGGACACCCCGGCGAGCGCCGCCACGACCTGGGAATCCACCTTGCGGGTGTAGGTCTGCCCCGTGACGTCGTACGACGAGTGGAAGCCGAGCTTGCGGGCCACGAGCTCGTCGAGCCGTCGCACCTTCGCCTCGTCGCCGCCGAAGAGCTCGAGAAAGCTGGCCTGGGTGCCGGTGGTGCCCTTCACGCCGCGGGCCCGCAGGAGCTTCCGCCGGTGCGCGACCTCCTCCAGGTCGAGCAGCAGGTCGTGGATCCAGAGCGCGATGCGCTTGCCGATCGTCGTGGGCTGCGCGGGCTGGAGGTGGGTGCGGCCGAGGCAGACGAGATCCTTCGTCTCGAGGGCCCGCACGGCGAGCCGTTCGATCGCGGCCGCCAGCCGAGCCACCACGACGTCGAGCGACTCCCGCATCAGCATCAGATCGACGTTGTCGGTGACGAAGGCGCTCGTGGCCCCGAGGTGGATGATGGGGCGGGCGGAGGGGCAGGCGTCCGCGAACGCATGCAGGTGGGCGAAGACGTCGTGCCGCATGCGGCGCTCGTACTCGGCCGCCTTGGCGAAGTCGATCGGCTCGAGGGCCGCGCGCATCGCGTCGAGCTGGGAGGTCGTGATCGGCAGCCCGAGTTCGGCCTCGGCCTCGGCGAGCGCGAGCCACGCCTGTCGCCAGAGGCGATAGCGGTGGTTGTCGCTCCAGAGGCCGGCCATGGCGGCGGAGGCATACCGAGCCGCCAGCGGGTTGTCCCAGCGCTCGTGCGGATCGGCGGCAGGTCGTGGGTCCACGGGATGCTCCGCGTCGGGATGGTGAAGGAGGGGGGGTCGAGGGGAGGGATCGTGACGGTCGTCACGATCGGCGGGGCGGCGGGGCATCGCCCCGCCGCGTCATCTTGCAGAAGAGTCGCTCGAGTGCCAGTCGCGACCGCAGACCTCGGGAGGCCTCGCCCTTGAGCGACAGATCGAGGTCGAGCAGCCACAGGGGCAGTTCCCGGGCGCGACGTGGCCCCAGTTGCGACAGCGCCGCGCGGGCCTGGGCGAGCGCCTTCGGCCAGGCCGCCACGCCCGCCTCCCGCAGGGCCTGATCCACGGAGGCGGGACGCCCGGCGGCGGGGGGCAGGGCCATGAGACGCGCCGCGGTGGCGAGTCGGCGGAGCACGGCCGCCGCCTGGGCGGAGATGCCGATGGGGTTTTCGCCCGCCGCGAGGAGTTCGGCGAGCTGCGCGATCGCCGCCGACGCGTCGCCGTTTCCCGCGGCGTCGATCATCCCCCAGGCGGTCCGCTCGAGCGGCGTTCCCGCGCAGGCGTCCACTGCGTCGGGCTGGAGCGGCACGCGACGCTGCTCGGCCGGCGTCGCCGCCGCCAGCCTCGCGAGCGCCTGATCGATCTGTCCCAGGTGGACGCCGAGCCGCTCGACGAGCCGCTCGGCCGTGGCGGCCGCGAGCGTGAGGTCGTGACGCGCCCGCGCCCAGCCGCGCACCCATGCGGCGAGGTCGAAGGCCGATGGCAGCGCGGTCTCGATGAGGAGGCCGTGGCGGGCCACCGCCTTGGCGAGCCGCGTCGTCGCGGGAAAACTCTTCACGTCGAGAATGACGAGGCCGCGGCCGCCCCGTCGTGGGGCGTCGGCGATCGGCTCGAGGCGGGCGCGATTGGCCGTGACGAAGGCATCGGCCTGGCGCACCACGGCGGCACGGGTGGCGGTCGCGAACATCGGCACGGTCGCCGCCTCGTCGAAGACGTCGCGGGGATCGAACTCGTCGCCGGCGGAGAACTCGCGCCAGGCCCAGGCACGATCAGCCTCGTCCGGGCAGAGCCTGCTCCGCACGAGCGCCAGGATTTCGAGCACGAGGAAGCCGTCGCCGCCGTGGAGCACCACGAGCGACGGCTCACCGAGGGTGAACTCGGTCGGGGCGGCGAGGATGTCGAGGCCTCGGAGGGATGGCATGGGATCGTCGTGCCGGAGGTGGGGCGTGCGGACGACAGGATATCGCCGCGCACGCGCTCCGGGCGGGATCGACGTGCGGCTCAGTGGAAGTCGCGTGACATCCGCGGCAACGAGGCGAGGCCGGGACGGGGTGTGGAGGCCTCGATCGCGTCGGCCTCGTGTCGAGCGGCGGATGCCGCCTCGAGGCGGGTCGCCAGCAGGTGCACGACGGCGCCGCGCCGCTGGATCCGTCCGTGAACGACGAGCACGGCCGCCCGGCGAGCGGCCGGTGCGGCGTTCGCCCACACGTCGGGTCGCACGACGACGTTGGCGGAGCCCGTTTCATCCTCGATCGTGAGAAAGATCATTCCCTTCGCCGTGGCGGGGCGCTGTCGCGTGAGCACGATGCCGGCCACCTGCACGCGCCGTCCCTCGGCGGCTGCGATCGCCGTGGCGGCGGTCACCACGCCACAGGCGGCGAGTCGTGCGCGTTCGAACTGGACGGGATGCGCCGTGAGCGACAGGCCGTTGGCCCGATAGTCGGCGATCACCTCCTCCTCCGGCGTCATGCCCGGCAGGAAGGATGCGTCCGCGCCGTCGTCGAGCGGATCGAACAGCGGGCGACTGCCCGGCCGTTCACGACAGCCGAGCGCTTCCCACACCGCCCGCCGTCGATCGAGGCCGAGCGAGCCCAGCGCCCCGGCACGCGCCAGATGCATCAGTTCGTCCCGATCGAGTCCGGCACGCTGAACGAGGTCCCACGGCCGCCGAAAGGCACCGTCCCGACGGGCCGCCTCGATCCGCAGGCCGGCGGCCTCGCCGAGGCCGTGCACCTGCTCCAGCCCCAGTCGGATCGCGGGCCCCGGAGGGGCGTGATGGGGCCCCGATGCCCCCCCCGTCGCCGCGCTCCCCGGGAGTCCGCCAACGGAATCCGCTTCACTCCGGCGAGCGCCGCCCGTCTTGCGACTCGAAGCCACGTGCTCGAGCGTCGCATGCCACCGGCTGGCGTTGACGTCCACCGGCAGCACCTTCACGCCATGCGCCCGGGCGTCGCGCACGAGCTGGGCCGGCGCGTAGAACCCCATCGGCTGGCTGCCGAGCAGGGCGGCCGTGAAGGCGGCCGGATGGTGGCATTTGAGCCATGCCGAGACGTAGACGAGCAGCGCGAAGCTCGCCGCATGCGATTCGGGAAAGCCGTACTCGCCGAAGCCGCGGATCTGCGCGAAGACCTGCTCGGCGAACTCGCGTGCCAGCCCGCGGGCGAGCATGCCGTCGACGAGCTTCCTGTGAAACTCGTCGATCACGCCCGGTCGCCGCCAGGCCCCCATCGCCCGCCGCAATTGATCGGCCTCGCCCGGCGTGAAGCCGGCCGCCACCACCGCCAGCCGCATCGCCTGCTCCTGGAAGAGCGGCACGCCGAGCGTCTTCTCGAGCACCTCCCGGATGGCGACGTTGGGGTATGTCACCGGCTCCTCGCCGGCCCGCCGCCGCAGGTAGGGATGCACCATGTCGCCCTGGATCGGCCCGGGCCGCACGATCGCCACCTCGATGACGAGGTCGTAGAAGCAGCGCGGCTTCAGTCGCGGCAGCATGCTCATCTGGGCGCGGCTCTCGATCTGGAACACGCCCACCGTGTCGGCCCGCGAGATCATCTCGTAGACGGCCGGATCCTCGGCCGGCACGGTGGCGAGCGCGAGCTGCGGCCCGCCCCTCTCCGCCACGAGGTCGAACGCCCGGTGGATGCAGGTGAGCATGCCGAGGGCGAGGCAGTCGACCTTGAGGATGCCGAGCTCGTCGAGATCGTTCTTGTCCCACTGCACGATCGTGCGTCCGGGCATCGTGGCGGGCTGGATCGGCACGAGGTCGACGAGCGAGCCCCGTGTCATCACCATGCCGCCGACGTGCTGGCCGAGGTGGCGCGGGAAGCCGACGAGCTGGCCGACGAGCGTCACGAGCCTCGTGCACGTGTCGCTCGCGGGGTCGAGCCCCGCCTCGGCCAGTCTCGTCGGCAATTCCTCTACGCCGTCGCCGACGTCGAGCACCTCGGCGATCCGCTCCACGCGGTCGAGCGAGAGGCCGAGCGCCTTGGCCACGTCGCGCACGGCCGAGCGCAGGCGATAGCAGATCACCTCGGCCGTCAGGGCGGCCCGGTCGCGGCCGTAGGTCTCGTAGACGTACTGGATGACCTCCTCGCGCCGCTGATGTTCGAAGTCGATGTCGATGTCGGGCGCCTCGCGCCGCTCACGGCTCACGAACCGCTCGAAGAGCACGCTCATCCGTGCCGGATCGACCGACGTGATGCCCAGGCAGTAGCAGATGGCGGAGTTGGCCGCCGAGCCACGGCCCTGGCAGAGGATGCCGCGCCGTCGGGCGAAGCGCACGATGTCGAACACGGTGAGGAAGTAGGCCTCGTAGCCCAGCTCGGCGACGAGGGCGAGCTCGTGGCGGATGAGGTCGCCCACACGGTCGGGAATGCCGTCGGGATACCGCTTCCGCGCCCCCTTCCAGGCGAGATCGGCCAGGTGCTCGGCCGCGCCGCGGCCCGGCGGCACGATCGCATCGGGATACGCGTAGGTCAGTTCGTCGAGCGAGAACCGACACCGCCCGGCGATCTCGACCGACCGCTCGAGCGCCCCCGGCAGGGACGCGAACCGCTCGGCGATCCGCCGGCGCTCGTGGAGGTGCCGCTCACCGTTGGTGAGGAGCGCACCGCGGATGCCGTCCACCGTGCCGCCGCGACGCACGGCCTCGAGCGCGTCGAAGAGGGGCATGCGGCTGCGTTGGTGGTAGCGGACGTCGCCAGCCGCCACGATCGGCACGTCCGCCAGACGCGCCACCCGGTCGAAGCACGCCAGCCGGTCAGCGTCGTCACCCTCGAGCGCCACCTCGGCCAGCGCCCAGAGCCGATCGCCGAACACGGTCTTCCAGCGGGCAAGATGCCCGACGAGCGTCCGTTGCCGGTCTGGATGCGCCGGGCCATCGTCCCGCACGCCCGCGTCGCTTCCCCCCGTCGGTCGTCGGCCCGACACTCCGGCCAGCGGCATGCCCGCCAGCAGACCGGACGCGTGCCTGCCGATGTCGTCGAGCGAGAGTCGGAGGCGAGGCTCCGCTTGGACATCGGCAGGCGTGTCGGCCGGCGCATCGGCAGGCGCATCGGCAGGCGCATCGGCAGGCGCATCGGCGCGAGCCGTCGGCTGCACGTCATCCCGCCCCCGTGGCCCGGCCTGGGCGGCGGCATGCGTGAGCAGGCGGCAGAGATTGGCATACCCCGCGTGATCGGCGACCCACACGACCAGAGGCGCCGCATCCACCGGCTCGAGATGGGCACCGATGATGAGCCGGAAATCGGGCCGCACGAGCCGTGCCTGTCGTGCGGCTCCGTGGGCCCGCACGATGCCGGCGAGCGTGGTGTGATCGGTGATCGCCAGGCCCTCGTAGCCGAGCGCGCAGGCCCGCTCGACGAGTTCCTCGGGATGGGACGCGCCCTGCAGGAACGAGAAGTTGCTCGTGGCGTGCAGTTCGGCATAGCGGTGGCTGGTCATCACGCAAAAATCCCATGCAGAAACCAGCGACCGTCTCGACGGCAGTGAAACAGCCAGAACCGCTCGCCCGATTCCGTCTCGACCACGTAGTAGTCGCGGCGCACGGTCGGTCCGCGCCACCAGGCGGTCTCGATGCGTTCGGGACCGTAGGCATGCGCCACGCGATGCCAGCGGCCATGGAGCCACAGGCACGTCGGTGGTGCGTCGGGATCGTCGCCTGTCGGCACCGGCGGTCTGTCGCCGAGGAGGGATGCCGACGGTTCGCTGCACGACGGCATCGGCTCGGCCCGTGCCCGGGGCGGCGCGCATCCTGGCCGCTCCAATCGCACGGGCTGATCCAAGCGTACCGGCCGCGGTGGCATCCAGATCGGCCGTCGGCCCGGACCTGCGGCGGTGCGCATCGGTCGCGCGACCCGTGTCGCGGTGACAGGCGCGAGCTCCATGGGGCAGGTGGCCACCCATGCATGCTCCGGCTGGGGATCGGCCACCTCGCAGGGCACGAAGACCGCCGACCGGCCGAGCCGGCCGCAGAGACGGTCGAGCAGCATTCCCACCGCCACGGCCTGCGATTCCGCGCTGTCCCCCACGCCGGCCGCCGTGTCGGTCGTGAACAGCGAGCGCTGCCGGCACACCGCCGCGCCGGCCGCCACCACCTCCACGCTCACCGCCGACAGTTCCCTGGGCGGCCTGCAGCGGTCCAGCCTGAGCCGCACGAGATCGACGAGATGGGTGATCGAGCAGCTCGGCCGGAACAGGCCCACGTCGATCACGGTCGGTGCCCGTCCGACACCGCCGTCGAGGCGCGCCTGCATCGTGAGGATGCCCTCGCCACGTGCTGCCAACGGCACGACGCACGCCCGCAGCAGCCGTTCGACCAGGGCGATGATCGCCTGCTCGCCCAGATCGTCGAGCGCCACGGGCATGTCGAAGGTCTCGACGGCCCGTGGCAGGTCGTCGTCGGTGGCGTCCGCGGCATTCATCTCCAGCGGGTCGCAGGGGCGTCCGCTGCCGACCGATCGACCCGTGAGCCGTTCCCAGGGTTCCGCCAGCGTGCCGAGAAATCGTGCGAGGCACCGGGAAACCTGCGGTGGAAACCGGGCGGCCAGGCGATCCGCCGGCAGGCGCAGCACGGCGCCGATCGAGTCCATGCCCAGTTCCTGCAGCAGTGCCAGCGTGTCGCGATCCAGCTGCAGGGCCGACACCGGCAGGCCCGCCAGCATCGAGGCCGTCTCACCCGGCGGCACGACGGCCCACCGCTGCCTGCGATGCGGCGGCTTCCGCCACGCGTGTGACTGCGGCAGCAGGTCGGTGTGCCGGGCGGCGGCGCGGGCGGCGGACGCCGTGTCGGCGATGGCCACTCGGGCGTGCAGGCCGCGCGCCGCCAGCGTCCAGACGACCGTGCGCACCAGTGCCGCCTCGCCGCCGAAGAAACCGGCCGTACCCGTGACGTCGAGATGGATGCATTCAGGCGGCAGTGCCGCCGTCGCCGACGGGACGCTGCGAGACGACGGCTCCGGCGCCTCGAGGCCGCACGTGGGCGAGAACCGACGACACCAGCGGGCCACCTGAACGAGCGCGGTCCGATCGGCCGCCGGATCGTCGTGGTCCACCACCGCCACGTGGCATGCGCGAGAGCCGTGGGAGAGTGCGAGCACCGCCATCGCCTCGGCCAGCGTCATGCCCGGCCGGATGGGGGCGCCACGACCACCACCCCGATCCGGCCGTGTGGACGCGCCACGCGGTGGAATGGCCCATGCCCATGAGACGACCGTCAGCGTGCCGCGCCGCCCCCGGCTGCAGACGAACACCGGCACGTCGCGCCGTTCCGGCCGCTCGAGGAGCCGCCGTTGCACCGGCCAGCGCGGCAGCCAGATGGCGAGCACGCGACGGCTGCGGGGCTCGTCACATCGTGGCACGTGCCACCTCGCTTTCGACGGGCGGCGCACCCCGCCGGTATGCCGCGGCAGGTGCAGCCTTCCATTCATGGACCGGTCCCTCGCCGCCACGCGCCACATCGAGCACGACGTCGGCCGTGCCTCCCGCAACGGTGGCGGACCACGTTCCACCGACGATCCGCACGCGCAGCCGCCGCTCCAGCAGCCTCCCGCTCGGCAGGGACGACACGGCCAGCCGTGCCTCGGCCCACGACGACTCACCGTGTGCGCCGCCCGGCCGAACGATGAGCCCCACCGCACCACTCGCCCGCGCCGCCAATTGCCACCGGCGCATCGCCGTCGTCCAGCGACGGTCGGACGACGGCCGCTGCCGGGACGGGCTCGCATCGGGCACGGGTCCGTGCGAGGTGCGCGGCACGATGGCGCGCGGCCACGCCACGACGGCCGCCACGCCTGGGCAGCGCAACGCCTGATCGATCGCCCAGATCTCGTCGTCGTCGCGAGATGGTCGGGCCACCACCAGGTGCGCCGCCGGCGTCGATCGGGCGAGCCAGGGCAGCATGGCCGGCGGATGAAACCAGCCGGTGCGATCGACCACCACGATCGTCCGCGGCGGGACCGTGCCCGACGAGGTCATGACGGCACGTGCCAGCGCATGGGCGACCACGCAGGCCAGCGTCACGGCGCCCGTGGCAGGGCCGGGCGAGACGGCCGAATCCGTGCCATGGCCCTGTGTCGGTTCGGCCATCCACTCGAGCAGGCTGCCGCGTCGCACGCCGCCTGCCGGCAGCAGGGCGTCGAGTGCAGGACATCCGCTCGACACCGCATCCCGCGACTGTTCCCGGCATCGCAGGGAGCCGGCGCTGAGGATGCCGGCCGGCAGTCCCTCGATAACGGCGCTCCTGCCCGGCCTGCCGGCCGTGCTGGTGTCACGGCCGTCGCGGCATGGCGCCGCCTCCATCCCGAACGTCACCATGGCGTGGGCCTCCATCCGGTCCCGGGCTTCCGTTCGTCCCGACCTAGGCTATGGGAAGAGCGGTGCGATCACGGCGAGGAATGAACGTGTGTACACTATTCTGTCGAGAGCCTGTCGTCAACAGCATCCGGGGGTCGTGCGGTATGCTCCCGTCACCGCCACATCGCAGCTCCCCCGAGTCCCGTGGACGCGCCATGCGACATCCCGTCCCGCTTCGTCGCCGCACGTGGGCGTCCATCGGCCTCGTGATCGGCGTCGGGCTGCCTCTGCCGGCGGTCGCGCAGGCATCCGAGGCCACGCCGGCCCGAGCCGTTCCTGCGGACTTCGCCGAGTTCCAGCAGGAGATTTCGCCGCTCGTGCTCGCCGCTCGGCCGGCCGAATCGAAGCACTGGCGACAGATCGAGCCCGCCCTTCACCAGCTCGCACTCGCCCACGCCGACCGCCTGGCGATGCTGCCGGCGGACGCCCGCGTGGCGACCCTCGCCAGGCTCGCCGACTACATCGATGCCCGCCGCGCCGCGTCCGCGCAGATTCCCGTGCTGGCCGCCGACCGCAACGTGATCGGACTCCTCGACCCGGCCCGCGGCCTCGATCCCCAGGAGGTCACCGCGATCGCCACGGCCTATGGCGCCCGCTCGGCGGTCTTCAAGCAGGACCCGGCGACGGGCGAGTCGATCGCCGACGTGGCCGACGCCTTTCTCGCCGCTGTCCGCGCCGCGGCACCCGCCCCCAACGGCACCACGATCGTCGTGCTCGGGCACGGTCTGCCCACCGAAATCCAGAGCTACTCGATCCGCTTCGAGCGGCTTGCCGACACGCTCTTGGCCGCCGCCGGCGTCGCTCCGGCCGGCGTCACGGAGCCCGCTTCCGGCGACACCGCCGGCGCGCCCGTCGATCTCGGGCGGCTCGTGCTCGTCTGTGACGACTGCTTCAGCGCCGACTTTCTGGTGAATCTGCTCGACCGGCTCGAAGCGGAGTGCCGCCGCCGGGGCCGTCCGCTGGCCTCGCTGCCGGTCTGCGTCGCCGGCACGAACCACGGCCGGTATGGACGGGCCGACGTGGGTGCGAAGTTCGTGCCGCACTTTTGGAAGGACGTGATCGAACTCTTCTACGTGCGGCAGCCACATCCGGAGGCGGTGTCCCTCGCCGGCTTCTTCGACGCGGTGGACGGGATGATGTACGGATACGGCCGCGCGCCGGTCTTCGCGGGCGGTCGCATCACCGGCTGGCGGCTCGTCGAGCCCGACCTCGTGCAGGACCCGGTGGTCTTCGTGCCGCTCACCGAAGCCGATGTCGCCGAGCTGCGACGCATCCTCGGACTGCCCGCCGATGCGCCCGTGGCACGCTGGCTCGACGTGGGCTGATCGGCCCCTGTTTCAGCACGCGCTCTGGCGTTTTTCAGCGGTTTTTCAGCCTTGGGAGCACCCGTGGCATCCTGCTAGCCTCCGGCGGCAATGAGAAGCCGATTCCGAACTGTGCGACACCACCTGCCGGCCGGGACGCGGGCCGCCGCGGTCATGGGCGGGCTCGCACTCGGGCTCGCCGGCTGTGGCACGACGACGTGGAGCGACTCGAAGCGCACCGCGACCGAACAGCTCCTCGTCTCCGACGCGATCGAACGGGCCGTGATGAAGATCGACATGCGGGCGCTGGCCGGCCGCCGCGTGTTCCTCGACACGACCGCGCTCTCCGACGTGGCCGACAAGGACTACCTCACGAGCACGGTCCGGCAGCACGTGCTGGGATCGGGGGCGGTGGTCGCGGAGAAGCGCGACGATGCCGACGTGGTCGTGGAGGCTCGTGCCGGCGCGATCGGCACGGATCGTGCGAGCGTGCTTGTCGGGGTGCCGCAGACGAGCGTGGAGCTTGCCGGCAACGGCACGAGCATCCCGGAGATGGCGCTCTTCAAACGGTCCGACCAGCGGGCCGTCGCGAAGATCAACCTCTTCGCCTATGAGCGGGAGTCGGGCCAGCCGCTGTGGCAGAGCGGCATCGCCAACGTCGCGACCCACGCCCGCGATCGCTGGGTGATGGGCGCCGGACCGTTCCAGGACGGTCGCATCCACGACCGGGTCGAGTTCGCGGGCGAAAAGATCAGCGGCATCTGGGCCAAGGTGATCAAGGACGACGAGGATGTCGTCGCGACGTTCGACCTCATGCAGCCGCGGGTCTTCGCCGACACCGCCTCCGGCCGCGGCACCCCCGCGGCGACGGCTGATCGCAGGCCGGTGGATCTGCCACCGGTGCGGTGACGAGGGTCACGATCGGTAACGGCCGACGTCCGGCGCGACGCCCTCGGGCGTCAGATCGTTGGCGATGTCGAACCACTCGGGCTTGAACTCGATCCGCGGCTGGCTGCCGGGATTCGCCAGCGCGATGTTGCTCACCAGCGCGATCACCGCGTCGGCGATCGCCACCTCGGGCTTGCATCGCGGCTGGTTCTCCGGAGCCGGGTTGCGGATGCACCATGCCCAGTGCTCCATCTCCTCGGTGTAGCCGCGCGACGGCGGTCCCCCGGCGCCGCCCGGCCCGCCGCCGACGGCCGTGCTGCTGCCGCCGCTTTCCGTCGTGTCGAGCGTGGGCGCGCCGTCCTTGGCCTTCGCGACCGTGACACGCGTGTCCCGCGCGGAATCCTTGTAGAGCATCACGTCCTGTTCCTTCTCCAGGATGAGCGTGCCCTTCGTGCCCATCACCACCTCGCCGTAGTCGCCGAAGCCGTTGCCGTTGATCGACGAGTAGGTGACGACGATCTTCTTGTTGGGGTCGGCCACGGCGCCCGATTCGTCGAAGTATCCCGGCGCGGGGTACTCGTACATGCAGTAGACGTGGTCATCCACCTCGCGATCGGCCGGGAAGATGCTCCGATTGCCGACGGCCGTCACCGTGAGCGGCTTCACCTTCGCCCCGGCGCCGTGCATCGCCGAAACGAAGATGCCCGCTGCGTCGAGCTGATGGCTGCCCAGCTCGGCCATCAGGCCCCCGCCGGTGCGGTTCCAGAGCCGCCACCGGATCAGCTCCTCGAGCGGCGTCCGCGGCCGTCCGTCGGCGAGCGTCATCTCCGTGTAGCCGTGCGCGGCGGCGTCCACCGCGGTGTCGGCGATCTGGGCCTCGAGCTGCGCGATCCGCTGCCGCAGTCCGTCGATGTCGGCGGGCTTCGCCTTCTCGAGGTCCTGTTTCCAGCCGGCGAGCTTCTTCGCGAGCGACGCGTCGTCGGGAAGCGGCGGCTGCCAGGAATCCTTGCCCGGCAGGTTGCCTCGATGCCACTGGGCGCGGATCGAGTGCACGTCGCCGATCAGCTTGGCGGTGCCGATCGTGTGCACCGCGTCGTCGTACAGGATGCTGTAGTGCCGCTGGTGGCCGGTGGCGAGGAGCCTGCCGGTCTCCCGGGCCACCCGGCCCATCTCCTTGCATTCGTGGATGGAGTGTCCCATGAGTTTTTCGGTGAGCACGTGCTTGCCGGCGCGCATCGCCCGGATGGCGGCCTCGGCGTGAAGGTGCAGCGGCAGGGCGATGACGACCGCCTCGATGTCCGGGTCGGCGAGCAGCTGCTCGTAGGCGCCGTACACCTTCACCTGCTTGCGGGCGGCGTCCTCGGTCTTCCAGCCGTACTTCGCCATCAGCCCCGGCCGGGCCTTCTGGGCGGTGGGGCTCGAGACATCGCCATGGAAGGCGCGATGGACGTTGAACGGGCGGATGTCGGCGATCGCGATGACGTTGAGGTAGTCGGGCGTATGCGCTCCGATGAGCACGCTCCCCTCGTCGCCGGTGCCGAGCACGCCGACACGGAGCGGATCCCCGACGCTGCGACCGTATCCGAAGTAGATGGAGCCGAGCCCCGCCCCCGAGGCCACGCCGGCGGCGACCGATCCGGTGAGGAAGTCCCGTCGCGAGATCGAGATCGCGTCGGTGAAGTTGTCCTTGCCGATCTGCTTCTGCTGCTCGGTCAGGTTCATCGGGCTCACCTCGGGGCTGTGGTGTCACGGCGGCAGCAGGCCGCGAACGGACACCAGGATTTCAGGAAGTACTCGAGACCGTTCCAGCCGCCGGACGGCATCGCGGCGACGACGAGCAGGGCGGCGAATTCCGACCACTGATTGTACGTGGCCTGGGCGCCGGCCACCCAGAAGGGCTGCGTGACGAGCACGCCGGCGAGGAAGAGCGCCCCGCCCACCGCGTGGAACTTGACCAGGATGCCCACGATGAGCCCCAGGCCGATCGTCACGAGTGCCCAGCTCACGAAGCGGTCCGCCTTCCAGAGCGCCGTCGGCTCGGCGGCCGTCGCGGCGAGCCGACGCTGGTCATCCGACTCGAGGGCGGCGTCCCACGCATCGACCAGCCGATCGCCGATGGCCTTGGCAGCCGCCATCCAGCCGGCGGACTGGCCTCCCAGTTCGGCGGCCTTCCGTGACAGGCGCTCCCGCTCGAACGGCACGTCGCTGGCCTCGGGCCGCGCCCGCCTGGAGGCCAGCCGATCGACATCGAGACGGTACGTGGTCAGTTCGTCGCCGAGGGCCGTGACGTAGGCATCGAGCTCGCGCTCGGCCTCGGTGAGTCGTTCCCGGGCCGCCGCGACGGCGGCTTCCGGCTGGGGCACCTTCTCGAGTCGTCGGGCGAGGAGGCGCCGCCATCCGTCCACCACGCTCGCCCGCCAGGCCACGCTCGCCTCCTCGGCCGTGCGGCCGTCCGCGGCTCCGAGCGTGCGTGACCAGTCACCGGTTTCGGGCAACGCCGAGCGGTACCAGTCGGCGAGCGGCCCGACGGCGGCCCGGCGGAACCCGGCGCTCGACCAGTTCGGATCGCGGAGGTGACTCACCCCCTCGAGGAAGAAATGGAGGCCGAGCACGATTCGCAGGAACGCGAGGGCCGCCACGGCGATGACGGGGAGACGCATGGAACGGCCTGCGCGGTGAAGCGGCGCGTGGGAAATCGAACGCCCCGGACTGACACGATCCTAATTGAATCCTCGATCACCGCCCGGGCAAGTCCCGGCGGCGGCCGCTGGGCGGTTTCGCCCACGGACGGTAGCCTCGTCTCCAGCCATCGGAAGCAGCCGTGCACGAGTCCGCCTCTCCCCGTCCGACCGCCGCCCCGCGGATCGTTCTCTGCTACCCGGTCGAGCGGCGACACGTCTCGGCCATCGCCGCCGTCGCCCGGTCGGTGCTTCCCGGCGCCACGATCGTGGATGCGGGCCAGGAGCGCGTCGTCGATGAGCTGCCGTCGGCCGACATCTTCTGCGGTCATGCGAAGGTGCCCCTGCCGTGGGCCGACGTGGTCGCCGCCGGCCGGCTGCGCTGGATTCAGTCGTCGGCCGCCGGGCTCGATCACTGCCTCGTGCCCGCCGTGGTCGCCTCGTCCATCGTCGTGACGAGTGCCTCGGGCGTGCTGGCCGATCAGGTCGCCGAACACGCCCTCGGGCTGGCGATCGCGTGCACGCGACGGCTGCCGCTCTTTCTGGGGCAGCAGGCGCGTCGGGAGTTCGTCCGCCGGCCCACCCGCGACCTGACCGGCGCGACCGTCGGCATCGTCGGACTCGGCGGCGTCGGACGGCGTCTCGTCGAGGTGCTGGCGCCGTTCCGCCCGCGCATCCTCGCCACCGACTGGTTTCCCGTGAACCAGCCGGCCGCGGTCGCGCGGCTCGGCGGCCCCGACACGCTGCCCGACCTGCTGCGCGAGGTCGACATCCTCTTCCTCTGCGCCCCGCTCACGCCGCAGACGCGCGGCATGATCGACGGCGCGGCCCTGGCCACGCTCCGCCCCGGATCGATCCTCGTCAACGTCGCGCGGGGGCCGCTGGTGGACGACGTGGCCCTGGCCGCGGCCCTCCATTCCGGACACCTCGACTCGGCCGCCCTCGACGTGACGCCCACCGAGCCGCCGCCGGCCGACAGTCCGCTCTGGTCGGCGCCGCGGCTGATCCTCACGCCCCACGTCGCCGGGCAGTCGGCACGCCGAATCGATGCGATGACCGATTTTTTCTGCGATAATCTCGAGCGGTATGCGGATGGGCGGCCGCTGCGGAACCTCGTCGACAAGCGACTGGGATTCCCCGAGCCGGGGCTCGAGGCCCCGGACCGAGACGATCGCTCGCCCGCACACGGGGGCTCGGGCGGCCACGGCCGCAGGGACACGACCACGCCATGACCACGACCATTCTGCGGGAGGATCCGCCCACGATCGCGGCGGGCGACGTGGGCAACCGCTGCCCGGAGGAGCTGCTCGCGCGGTACGGCGAAATCCTCTCGCAGGGACGGCTCAACTGGACCGTGTACCACGTCCTCGAGCGGCGGCTCGGTGCGGGCGGCCAGGGCGTCGTCTACCTGAGCACGCGGCGCGGCACCGACAGCTTCAAGCTTCCGGTGGCGCTCAAGATCTTCTCCCCCGAGCGCTACGACAGCGAGACGGCGTACGTGGCGGCGATGAATCGGATCGCCAGCGTGGCCGCCCGCGTGGCCCAGATCCAGCAGGACAACCTGCTCGACGTGCAGAACTTCGTCGAACAGCGGCGCATCCGCGTCATGGAGATGGAGTGGATCGACGGCTACGACCTGTCGCGCCTGCTCGCCCCCGAGCTGCTCGCGCAGACGCGGGCCAGCGTCAGCGACGACCGTTGGACCTACCTCAACAACGTGATCGTGACCGCCGGGCCGCGGCAGTCGCGGCTCAAGCCGGGCGTCGCGATCGCGATCGTGCGGGAGTGTCTCGCGGCGCTCGCCGCCCTGCACCGCGAGGGGATCGTGCACGGCGACATCAAGACCGGCAACATCATGGTGAAGCGGACGGGCAACGCGAAGATCATCGACATCGGCTCGGCCCACGCCATCGACGACCTCCCGCCGACCCGCACCTGCACGCCCGCCTACGCGGCGCCCGAAGTGCTCGAGGGGCGCGACAACACGCCCCGCAGCGACCTGGCCAGCCTCGGCTACGTGCTCGTGGAGATGCTGTCGGGCGAGCCGCCCTTCGCCGGGCTGCAGTCCTACCGCGATCTGCTCGAGGCGAAGCGGTCGCTCGTGCACCGCCTGCCCCACATGCTCCCCTCCGAGGTGACGTGCAACGAACTGCTGATGGCCTTCTGTCGCGGTCTCATCGCCGCCGACCCCGCCCGCCGCTTTCCCAGTGCCGAGGAGGCCGATCTCCAGAAGGGTGGGGCGGCCGCCTTCCATCGGCAGCTCATCGTCGGCGGACTCGCGAGCGAGTACGAGAACGAGATCCGCGCCTGGCTCGATGAACTGGCCTGATCGACGGTGAGCCCGCCGCGACCTCGTCAGCCGACGAGCCGTGCATAGCGTCGGCGGACGAGCGCCGTCGCCAGCCGGGGCGCCACGCCGGCCAGGCCCCAGAGGAGCCGAGCCCGCAGGCCGACCACCACGTAGCGCCGGCCGCGCCACGTCGCCGCGAGCGCGCGGCGGGCGATGAGGGCGGCCGAGCGTTTCGTCGTCGTCATCCGCATGCCGGCCTCGCGGGCCGCCACCTCGGAGGCGAAGTGCCAGGTGTCGAGCAGCCCCGAGCGGAAGAAGCCGGGGCAGGCGATCGTGACGCTCGGCCGCCCGCGCGGGCACTCCGCCGCGATGGCCTCGGAGAGTGCCACCACGCCCGCCTTGCTCGCCGCGTAGGCCGCCAGCGTCGGCAGCCCGACGGCGGCGGAGATCGAGGCGACGTTGAGAAGGTGCGACCGCCGGGGATGCTCCCGCAGCCAGGGCACGAATGTCTCACATCCGAGCGCCGTGCCGATGAGGTTGGTCTCGACGACCCTGCGCCACTGGTCCTCGGCGAGCGTTCCGACCTCGCCGGCAGCACCCACGCCGGCCGCGTTCACCACGAGGTCGAGCGCGGGCCACGCGCCGCGGAGCTGCTCGTGGAGGCCGCGCCACGCCGCTGCGTCGCGCACGTCGAACGCGATGGCGAGATCGCCGGGGACGGCCGCGGGCCAGCGTTCGCCCGGCAGGTCGACGAGCGCGAGCCGCCAGCCAGCGGCCCTCAGCAGGTCGGCGACCGCACGCCCGAACCCGCTCGCGGCTCCCGTCACCACCGCATGCTGGGCCATGAGACGAGCCGCGGGGGCACGCGACGGGTGGTCAGGCGACGGGTGGTCAAGCGAGGGTGACGGGACTCGAACCCGCGGCCTCCAACGTGACAGGCTGGCGCTCTAACCAACTGAGCTACACCCCCGAAGACCCGGCCGTTTCGAGCGGCGGGCAACGGGATCCACCTCGTCGCCCGAAGTATATCGTCGCCGGTGGCGTGCGGAAGCGGCTCCGCCACGAGGCGTCCGCCGGTCTCAGAAAATCCCACGCTCGGGGGCGTACCCCTTCCGCTTCGCGATCTCGAGATCCTGCGCCGCCTGGCGCTCGAGCCCGGCGGCGCGGCACGCGAGTCCACGATGCTGGTGCATCACCGCCAGGCCATGGTCGAGCGACCGGAGCCGGTAGGCGATTTCGGCGGCGTCGGCCCTGCCGGAGAGCATCGCGACCTGCCGCCTCTGCCGCTGCGACTCGTCGATCGCGAGGTTGAGCAGGTCGATCGCCTCCTGATGCCGCCCGAGCAGGTGGAGGATGAAGCCGCGCGTGTCGAGCAGTTCAGGGGGGCCCTGCTCCTCACCGGCGAGGGCCCGGTCGATGTCGTCGAGCGCCTCCTCGAGTTCGCGTTCGAGCAGGGCACGGATGTAGGCGCGATGATTGAGCGCGTCGGGAGAGTCCCGTGCGGCCATCTCGACGGCCGCATGGGCGTCGGCGAGCGCCCCATCGGCGTCGTCGAGGACGACATGCGCCAGTGCACGGATGCGACGTGGCTGCGTGGTGGTGGGTGCCGCCGCGATCGCCCGCGACGTGTCGTCGACGGCGCCCCGGGCGTCACCATCCTCGATGCGGAGCATCGCCCGCCAGCAGAGCAGCCGTCCGGCCGCGTCGGCGCCGGAATCGGTCCAGTCGATCGCGCGGTCGAGCTCCCCGATCGCGGCCGCCACGTTCCCTCTGGCCTCGAGCCCGAACGCCCGCTCGACCGACCACTGCACGACCGCCTCGCGGATGGCCGGCATCGCCGCCGGCACGATCAGGCCGGGAATGACGCCGCCGAACAGCAGCGCGAGCACGAATCCACGCTTGCCCCAGCCGGCCCGTGTCGTGCGCCGCGATCGTGGCGACGGGTGATCAATCGTTCCGGATTCGTCCGACGCCGCGGGCACGTCGAACTCGGCGGGAATCGGAAACCCGTGGCGGTCGTACTGCATGGCTCGCTCGAGCCTCGTTTTCCGCTGCTTGTGGCCGGTTTCGCTCGTGGGGTATCGTCATGGTACCCCGCCCCAGGTGGAACGGCGAGCCGCGGCGGCCCTCACCGGTATCCATCACGCAGGCCTGAACGCCCCCCCGCCACGGAGAGTCGCCATGCCCCTGTTCGAGGTCGAGACCACGGGTCACATCATCATCTCATGGGCCGCGGACGACGCGGCGGCGGAGGATCTCGTCCGGCAGGCCTATCCCGGCGAGGACATCGTCCGGCTCACGCGTCGCCCTCGCGACACGTGGGTCATCTCGAAGTCGGCGCTCGGCCTGACCGACTCCCGCATCAGCCCGTGCGACCGCGCTCGGGAGTGCCTCGCCCGCGCCTCGGGCGACAAGCTCCATGCGATCCGTCTCTACATGCACGAGACGGGGGACGACCTCGATCGAGCCAGGAAGGTGATCGAGTCGAACATGGTCATGGGCTGGTAAAGCCGGGTTCGCTCGAGCCCGGCCCGATGACGGCGGGAGCCGCCGCTGCGGGTGGGATTTCGAACGAGGCCGGCTGCACCTCGCCGTCCACGTCGCCGGCGCGACGGTAGCTCGACGTGCCGCCGGGCCGATAGGTGCGATCGGGTCGGCGTGGTGGCACGCCGGGCGCGACACCGGGACTCGCGGCCGCGGGTATGGCGGGGTTCGCACCGGGAGGCATCGACGGGTCGGGCGGGAGCGTCGCAGCCGGGCTGCCGAAGGCAGCGGGCGGGGCGAACGCCGCTGGTGTCGACGGGATGTCCGACGGCGTCGCGGGCGGCACCGCGCTCGATGACGGAAACGGCGAGGCGGGGGCGGTCGATGGCGGCCACGCGGCCGGTGGTGCGGCATTCGCGGGTGCCGCGGCGCCAGCCGCGGGCCATGACGCGGCGGCCGCCGCCCCCTCGGTGGATCCACCGCCGGAGAATCGGCTGCCGGCTGCATATCGGCTCTGGCCGGCATAGGGGTCACCGGCGTCAGCGGCAGCGCGGTCCGCGGTGTAGGTGGACGAGGCCCGTGCGTCGGCCATCCGCGCGGGGGGCGCTGGCGGCGCATCGAGGGGAGTGGGTGCGCCGCTCGCGTAGGCGGCCGGCGGCGCGGCGACGGCATCCGGCGTGGGCCGGTCGAATCCCACCGGTGGGGCCGGTTCGGCTGGGGTGCTCGCCGCGTACGGGCCGACCTGCGGAACGATCGACGACATCGGAGGATCGGTGCCGGCTCCGGGCGGCGGGCCCGCCACCGGAGGCGTCGCACGGGCGTAGGCGTCCGGCGCGGCCGCAGACGGAGGCGGCGTCGTTCCGTACACGACGGGCGCGACATCCGCCGGCGTGGTCGGGGGAGCAGCCGAGGCGACGGCATCGGCTCCGGCGCCGCGTGTCGATTCGAGGACGTAGCCCTCCGGGTTCGACGTCGTCGGATACGGCTTGGCCGCGGCCGACGGCTTGGCGACATCACCCTCGAAGGGAGGCGCCGCGGCCAGTTTCTCGCTCGTCTTCGTCGATCCGCCGAACATCGACCACGACGGCGCGGTCATCGACGAACCGCTGCGGCAGCCCGCCAGGCAGACGACGAGCACCGCGACGGGGACGATCGCGACCCGCGCACGCGACACCGGCAGGATCGAACCGAGGGCGATGCCGGTCATCTCCGGACGCAGCCCGCGCAGGGAACCCATGGCAGCACGCTCCTTCGCCGAGGACCAGCGATCCTCCACCCGGCGACACCGGGCGGTGGCCCCGCACGCCGCGCACCCCGAGCGGGGCGCGAATCGGGAGTGGGGCCGTCGCGGGGGAGATAGGCCCCGTTGCGTGCGGCGTCAACAGCAACTGGAACTGGCCGAGGCGGGAACGGGAGCGTTCCGCGTCACTTCTTGGCCGCGGCGAACCGCCTGCCGATCTCGTCCCAGTCGATGACGTTGTAAAAGGCGTTGACGTAGTCGGCGCGGCGGTTCTGGTAGAGCAGGTAGTAGGCGTGCTCCCAGACGTCGATGCCGAGCAGCGGCGTGTTGCCGTGCATCAGCGGGCTGTCCTGATTCGCCGTGCTTTCGATGACGAGCTTGCCCTGTGGATCGGCCGAGAGCCAGGCCCAGCCACTGCCGAAACGCTTCAGGGCGGCGTCGGTGAACGCGGTCTTGAAGGCGTCGAAGCTGCCGAACACCGACCGCACGGCCTCTCCGAGGTTTCCGCCGGGAGTGCCCCCCTTGCCCTTGCCGAGCGACGTCCAGAAGAGCGAATGATTGGCGTGGCCGCCACCGTTGTTGCGGACGACGGTCCGGATCGCCTCGGGCACCTTCTCCAGGTCCGCGATCAGCTTCTCCACCGGCAGCGAGGCCAGGTTGTCGTGGCCCTCGAGCGCCTTGTTGACGTTCGTGATGTACGTCGCGTGATGCTTGCCGTGATGGATCTCCATCGTCCGGGCGTCGATCGACGGCTCGAGCGCGTCGAAGGCGTAGGGCAGCGGCGGGAGCGTGTAGGCCATGACGGAGTCCTCGGCGGGCAAGAAGGAAGGGAGCGGATGTCGGCCGGGTTCGAACCGCTCGTTCGAACTCGACGGGCGGATCGTACCGCAGCGGCACCGGCCGGGCAATCAGCGGCCGGGCCCGGCTGCGTCGCGGAGACCCTGACGGTGGTGACGGTGGCAGCGACGGCTCCCGCGAAACCGGACATGCCGAACCTGCCCACGATGCGTTCTGCCGCGTCCCGCCACGGATGGCTGCATCGCCCGCCCCGTCACCGCCGAAGACGATGGAGAGCAGGGGTGACGAGCCGTCGGCAGGATGCCGCGGCGCCCCGCGCGGGTCGATCCCTCGATCCACACCACCGGATGGATTCGGTCCCACACATGTCCCTCACGTCGCCCCGCCGCGACCAGCGCCGCAGGCTCCTGGTCGCCTGGACCCGGTCAGCCGAAGACACGTCCGCCGCGGTCTCCGATCACGCTTCCCCGGTCGCGTCGTCCGCGGCGGTCGATGGCGTGCAGCCGACCGGCCTGGCCGCGCTCGTGCCGGTCGGATGGGTGCGGTTCGGCCTCGCGGCGCTTGCGTGCGTCGCGCCGGCCGCCGCATCGGCGACGCTCGCCGTCTGGGAAACGGCGACCGGTCGGCCGTTCGCCGCCGCGGAAGGCCGGTTCGCCGCCACGCTCCAGGTGCTTCGCTCGGCCTTCGATCCGACGTCGGTCCTGTCCGTGCCGGAGTGGATCGCACATGCGTCGCTCTGGGTCTCGGCCGCGTTCGCGTTGGCCGTGCGGTCGCTCGCACGCCAGCGTCGGGACGACTACGTGGGGCGCTACCGGGCGTGGGGCTGGCTGGCCGGGTTGTTCGTCGTCGCGTCCTTCGCCGCGTCCACGCCACTGGGCCAGGTGGTGTCCGCCGCGCTCGGTGACGCGACCGGCATGCGGCCCGGTCCCGGGGGCATCGGCTGGTGGGTCGGGATCGCCACGACCATGCTGATCACGACCGTCCTCTGGGCCGTTCTGCCGTTGCGCGAGCGATCGACCACCTTCGTCTGGATCGCGACCGCGGCACTCTCGTGGAGCGGCGCCGTGGTCGGTGCATGGCTCACCGCGTCCGGGACCATGGCCTGGACGCATCAGGTCCTCGCGGCCCGCATCGCCTGGTGGGCCGGCTGCAGCCTGGCGCTCGTCTCGATGCTCGCCGCCACACGGGCGGTCCTCCGCGAGATCCGCGGCCTCGTCGCCCCGCGGCAGTCGGGTGCCGAGCGGCGTGGACGACGCGAGCAGAAGGCGGCGGCGCGTGCGCAGCGACCGGTCCGCGTCGACGACGAGGTCGTGTCGACGCCCGGCACCGAGGAGGCCGACGAGTCGGGGGCCGAGTCGACGAACGCCTCGAACGCGGAGCCGATGTTCGTGTCCGACGACATGGAGGATGACGAGGCCGACATGCGACACCTCTCGAAGTCGGAGCGCAAACGACTGCGGAAACTCCGGAAGCAGCGGGCCGCCGCCTGACGACGTCGCTCGGGGATCGGCGACGCGGGCTGCGGCGGCGCCCCTGGCGTGGCGGCCGCCGCAGCCGGCGCGGCCGGCGCAGCCCGTCCGCCACGCTCGATCGCGGTTGGCCGTATCCTGACGACCCGTCACCGGCACCATCCCTCCCCTTCGGCCCTCCCGCATGACCGTTCGCACCCGCTTCGCGCCGAGTCCCACCGGCTACCTCCACATCGGCGGCGTGCGGACGGCCCTCTTCAACTGGCTCTTTGCCCGCCGTCACGGGGGCACGTTCATCCTGCGGATCGACGACACCGACGTGGCCCGCAACGTCGACGAGGCGCTGCGGCCGATCCTCGACGGACTGCGGTGGCTCGGCATCGACTGGGACGAGGGGCCGGACGTGGGCGGGCCCCACGCGCCCTACTTCCAGTCGCGGCGTGGCGACCGCTACCGCGCCGCCGCCGAGCGGCTGCTCGCCTCGGGGCATGCCTACCGCGACTTCGCCCGCCCCGAGGAGCTCGACGAGGAACGCAAGGCCGCGCAGGCCGCGGGCGTGCCCTTCCTCTACAGCCGCCGGTTCGCCGCCTTCGACGAGGCCACGGCGGGGCGGTTCCGGGCCGAGGGCCGCGCGGGCGTGGTGCGGCTCCTGATGCCCCGCGAGGGCTCGCTCGTCATCGACGACGCCGTGCGCGGCCGCGTCGAATTCGCCTGGGAGCGGGAGCAGGATCACGTCATCCAGCGGGCCGACGGCTCGTGCCTCTATCACCTCGCGAGCGTCGTGGACGACCACGACATGGCGATCACGCACGTGATCCGCGCCGAGGAGCACCTCTCCAACACGCCGCGGCAGGCCTTCATCGCCCTGTCGCTGGGCTACGCCCTGCCGGCCTACGCCCACCTGCCGCTCGTCGCCGAGCCGGGCAGCCGCACGAAGCTCTCCAAGCGGAAGCTCGCGCAGTACCTCAAGAATCAGGACTTCAGGCAGGTGATGGAGCACGGCACCCGGATCGCCGAGCGGATCGGGCTGCATCCGGAGGCCGACACGTTCAATCCGGTGATCGTCGACTTCTACAAGGCCGTCGGCTACCTGCCCTGGGCGATCGACAACTACCTCGCCCTCCTCGGCTGGTCGTACGACGACAAGACGGAGTTTTTCACGCGCGAGCAGCTCGTCGAGAGGTTCACCCTCGAGCGGATCAACTCCTCGCCCGCGAGCTTCGATCCCAAGAAGCTCTGGGCGGTTCAGGACCACGTGATGGGGGGGCTCTCGACCGACGAGAAGCTCGGGCTCATGCTGCCCTATCTCGTGAAGGCGGGGCTCCTGACCGAGCCGCCGCCGGCCGACGCGGTGACGACGGTCCGTCGCGTGATCGAGGCCTCGGGAGACCGGCTCAAGGTCGCCGGCGACATCCTCGCCTACGCGGACTTCTTTCTCGTGGACGCGCCGGACATGGATGCCGCCGCCGTCCAGCAGCGGCTGGCGAAGCCCGGCGTGCGGGCGCTCCTCGAGTCCTTCGCCGCGCGTCTGCGGACGGTGGAGCCGTGGGAGCCGGCCGCGCTCGAGGCGGCGCTGAAGGCGACCGTCGAGGCGGCGGGGGTGAAGGTGGGCGACCTCGTGCACGCCGTGCGCGTGGCGGTGACGGGCCGCACGGTGGGGCCCGGCCTCTACGACTGCCTCGCGATCCTCGGTCGCGAGGCGTCACTCGCGCGGCTCGACCGGGCCCTGCCGTCCTGCGCCTGAGCGGCGTCGCGGGGAGGCGACAGCGGGCGTGCGGAGCGGTATATCTTGGGCTCCACACACCGCGACAAGGAGCATCCCATGGCGAGCGGAGAGGCGTTCACAGGCATCGCGAAGGTCAGGTACGAGGGCCCGACGACGAAGAACATGCTCGCGTTCCGCCACTACGACGCCGAGGCGCTCGTGGAGGGGAAGCCGATGAAGGACCACCTCCGCTTCGCGGTGTCGTACTGGCACACGATGCGGGGCACCGGTGCCGACCCGTTCGGCCCGGGCACGATGGTGCGGCCGTGGGAGACCGGCGGCGACCCGCTGGAGATGGCGCTGAAGCGCGTGGACGTCGCCTTCGAGTTCCTCGAGAAGCTCGGCGTCGGCTTCTACTGCTTCCATGACCGCGACGTCGCGCCGGAGGGCGCGTCGCTCGCCGAGGCCAACCGCCACCTCGACACGGTCGCCGACGCGCTCGAGCGTCACCAGCAGCGCACCGGGATCAGGCTCCTCTGGGGCACGGCCAACCTCTTCAGCCACCCCCGCTACGTCCACGGCGCGGCGACGAGCTGCAACGTGGAGACCTTCGCCTACGCGGCGGCGCAGGTGAAGAAGGCGATCGAGGTCACCCATCGGCTCGGCGGCGCGGGCTACACGTTCTGGGGCGGCCGCGAGGGGTACCAGTGCCTGTGGAACACCGACATGAAGCGCGAGATGGATCACCTCGCGCGGTTCATGCACATGGCCGTGGACCACGCGAAGGCGATCGGGTTCACGGGGCAGTTCTACTTCGAGCCCAAGCCGCGCGAGCCGATGAAGCACCAGTACGACTTCGACGCCGCGACGTGCATCAACTTCCTGCGTGCCTACGGCCTGGAAAAGCACGTGAAGATGAACCTCGAGACCAACCACGCGACGCTCGCCGGGCACGAGATCCAGCACGAGCTCGAGTACGCGGGCATGCAGGGCTTCCTCGGCTCGGTCGATGCCAACACGGGGGACACGCTCGTGGGCTGGGATACCGACCAGTTCCCCACGAACGTCTCCATGACGACCCAGATGATGTATTCGATCATGAAGTACGGCGGGCTCGCCCCCGGCGGCATCAACTTCGACGCGAAGGTGCGGCGCGAGAGCTTCGAGCCGGTCGACCTCTTCCACGCCCACATCGGCGGCATGGATGCCTTCGCCCGCGGCCTGAAGATCGCCGCGGCCATGCGGGCGGACGGGGCGATCCAGAAGCTCGTGGACGAGCGCTACGCATCGTGGTCGAGCCCGCTCGGCACGCGGATCGAGGCGGGCAGCGAATCATTCGCGTCACTCGAGCGCGAGATGCTCGCCAAGGGGGACTCCGCGCCGTGCACAAGCGGCCGGCAGGAACTCTTCGAGAACGTCATCAACACGTATCTGTGACCGCGACCGGTGGCTGCCCCAGTCGCGCATGCCTCCAGGCGTGCTGCCGTCCGCGTTGCTCCTGTGTCCGCTCGTTCCCAGCCCCTTGTGGCGCACGCCTCCAGGCGTGCGAATGGACGTCGTCCCACTGCCCCTTGTGGCGCACGCCTCCAGGCGTGCGAATGGACGTCGTCCCAGGACTGGCTTCCCACTCGACATGGCACCGATTCGGTT
>Ga0214917_10001944_pt1 | contig 25902 bp, 49 predicted proteins | sample LL_1208_BB_MetaG_FD_177983 | JGI IMG/M metagenome (GOLD analysis project Ga0214917, IMG submission 177983) | Freshwater microbial communities from Lake Lanier, Atlanta, Georgia, United States - LL_1208_BB | ecosystem: Environmental > Aquatic > Freshwater > Lake | place: USA: Georgia | collected...
TTCGTGAGCCATTTTTTTCCTTTCATTAGTTATTTACAACCAATCTTAGCAGACATGGGTGAGAATGTCAAACTATATTGGGGAAATGTCCCGACACGCCGTAAACTTGACAAAGCCAGGTTTTGCGTGGCGGCAAATTTAAAAGGCCAGTTTTAAATCATGGCCCAGGATCTTGGATAGCCCCCTATCACAAAGTTGTGATGTTATCCACTTCTGCATCTGCACTTACGTCGTATGCATATGAATCGACATTGACATACAAATCAAGATTATCAATATCAAAATCTTTGAGGTCTGCAAGTGGGATGCTAACAGTTCCTGTGATTGTTGCAGTTGCTTCGAATTCAATATCTCTAGTTGGATTTAATCCAAAGATGCTGCAGATATCAGAGACAATCTCCTCTGAATCCATATCAAGATATTCAGGAAGACGATTTTCTAATTGTCCTACCTTATCAGAATATTCTGATAGTCTCTTAGATTTTCTACGGGCTTGTTCTAGGTCCCATTCAATCTCTGTTACCTTTACGGTGGGATATGAGATAGTTTGGTCCGTCGCATCCAAATCAATAACCTTGTAGGTTACTAACTGGTTAGGGTTGTAGTGGGCTGGTACTACTGTTTCGTTATTTGTTTCCATTTATTCAATGTCCTTTCCCATTGCTTCCATTTCTTTTATTGTTTCTAGCATATCATTTATTTGGCTTTCGGTCAAGCAGGCATGAGTAACTAGAGTAGCAGTCATCGCTGATAGATGAGCAGAATACATATACATTGCTTTGATAAAATCATCTTCATCTAGTTCGTGTCTGTGATGAAAAATAGCAGAAGCCATTCCCATAACTTCCTCATCATGAACGGCATCTCTCGTTGCCTCTTGTATTGCTAATGCTGTTGATATCATTAGGGCTTTCCTTTCTGTTGGTAAGTATTTAGTTTAGCAGAAATCAGGGAAAAATACAAATCGTGCCGTAAATGCCCCCTGTGAGAAAAATCACATGTGGCGGCAAATTTTGGGAGCAGTTTTACATCATGCTCAGGATGAAGGTTCTCAAGGGACTTTCGCAACAAGATCAATGCAATCTAGTTTTGCATCGCAGGTTGCCTTGAACGCAGAGAACAATTTTGTTGTGACGGGAATCTAGATGATTACACAGTTCAAACCCGTCACAATTCTATTAGTATGTTTTTACCATAGCAAATCTGGTTTGGTTATTTGCCAAGCGTAGCATAACTTTGGTGACATTGTGACGCATTGGAACGAACTTTTCAATACGACCTGTGATACCTGTTTTGCTTGTGGTGAATAAGTCACCGACCTGGTAAGTATAGCCTCCGAGTGTCATTTGTATTTCCTTTCTGTTGGTGTGTTGAGCAGTTTTATCTCATGCTCAGGAGAGTAATTTACAAGTATCTTGCGATAGAGTTGTAAGTAGAAGTGGAAACTGTTTCCTCATCTGTCATCTTGAGAATACGGATAGCGTTCTCAATTTCATCTACCATTTCCTTGTATTGCCACTCATGATAAGTGTCAAAATCCTTTTCAGGTTCTTTTGGTAGGTCAATAGCACCTTTAGGCAAGCCAAAAGAAACATGAACCATGCCATTGTATCTTAGATTAGCAGATAAGTCCTCTGCCTTGCTGATAGCGTTGAGAGCGAGTTTAGCAACATCTTTAGACCACTTTTCGTGAGCCTTCTGATACTTCTCCTCGTTAGTTGCTTGATTAGCCTTATCCTTTTGGATTTGTGCTAACTTTGTTTCTAATGCCTTGATTACCTTTGTGGTGGCAATTTTGACATTTATGGATTTGTTATTTCTAGCCATTTGTTTTTCCTTTCTGTGGGGTATCTATCCTAGCATTTCTAAGATAAAAAATCAAATTGAGCAGTTTAGCCTTGACATGCTCAGGTCAGGTTAGCCTACGCTAAAATTACGCTTTCCAAGTTGTCCAGCGTGTATTGCCTTCAACATCAAGTTTTACACGAACCGAGCCATTGGCGTTCGGCACGATTTCCTTGATAACACCTGTTACCTTAGACTTTTGTGAAGTGTAGGTATCTCCTACCTTGTATAGTGCTGACTTACGACCTGCCATTTGTTTCTCCTTTTCTAGTGGTTGTTATTACTGTATTATTATGACATTTTGGGTTGTATTTTGTCAAGTCCAAATACCATAAATCTCATTATTTGAGATTAGTGACCTAGCCCTGCGAACACAAGCAGAAGCCCTATCACTAATAAGATTATTATTGTTTCCATTAGTCCCCTTATCTCTTTTTGGCACTAAACACTATGTCTGCCTTGTTATAGACACACAAGGAACATTTTACACAAGCAGAGCCTTCTTTGTCAATTAGGGGAATTGCTTTTTTATTTTCAGGGCATTTAGCACCTACCCTGCCAATCATATCTTTCATATCTGCCTGTCCTATTGCGAAAGTATCGGCAAGGTATGCTAATCTAATTCCACTTTGAGATAACTCTACGGCTTCTTGTTTGTTATCTGTATCAGTACTAAAATAGAGAGATAAGTTGTCAATCTCTTTTAGCATACGGGCTGCGGAGGGTACTCTAGTATAAACCCAAAATTGTATGTCAGGATTATTTAGAATAACGTGCTTCCATGCGAAAGTGTAAGTGTCATTGAAAAAGTCCCCGTCCCAATGAATACGAAAAAGTTTCGGGGCATTGCGTTTATCACAATCAGCCCTAAACTCATCTATCATGTCGGAGATAAGTTTTTCCATAGTGTCATGGTCTGCGTCTTTGAGCAGGTTCCAATTATGGAGTAGAGTATCCCTTACTCCTTTGTAAATCTTTTCGAGTTTTCCTGCGTAGCATACCTTAGAACAAGTAGGTGTTTGGTTAGGGCATGAGAAATCTTTTCCAGCAGGTAATCCGAAAGTGTTGGCAATCGTTGGGGTTTTTCCGTTTGGTGATACGGCATTGGCTACCTTTCTATCGTTAGAGCGTTTTAGTTTCATGGGGTTCCTTTCTGACCTTCAAGAATAACATTTTAGTGTGGTTTTGTCAAATTTTTGTGTTTAACTTTTCGGGAATAAACTTTCTTGTTCCTTAATGGGGCAGCAGCGTTAGATCTCCGTAACTCTTGAATACGGCGTATTTCTGACTGCGTTTTTTTATACATGAAATAATCTTATCAGATTTCGGGAAAAAAATCAAATCCCACGTAATTGGGAGTTTCTGTACAAATCGGACGGGGCGGCAAATTTATTCTAAAATAAATAATTCAAATTGTTCATCATCAAAAATTTCTAGCACATCTTTCTCGCCATACTCATCTTCATGAATTAAAACAAAACCTTCTTTAGTTGGTGTGATAGAAATAATTTTGACAATACTCTCTGCAATACCAATTAGATCGTTTTCTTCTAATTGGTCTGCATTGAGCACATCAACCATGCGATAATCCATAGTTAGCATTGTAGCCTATTTTATAGTTACTCTGCCGTCAGCATAAAAGTTTTTTGTATACATTTTACCTGTTGGGTCTGTGAGATTATAGGTTGCGTATTCTTTAGCGTTGCCGTGGTCTTTACACAAAGCCCAAAGTTGAGCAGCATCAGTAAAGTCAGCAATTCGGTGAGTATTGTATAACTCTCCGTCATAGTAAGTAGTTATTACATACATATATTCCATTTTAGTCTTCCATTTCCTCTCTCATAGCCTCATGCCACGAATTTTCATCATACCAAATTTTATTTAGTGTGTCATATTGCATTTTAGTATTCCTCTCTTTCAATCACCCATGCGTCTAGGTGGTGTTGTTCAATAATAGCCCAAGCAGGGGCAGTAGTCAAACCTTTATAGGTTATGCCTTCAGGCATAGGTATTTCCAAATCCCACAAGCCTAGGTCATTTACGGCGTCAATAGCCTCAATACAAGGTGCGACCATTGACTTAGGAACGGGTGGATAGTGATTAGCCCGTAGGTGAATACCTATCTGAGTTTCAATATCTAAGTGGATACCTAACTCATCAAGCGTTCCGTCTGCCATTTCTGTTGCCATATTGCTTCCCATATTAGTTAGCCTCGCCTGTTGCGAAAATTGACAATTCACTTTCAGAGAGTAATCCGTTATCCCAAATTACATCTCCGTCCTCATCAAGAATTAGTCCATAAGGATTACACTCGCAATCCTCAATGTCATAGTCCTCGCCATTAGCAAAGCCATGATAACCTTTTCCGTAGCACAAATCGCAATTAGCGATAGTGCGTAGTGCGTATTCCAATTTATCCATTTTTATTTATCCTTTCTTTCAATACTGAAATCCTATCATGGGGGACTGACAAAATCAAATCCCCACGCCCTATTACCACGAGGAAGTGTAGTAAAAGGACAATTTGGACATTTCAGGCAGAGCAAATACTCTGTCCAATTTAGACTTAGTATTCTTTAGGTCATTCCAATACCATTCGTCAATATCAGTAGAGCCAAAGAAAAATCCTTCTTGTGGGGGTAGCAAATTAGGGTTGCGTTCTGCCAAAGCCCTATTAACTAGATCAAGTAGGTCTTTCAATTTCTCATGGGATACATAGTATTCCCCACAATTATCGTTGCCACCTTGAACATTATTTACAAACCAAGCGTGTATCTGATTAGCCTTACGCCAATAAGCACAAGTCACTTCAACATGAACGCCATAGATATCAACGGCAACATCTTTCATTCCTGCCGTTTCAACAATATTATTCCATAGAGGGAATACTACTTCAGGAGAGTCATAGGATAATTCATCATTATCCTGTAACGCCTGCCAATTAACTTTTTCCACGTATTTCTTAGCGTGGAGATACATATCTAATCCCATTTAGATATTTCCTTTCTGTTTTGATTTTTCCAAATCTTTTTTTTCATTTGCTACAAAGCGTTGTAGGTCTTTTAGATTTTCATCTGTGAGGTAAGTGGAGATAACTCCAAAAGAATAAGCGTATTCGCTATAACCTTTTTCTTTTGCGATAGCAATTAGGCTATCAAGTATTTTTGTTCTGTCTAAACTATTCATTAGTTTTCCTTTCATTTTCAGGCTTCTAGCCTATCATTTTCTACTGACATTTTCAAATCAGACACGCCCAGATTTCGGGAAAAATTCAGGTGTGATAATAATCACGTCATAAACACCCTGTGGATAACCCTGTGGAAAACGTGGCGGCAAATGTTGAAACTTCAACCAATTTAGTCAAAGTTTCAACAATTTAATTTAGATCTTTATTTCATTCCATTTCATCTCAGCAATTTCTTTACGCAAATTTTTATTTTCAATTTCAAATCTACGCAAATTCATTAGCATTCCAAAAAAGAAAACGCCGAATGAAATTAGAGCGAATGTCAAAATTATTTCTGTCATGCGTTTATTAGTCCTAACTCATCAACGCCACACGCTTTCTCAAAACGGGCTTTATCAAATCTGTCATTATCAGCGAGAAAGAATTGAGCAAATTCCTCTACCAAATCCTCAAATACCTGTGGGTGTATCTCGCCAGAAAATCCAGCGAGAATGTTAGCAGTTTCAATATAGTCTTTACGAGTCATCATTAGTTAGACACCTCATCTAGTAGAATGAACGCATGAGTGCCACCTTCATTGACACGCTCTAATTCTGAAAGTAATTCATCACGAGTTAGAAGTGAAGCATTACCTACTAATTCTGTTACTGCCTGAATATTTAGGTCTGTTACAACCTGCGTAGGAAGTTTAGCAAGTGAGCCTGCGAATGGAGAGTTAGCGTTAATGCGTGAAATAAATTTTACGCCATCTACCACGAATGGGTAGTCTGTATAGTTAGTTGTTGTCATTTTAGTTTTTACCTTTCTTGGGTGTGTTAGTTGTATTGACAAGTTTAGCGATTTTCTCTAGGTTTGTCAAGCGAGTAGCCTCACGCTCTTTCTTGACTAATTCTTGGAATTCATGAAGTTTCATTAGTCTGCCACCTTTACTGCGACAGTAGCCCAACGAGAGCCATTGAAACGAATTGCGTAGGCTTCATAGCCGTCAAGCCAAATATCCTCACGCTTTTCAGCGAAAGTAATTTCGCCGTATTGGTATTTTCTCGCAAGTGAGCGAGGGTAGTAAGTTTGACCTACAAGAAGGTCTGGAATTGAATAAGTTTTCATTTAGTTATCCTTTCTAAGATACTTTCTAATAATTCTATTATTTCATTTTTTAGCGTGAAAGTCAAATTAGACACACGCTTGGGGAATGTGATTTCTCACACACCCAGAATGTCTGGACCATAGTATCCAACGGCAGCGACGACATTCATCACGCCTTTATAGTCTTTACAGTTTGGACAGAAGCGATCCCATCCATCCATCATGCGTGAGCAGAATACGCAGACATTATCAGTTAGGCATACGCCTAGATTTTCAATTTGGTTTAGTGTAGTCATTTTTGACCTACCTTTCTATTTTCTTACTCCGTAAGTTTATCAGAAAAGACTGACAAAATCAAATCGAAAATCGGGGCAAATCGGACATTGTGACGTAACTCACATGTGACTAATCTCACAGCGTTGCGACACGCCCGAACGTGGCGGCAAATTTATAGTCTGCCAAATTTATTGACAGACTTTTTTATTTATTCAACAACATCTAAAATTTCAAATGCGTCAAACTTTTCTAATTCGCTATCAGGCAAATTACGTAGAGATTTTTGCAATGCAAAGTATGCATCTAAATCTGTATCAACATCAACGATGTATGAAATCAAAATATTTTTTTTCATTTATTACTCACACTCCTCTTCATCATTTTCAAACTTTTCTACTTCATTTAGAAAAGCGTTGAAGTCTCTAAGCACCTGAGCAGGTGTCTGATTACTTCTATCAGCGATACGATTAGCCATTGCTAAATCGTGTTCAGTAATTCTACCTATTAGATTTTTCATATTAGTTTCCTTTCTTTGGAACTTTCTTTATTTTGTTATGACTAAAGTCTAACATGACCCACTGACATTTTGCCCTGTATTTCGGGCGTGTTGGAAAACTATTTTTGTGAATTGGGTCACAAGATCGTGGGCATAAAATAATTTGCCCGTAAGTATCGGCGTGTCGATTTGACAATTGCCGCCATGCCGCCAGTCCGAAATGTCCGATTTGTTCTATAACAAAAATTTATTTTATTTTATCGGCGTGTCGCCTTGACTTTGTCGGAGGTATCGTGTAGAATACTCCGTATTAGAAAGTCAAGAAAGGACAACTAAGATGCTATACGACCTACTCGATAACCTAGAATTATACCTTGATGAATACAAGGTGCCAGCAGTGATTATCACTGTCATGACAATCGTTACGATTATTTACAACGTTACTCACTAAGAAAGGATAACTAGAATGACTAAGAAAAATTGTATGCTCTGTGGTCAGACCACTCATGTCTCTAAACGCAGTATCCCTGCGATATGTCCGAATTGTATAGATTCGCTAAATAGTGTGAGATAAGTCACAACGGGTATGACCAGACATACCCACAAACCACCCCCCGAAATGTCAGTGGTAGCAGATAGACTACCATTATTAGAAACTAAAGAAAGGTTAGAAAAAATGCTAACACTAAATTACACAATTGAAAAAGATGGAATTGAACTTTCCGAAATAAATAAACTCATGCTTTCAGAGCGTCAGATAAATGACCTCATGGATACTCTTGTGGCTCATGGCTACACAGTATTAGAAATGTCAGTGGATAGTGCTACGATTATCCCTACAATTCACTATTCAGAAAGGAATAACTAAGATGATAAACTCAATTCAAAGAATAAACTGTGACGAGTGTTATGGTCACGGCGTTATCTTCTACGGAGATGATGACGATTACGCCGTTGAGCCTTGTGAGTGTGTATGACCTACACTCATGAGCAACAATTACGGCTCGCATGGATAACAAAATACGGAAGCCCCGAAGGGTATCACAAAGCAACACAACTAGAGAAAGAAGAAATACTAAATGAAACTAACAATAACTAGCATGGCAGGCAATACTTCTAGCATGGAATTGCCAACTAAAGAAGATGTTTATTATTTTATTGACTTGTATAAATCAGCATTGAAAAAAAATCAGCGAGTAAAAATTACTTGCGATATTCTTGGAATTGACGGGTATTTACAAGGCACTAAACCAATTAGATAAAATGCCGTAGTGCGATCTCTCCAATAGTGGTCGCACTATTTTTTTTGTATTTTTTTTCTAAATCATGCATCATACATCTTAGAAAAATATTCAGATTTTTATGAAATTAGGAAATTAACCAGAACTTCTTCATGTCTGGCAAAGAAGCGGGATTCTTGGTTTTTATGCCTGCTCTACTATATGCAGCCCTAGCACCAGCATCATTGTCTATAGCAAGATCCACAGATCCTTTTAATCTCTCTGCAACTTCAGCCTTATGCTTGTTAGATTCACGGGTAGAGTATGGATTCATAATCAACCTAGAGTATTTGACACCTGCTGCTCTTAATGCTCTAACAGTTTCTGCTCTTTGAGAATTTGGCCTACCAGTTACAATAATAATAGATCCAGGCAGGGCATTAACATAATCTATAACCCTACGAATCGGGCGGGTACCGTAACGAAGCAATGTATCATCAATATCTACAATAGTAGCCATAACCCCATTATACCTAATTTGCTATAATGAAAACATGACAAACCCCAAATCCTGTATCCACGTATACGAATATGTCAATTCAGAGGTTTGCCCTCATTGTGGGCGGTATACACATGAACCAGATCGTGAACTACACTATAAACTCTTTAAGCAATATTATGAAGAAGGAAAACATCTAGCCTATAAATGCCCAGTAGAGGGCGGTACCATAAGAGGCTGGTGGTCTATATAAAATACGCTATAGCGCTCTTAATCCTGCTATTTGGTTTGTTAAACTATTTTGCCTATTTGCAAAAAATCGGCGGGATGTAAAATTACCATTTCCCAATCGGACATTTAGCATTCTCTAATTTCGTCTTTAACTTCATAAAACATCCACACTTAGCACATTTCTCAACTCGTGGTTTAAAAAACTCACATGTCCGACATATTGCTAATCTAGATTCATGCAGATTTTCACTAGATCTTGGCTGACTTGGATTTAATAGATCCCAGGGTTTGACTTCACGTTCTTCATCCATACTAGCCATTATATAGCATAGGAGAATATAAAACCAGAACTTTGACGCTATAGAGTATGCTTACTCATATTAGTCATTGATGGTTTGTTATTCTTTTTGCGTCCCGCCGAAATACGTGATATAATTTCTTCATTATGTCACCACAAGAATGGGCTGGATTCGTTGCAACGATCATAGGAATCGTCGGCTCGGTGGGATTAGTTTTGAGGTGGATCTTGAAAAAATATGTGCAAGAAATAATGATGGAACTAAAGCCAAACAGTGGATCTTCAATGAAAGATCAAGTAACACGGCTTGAGGATAAAGTCGATAAACTATACGACGCTATTTTGATTCATCTTGAAGATCACGCTAATAAGTAACTATATATTATATATATTATATTCTTTTACTATTTTCTCTCTTAATTAATTATTATACACACACTAATTATTGTTGTCAAGCAAATGCCCCCACTTTTTGAAAAAATTTACCTAATCGTTATAAACTTTTATTTATTGTCCTAAATAATGTTAAAATGAACGTGCTGGCCCGTCAGGTTGCTCTCTACCCACCCCCACTGCCCCTGACGGGTTCAGCCTTATTTTTATGATATAATCAAACATTATGACCGAAAAATCCTTTGTTGTTTCTGACACCTATAAATTCGGAGCGAATCCAGCCACTATTCAATGGAATGTTGTTCGTGGCGATACTGCTACGCTAAAGGTAGATTTTCTAGATGATGATGAAGTAACAAAATGGAATATATCTACTTGGGATTTTGAGGCTACTGCTTATGATGCAAGTGGCGATGTATTAGATGAATTGTCTGTTACGGCTACTACTGGATCGGTTACTATTACTGCCCCCGCCTCGTTGACTGAAAAGTGGGGAACAGCCTATAAAACCGTTGTAGCAGAACTACCTTTTGATTTAACAGCACACATTCCAGTATCTGGTGAAGACACATCTTGGACTCCAGTTATTGGTACAATTAGAGTATTGGGAGATGTAACTCCAGGAGGATCGTTATGACTTTGCCTACCGTCGTAAAAATCAGTGATACACGTACTGACATTCCGCCTGTTATTAAAGTAGACGGAAAGATTTATAAGGTGTCACGCTAATGGCATTTCCAGCAACATATAATTTTAGTTACTATCGTGGCGATACAAATGAATTTGTAATTCGTCCAAAAAATTCTGACGGATCTGCTTTTGACCTTGCTGGTTATGATGCAGATTTCTTTATTGCTACTGCTCGTGGTGCTGCGACAAGCGTTGTTCAGTATGAAGCACAGGCAGTAGTAGATTCAACAAATGATTTAGTTACATGCACGATTTTGCCAGGTGTTGGATCACAACTTGCACCAGGAACTTATGTTTATGACGTACAGGTTGATTCTGGTGCTTCGCTTGTCTATACTCTGCTAACTGGTACGATTACTGTAACAGAGCAGGTTTCGGGTGCTGTCTAATGCCAGAGGTTTTGTTATCTAATGATGATATTACGGTTTTAGGTCCACCATCAACAATTGAATTGCTTGTAGATATTGGTCCACAAGGAATTCGTGGTAGTCAAGTATTTGTTGGTACTGGAAATCCCAATAGTGTTGAAATTGGTCAAACTCCAGAACTTAATGATTTATATATAAATACATCTCCAGGTGCAAACTATGGATATTTATATCAGTATGTTTCAGAACCAGGTGGAGATACCTGGATTGAAGTATTAAAAATGAATCCTACTATTTTTAGCAAAAATTATTCTGTTACATTTACAAGCGGTACTGCAGAAGTAATTATTCCTATTTCTGACATTACAAGTGCAGAAACAGCCTTTGTAGCCGATAACTTTAGCATTCAGTACAGCATTGCCCATGATAGCCCAGTAGCCTCTGCAATGACCCTTGTAAGCATTTCTGGAGATGATCTAGTAGTAGATCTAGAAGCAGTTGAATATGTAAGTAGCGCTTGGTCTAATTTGGCTGAGGAAGTAGTTGTCCACTTTTTTATTACTATAGTCGAAGCAGGCGAATCGTAAGAATGTGGTATAATTTTCGAGAGGTGATCCTATGGCAGTAGAAAGTATTGGCACGATATATAGTGTTAATATCCCAGGCTTAACAGATTCAGCAGATATCCAGAATGCGTTTAAAGCATATCACTATGGAGCGTATACTTCTATTGCAACTACCGCTGGAATTGGTTCTGGTGGTATCGCTTACTGGCTAAAAGGAATTGAAGACGATATTGCATTGCTAGAAGCACGTCCATCATCAGGTGGAGATGCAACATCAAGTGCTCCAGTTGCTGGAGACTTTACACCATCAGGAATTCCAGATGGATATATTTGGGTTGATCTTGATGGATCAATGACAAGTTCTGTTATTGGCGCTACTGCAATTTATAACAATAACGCACCTACATCAGGTTTAACATCAGGAATTATTTGGGTAGATAAAGATTCATCTACTTCTACAACTGGAAATCCTTTTATTCCACAAGCAATTATTGCAGCAAAAGGAGATTTACTAGCGGGTAGTGCAAACGATACCGTAGTAGTTTTAACAGTTGGAAGTAATGGACAATATTTACGAGCAGATTCAAGTACAACAAGTGGACTTGCTTGGGGAGATCCAGGAGATTTAACTGCAGTATCTGCTGGTACTGGTATTACTGTTACAAATGGTACTGGTCCAATACCGTCAGTTGCTGTAGATACAACTCTTGTTGCAACAACTAGCAACACAATGACTCTTACAAACAAAACTTTAATTGCTCCAACAATTCAAGGAGCATCTGTAACTGGTGGTACCTTTATAGGTGCAGCAATTACAAGCAGCACAACTTTTGCAGGTACATCAACAGTAGAAACAATTGCATATCCAATTCTTATATCTCCAGAAGAACGTCTAAATGTTTCTGCTAGTACATCTACTGGTACGATTAATATTGATCTTGCTACCGCTGGAACTTGGTATTATACAAATAACTCAGCAGCAAATCATACTTTAAATTTCCGTCACAGTTCTAATACATCACTTACAAGTATTTTGGCTACAAATGATTCTATTACTGCTGTTTGGATGAATACAAATGGATCTACTGCTTATTATCCAAACGTAATTACAGTAGATGGCGCTACAAGCGGAGTAAGCGTAAAGTGGCAGGGTGGTACTGCACCAACGGCGGGGAATGCATCAAGCATCGACGCATATGTATTTAACATCATTAAAACAGCAGCCACTTCTTACACAGTTCTAGCATCCCAGACTAAATTTGCGTGAGGATAACCTATGAGTCCAGTATTAGATTCAATAGGTAGTGTTAAAGGATTTGGATGGGGAAGTTTTAGTTTATCCACATCTTTTGAATCTATTGCTACAGCATATCCAGATACTAATCAAAGTGTTACATTTAGTTCTATACCACAAACATTTACACATTTACAACTAAGATGTAGTGTTAAAGGAAATGATCAAGGAACCATAGATACATGGTTTTTGCGTTTCAATGGTCTTGCCCCATCTGGAGGATATGCAACAAACTTTTTAAGAGGCGATAGTGCTTCTATAACATCATTTACTGGTGGAGATAATTATATGAATTTAGGGAATCCAGGAGGACAGGGTAATAACTTTAATGTATTTGGGGCGTTTGTAATTGACATTTTAGACTACACTAATACAAACAAATATAAAACTATAAAAAACTTTGGTGGTTTTGAAACTAATACTATAGGAAGATCATTTTTAACAAGCGGACTTTTAACAACAACAACAAATGCAATAACACAAATAGATCTCAGTGGACTTGCTGGTGGATTTGTAGACCGCACTAAAATTGCCTTATATGGAATAAAGGCGGTAGCATAATGCCAGCAGGTAAAACATATGAACCTATTGCAACATCAACTATTACAGGAAGCACTGTTTCAAGCGTTACCTTTAGTTCTATACCTCAAACCTACACTGACTTAGTTGTAGTTATTCAGGCCAGAGGAACTTTTGCTCAAGACGGTATTGACATTACGTTTATATATAATGGAGATACTGGTAATAGCAACTATTCTTGGAATTGGATTATAGGAAATGGATCATCCGCTTCTGCAGGAAGACTAAGTAATTATGGAATCGGTTATTTCTCTGTTATTCCTGCAGGAAACAATACTGCAGGTGTGTTTTCATCAAATTTTCATCATATTATGAATTATTCTGCTACAGACTCATTTAAAACAACCTTGAATAGAGTAGCATCACCAACTAATTCCGCTGGACTAAGTGTTGGGTTATGGAGAAGTACAGCGGCAATTACTAGTGTTCAATTGCAAATTAGCAATGGTGCCCAAGAGTTCTATTCAGTTGGATCAACACTTACTCTATATGGAATTGCGTGTGCATAAGGAGATAATATGCCAAATACGTTTACTTTTATAGCGTCAAGTACAGTTGGTAGTGGAGGAGCCTCAACTATAGAGTTTACTTCTATACCTCAGACTTATACCGATTTATTAGTAATGCTTTCTACAAGAACTAATAGAAATGATGGAGATTACGACAATATAAAAATAACATTTAATAATTCTACAAGTGGCTTTTCTGCAAGAACTTTAGGTACTGTTCTAAATAATGTTTTTTCAGGTCAAAATCTTGGACAATCAAATGCTATTTATACTTTGCAATATGGATCTACTGCAACATTGCCAGCAAATATTTTTGCAAATGGTTGTTTCTATATTCCTAATTATACAAGTTCAAACAATAAGTCCATAATTTCTGATATGGGCTATCCAAACTCTAAAGGATCTGCTCCAAATAATGATTGGCTTCTTACAATGGGCGCTGGTTTATGGTCAAATACATCTGCAATTACATCTATTCTTTTGGATCCAGAGTATGGATCATCATTTGTTCAACACTCTACTGCCTACCTTTATGGAATTAAGAAAAATTAAGGAAAATAGTGTTAACTAAATTAATATTAAATAAAAAACAAAGGAGGAAATAATGTCAGAAACATTAACTAAGATCGTAGTTAATTGTGAAACGGGAGAGCAGCAGGTTCTTCCACTTACCGCCGAAGAAATCGCACAGCGTGAGGCAGACGCAGCAGCATTTGCTGTAGCAGAAGCAAACCGTATTGCAGCGGAAGAGGCAGCAGCAGCAGCCAAAGCCAGCGGTATAGCAAAACTATTAGCCCTTGGCCTAACTGAAGAAGAAGCCAACGCACTAGTAAAATAGCCAGGGTATTCAAACCAGAATATCTGCTATAATAAACCATAAGGAGACACTATGCCCACAACATTTAACTATTCAGGCAAACCAGCCTTTATGTACGATCAGGAAACTGACGTATGGTTACAATTGGGCGGTGCTATTGATACCTCGGCAGGTTATACATGGACAGGTGTTCATGCATTTTCTAGCGATGCTAGTTTTGCAGATTCTCTGACTTCAAGAGAAGGTATTAATAACTTTTTAAATCCCGCTGCACGTGACGCAGCAATTACATCTCCTGTTCATGGAACAGTAGCATTTTTGCGTCAAGATGCTGGCGGTAGCACAATTAATCAATGGCAATATTACAATGGATCTTCATGGGTTGCTAATGATGGTGATATTTCTGGAGTCACAGCAGGCACAGGTTTAAGCGGAGGCGGAACCGCTGGCAGCGTAACTTTGTCGGTAGATACAACATTCGTTGCTACCACAAGTAATACAATGACAATGAGTAATAAGACTCTTACTGCTCCCACTCTACAAAATCCATCAGTCACAAGCGGAACGTTTGTAGCACCTACTTTACAGAATCCATCAGTTACAAGCGGTACTTTTATTGCAGGTACTTTTACATCTGCCCCCGCAATTAATAGACCAACAATTACTGGTACAACACAAATTGCACAAATTCTTGAATCTGCTGCAGTAACTTCTTATTCTGCAACAGGAACTGTAACATATGATGTTCTTGATTTAGGTGCAGTTGCTTATTATACTTCCAGCGCAAGTTCTAACTGGACTCTAAATTTGCGTGGTAGTTCAACAACATCTCTTGTTAACTTAATGACAACAGGACAATCACTTACTATTGCAATGCTCGTAACAAATGGAGCAACAGCATTTTATCAAACCGCTATGCAAATCGACGGTACTGCAGTAACATCTGTAACAAAATGGCAAGGCGGTACTGCACCAAGTTCTGGTAATGCATCAAGCGTAGATATTTATTCAATCACAGCAGTTAAGGTCGCAAATACTTCGACGGTAGCATCAGCATTCACAGTATTCGCAGCACAAACTAAATTCGCATAAGGGGTAGGTTAAATGCCAATACTTGGATCTCGTGGTGGAGGATCGGCTAGAGGGTTTGGTCGGTTTGGCGCTGCTCCTTCTATATTGGTTCAATATTTAATTGTTGCTGGAGGTGGCGGAGGTGGCCCAGTAACATATGGTAACGGCACTGGTGGCGGTGGTGGTGCTGGCGGATACAGATCTTCTATTTCTGGAGAATCTTCTGGAGGAGGATCATCTGCAGAAACTAGTGCATCATTAAATCCTACAACAACTTATACAATAACTATTGGTGCTGGTGGTGCTGGAAATAATTTTGGTGGCTCTACAGTTTCTAATGGAACTGATTCTTCTATATCTGGTTCTGGCTTAACTACTATTTCTTCTACAGGTGGAGGAAAAGGTGGTGGAGGTGCAAACACTGGTGATGCACCAGGAACTGGTGGTTCTGGTGGTGGTGCTGGAGGTACTGGAAGTACAACTGGTGCTAGTCCAATAAGTAATCAAGGATATGCTGGTGGAACTGCTGCTGCTGGCGGTGGCGGTGGAGGTGGCGGAGCAGGAGGTGTGGGAGGAAATGCTCCATCAGACAAAGGTGGTCGTGGTGGTGCTGGATTAACCACATCAGTACTTGGTTATCAAGTATTTCTTGCAGGTGGAGGTGGAGCAGGAACACCTTCAAGTACAACTACAATGGGTCTTGGATACCAAGGAGGTCACGCTTTAGGAGGAAATTCCAATTGGCCTTATCAAAATTGGCAATATGGTGCTGCTGAAGGAGGAAAAGCAGGAGAAATAAATGGAGGAACTGGAATTGCTAATACTGGCGGCGGTGGAGGAGGAGCACTTGGAGCAGGTGGTCCAGGTGGTTCAGGAAGAATTATCTTAAGATATGCAATACCACAAAAATTTACTGGTGGTTCGATTAAAAATGATGGAACATATATTATTCATGACTTTACATCTTCAGGAAATTTAACACCAACAACTGTGCCAGCAGCAAAAGCAACTGGTGGAAATATTACATATGATGGTACCTATACAATTCATACTTTTACATCTTCAGGAACTTTTACACCTAGCCAAAGTCTTAGTGTTGATTATCTAGTAGTTGCAGGTGGAGGTGGAGGCGGTTGTTGGAATGGCGGTGGTGGAGGTGCAGGCGGAGTAAAAAAGGGTTCAGCATTTTCTGTAACAGCACAAGCATATTCAATTACTATAGGTGCTGGTGGAAATGGATCAGGAACTGCTAGTAGTAAAGGAACTAATGGCACCAATTCAGTTTTTTCAACAGTAACTGCTACTGGTGGTGGTGGCGGCGGTTCTGACACTAGCGCTGCTGGTGCAAATGGAGGCTCAGGTGGTGGAGGATCAGTTCCAGGAAATGCTGCTGGTGGAACAGGAAATTCTGGAGAAGGAAATAACGGCGGTGCTGGTGGAGTTCAATCAATTTATCAAAGTGGAGAATGGCCTACTATAGCAACTGGAGGCGGCGGTGGCGGAGCAGAGGGAACTGGATATGCTGGAAGTCTTGCCTACTATTCCAATGGAGGGTCTGGTGGATCAGCAACAACATCCAATATAAGTGGAACAACAGTTTATTATGGCGGTGGTGGCGGTGGAGGTGCACAATTAAGAATTCCACCAGCAGGAACTCAAACTGCCGTTAGAGGTGGATTACCTGGAGCAAGTAATAGTCAAGTAACTAGTGGTGGTGGTGGTTTTGGAGGAAGCGGAACTGACGGTATGGCAGGAACTGTAAATACAGGCGGTGGCGGTGGTGGCTCTGGATACGGTAATGTTAACGGTGCAGATGGTCCAAATACTGGAGGCGCTGGTGGATCAGGTATAGTTATTATCAGATATACAGCATAATAAAATTAGAAATAAAACCTTAAACCTGCTATAATAAGTACACAACTAACAAAGGAAAATAATGTCAGATAAAGAAGAAAAGAAAGATACACTCGAAACATATGCTTATACATATGAGGTTAATATGATTATTCAAGTACTCGCCGAAGATGAGAAAAAAGCAAAAGAACAACTTGATGCTCAGGGCGGGTATGTAACATCAAGAGTAGTATCATTAAAAGATTCGGTAAAATTGTTTAACGGAAAAGGAGAATAACCAATGGCACACTTTGCTAAAGTAGTAGACGGCATCGTTGATCAAGTTATTGTTGCAGACTCAAAAGAGTGGTGCGAGAATAATTTGGGCGGTACATGGATTCAAACTTCTTACAATACCCGTGGCAACGTACACTATGGTCAAGACGGAAATCCAGATAGCGGTGTAGCGCTTCATAAAAACTACGCTGGTATTGGATATCATTGGGATGGCACGGGCTTTTATGCTCCACAGCCATTTGCATCTTGGATAAAGAACGCTGACACATATTTGTGGGAAGCACCAGTACCATATCCAACAGATGGACAAATGTATACTTGGAACGAAGCAGATTTGGCCTGGGATTTAGTAACACTCCCAGAATAAATCTGATATAATAAACCAGAGGAGCGATAATGCCAACATTTAATACAGACACTCCAAAACCAGGATATGTCTATGACTCAACAGATGATACTTGGTATCCTCTAGCAGGTATAGCGATCCAATCTTTGGATGGTTTAACAGATGTTGTTATTTCTTCCGCTGCCTCTGGTCAAACTCTTGTTTATAATGGAACGAATTGGGTAAATACCGCCGAAACTGGCGATATATCTGCTCTTACTTCTGGGACAGGAATTACATTAACAAATGCTACTGGACCAGTTCCAACAGTTGCTCTTACAACATCTAGCATTACTATTAATGGTTCTTCTGTTTCCCTCGGCGGTAGCGTAACAATTACTGGAGAATCCTTCCATCCATTTTTACTAATGGGTGCATAGGTGTGGTAGAATAGGAAAACAAGGAGAAATAAATGGCAACAGCATATAAAGTACTAGGACAGTTAAATCCTTCTGCTACAACATCAACAACTCTTTATACAGTACCGTCTGCAACAGAGGCTGTAGTCTCTACAATTGCAGTTGCTAATCTAGCAGCAACTTCTGCAACATATAGAATTGCTGTTCGTCCAGATGCTGAAGCACTTGCAAATAAACATTATTTTGCATATGACATTACACTTGGTGCATCTGATACAACTGTAATCACAGCGGGTATTACAATAAACGCATCTGATGTTATAACAGTTTACGCATCTAACGCTAATTTAACATTCCAGGCTTTCGGCACTGAAATTTCGTAATTTAGGGGGCTGCACTAAATGACACTAAGCAGCATTAAGACTGGTATAGTCGGTAATAGTTTACTCGTAGGTAATTTAGGTTATAATACTTATTTAAATGTAGAATATTTAATTATCGCTGGTGGTGCAGGTGGCGGTGGTGGTTCTGGTGCATATGGTCCTGGTGGTGGAGGCGGTGCTGGAGGGTATCGCAATTCTGTTTCAGGAGAAACTACTGGTGGTGGAGGCTCTGCTGAAGCAGCATTACAGATGCCATATAATTCTTCTTATACAATTTCAGTTGGTGCTGGTGGTGCAGGTGGATCTGCTGGAACAAATGCTACTGCTGGTACTAATGGATCTAATTCATCCATTTCTGGTAATATCACAACCCTTACTTCTACTGGCGGTGGCGGTGGTGGTGGAGCAAGTGGTGTAGTTAGTGATGTAGCAAAATCAGGTGGTTCAGGCGGTGGTGGTGCAGCACAAGGCAATGGTGGTGTAGGAAAATCTGGTGCTTCTGCTTCCTCTACAACACAAGGTTATGCTGGAGGAAATGCTGGAACCTACGCAAGTTCTGGTGGTGGTGGAGGTGCTGGCGCAGTTGGTGGAAATGCTGGCGGAGGTTCTTATGGATCAAGAACAAGTGGAGTTGGCGGAAATGGACTTTCATCTTCTATAACTGGTTCTGCTGTAACACGTGGTGGCGGTGGTGCTGGAGAAATAAACGAACAATCTGGAAGTGCAACTTCTGGTGGAACTGGTGGTGGTGGATCTGGTGGTTCATCTTCAACAAGTTATGCTGGTGGAAGTGGAACAGCAAATACTGGTGGTGGCGGAGGTGCTGGTGGTAATGCTGGTTCTGGTGGTGCAGGCGGAACTGGTGGCTCAGGCGTAGTTATTTGTCGTTATTCAGGTTCACAACAGGCAACTGGTGGAACTATCACATCTTCTGGCGGTTACACAATTCACACATTTAATTCTTCAGGAACATTTGCGGTTCCTGGTTCTGTTTCAGCAACAGGTGGAAATGAAATAAAAACTATTGGTTCTTACAAATATCACTTATTTACAAGTTCTGGAACATTCTCAATTAGTTATTTACCTAGCGGTACAACGACTGTAGATGTATGCGTTATCGGCGCAGGCGGAGGCGGTGGAGGAACTAACGTTGGTGGTGGTGGCGGTGGTGGTGAAGTAAAAACATTCACTGCTGCATCCGTAACTACAACTAATTACACTGTGACTATTGGTTCTGGTGGTGCTGCTGGAAGTGGAAACGCAAGAGGTACTAGTGGCAGTAACTGTTCGTTTGGATCAACTACCTCTCTTGGAGGAGGTGGTGGCGGTCAAGCCAATAATACTGCTGGTTTATCTGGTGGTTCAGGTGGCGGTAGTTCTAATGGTGGTACTGCTGGTTCTGCTTCTGGAAATAATACAAATATTGGTGGTGTTGGTGGAACACAAGCATCTTCTTATTCTGGAGGTGGAGGTGGTGGCGCTACATCCGCTGGTTCTAACGGTACTGTAGGAGCACCTGGATCTACCGAAGGTAACGGCGGTAACGGTGGTGCTGGCTATACTCTTACCAATATAGATTCTAATCTTACAAGCGGTAACTTTACATCGTTTTCTGGTATGACCGTAGTTTCATCTGGTGGCGGTGGTGGTGCCTATGTAAGTGGTATTCAAGGAACTGGTGGAACTGGTGCTGGTAGTGGTGCTACTAATAGTAATGCTGCCTCATCTTCATCATCCTTTGGTTCAGGTGGTGGCGGTGGTGGACCATCTACAAATGGTTCTGCTGGTTACGCTGGTATAGTAATAGTTAGATACTTGGCGGCATAGGAAAAAACATGGCACTTAAAAGTTTAAGATCAGGTACTAAAACAAGAAGTTTATTAGTAGGTAATAGACCTGCTAAAGTTGCAAGGGCAACTGGTGGAACAATTACTTTTGATGGTGATTTTATTGCTGTACATACTTTTACTTCGTCAGGTACTTTTACACCTACCGCCGATTTAAATGTTAATTATCTTGTTGTAGCAGGTGGTGCAAGTGGTGGAGCAAACAATGGTGGTGGTGGAGGAGCAGGTGGACTTCGTTGTACTATTGGAGCAACTGGTGGTGGAGGTTCTTTAGAATCAGCATTATCACTTACAGGGGGAACTGGATACACAGTAACAATAGGCGCTGGTGGAGCAGGTATTAGTGGTGATCAAAAAGGTAACAATGGAAGTGATTCTGCATTTTCTACAATAACATGTACGGGTGGTGGTGCTGGTGGCGGAGCAAATCGTCAACAAGCACCTAATACTGGTGGTTCTGGTGGTGGTGGTTCTTCAGATGGTAATTTACAAAATGGTGCCGCTGGAACTGCAAATCAAGGATATGCAGGTTCAAATGTAACTGCTGGCGGCGGAGCAGGTGGTGGTGGTGCTGGTGGAACAACCGCTGGAACAACTGCTGGTTCTGCTGGTGGTGTGGGTGTTCAAACTTCTATATCTGGAACAGCAACTTATTATGCTGGCGGTGGAGGTGGTGCTGGACACTCAAGCGGAAACACAGGTGGCGGTGCAGGTGGTAATGGCGGGGGAGGTGCAGGTGGAACTTCTACCAATGGCACTAACGGAACTGCGGGAACTGCAAATACAGGTGGTGGCGGTGGAGCCGCAGGTGGTGGCGTAGGTGGCGGAGTTTCAGGAACTTCAGGCAATGGCGGTTCTGGTATAGTAATAGTTAGATATTCAATATTATAAATAGGAGTATGATTTTAAAATGACAGTATCATCATTAAAATATGGAACAAGTGGAGATAATCTTTTAACTGCCGTTCGTGCATTAGGTGGTACTGTTACAATTTCTGGCGGGTATGTAATTCATACCTTTACATCTTCTGGAACATTTCAACCAACTACTAGATTAAATAATGTTGATTATCTTGTAGTTGCAGGTGGCGGTGGAGGTGGCGTTGGCTATTACAATGTTAACCATGCTCAAGGTGGTGGCGGTGGTGGTGCAGGTGGACTTAGGTGTACAGTAACTGCTACTGGCGGTGGTGGCTCATTAGAATCTGCTTTATCATTGACTGCAAACACAAATTACATAGTAACTGTTGGAGCAGGCGGTGCTGGAGGAACTTCAGACGGTGCTAACGGAACAAGCGGTAACAATTCTGTATTTTCAACTATAACATCAACAGGTGGTGGATATGGTGGAGGTTACAATACAGCAGGAAACTCTGGTGGTTCAGGCGGCGGTGCTGGTTCAGGTTTAAATTATGCTGCTGGAGGATCTAATACGTCAAATCAAGGATATTCTGGCGGAAATGGAAGAAACAATGCTAAGTCTGGTGGAGGCGGAGGCGCTGCTCAGGCTGGAGAAAATGCTTCAGATATTCCAACATCAAGAGGTCCAGACGGTGGAAATGGTTGTGGTGGAAACGGTGGAAATGGTGTAGCAACATCAATCTCAGGTACATCAACTTACTATGCTGGTGGTGGCGGTGGTGGTTCTTTGTATGTTGGAGGAACAGCAGGATTAGGCGGAGGAGGAGCAGCAGTTGCTGGAGGCGCTGGTAATTCTGGAACAACTAACACAGGTGGCGGAGGTGCTGGAAGTCCTCAAAAGACAAGCGGTGGAAATGCGGGTTCAGGTGGTTCAGGTATCGTAATTGTTAGATACCCAATGTAATATAAGAATTTAAAAAATAACCCCGCTACTAAAAAATAGCGGGGTATTTTTATTCCCTAAAATTAACCAGGGAATTTATGAAGCCATTTATTCACAGCACCTTTTTTATAGGATGACCATGAACTCCAATCAGTACCGCCTTTAGTCATGTGATACACAATCTCAGCGTTCTTGACTGGGCTAAATAACTCGGCATTTAAATCAAGATCAAATTTATCTCGTCTGTCTGGACCTAAAGTACCAAGCATGTTAATCTGAAAGATACCAAATGAGGAATCTCCAGTTTTGGTGTTTCCATTGAAGGCGAATGGCCTTCCATTGGACTCAGCCTTAGCGACTGCCCAGGCCATTTTTAGCCCTTGTCCTTTGAACCCTACCGCCTTTAGTAATTCAACCAACTGGCTGTCAGTTAAACTTGTAGCATTCTCATATTTTTCAAGTACCTTGTCTTTGTTAGGCTTAATTAGCAAAAGAGCCGCTTTGTGAGCGGCGGCATTGGCTGATTGATTAACCTCACTAGATAAGTTATTCTTAGCAAAAGAGTTTGCTTGTGGTCCTAAAACCATAACCAAACAAAACGCAGTTGTAAGAACCCCCGATAGTATTTTCTTGTCTCTCAAGTTTTCCTCCTAGAAACGCAATAGCACCATAACGGTGCTATGCACCTAGTATAACACAAAAAATCGTATTTAGTCAAGTTATGGAAGTGCTATAATATAAGAACTATGGCATCTGGCGAAACAATTACGTATGATTTACCTTATCCCGTCGCATCTGATCCAGTAAATGTACACGGTGATATTCAAGATTTAGCAGAAGCAATTGATGCTATTCTGCCTACCCTCGGACTTCCATATCATACATTAGAAGTTGTTAATAATACTGGTGCAACTATTGCAAAAGCATCTCCAGTTTATATTTCTGGATTTGGTGCAACAAAACCACGCATTACAAAATCAGACGCAAATACATCAGCAACATTTCCTGTGGTTGGTCTTGCACAAGCAGCAATTACAAATGGTTCTGATGGTGTAATTATTGTTAATGGAATTTTTAGCGATGTTAATACTTCTGCATATTCTGCTGGAGACAGATTATATGTTGCAGCAGGTGGAGGTCTTACAAATGCACAACCAACAAGTGGTGGTGGCGTAATTGGCGTGGTAGCAAAAGCAGCAGCATCAGGTATAATTATAGTTGGTGCAAATAAAGGCAATGGTACATGGGGAGCACTTAAGGAAGGTTTGTCATGACAAGTTATAGAAACACTGGTAGCAGTGCTTATTCGATTGGTTCTGAGCCACCTACGATTACTTGGACGGTAGTTAGTGGAGATACTGCTTCATTTCGTGTATACGTAGAAGATGATGACCGTAACCCATTAGATTTGTCTACTTGGACTCTTGCTATGGACATTGTTAGAACTGGTACTACTAGCACAGAAACCATAGTTGCTTTAACTCCAACAATTACTGAAGATGACGATGCTACTGGTAGTTTTACAGTTTCCCTTTCAAGTTCTGATTCTCAAGCATTAGAAACCGATGATGAGTTTGATATTCAAATTTCTGATACTGATCGTGTTTGGACTCTTGCTAAAGGTAAAATGATTATTATTGATGATATTACAGCAGATCCAACATCATGAGAAATGCAACTTTTGAACAGACCTGGGAAACACGCAGGATAATTAAATTAAAAGATTTATCTCCAAGAGTAAAACCAAAACAAATACTGCCATTTAGAGTACAGTTTGAAACTCTTGGTTTATCGCTTGCTGGTGGATCTGGGGCTGCTGGTATCGGTGTTGCTATTATTGGCACTAATTTCTATATCAGATAGAAACCTTATTTTGTGATATAATCAACATTATGGCAATTGTCCCGATTACTACCCTGAAAACTAAGTTTGAAACTGGCGATAGGCCAACACAACAGGATTTCGTGGATCTAATTGATACTACTTCCTACCGTGCCGATTCTCTCGGCGGGGATGGAAACAACTCCGTAACAATCAATGGCATAGAAACTCCATTAGTATTTGACACAATAGATACTACGGTTTGGAGAACTGTAAAGTATTTGCTTCAACTTTCTCATGCTGGATCTTCATCATATAGAAGTACTGAAATAAACTTGGTTTTTGATGGTACCAATCAAAACATAACAGAGTACGGCTCTGTTAAGAACAATGCTAGTGATGTTGGGACAATCTCAGCATCATTAAGTTCTGGTACAATTAGCATGACGGTTACCCCCGTCTTAACGCCTATGACCATAAGGTATTACCGCACTGGTCTTAAGGCATGACCCTTATAAGGAGATAAAAAATGGCGACAGTCGACAAAGCCTTCCGAATTAAGAATGGTTTAGTTGTTGAAGGTAGTACGGCTACCGTTAACGGTCAAAACGTTCTTACAGAAGCATCAACGTCATTTCTAGCAGAGTATGTTGCTGATACCGTAGGCGCAATGGTAACAAGCAATACAGAGTCTGGCATTACCGTAACATACGATGATGCAGATAATACACTAGATTTTGATGTTGCAGATTTTACAATTACACTTGGTGGAGATCTTTCAGGTTCTGTAACAATTACAGATCTTGCAAACGCAACTCTTACCGCATCTATTGCAACAAACTCTGTTGCACTTGGCACAGACACAACAGGTAACTATGTAGCATCTGTTACATCTGGCTCAGGACTTTCAATCACTGGATCAATTGGAGAAGGTTCAACAATTGTTCTAGCAAACGATGACAAAGGTTCTTCACAAAATATTTTCAAGAATATTGCAATCACTGGTGGGGCAACAGTTGTAGCAGACTCAAATGATGATACTGTCACATTTACTGCTGGCACTGGTGTTTCTCTTGTTGCTGCTACATCAAGCGATACAATTACAGTAACAAACACTGGTGTAACACAACTTACTGGAACAGCAAATGAAATTGAAGTTTCTGCTGCAACTGGATCAATTACAATTGGTCTTCCAGATAACGTAACAATTGGTCAAGACCTAACAGTTACTGGTAATCTAACTGTTAACGGTACAACCACAACTCTTAATACAGAAACGCTTTCTATTGAAGATAATATTATTCTTCTAAATGGCAATGTAACAAGCACCCCATCAACAAACGCAGGTATTGAAGTTGAGCGTGGTACTTCAGCAAACGCATCTCTATACTGGGATGAGACAGCAGACAAGTGGTATGTAAATGATTCTACAACTTCTAAGGCAATTGCTTTGGTTGGAGATGCAACATTTAATACCTTCTCAACATTCACAGATGGTTCAAACAGCGCAACTCCAGATTCATCTTCAGATACATTTACATTTACTGGTGGAACGGGTGTTAGCGTATCAATTAACGCAGGTGCAGATAGTTTAACAATTACAAACGAAGGTGTTAGAACCATCACAGGAACTGCAGATCAAATTTCTACAACTGCATCAACTGGTTCTGTTACTTTGTCTCTACCACAGGGCATTGCAACAACTTCTAGCCCAACATTTGCATCACTTACTCTTAACGGAGCATTAA
>Ga0214917_10001945_pt1 | contig 25880 bp, 25 predicted proteins | sample LL_1208_BB_MetaG_FD_177983 | JGI IMG/M metagenome (GOLD analysis project Ga0214917, IMG submission 177983) | Freshwater microbial communities from Lake Lanier, Atlanta, Georgia, United States - LL_1208_BB | ecosystem: Environmental > Aquatic > Freshwater > Lake | place: USA: Georgia | collected...
ACTATTCGACGAGGCGAAACAGAATTGCAGTCTCAGGTTCGTGTTTGTAGCGACCGCGAAGCTTGTCGATCAGGTTCGAAAGCGTCCAATACACGCTGAAACCCACATACACCGGGCCATACTTCTTGCCCACGGCTTTGCGTACACGAACGGCGTCTGCGCCGGTCACGAGTCGCGCCATTGCGTTGAGTACGGGTGGGGCCTTCGGGTCGCCAGCTGGCATCACGTTGCCGCTGTAGTCGCACACCTGCACCGTGACACGTGAGTTGTTGCGTATGCGCTTCACCTTGCCGACGTTCGTCTCGGTGATCACGCCGAACTCTTCACCCACGGCAGCGAACCACACGGGCGTGGCGACCGCGCGGCCGTCACGACGAAAGGTGACGAGTGAGACGTATTTTTCTTTATCGCTGAGTGGCGACGCCATCGTCGATGCTCCTCGTCGTAGTGATCGCGCACTGCCGTGCGCATCTGTCGGGATGGCAGGATTTGAACCTGCGACCTCCTGGTCCCAAACCAGGCGCACTAGCCAAGCTGTGCTACATCCCGCTTGAACCTCAGGCTAACGAGCGAATCACACTTAAGAGTCGTGCCACGTCGTCGTGCGATACATAGCGCACCACACCTGCGCGCACGACTCCGCCGGTGTCGGCGAGACCGAGTCGTGAAACAACTTCAACTGCATATGAGCTGCCATCCCACACGGCGATCTTCTCTGCAGCCAAGGCGTGCGCAACTTGCGCGGGAGTCGTGCCGCGCACGGTAAACGCCACGGTGGGCGTGCGCGCTTCAAGCGTGGGCGGGCCCCACACCTGCACGTGCGGCATCGCGAGCAGACCCTCAAGTAGTGGAGCAAACACCTCGCGCTCGTGGGTTGCAATGTTTGCCATGCCTTCTTCCAACAAGAATCGGGCAGCGGCTTCGGTTGCGGCGATGTTTTCGAGATTCGGTGTGCCGGTCTCGAAGCGACGCGGGCCAACGTCGTCGGCCGGGCGAACTTTGGCAACGGGCAGAGCGTTGAGCAGGTTCGGCTCGATGCACATCACGCCGGCGTGAGGGCCATACCACTTATATGGGCTCGTGGCGAGCACGTCGCAGCCGAGTTGGCGCACGCTCACGGGCATGTGTGGCACGAGATGCACGGCGTCGACAAACACACGCGCACCGACGTGACGCGCCAGTGCGATCACTGCCCGAAGATCTGGCATGGTGCCAATCAGATTCGATGCGCCGGTCACCGCAACCCATTTGGTGTTCGGTGTGATGAGGTCGGCCAACGCCTTCATGTCAAGACGCCCATCTGGAATCGAAAACGGGGCTAACACGTGCTCGGCCCCCGACTCTTCGCACGCGATGCGCCACGGCGACACATTGGCATCGTGGTCAAGTTGGGTTCCGACCACTCGGTCTCCGGGTTGCAGCGTTCTCGCGATGGCACGAGTCAACGCAAAGGTCATCGTCGTCATATTCGCTCCGAAACACACGCCGCGCGGGTCGGCATCGAGCAGTTGACCGACCACCACACGAGCACGCTCGAGCAACGCATCAGTTGCGTGCGCCTGGGCAAATGCGCCATGGGTATTGGCATTGTTGCCACCGGCCGACCACTCACTCGCTGCGCGTATCGCAACATCAACCATCTGGGTGCCGGCGGGGCCGTCAAAGCGTGCCCATTCACCGTTGGCGCCGGGGAAGCGCGTGGGGGAGAATTGTGCGCGCGGGTCAGTCATGGGTGTCGAACTCACCCTGAAATGCGTCTTACTTGGCGCGCTTGGCGGCTTTTGCGAGTCGCTTCTTGGTGCGACCGATGGGCGCCAAATGGCGATGATCGAGATCGCTCACCTCGACGCCATTGCTGAAGCGCACCCAGTAGCGCTGCCACTGAAAACCGTTGGCGAGAATCACGCGACCCTCGCTGCCGAGCGGCACCTCGGGCAATTCCACCGTGGTAACGACGGTGTCGCCGATGCGCAGATTGATCTGGTCTTCGTGGGGTTTGGCGAGGGAGTGCGGCTTCCAAAACGGCATGCACTCAGTATGTCACTTGTAGCCTTCTCCCTTCATGCAGTGCACCGTCGAACCCCGTGAAGGCAACAAAGTCCACGTCAACGTCTCGGTAGACGTGACCGAATTCGAGCGCGATGTCGAGACCGCGTATCGCAAGTTGGCGCGTGAGGTGCGCATCGCGGGCTTCCGACCCGGCAAGGCCCCGCGCAAGGTCATTGACGCCCATCTTGGTGAAGCAGGCATGAAGGCAGCCCGCGCACAGGCGATTGAAGATGCCGTGCCGAAGTATCTCGCCGAGGCAGTGAAGCAGCACGACATCGACATCATCGCCACGCCGAAGGTCGACCATGTGCACGGCGCAGAAGAACTTGGCGCCCCAATCTCTTTCCACTGCGAAATGGAGGTTCGTCCGGTCATCACCGTGGCGGGCTACGCGGGTCTGCGAGTCGAACTGCCGGCAACAAAGGCCAGCGAGAGCGAAATCGACGACGTCATCAACAATGAACGCAAGCGACATGGCACGCTCGTCGATGCGACTCGACCGATTGCAACGGGCGATCAGGTCACACTTGATCTTTCAGCGGCGCGTGACGGCACGCCGGTGCCCGGGCTCAATGTCGAGGCATGGCTCTATGAAGTTGGTCGCGGATGGGTGGCAGAGGGTTTCGATGCGCAACTCGTTGGTATGTCGGCAGGCGACCAAGCGAAGTTCACCGCGGTGCCCAACGGCAACACCGACGAAGCTGAGTTCTCACTCAAGGTGATCAAGGTGCAAGAACTGCAATTGCCCGAACTCACTGATGCATGGGTCGCTGATACCTTCGGCGAGTTCGACACGGTCGAAGCGTGGCGCAAAGCGTTGACTGAACGCATGAGCGAGTCGCGACTCAATCAGGCGCGCAACAGCGTGGTCGATCGTGTCACCGACGAATTGGCCAAGCTTGTCGATATCGATTTGCCAGAGCCGATGGTTGAGGGCGATCTGCAGTCGCGCGTGCGCAACACCGTCGAGACCTTCCAGCGACAGGGCATCGCCATCGCGCAGTTCTTGCAGATCACCGGTCAGACCGAAGAGCAATTCATCGAACAATTGCGTGAACAGTCGCGCAAGGCAGTGCGAGTCGACCTGGCATTGCGGGCCATTGCAAAAGAATGCAACATTGAAGTCGACGATGAGGCTGTCGAGAACGAGTTCGAACGCATTGCTGAGCGAGCTGGTGTGAAGCCCACGCGAGTCAAGAAGTTGTACGAAAAAAATGACGCCGTCGGCGACCTGCGTGCCCAACTACGCAAGTCGGCGGCGCTCGAATGGCTCGTGCGCGAAGTCACGTATGTCGACGAGACCGGCGCGACCATCGCCACCGACGTGCTGTTGCGTGATGGCGTGACTATCGACCCAACCCTTGATACGGGGGCCGGCGTTGCAGGTGACGATGAATCCAACACAGACGAAGAAGCCACCAGTACGGTGGCAGCAGAGCCGAAAGGCAACTAACCCCCATGCAGTTCTCGAACTATTACGTCCCCAACGTCACCGAGGTGACGAGCCGTGGTGAGCGCGTGTACGACCTGTACAGCCGCTTACTGAAAGAAAACATCATCTTCCTCGGCACCCCCATTGACGACACGATTGCAAACCTGATTTGTGCTCAGCTCATTCATCTCGAGAGCGAGAACCCCGACAAAGACATCAACATTTACATCAACAGCCCAGGTGGCGACATCACGGCTCTCTTTGCGATCTACGACACGATGCAGTTCATCAAGAACGACATCGCAACGATTTGCCTCGGCCAGGCTGCGTCTGCGGCAGCCGTGCTGCTGGCTGCCGGCACGAAGGGTAAGCGCCTCGCGCTACCTCACGCGCGCGTGTTGCTCCATCAGCCTTATGGTCAAGTTGGCTACGGTCAGGTCACCGACCTCGAGATTGCGGCGCGTGAAATTCTGCGCATGCGCGATCTGCTCGAACAAATTCTCGCAAAGCACACTGGCCAGACGATCGAGCGCGTGCATGCCGACACTGATCGTGACTTCGTGATGGAAGCCGACGAGGCCAAGAACTATGGAGTCATCGACGAAGTCATCAACTCGAGACAGTTAGCCGACCGCAGCGGACCCATTCGGTAGGTCGACCATGGCAAAGTTCGGCGACACCGCAGAACTGGTGAAGTGCTCCTTCTGCTCTAAGACGCAGAAGCAGGTGAAAAAGATCATCGCTGGGCCGTCGGTATACATCTGCAACGACTGCATTGATCTGTGCAATGAGATCATTGACGAAGAGGTTTCTGACTCGACCAGTGCCGGTCTCGACAACGTGCCGACGCCGCGCGAGATTCGCGCATTTCTCGACGACTTCGTCGTCGGCCAAGATGCCGCCAAGAAGGTGCTTGCGGTCGCGGTATTCAACCACTACCGCCGCATCAAGTATGCGCAAACCAAGAAGTCGCGCCGTGACGAGGTCGAACTGCAAAAGAGCAACATCTTGCTGCTTGGGCCGACCGGCTGTGGCAAGACCCACATGGCGCAAACGTTGGCACGCATGCTCAATGTGCCGTTTGCGATTGCCGACGCGACGGCTCTCACCGAGGCGGGTTACGTCGGAGAAGACGTCGAAAACATCTTGCTCAAGTTGCTGCAAGCCGCTGACTTCGACGTGAAGCGCGCCGAGATGGGCATCGTCTATATCGACGAGATCGACAAGATTGCCCGCAAGAGCGAGAACCCTTCGATTACGCGCGATGTTTCAGGTGAAGGTGTGCAGCAGGCGTTGCTCAAGATTCTTGAGGGCACGGTTGCGTCGGTTCCCCCACAAGGCGGGCGCAAGCACCCACACCAAGAGTTCATTCAAATTGACACCGCCAACGTGCTCTTCATCGTGGGTGGCGCGTTTGCCGGTCTTGATCAAATTATCGGCTCGCGACTCGGCGACAAGGGGGTTGGCTTCCACGCCACCGTCAAGTCGAAACGTGATCGTGACCCGGGTGACATGTTCGCAAAGGTGCTGCCCGAAGACTTGATGAAGTTCGGGTTGATCCCTGAGTTCATTGGGCGACTGCCGATGATCGGCGCCGTTCATTCGTTGAAGAAAGATGCATTGATGCAGATTCTCACCGAACCGAAGAACGCACTCGTGAAGCAGTATCAGAAGTTCTTCGAATTCGAAGACATGGAACTTGAAATCACCCCAGCGGGTCTCGAGGCGATCGCTGAACTTGCGCTCGCGCGAGGCACCGGCGCCCGTGGTCTGCGGGCCATTCTCGAAGACGTGTTGCTCGACACGATGTACGACCTGCCTGGCCGCACCGATGTCGCCAAAGTCACCATCGATGCGAACTGCGTTACCGAACGGGCAGCGCCGAAGATGGTCACTCGTTCGCCGCGCGTGACAAAGCCGAAGCGCGCAGCATCCTGACCGCGGCGGAAACTACCGTCGTGCCGTGAGTTTGACCCCGCTCGAACGCGCCCGCGAGTTTCTCGACGCCCACTCGGTCTACGAAAAGACGGGACGCATCGAGTCGCCGAGTCTCGACAACATTGAGCGTCTCATGCAGTTGCTGGGCGAGCCCCAGCGCGCCTACCGCACGATTCACATCACGGGCACCAACGGCAAAGGCTCGACCAGCCAGATGGTGACCAAGCTGCTCATGGCCCACGGCTTGACCGTGGGAACCTACACGAGCCCGCACCTCGAACGGGTGAATGAACGAGTGATGCGTAATGGCGAAGCAATCTCTGACGACGATCTCGCCGACAACGTGCTGGCGATTGCCGAGTTAGAGCCCCTTGTAGGTCGACGCATCAGCTATTTCGAAATCATGACTGCTGTCGCGTTTCGTTGGTTTGCCGATAGCGCCGTTGATGTTGGCGTCATTGAGGTCGGAATGCTTGGTCGTTGGGACGCAACGAATGTTGTCGAGAGTGACGTCGCAATACTCACCAATGTTTCACTCGATCACACCGAATTTGCCGGGCCGACCCACGTCGACATTGCTCGCGAAAAAGTCGGCATCGTGAAACCGAACACCGTCTTCGTGCAGGGTGAAACTCGACCAGACGTTCAGGAGATTCTGGCCTCAGCGCCATGCGCCAGGCGGGTGGTGAGAGACGAGCAGTTTGAAGTACTCGAAAATGAACTCGCCGTGGGTGGTCGACTCGTGAGCGTGCGCACGCCGCGCGGCGAGCACCGCGATCTTTTCGTGCCGCTACACGGCAGGCATCAGGGCGATAACGCACTTGCGGCGATCGTCGCTGTCGAAGAATTCTTTGACCATGTCGTAAGCCGAGATGTGCTTGAGGAAGCCATGGCGACGGTTTCGATGCCGGGTCGCTTTGAGGTGATGGGCCACCAACCTCTCGTCATCGTCGACGGAGCCCACAATGTGGGTGGCGCCGAGGTGTGTGCTGAGGTGTTCTTTGAAGACTTTCAGATCGAGGGCAGGCGAGTGTTGGTTGTTGGCATGCTGAAGAGTCGAGACCCTGAAGAGTTGTTCGGCGCACTGCGGGTTGACGACTTCGACCTGGTGGTGTGTTGCACGGCACCAACCCCACGTGGCACTGCAGCGAGCGAATTGGCCAAAGTGGCTCGTGCGATGGGTTGTGACGAAGTGCAGTCGTTCGACCGTGTCGATGCCGCACTCTCGTTTGCGTATCGCGGGCTGCGAGCGGAAGATGCTCTGCTCGTCGCAGGCTCGTTGTACGTGGTTGGCGAAGCGCGGCCGGTGCTGCGCACCATCATCGCCTAGCGGTAGCCTGAGAGCGTGGCTTCGTCGTCTTCGCGCCGCACCTTGGTGCTGCTCAAACCCGATGCGGTTGAACGCCGACTCGTCGGTGACATCGTTTCGCGTTTCGAACGCAAAGGTCTATCGATAGCCGCAATGCAGTTGCGTACCCTTGACACCGCCACTCTCGCCGAGCACTACGCAGAACACCAAGGCAAGGGGTTTTACGCCGATCTTGTCGCATTCATGTCGCGTGGTCCGGTGGTCGCAATGGTGATTGAGGGCCCAGAAGACACGTGGGAGATCGTGCGCGCCATGATGGGCGCCACCAACCCACGCGCTGCGGCACCTGGAACAATTCGCGGTGATCTTGGCACCATCTTCACTGAAAACTTGATTCACGGCAGCGACTCGGCAGCGTCGGCCGAGAGGGAAATTCAGATCTTCTTCCCGGGGCTCTGAGGCGCGCTCAGCATGGCTGGCACGAATCCGCTCTCGCTCTCACGCGATATCGCCATCGATCTCGGCACTGCCAACACGCTGATCTACATCAAAGGCGAAGGCATCGTTTTAAACGAGCCAAGCACAGTGGCGCTTGACGTGAACACGGGTCAGGTTGTCGCGGTGGGCCTTGAGGCGAAACGAATGTGGGGTCGGGCGCCGCGCAATATTCGTGTGGTTCGACCATTGAAAGACGGGGTGATCGCCGATTTTGACCTGTGCGAGCAGATGCTGCGAGAGTTCATTCGCCAGGTGCACACCAGTCGCTTCAGTAAGCCGCGCATGATCGTGTGCGTGCCGTCAGAGGTGACCGGCGTTGAGCGCCGCGCGGTGCAAGACGCTGCTGAATTTGCCGGAGCCCGCCGACCGGTGTACGTCATTGAAGAACCCATGGCGGCCGCAATCGGGGCCGGTTTACCGGTGAGTGAACCGAGTGCCAATCTGATCGTTGATATCGGGGGTGGCACGACCGAGGTGGCAGTTATCTCGTTGGGCGGCATCGTGACCGCCAGTTCGTGCCGAGTCGCCGGCGACGAGATCAATGATGCGATTGTCGCCATGTTCAAGAAAGAGTTCAACCTCGACGTCGGCGACAACACTGCTGAAGACGTCAAGATTCAACTGGGTTCGGCCTGGCCATTGGCAGAAGAGCTGACCGCTGACGTCGGTGGCAGAGACGTGACCACAGGGTTGCCGCGCACACAAGAAGTGACGACGGTCGAAATTCGCGCGGCGATTGACGGGCCGGTCTCTGCGATCGTTGACATCGTGAAGAGCACCCTCGAACGCACGCCGCCAGAACTCGCGGCAGACGTCATTAGCAATGGCATCACGCTGTCGGGTGGTGGCGCATTGCTGACCGGTCTCACCGAGCGCATGATTCACGAAACGGGAATTCAGACGGTGGTCGCCGATGATCCACTGATGTCGGTCGTAATCGGAGGCGGGCTGACGCTCGAGAATCTTGACGCGATGAAGGGTCTCACGGCGCAATCGGACGACGAGTAGTCAAGGTTCGTCAAGCGTGGCACGCAATCGAACTTCGCTGACCCGAGCGATCATCGTGCTTGCCTTGGCAGCCGTATTCTTCATCACACTCGACTTGAGCGGATCAAGCGCAACAGGTGGTGTTCGTCGAGCGTTCGACACCGTGTTTGCTCCGATCGAAGGGGTCACTCGTGTGGTCACGCGCCCGATCTCAACAGCATGGAAGTCATTTCGCAACTATGACGATGTCGTGGCAGAAAATGATCGACTCAATGAACAGGTGGCACTGCAAGAAGGTGCTGCGGTCGCAGCAGCGGCTTCTGTACGACTGGCCCAAGAACTGCTGGCACTCAATGGGTTGCCAACTCTTGCCGGAATCAACTCGGTAACCGCTCAGGTAATCGGCGAGACGCCGACGAATTTCTCTCAGACGGTCGAAATCAATCAGGGTGCCGATGCAGGTATCAAAGTTGGCATGCCGGTGCTGAATGCTGCAGGTCTGATTGGCAAAGTGACAGAAGTGTTTTCAGATCGATCACTCGTGATGCTGATCTCAGACCCCGACTATGCGCTATCGGTCAAAGTGGTCACGAAATCGAGCCGCACGCCGGTGACGTTGCCTCCGCTGCCAACCGAAGACGCACCGACGGTCGACTCGGTGCTTGAGACCACCGATACCAGCTCAACTTCGAGCACATCTACAACGACGACCACGATTCTTGGGTTCACCCCATCGGCTACCACGGTGCCTGACGTCGTCGTAGCCGGAGCAGGCACCAGCATCACCGTGCCGATCGCCAGCCAACTAGCGGTTCGCGAAACCGGAATCTTGGAAGGCCGCGGCCCCGGCAATAAGCCGGTGGTGCGATTTCTCGATGTGTCAACTCGAGCCGATGCCATCGAGGTCGGCGCCCCGATCGTGTCGGCGGGTGGCTCGCGCAGCCTTGCTCCACCTGACGTAGTGATTGGCATCGTCTCGCGCGTCGTCGAACGACTCGGCACCGCCGGCCCGGTGCTCGAGGTCGAGTTGGTTGCCGACCTTTCAAACCTGTCATTCTTGCGAGTTTTGCTGTATCAACCCATCACAGAAGCTGGGCGGTAGACGATGTTCGAACGGCTGTTGCGTGCGGTTGCGAGTCGGTGGTTTCGATTGATTCTGGTGTTGCTCGTCGTCTTGGCATTGCAGACCACGCTGTTCGGTGATCTTCGTCCGTTTGGCTATGCCGTGCAAGTGCTCGCCATCTTCGTGGCATGTGCGGGGGCGAGCCACGATGTGCGCATCGGGCTGCTTGTCGGCCTCATTGCGGGGTTTATGTATGACGCAGTGTTGGCAACGCCACTCGGTGTGTCAGCCATGGTGTTTGCCATGGTGGGTGCGTTGAGCGCGATTCTCGTGCAGCCGTTTCGTGATCCGCCGTGGTGGTTGCGGGTGATGGCGGTTTCGGTTGCGGCGGCGGGCGGCGAAGTGCTCATGCCGCTGATGAAGTCGGTGGTCGGTCTTGATGGCTGGTTGGAGGCCCGCATCGCTGCGATTGCGGCAGTGACATTGATTGGTGGTCTGGTGTTGGCGTGGCCGCTTTTGGCGGTGTCACGTTGGACGTTGCAGGAGAAGTTGACGCTTGGCCGCTGACGCTGCGCAACGCCGATGGTCGTGGGTTGGGTCAATTGCGCTCGCCCTGTTGGCCTTGTTGTTGGCTCGTGTCTGGTTCTTGCAGGCGGTAACGAAAGACGAGACCGATCGCATCATTGCGAAAGTGCAGTCGCGAACCGTCAAACTCGTGCCCGAGCGCGGTCGCATCTTCGATGTAAATGGGCGGGTGGTCGCCGATAACAAGCGTGTGCTGGTTGCCGCGATCGATCGACGGATTATTGAAGACCCGCAAGATCGCCTGGAGCTGTTCCTGCGACTTTCGGGGCCTCTAAACACACCACTCGAGCGGCTCTATGAACGTGCCGACGACAAGCGTTATGACGAGTTCACCGAGATGCCGCTGGCGTTCGACATATCCGAAGAACAAGCGGCGTTCATCATGGAGCGCATCGAGGATTATCCCGGCGTGGTGATTAAAGAAGAGTGGCGCCGCATCTATCCCTATGGGGCGATCGGCGCACATGTGCTGGGTTACCTCGGTGCCATTCAGAAAGACTCAGCGGCCTACTACAAGTCACTCGGTTATGACCCCAACGAACGAGTTGGGCTCTATGGAGTAGAGCTCACCTATGAGGTGAAGCTGCGGGGCATCCCGGGATTCGTGCGATATGAAGTCGATGCGGTGGGCCGCATTAAGCGTGTGCTCGAGCGGGTCGAGCCACAACCTGGCAATGACGTGCAGTTGAGTATCGATTTTCGAATGCAGCAGTTTGCTGAACAGGCGTTGGAAACCCAGTTGCTGGTGCGACAGCGCAACGAAGCACCTCAGGTGATGCTGCCAGAGGGAATTCCCGACCCTCAGTATGACGAAGTGAACTATTACAAGGCTCCCGCAGGATCGGTGGTGGTGATGAACCACAACACCGGAGAAGTCGTCGCGATGGCGTCGTATCCGCGCTTTGATGCGCGATGGTTTACAGCCAACGTGAACGCCGAGAAGTTTGCGCAAGTGTTTCCACGCACTGATGACCCCGACCGATCGATTCTCGTCAATCGCGCCGTGTCTGGTCGCTACAACCTGGGCTCGTCATTCAAACCATTCGTCGCGTACGCAGCACTCAACTCTGGTCAGTTGCCGAACGGCGACGCGTATGAATTTGACGACCGAGGCACTTACAAGTTGGTGAGCATTCCGAAAGATCGCTGCGACCAAGGTGTGAAGTGCGTGTTTCGAAATGCCGTCTGTCGTGCAACTGGGGCACCATGTCGTTACGGCGAAGTTGATGTCGAGGCGGCACTCGCAGTTTCGAGTGATGTGTTCTTCTACAAGATTGGCGAAGAGATCTTGACCGAGCGCGGCTATCAGCCTGTGCTCGAGAGCGAGATTCGTCGATTCGGTTTCGGTTCGCTCACGAACGTTGATCTGCCATACGAGTTTGCGGGCACGGTTCCGAACGCGGCATACAAGAAGTATCTCGCCAACCTCGGTGTCATCGCCGAAGATGCAGGACGCGCCTACTACGTCGGTGACAACGTTTTGTTCGCAATCGGCCAAGGTCTACTGTCTGCGTCACCTCTCCAGGTTGCGAACGCCTATTCAGCGCTCGCCAATGGGGGTACCGTCTTTCAGCCGCGTGTTGTTCGTGCGATTCTCACGCCGGGAACCAAGAACAAGAGTGCTGGGCTGGCCGATCTGCAGGCGGCTTCGGTGGTCGAGCGAGTGTCGGCTTCTGCGCCGCGCAGCGAGATTCCGATGCGTGATGATGTGCGTGAGCCGATTGTGAAGGGGCTGCGGCGAGTTATTACGGGACCAGGAGTAAATTTCGACTACTACCACAAGACGACGGGGGAGAATCTCTTCCGCAACTACACCGGTATGCCAATCGCTGGCAAGACGGGCACGGCACAGGGTTTCAACAACCTGCCATGGAACGACTCTTCTGCATTCGGTGCATTCAGTGTCGATGCCACACAGCCGTACAGCGCGTTCGCGTATCTCGAGAAATCTGGATACGGTGCCGTTGCGGCAGCCCCCGTGGTGAAGTGCATTTTTCTTGCCCTCAGCAAGCAGTGGCGTGTCGACGATCTTGTGCCCGCAGATCCTCTCGACACTTCGTCGAACATCGCGGCAGCGTCAACTCGTTTGCGAAACCCACTCTGCCTTGTGAGCACGGCGCTCGACGCACGAGATTGACATGACCGCCACCTTTCGTTTTCGCCAACGCCCGAATGATCCTCGCGGGTCGGCCAGCACACTCGACCCCTGGCGCAATGTCGATTGGGTGATGCTCGGTTCAGCCCTCGCCTTGACGGTGATCGGCGTGTTCAACATCTTTTCGGCCACGAGCCCACGACTCGTGCTGCGAGGTGTTGACCCGTACTACTTCACACAGCGCCAGGTGCTCTTCATCATTGCTGCCGCGGGCGCACTTTTTGCGGCGATGTTTCTCGGCCACGATTGGCTGCGCAGCAAAGCGATGCCGTTCTATGGCGCGACAGTCTTCTCGCTGGCGGTGCTGCTTTTGTGGAGCTACACCAGTGGCGAAACGAAGCTGTCGTTCGATCTCGGGCTCTTCTCGGTGCAGCCTGCAGAGATTGCAAAACCGGTGCTGATGCTCGTGCTCGCGGCGTGGTTCGCCGAGGTGGGTTCACGCACCGTGCCGTACGACGAGTTCGTTCGCGCGATCGTGCTCGCTGGTGTGCCATTCCTCTTGATTGCCGGTCAACCTGACTTAGGTTCAGCGATGACACTTGGGGCTGGTGTGCTCGGCGTGTTCTTTGTCGCTGGCACACGTCAGAAGCACTTCGTCGGTGTCGCAGCGTTGGCCATCTTGAGCTTCGTGGTCTCCATCTGGGCTGGGGTCGTGCGCAGTTATCAGCTTGACCGCTTCACGGCGCTCTGGAACCAAAACAACACCACCGATGAGAGTTTGCAGAATCTCGTGCTGCAGGTTCGTTTCGCCAAACGTGCCGTTGCTTCCGGGGGCTACTTCGGCAAGGGCTATCTGCAAGGAGAATTGACGAACGGTCGGTACATCCCCGTGCAGTCAACCGATTTCCCCTTCTCGGCGATCGGCGAACAGTTTGGTCTCGTCGGCTGTTTCATCGTGATTGCACTCTTCGGCGTGATTCTGTTCAGGGTGTGGGTGATTGGCCGCAATGCGAACTCGCCAATGGGCAAGTATCTCGTGGCGGGGGTCTTCGCCACCCTGGCCTGGCAGGTCTTCCAGAACATCGGCATGACCATCGGCATCATGCCGGTATCAGGCTTGCCGCTGCCGTTCGTGTCGTATGGCGGCTCGCATCTTGTGGCCTGGGCAATCATGCTCGGATACGTGCAGAGCGTGCATATGCGCCGGTCGAGCTGATTGAGTCGGTAGGCTATGAGGGCTGCGGGTTTACCCCCGCGACAGATTTCGATATACGCACGAGGGTGCGAGCGCGAGGGGAGTAGCGCGCACCGCTCTCGAGTACGGCACGGTCAGTGTCGGGTGGCCACGTAGGCGGCCGCCGCGCTGACGAAGCCGCAGCAGGAAAGGTTTTTGAGATGACGAACGAATCCGGCGACACCACGTCGCCGCAAGTAGAACTGCCCGACCCTCCACGAGAGGGCAAGGCAACCATTCCACCGCCGCCCGGGCGAGCGTTTCGCGCGCCAGGTGCCGAGCGCGATGGGTCTGACGATGGCGAGGGTGACGGGGGTGGCGAAGGTCAGCCCAAACGCTCACGCAACCGTCGTCGCCGACGGGGCGGCAAGGGTCGCAACCGCAGCCAGGGTCGCGAAGGCGGCGAGCAGGGTGGCCGCAACGGCGACCGCGCCGCTGGTCGTGGTGACCGCTCACGCGGCGGGCGTCGCGGGGGTCGCAGCGAAGAAGAGATCGAGGCTGAGCTGGTCGCACGCCGGCGAGGCAAAGAGCGTGATGGCAGACCGTTGGGTCGGTACCTCATGTGTGTGCACGTGCGCAACGACCTGACGCAAGTGTCGGTGCTCGAAGGGCGCAACCTCATTGAGCACTATGTCAGCCGTCCGGCCGACGACGTTTACCAGATTCACGGCAACATCTATCTCGGGCGTGTGCAGAACGTGCTACCCGGCATGGAGGCTGCTTTCGTCGACATCGCAACGCCCAAGAACGCGGTGCTCTACCGCGGTGACGTGCAGTTCGACAAAGACGATGTCGTCGAGCAGGGCCCAGAGCCACGCATCGAACACGTGCTGAAGCGTGGACAGTTGATTCTCTGCCAAGTGACCAAGAACCCGATCGGCGAAAAGGGTGCCCGACTCACCCAAGAGGTGTCGTTGCCGGGTCGATTCGTCGTGTTGATTCCTGATTCGCGAACCTATGGCATCTCTAAGCGTTTGCCAGATGACGAACGCAAGCGCCTACGCAATGTGCTCGACCGAATGAAGCCGAAAGAGCACGGCTTGATCGTGCGTACCGCGGCAGAGAACGCCACCGAACACGAACTGACCACCGACATGAAGCAATTGCTTGAAAGGTGGGAAAAGATCAAAGAGGCGGCGACGAAGGCCAGTAGCCCGACCCTGCTGTATCGCGAACCTTCGCTTGCAGTGCGGGTTATTCGCGAAGAATTCAGCAGCGACTATCGCGGCATCGTGATTGATGACCGCACGCTCTATAACGAAGTGCACGACTATGTCGGAGCCTTCAACCCCGACTTCGTTGACCGCGTCGAGTTCTGGGATGCCGACAAAGAAGGCCTGCCACTCTTCGAGCAGCATCGGGTGGTCGAACAGTTGCGCAAGGCGCTCGATCGCAAGGTGTGGCTGCCTTCGGGTGGCTCGCTGGTGATCGAACACACTGAGGCCCTCACCGTGATCGACGTGAACACGGGTCGTAACGTCGGCAAGACCAACCTTGAAGAAACCGTGCTTGGCAACAATCTCGAGGCTGCCGAAGAAATTGCACACCAGTTGCGTCTACGAGACATCGGCGGCATCATCGTGATCGACTTCATCGACATGGAGGTCAAGGAGAACCGCCGCAAGGTGGTCGATGCTTTCCGCAGGGCACTCGCGAGAGACAAGACTCGAACCCAGGTGTTCGACATCTCGGAACTCGGTCTCGTTCAAATGACCCGCAAACGCATCGGTGAAGGGCTGCTCACTGCATTTGCCGACACTTGTCAGGCGTGCCATGGTCGCGGAGTCATCGTCGACAGCGACCTGTTGGAAGATGATGCAGCCGTCGAGGCCGGGTCTGACCTGCCCGCCGGTAGCCGATAGAGTGCAAAGTCGCTTATGTACGCAGTAATCAAAGCCGGTGGCAAGCAAGAGAAAGTCACGAGCGGTCAGACGCTGCGCGTCGAGTTGCTCGAGGCCAGCGCAGGCTCGGAGGTGTCGTTCTCGCCGGTGCTCGTCGTTGACGGCGACACCGTGTTGTCGACGCCGAAAGAATTGGCGAAGGCCACCGTCAAGGCAACGGTCGTTGGTGAACAGCTCGGCGACAAAATTGATGGCTTCACCTACAAGCGCCGCACCAACCAGCGCCGTCGTTTCGGGCACCGCCAGCGTTACAGCGTCGTCAAGATCACCAGCATCGCGAAAGGCTGAATCATGTCAAAGACCAAGGGTGGCGGCTCAACCAAGAACGGCCGCGATTCAAATGCGCAGCGACTCGGAGTCAAAGTCTTCGACGGCACCAAGATCACTGCCGGCACGATCATCATTCGTCAGCGTGGCACCAAGGTGCACCCCGGCAAGAACGTGCGCCGCGCCAGCGACGACTCGTTGTTCTCGCTTGTTGATGGCAGTGTGAAGTTCGGCCAGCGCCGTGGGCGCAAAGTGGTCGACGTTCTGCCCGTCGCCTAACGTTCTCCGGCCTCACCCGTCGCCGTTTAACGCGGCGTTCTCTACGTCAGGGGCGCAGCGCCGCGCGCAGCATGGCGTGAAACCTTGCTTGGTCGGCGCGCAGCACCACGCGCGTATTCGCTGGCTTCCCGAGCACCCCAAGCGTGTCGACCATCGTTTGGCCGCGGGCATGACCGTCACCGAGAATCACCTCGACGTAGTGGTCAACCTCGCTGGTGACAATGCTGTCGTCAATCGCGACGCACATCGCAATTGGATCGGGGAAGTCAAAGCCCGGCACATGGGTGACTTCTTCGCAGAACTTGCGCACGTTTCGCTGAATGTCGATGGCGAACTCAGCAAGTGGTGAGAGTGAGCGCAACTGGGCAGCGAGTGCATCGTCAATGGCCGCATCTTGCCAGCTGACATCCCAGCCGACCATCTCGATACGCAGACCCGAGGCGAATACGAGATGGGCGGCCTCGGGGTCTGCCCAGACGTTGTATTCAGAAAGCGGCGTCACATTGCCCGGTAAGACTCCCGTGCCCGCCATGCAGACGCATCGTTTGACCCACGACGCAAAGTCGGCCTCACTGCGAATCGCTACCGCCACGTTGGTGAGCGGGCCAAGCGTGACGAGCTCAAGTTCGCCGGGGTGGCGGCGAAATGCGTCGATCATCGCACCGATACCGTCGTGCGATGCCGGCGTGCGACCGTGCAAGTTGAGACCGATATCGCCCATGCCGTCAGAGCCGTGCACGTTTTGAGCTGTTTCGAGCGTTCGCGATAGTGGTCGTTCGGCACCTGCATGCACGGGTGTGCGGGCGCCGCATCGCTCGACGGTGTACAGCGCGTTTTGCACGCCCGTTGCGAGCGGCACATTGCCCGCCACCACCGAGATGCCGACTACTTCGACGTCGGGGTGCCGCAGCGCGATGATAAGTGCGACAACATCGTCGCTGGCAGTGTCGGTATCGATCCAAATTCGTCGTGCCACGAGGCACCACCCTAGATGTTGCGCGATAGCAACCTAGATGTCGATGCCTTGTGGCAGGCGTGCTCGGTCGTAGTTCAGCAACTGAATGCCTTGACGGCAGGCGAATCGATCGGTCATGCCGCCCACGTAGGTCACCGCCTGACGCAATGCCTCAGGGCTACGGGCTTGACCTGTGGTTCCGTCGAACGCCACCGCCATGTGTTCAGGATGAGCGTGATAGTGCTCGACCAGGGCGCGCAAGAGGTCGACCACCGACTTGGCTTGAGCCCGCGACGCGTCGCGCATGTAGATGTTGTCGTAATTGAATTTGCGAAATGCGGCGAGCGCGTCGGCGGTTGCGCTCGTCATGCCGATGCGACCTGACTCTCGCGCCGCATCGATCATTGCGCCGATGAACGAACGCAACTGGCTGCTGCGCGTCGTGCCGCAGACGAGCCGAACTTCATCGGGGAGCTGACTTGCCGACACAAGACCCGTCGACGCCGCATCTTCGTAGTCATGGCAAACGTAGGCGATGCGGTCGGCCCACGACACGACCTCACCCTCGGGGGTGGCAGGAGCCGGACGCGACCACGAGTGGTTGCGAATGCCGTCGAGAGTCTCGCGACACAAGTTCAGCGACACGAGCGCTACGTCGGCGCCCCACACCGCGTGGTCGTAGCCGCCGTCTACATAGGGCGAAAGCGCGTCTTCGCTGGCGTGACCACCAGGGCCGTGGCCACAATCGTGACCGAGTGCAATCGCCTCGGTGAGTGCGACGTTGAGGCCGATTGCACGTGCCACCGAGGTGGCAACCTGAGCGACCTCGAGCGCGTGTGTCAGCCGTGTGCGCTGGTGATCTTCAGGAAACACGAACACTTGGGTCTTGCCTGCCAGGCGACGAAACGCTGTTGCGTGCAAGATGCGGTCACGGTCGCGCTCAAAACAGGTGCGATAGGGGTCTGGAGCTTCTTCGCGGGCGCGGTGACCAGCGGCGAACGATCGCGTAGCCAGCGGGGCCAGATGCTCGTGTTCGTGGGCTTCGCGCGCATCGCGGGGCAGCACGTCGAGTTGCCCGGTGCCGGCCCATGAGTCGGCGTGTGCAAAGCGAATGCGACCATCGTCGGTGTGTCCGTGCATGGTTGAAGCCCACGATTCGGCGCGCGAGGTCACGCACTCACGATACGCAGGAGGTATGCGCTTGTAGCGTGATTGTTCCCGTTCGTCAGCGTTGTCGGTAGGAGCACACACCATGAGCGCCTTCGTAGACGAAGCACAACTGAACGTGCGCGGCGGAGACGGCGGAGCAGGATGCGTGAGTTTTCGCCGTGAGGGCCCTGTGGTGTACGGCGGTCCGAATGGTGGCGACGGAGGCAACGGGGGAGCCGTGTGGTTGATTGCCGACCGCAACGTGGCGTCACTCGTGGCGTTTCGCGACCATCCCCACCGACGAGGCGAAGACGGCGTATCTGGCATGGGCAAAGACCTGCACGGCCGCCGCGGCAAAGATCTTGAGGTGAAAGTTCCCGAAGGCACCATCGTGCGCGACATGTACAGCGGAGAGATTCTCGCCGACCTGCGCACCCATGGCTTGCGCTGGCAGGCAATCGCCGGGGGTTTGGGTGGCCGCGGCAACGCCCGATTTCTGTCGAACAAGCGCCGTGCACCGAAGTTTGCCGAGCAAGGCGAACATGGCCCCGAGCGATGGTTGACACTCGAACTCAAACTGATGGCCGATGTGGCACTCGTGGGGTACCCGAACGCCGGCAAGAGCACGCTCATCTCCACAGTGTCGGCGGCAAAGCCAAAGATCGCGAACTATCCGTTCACCACCCTCGAGCCGCATTTAGGTGTGGTGCGCATCGATAGTGCGACCGAGTTTGTCTTGGCTGACATCCCCGGGTTGATCGAAGGTGCGAGTGATGGGCGCGGGTTGGGTCATCAGTTCTTGCGACACATCGAGCGGGCGAGGGTGTTGTGCGTGCTGGCTGACTTGGTGTCGATGGAGGGCATCGACCCCGACCACCAGGTCGAGGTGCTCTTGCGAGAATTGGCCGCGTATCGCCCTGAACTGCTCGAGCGTCCGCGCCTCATTGTCGGCACCAAGGTTGACGCTGCTGAACCCGCCGTTCTCGAGCGGTGGAAGGCGAGCGGTCGCCACGCCATTTCCGCCGTCACAGGGGCGGGTGTGCGCGAACTCGTCGGAGAACTGGCGCAAATCGTGCAAGAAGCCCGTGCGAGCTATGTGATTGATGACAGCGAGATCACGATTCGCCCCGAACCTGAGGGAACCCGAGTTGAGAAGTTGGGCGACAACGAGTTTCGCCTGCACGGTCGCTCGGTAGAACGGGCAGTCGCCCTGAACGATGTGACCTCACCCGATGCGTTGAACTACATCGACGACCGATTGACGGGTTTGGGGGTGCCGCGTCTGCTTGCGCGCGCCGGGGCGCAAGATGGTGCGACGATTCACATCAAAGAATTTTCCTTCATCTACACGGCTCAGGTGGGCTGATGTCTGCCGGCGGTACCAAGAACGAGCGTCGTACCACGCGAGGCGTGAGATGAGAGTCGTCGCCAAGATTGGTACCTCGTCGCTCACGACGGCGTCTGGCGATATCGCCACCGCGATGGTGCAGTCGCTCTGCGATCAGGTGGCGCAGTTGCGGGCAGCCGGTCACGAAGTGCTCGTCGTCTCGAGTGGTGCGGTGGCTGGTGGGGTCGCGGCACTCGGGTTGTCGCAACGGCCCACCGACACGCTGACGCTGCAGGCCCTGTCGGCCGTGGGTCAAAGTCGATTGATGAGCGTGTACAACGCAGCACTCGCCCAACACGATTTGGTCGGAGCACAAGTGCTGTTGGTACCCAACGACTTCGTAGACCGCATGCAGTATCTGCATGCTCGCGAGACGCTGCAACGTCTGCTCAGCCTCGGTTGTGTGCCGATCATCAACGAGAACGATGCGATTGCGAGCGACGAGATTCGCTACGGCGACAATGACCGCATCGCTGCGCTCGTTGCGCACAGCATTGACGCCGACGTGCTTGTGTTGCTCACCGACATAGACGGTCTCTACACCGCTGACCCGCAGCGAGACGAGTCTGCTCAGTTGGTGTCACGAGTTGAAGCTGACGACGAACTGCTCAGTGTGCGCGCTGGCGTCTCTGCGGGCGAACGTGGCAGTGGAGGCATGGCGTCAAAGTTGGCGGCAGCCCGAATCGCGAGTTGGTCTGGCGTGCGCACCGTCATTGCGCGAGCCAGTGCGGCGAACGTCTTGCTCGACGCTGCGAGCGAATCAGCGGCAGTGGGCACCACCTTCGTTGCTCACGACCGCCGCCTGACTGCCCGAAAACTCTGGATTGCGTTCGCCGCACAGTCGAGCGGCACGGTGCTCGTCGACGATGGGGCTCGCACTGCGCTCACCAATCGTGGTGTTTCCTTGCTTCACGCCGGGGTCGTCGAAGTGCGTGGAGACTTTGTGAGCGGCGACACCGTCGAAGTGGCAGCGCAAGACGGCGAGGTCTTTGCACGTGGTCTGGTGGGTGTGACCGCAGTGCAGGCGCGGGCAGGGGCGGGCAAGAAGTCAGCCGAGCTGCCTGACGGCGTGAATCACGAAGTGATTCATCGCGACGACTTGATCGTGTTCTGAGAGAACGGGCGGGTCGTGCGCGGCCCGGGGCGACGCCGGCGACGCGGATTACGCTCGCCCGCGTAGCAGGCCAACGAGACCCGGCGTGCCGTGCTTGCTCCGCAGTGCGGTGACGGCAACGAGGGCCGATACGAGATAGGCGATCGAAAAAGCCAGGCCAAGCCCGTGCACACCGTAACGATCGACAAGGGCGAACGCGAGCACGATGTTGAGCGCATTCTCACCGACATTGATGAGAAACGGCGTTCGCGTGTCACCGTGGCTGTAGAAGCCGCGCAAGGCGAAAAGATACAGAGAGAACCCGACCAGCCCGACGCTCAAACCAGAAAGTGCCTCGGCGGTGAGACGAACTGCGTCGTCGCTGAATGAACCCCAGCCGAGCACGAGGCGCACGAGTGGTTGAGCGAACAGCACGAGGGCGATGCTGCACGGCAAGGTGAGCATCACCGTGGTGCGTGCTCCGGCTGCAAAGCGTTGTGCAAAGAGGGCACGATCGTTGTCGGCTACTGCGCGGGCGAGCAGTGGCATCGCTGTAGTCGCGACGGTGACCGCGAGCAGACCGTGTGGAAGTTGAAACACGGTCATTGCCTTGGCGTAGGCGTCGAGTTGACCAGAACCGGGTTGCGCCAGGTTCTTCACGACGACGAGTGCCACTTGATTCGCCGCGATGTATCCCACGGCCCAACCAGAGATTGATAGCAGTTCGCGAACAGCAGGGTGCGAAAAGTGAAGGCTGGGTAGCGGAACTTCTCCTGCTCGAACTCCTGCTGCGAGCACGATGCCAGCCATTGCGGCAATACCGAGCGTCGGCCCGAGCGAGAACCACCAGAAGATCGACGTGCCGAGGTCGGCGTCAGCGAGGTCGACGGCACCGCCCGAGTGAGCGCTCCACACGGCCACGAGAGCGGCACACGCCACAGCGTTTGATGCAACTGGAGCCCATGCTGCGGCAAAGAATCTGCCGCGAGCATTCAGCAGGGCGGCAACAAGCGCATTGAGTGCGTAGAAGAACACTTGCACGAGAAAAATACGTGTCAGCGCCGTGCCGACACGATAAAAGAGTTCGGCATCGCCCGCGGGCGATAATGCGTAGAGGCGGAAAATCAGCGGAGCCGCGACAACGGCAATCACCGTCAGGGCAAGTGCTCCAACGAGGGCCGTACCCATCACTGCAGCGGTCGCTTGCCGATCGCTTCGTTGATGGTGCTGTGTAAAGAGTGGAATCAAGGCCGCGGCAAGAGTGCCACCGAGCAGCAGTTCATACACGACGTTCGGCGTGTTGTTGCCGACGTCGAAGGCGTCAGCGAGTGCAGTTTGACCGATGATTGCGGCAAACAGCACCACTCGAGCGAGGCCGGTGATGCGCGAGGCCAGCGTGCCGAGAGCGACGCCAACGTTGCTCGCCATCAGCGAGCGATCAGTCATTGATGAGGCCGTCAAACAAGAGATCGTCGAGCACGTCGTTGACCAAGCTGACCCATGACCGCACAGATTCCACCGACATTGAGAGTTCGAGCTCGGCAACGATACGCCCGAACGTAATGGCCTGAATCATTTGCGCAACGGTGCGCGGCGAGTGCCGCAATCTCACCAATCCGCGCTCCTGGGCGTCGAGCAGCAGCACCATGATGCGGTCAGTGAGTGCCGTCTGTGCCTTGGCCAACTCACCTGCGAATGCCGACCGGCCTCGAGAGCCCGCAATGATGACCGCACGATCGAGGCGGTCTTTGAAGCGTTCTCGATTTGCGACGAATGCAGTTGCTGCTTGCAGCGCCTCTCGCGTCGAGCGTGGGTCGTGCACGCTGGCCATGATGAGTTCGAGACCCGAAATACTCTCTTGCACAATCTCAGAGAACTTGCGGCTATATGCAGCTGCCAGCAGACCGTCTCGATCGCCAAAGTGCAGGTAGAGCGAGCTCTTGGCAATGCCGGTTCGTTGCATGAGGTCTTCGAGGCGAAACCCTGATTCGCCGTCTCGTGCAAGCAACTCGAGGGTGATCGTCAGAATTTCGCTGATGTCGGGCGTGTGGCGAACCGCACGTTGACGCGGCCGCGGTGCTGCCGCAGGGGCCTTGCGCCGTGTGGGCTTATCTGCTGCCACGACTCTCAGGCTATTCGTGATCGCGAGTAGCCTTGCACGAATGGCAAACGCAGCAAAAGGCGCAGTAGCACAGGCCGCATCAACGGCTGGCACGTCGACGGGTTTCGCTTCAGTCGAACAGGTGCGCAGCGGCCTGAAGGGCGTCAACTATCTCGCTGATGACGGCATCGCCGGCGTGGTGTATCTCGCTCAGCGACTCGGCAAACCGGTCTTGATTGAGGGCCCGGCTGGCACCGGCAAGACCCAATTGGCCAAGAGCGTCGCCGAACTCACCGGCGCCCGTCTCATTCGCCTGCAGTGTTACGAGGGTCTCGATGAGTCGAAGGCACTGTATGAGTGGAACTACAAAAAACAACTGCTGCGCATTCAAGCCGACAAGAAGAGTGACTCGTGGTCGGCTGTGCATGACGACATTTTTTCGAGTGAGTTCTTGCTGACGCGTCCGCTGCTCGAAGCAATTTCGGCGGCAGACCCCGTTGTGTTGCTCATCGACGAAGTTGATCGAGTAGAAGTCGAGACCGAGGCTCTATTGCTCGAAGTGCTGAGCGAGTATCAGGTGTCGATTCCCGAGCTGGGCACGATCACGGCAAAGCAAATTCCGATGGTGTTCCTCACGTCAAACAACACACGCGAATTGTCAGAAGCTCTCAAGCGCCGCTGTTTGTATCTGCACGTCGATTACCCAGACATGGAGCGCGAGAAGGAAATCGTGCTCGCCAAAGTGCCCGACATCAGCGAGAATCTCGCTGACCAGATCGCGCGCATCGTTCGCAGCATTCGTCAACTTGATTTGAAGAAGGCCCCTTCGGTAAGCGAGACGCTCGACTGGGCCCGCACCTTGATCTTGCTCGGGGTTGACCACATCGATGCGCAACAGGCCAAAGAGACGTTGCACGTGCTGCTCAAATATCAGACCGATATCGCCAAGGCCGCCAAAGAGCTGTCGGTCGACGAATAGCTCGGGTCGCAATGGTGCCCGCGTCTCCCACATCTACGCCCCGCTCATGCCGATAGTCGACTTGATGTCGGGGTTCGTCGCAGAGCTGCGGCGCGCCGGGCTGCCCGTAAGTCTCACCGAGAACCTCGATGCGATGGAGGCCATGAAAGTGATTCCCATCGAAGATCGCGATGCGTTCAAGTATGCGCTCGGCGCGACGTTGGTGAAGAACTCGTCGCATTGGCGGGTGTTCGAGACGATCTTTGAGGTGTACTTCTCGCTACGCGGGTCGCAATACAACATCGTGAATGCCACCGACGAGCAAGCCGACGAGTTCTGGCGCGATGAGCAAGATCAAGCCCAAATGGGTCAGGGCGAAGGTCGCGGCGCAGGCGGCGGCGGGCTCGAAGCGTTGACGCCTGAAGAACTCGCGAACATGTTGATGCGCGCCCTGATGCAAGGCGACCAAGCGATGATGCGTGCGCTTGCTCGGCAGTCGGTTGCACGCTTCGCAGGCATGGAACCTGGGCGACCGGTTGGAGGCACGTATTACCTCTATCGCACCTTGCGCAACCTTGACCTCGACAACATGATGGCCAAGCTGCTCGAGGCCAACAAGGCAGGTGCTGAGCGACAAATGTCGAGTCTCGAGCAACGACTGGCAAAAGACGAATATGAACAGCGCATCGAGCAATTCAAGAAAGAAGTTGAGGCAGAGATTCGTCGCCGACTCGTCGCCGACCGCGGGGCAGAGGCGATGGCCAAGACGTTGCGCAAGCCGCTGCCAGAAGATGTTGAGTTCATGCACGCCAGCCGTGAAGAGATGCAGGGCTTAAAGAAGGCGTTGTTTCCGCTGACCCGCAAGCTTGCCGCACGCCTGGCGCGCAAGCGACGACATGGGCGTCGTGGCCCGCTTGACTTTCGCAACACCGTGCGGCACTCGCTGAGCTACGGCGGTGTACCTGCTGAGCCGAAGTTCAAGTATCCGCGACCCGCCAAGCCCGAGTTGATGGTGGTTGCTGACATCTCGGGCAGTGTTGCGGCATTCGCGCGCTTCACCTTGATGTTGGTGTACGCGATTCAGAGCCAATTCAGCAAGGTGCGATCATTTGTCTTTATTGACGGCATCGATGAAGTGACGAAGCACTTCAAGGCGACCGAAGACATTCAAGAGGCAATTCACAAGGTGAACACCGAGGCTGACGTGGTGTGGGTTGATGGCCACAGCGACTATGGGCACGCCTTTGAGGTGTTCTGGGACCGCTACGGCAAAGACGTGAACCCGAAGACCACCATCTTGCTGTTGGGTGATGCGCGCAACAACTATCACGTCTCACAGAGCTGGGTGGTGAAAGAGATGCGCAAGCACGCCCGCCACGTGTATTGGCTGAACCCTGAGCCGCGGTCATATTGGAACACGGGCGACTCGATCGTCGGCGAATATGGCGGTCACACCGACGGGGTCTATGAGTGTCGCAATCTGCGGCAGCTAGAAGGCTTCGTCGAAAAACTCGTATGACCGACACCCGAGCGGTGCTGGTGCGCCGATGACCGATACTCGCGTCGTGCTCGTGCGACACGGCGAGTCGTTTGCCACGGTCGAGCGATTCATCGGCGGCCCGCGTTCGTGCCGAGGTCTCACTGACCACGGCAAAGAGCAAGCTCGTGTTTTGGGCGAGCGTTTGGCACGAACGGGTGAGGTCAAGGCCGACGTCGTGGTCTCATCGGGCTATCTGCGAGCTCGGCAAACGGCGGAGATCTTTGCCCCGCTGATCGGCCATACGACGCTCGATATTCGTGAGGGCTTCGGTGAGCACGACCCGGGCCCCGACTGCGACGGAATGACGTACGACGACTTTGTTGCGCGTCATGGTCGCCCCGAGTTTGGCGGCGACCCGAATGCAGTCATGTTTCCGGGTGGAGAAACAATGGCACAGTTTCATGCGCGAATCATCGCAGCATTTCGCGAACTCGAACGCGACTATCGAGGTCAGACCGTTGTCGTCACCTGCCACGGTGGCACCATCGACGGTCTGCTGCGTCACTGTCTACAGACGCCTTCAACCGGGCGGTTCGAGGTGTTCACCAAAAACTGTTCAATTACCGAGGTGGTGAGGCCGCGCGAGAACATCTGGCGTCTGCTGCGTTACAACGATCACGCGCATTTATCACAGCTCGCCGAACCATCGACGCCTTCTACCAATTAGCCATGCCCGACGATCGCGTCGACGTGGCAATCGTGGGCGGCGGACCCGCTGGGCTTGCCCTCGCGCACTCGTTGAAGATGCGCAAGGTGGTGGTGCGAGTGGTGACGCCACCTGCGACGTGGCACGCGACGTATGGCGTTTGGCGCGACGATGTCGAAGAGTGTGAACTCGGCGCACCACTTGACACGCTCGCGCGTGGAGTCTGGTCTCAGGTGCGTGTCGTCGGTCGGCGCGAGCACCGTCTTCGCCGTCGCTATTTGGTGTTTGATAACGAGCGGTTACGGCGATCACTCGCAGACGGCATCGACGTGATCGTCGACACGGCCAGCAGTGCCGAGCATGACCTCGATGGCACCACGTTGCGTATGGCGTCAGGTGGTTCGCTGCGCGCCA